>Ga0182027_10000787_pt1 | contig 53707 bp, 69 predicted proteins | sample 712E1DmetaG_FD_121300 | JGI IMG/M metagenome (GOLD analysis project Ga0182027, IMG submission 121300) | Permafrost microbial communities from Stordalen Mire, Sweden - 712E1D metaG (Illumina Assembly) | ecosystem: Environmental > Terrestrial > Soil > Wetlands > Permafrost | place: Sweden...
AATCACTCCGGGTTTTGTTTTAAAAGTTCCAATTGTTCCGTCAAGTTTCTCTCCATACATATTTACACTCATGTCTTTTCCCGCCGATAAGTCAGATAAATATTTGTCAAATGTATAACTATTTTCTGTGTATCCGTGATCTCTGACATATGCCATGTAAAAACTAAGAAGGGCTGTTTCCTCTGCTCTTTCCTCTGCAGACCTTGTTGGGTCAAGCTTTGCCATATCAGGATTAAGAACGCACTGACGGACCTTCCCATATTCATCCTGGATTGTTTTGGAAATGACAACCGTTATATCAAGAGGAATTACTCCCTGAAATTTGTCTATTATTTCAAACCCTGTGCCGGCAATCCCTTTCTCAGCCAAATCATCAGGGGTAAGTGCATGAACTGTTGGCGGATACTCGATAGCAGTAGTAGCGGTTGCCTCAGGGGTGGCCGTTGCCGTCGGCACCAGGGTTGCTGTTGCCGTGGGTAGAACGAGGGTTGCCGTTGGTGGCACAACTGTTGCGGTTGCCACCGGTGTTGCCTGACAGGCCGTAATCGCAATTGCGAAAATGAACACGAGAGTTAGAAACTTTTTCATCATTCCTCCTCAAATCAAAAGAATAGATTAGAATTTTAATTTACTTGAAACACCCATAATATATCATTTTCCCCCTCCAAAGTCAATCTTCTAGGATATTTTAATAGCCATTTCGCTTCCTTCTAAATGATCTAAGATGCCAAAAATTCTATCACAAACCTTAATTAAACTTCGCCATCACGATCTTATTGATCATTCCCCCATCGGCTTTTCCGCGCAGTTTTCCCATCACCGCACCCATCAAACGTCCACCGGTTAGTCCGGTTTCCGCCGCAATTTTGGCCACTTCCGCTTCCACTTCCACCTCCGGCATTAGTGTCGGTAAATATTTTTCGATCAAAGCCAATTCATACTTTTCCTGTTCGGCGCGTTCAACTTCTCCCACTTTTTCATAAATCTCAATGGCGTCTTTGCGTTTTTTGGCTTCTTTATTTAAAACACGAAACACTTCCTCATCGGGTAGTTCTCCACCCTTAAAATCCACCTGAGCATAAGACAACTCCGACAACATCAAACGGAGAGCATTCAGCAAACGAGTATCTCCCGCCTTTTGCGCAGTTACCGCTTCACCTTTCAGTTGAGAATAAAGCATTTTTTTGATTTATTTAGTAAACCCAGCCGCGCGTTTATTACGACGACGAATTCTAGCCGAAGCTTTACGAAGTTCGATCATCTTAATATTGTGGACGACAGAAGGTTTCTGATATCCGGTCATACCGAGGGTCTTTACCCTTTCGAGTCCAGAATCCTCATAAGTCAGCTTTTTGAATTCGCTGATGAGTTGTTGTGTGGTTTGACCTTGTTTTTTTCTTGCAACGAGTGCCATTTTGAAATGCACCTCACTTTCTTGTTTTTATTTTAGTTCTGTATAAAGTCGCTATGTTTGGCCTCCCGGTTCGGTCTTTGATCCACCCAAAACATGAATGTGTTCATGCTCAAAATGGTTATATCCCGCTCCGTTGTTTACCAACTTGTATCCGGTTTTATCCAAACCAAGTTGCGATACCACCTCAAAAACGACTGGCATTATTTTACCCCAGAACATACCACTTTGGGAAGTGGCAACTTCGGCCTTTTTTATGTGGTCCTTCGGCATAATCAAGACGTGCGTGGGAGCTATCGGATATTTATTTTTAATGGCGATAAACTCCTCATTTTCCCAAACAATCTCCGCCGGCGCTTCATGTGCCCCTATCTGGCAAAACAAACAATCTTTATCTTTCATTTCACAAATAATTTAATCACATCCTTAATAGTAATCAGCACCATGAGCCCCAAAAGAAAGATCATTCCGGCCGAATTGACATAGCCCTCAATCTTATTTTTCTTTGTTTTGCCGATAATTTTTTCAATTCCCAAAAAGGCCACTCTGCCGCCATCCAACGCCGGAAAAGGCATCACGTTCAGGATCGCCAAATTTATCGACAAAATCCCCATGAACTGCAAGACAGCCGTCCAACCCACGTTATAAACTTCTTTGCTGACTTCATACATACCCACCGGACCGGAAATATCTTTCGGTAGTCCTTTGCCCGTTACCAAATTCACCACGATCGTCCACAGATTGCCGACAATTTCCTTACCCCATCCCCAGGCCTCGGTCAAACCCACTTTCATACCCCTAAACGGCATTTGCCAAAGCGGATATTTCTTCATCTCTATATTTGATAAAGAAACCCCTAGCGCCCCCTGCCCCTCCGGTGGGTTTACCCGCGGCGTCACTGCCACCGTTTTCTCCACCCCGTTTTTATTTGTCAAAGTCATTTCCAAAGATTTCCCTTTAAAAGAATCCACTTGTTTGACAAAACTATCCACGTTTGTAAACGCAATTGCTTCTTGGCCATAGCTAACTTTTGTCACCGTGCTTTCTGTCTCAATCCCAGCTGTCTTAGCCGGCGAATTATCCGCTACCTCCACAATAATCACTTTATTGGTCTCAGTTGGAATCCCCAAATAGCTATAAACCACACTAAAAACCACCACACCCAAAATAAAGTTCATCATCACTCCGGCCAGCAGTACTGCCGCTCTCTGCCACATCGGTTTATTAAAAAACGCTTCCGGCGACGCCGCCTGTTCCGGATTCTCCATGTCCTCGCCATAAAGCTTTACAAACCCACCTAAAGGCAGCCAGTTAAGGCTAAACAATGTCCCCTTCCGGGTAAACAGGCCCTTGGCTCTCGGCGGCAGGCCAATGCCAAACTCCTCCACTCTCATCTTGAAAAGCCGCGCCGTCAGGAAATGCCCCAACTCATGAATCAGAATCAACACCGAAAGCATTAGGATAAAAACAATCAATTGCATCATTAAATCATAGCAAAAATTTTACCCAATCCGCACACCAGAACCATAATTCATTTTTTAAACCGACATGACTTCCTCTTCTTTGGCTCTGCTCATTTCCTCGATTTTTTCGTGATACTCCCCCGTGATCTTATCCAGCTGTTCCAACAGCATATAAATGTCGTCCTCAGACACTTCTTTACGCTCTTTGAGAGCGTCAATCTTTTCTTTCACATCTTGACGGGCCTGCCGTAGCATCACTTTGCCCGACTCGGTTTTCTGTTTCAAAAGTTTCACGAAGTCGATTCTTCTTTCTTGTGTTAGTGCCGGAATCACAATGCGAATAATGTCTCCGGAAACGACCGGCGACAACTGCATCTCGCTATCGGCAATAGCCTTCTCGATACTTTGCAAAATACTACGGTCATAAGGCGTCACGACCAGCATATTGGGGTCCGGCACCGAGATGGTCGCCAGCTCCATCAAACGCATTCGGCTGCCATAAGCCATCACTCCCACATTTTCAATTAGACTTGGCTTGGCTCTGCCCACGCGCACCGTGTCAAAATCTTCTCGTATGTTATCGAGAACCTTTTCAAATTTTTGTCTCAAAAGAGTTATCAGTTCATGTTCAATTACCATATACCCCATTGTACAACAGGAAAATCTACTGGCCGTTTTTCCAGTCTTCTCTCTTACCAATCACCACATCTTCTGGGTTTTTCCCGACGAAGGCCTCACCGTGCTGTTCTTCGTATCCCGCTGTCACTCTTCCAAGAGATTTTCCATTAACCGTAATCGGGCCGCCTTCAGTCATCGGTACAGTTGCTGGTTTAACCGTTTGGCTCTCCCTCCTTATTTTTTGCTCGGCCTTAAGTGCCGCATCCCGATCCGCCATCTCTTTGGCATACCTTTCCATCATTTTCTGTTTTTCTTCGTCATTCATATCTAAAATATATCACCAAAAACCCACCTTCAGGGCGGGTTCTTTGTTTTTTAATTCAAATTACTCTGTTCCCAGTTTAAAACGGGCAAATCTGGTGATCTGGATATTCTCACCGGTTTTCCCGACGAGTTCCTTTACCAGTTCGTCGATCGTTTTGGAAGCATCGCGGATGTATTCCTGAGCCAAAAGCTCATCGACATTCTGAGGGTTCATAGACACCACCTGCATGGCAATCTCTTTACATAGAGCATCAAATTCCTCGGTCTTAGCCACAAAATCCGTTTCACAAGCTACTTCCACCATGGCTGCCGCTGTGCCGCCCAAGTGAGTGTAACAATAGATTTTGCCGCTTTTGACTTCGCGCTCCGACTTGGCTTCAGCCCGGGCCAAACCCTTGACCTTGATCAATTCAATTGCTTTGTCCATGTTGCCGGCTGCCTCTTCCAAGGCTTTCTTGGCGTCCATCACTCCCGCACCGGTCTTCTCTCTTAGTTCTTTAATTTGTTCCACCATATTATTTTGTGTTATTGGTAACCGGTGTCAAGTCTTTACGTTCCTTAATACCCACTTCCAAAGCCTTGCCGAAAGCGCCGATGACGATTTCCAAAGCCTTGGCCGAGTCATCATTCATTGGTACCACGTAGTCGACCAGATCCGGATTGGCGTTGGAATCGACCAAGCCGACCACCAAAGCCTTGCGGTTGTTGGCTTCTTTCACAGCTAGTTTTTCTTTGTGAGTGTCAATAGCGACGATGACTTCGGGAGCATCTTTAAGGGTGGCAATACCGCCGACGACTCTTTCCAAACGGGCAATTTCTTTATCAAAAAGTACTTGCTCTTTTTTGGTGAATTTCTTGAGTTGTCCCTGTTCGCGTTTCAGTTTCAGTGAGTTCAATCTTTCCAAGGTCAGCCTTACCTGTTTCCAGTTGGTGATTAAGCCACCCATCCAGCGTTGGGTAATGTAAGGCACATTAATTCTCTTGGCTTCGGCCTCCAGCATCGCTTTGGCCTGTCTCTTGGTACCGACGAGAACTATTCTCTTGCCTTCCAAAGCCGCTTTCGTCAAAGCTTTGCAAGCATCATTTAAGCCGGCAACGGTTTGCTCCAAATCGAAAATATGAATCCCATTCTTCTCACCCCAAAGATATTTCTTCATCTTGGGATTCCATTTTTTGACCACATGGCCAAAGTGAGCTCCGGCTTCAAAAAGTTCTTCCACGGTTACCTGGGTCTTAGGAGCTTTTACCTCTTTAACTATCTTAGGAGCGGCCTCTTTCTTCACCACCTCTTTTTTAACGGTTTTCTTGACTTCTTTTTTAGTCGCAATCACGACTTTTTTTTCTTCAGCTTTTTTAGTAGCCATATTTTTATCTCTTTTATAACCCTGGTAACTTTCAGAGATTCGTTACCGGGCAAATTATTAATTTAACAGAGCTATTTTAGCACAAATCCAAGTAATGTGTGCATGGTGTAAAATATCCCCAAAGAACATTCAAAAATTCAAAAGGAGATCAAATGACACAAATCGAACTATTCGGATTTTTTTTAGCGCTCATCATTATCGCTTTTATACTAGCATTTCTAATTTCATTTTTGGATCACAAAATACACAATCTTACCCACCCCCTTCCCAAAGGCGAGCAAATCAAAGCATTAGGATTTTCGATTGAGTATTTGGGCGAAAACAAAAACTCTCTCTATGAGAGAAACATCAACCGGCTGTTTGGACCCGTAGTTTTCTATCCCGATCGTTGGGGGATCTTCTCAAAATCAGGAGCTCAGCTCGCCATTTTCGAAAAGATCTATCACGAAAATCTGTACACCAACGTCTTATTTTATCCAGACTGTCCGGAAAATCTAAAGACCTTCATTGTTCAGAATTACAAACATTTTTAACGCTGTCCACCCGCCGTAAGGCGGGTTTTTCTTGACAAAATGTACTATATAGGATATAATACTCACTTGTACCTTAATCAATCCTATTCCCATTCCTCAGGAGGAAGTATGAAAACCAATGTAGTCTCTTTAACCGATAAATTTGTGCTAATTAGGAAACTGTGCGAAACCATCAAAGAATTAGGTTATGTCACTGGCAATTCAGACGGAAATGCTAACGGTAGTTTTGACAATGAACCAAACATCTGCACGGTTCTCTATCCCCCAGTCATCAAGAAACATCTGTTTGGCAGACAAAGTACTCAACCAGATGGTCGAATACATTGTCGCCTAACACTCAGGGAAAAAAAGATTGACATGGATGTTTACGGACGGGGAAACCACAAAGAACATCTCGAAGAGATGAAACGCCTCGCCGAAAACATTTCTTCAAAATTGTCCAAAGATGTTTCGGTCCATCTGAAATCAGAAAGTGTCGAATATGACCTTTCAACGCAATTAAGTTGGATGGACTAATATACAAAAAAACCCGCTCAAAAGGCGGGTTTTTCTTTCAAAGTTGACTATCGCCTACCTATTGGCTAAAATATCCCCAAAGTTCTTTCACACTCAAAGGAGTTATCTATGACCGCAAATTTTGCCACAATCTCGAATGTTCTACACACCGTCATTAATTCCGATTTTTTCCTCGGCAATAGGCACAATCAAATCATTATTGATCCTTTCATCTATGCCACAAAAGACCCAAAAGTTATCACCGTACTCAAAACCCGTATCAAACGCAATTTTTTCAACCTGATAGGCACATTGGAGCTATACCGAATTGCCACCTTGCACTCGCCTCAAGATGATCGTTCGCCAAACTGGATGGTCACCGTTCAAGAAGATAGTTTAGAGTTACGCCAGCTCCTCGAACAGCTCAAGGTCGTTTGCCCTCTTCAGGTTGTAGCCCCCCAAATGTAAAAACTCCCGATACCCGCCTTTACGGCGGGTTTTCTTATTCAAAATATCCGGTGTAAAATATCCCCAAAGTTCCTTCACATTCAAAGGAGATAATCGTGGAAATAAATAATGTTGTCATCTACAACCGTTTTATTCTCATCTCGGCCATCGCCGAAAAATTAAAACAGATGGGATGTGATCTGGCCGATTACGGATCGGAAGCAATCCAGACACATCATCGCACCGACGACATCGATCCCCAAAGTTACGCTATCCTCAGTCCCCGGATTGACACTCGTAAAAATATCCTCGGCTTGAAGATTGGCTCCAAACCCATCTCCAAAGTTCTTTGCGATGTCTTCACGGAATATAGCACTCCCGTAAGCATGGCCATCAGTAAAATTTCCTTTCACGTTTATGGACAGGAAAATTTGGGTCTAGTAACAATGATTATCAGAGAAATTTATGCTCCAACTTTCGGTGAAAATGCTTTTCGTAGTGTCCTAATTACTCTCACCGTCGTCAAAAACGCCGACGAATACGAATCTATTTATCATATTTGTTAGCAAATACTTCGTCAACCCGCCACCCGGCGGGTTTTTCTTACCTAAATCTCTGCCAAATTCTCGTACAAACACACCACCGTCAGTGGTCCCACTCCACCCGGCACCGGTGTTACCATATCGGCTTTAGCCACGGCCTCCGGTGCCAAGTCCCCTTTTGGATATCCCAGATCAATCCCCACAAAACCCTCTTTTACCATCTCGCCCTTTATCAAACCACCTGCGCCGGTTAAGGCGATAATCACGGTAAAATTATTTAGCTCCATCAGATCGTCTCCTTTATCAAATCCTTTCACCATAAATCCCAATGTTTCAATTCTCTCCATCAGCCGTTTCCCTACCGACCCTTTTGCCCCGACCACTGCAAAACTATCCACTTTAGTTACTTTAAAAATATCCATCACCCTCTCCACCGCCCGTATTGCCGCCGGAATGAACTTAGATTTCGGGTTTAGGCCGTCTACATCCTTCTCTGGCTTAATTGAGTACAATATTTGTTCAGATTCCTCTTTACTCGCCCCTAAAATTGGTAGTTGTACCAATATTCCATCCACTGTTTCGTCGCTATTGGCCCCCTCCACAAACCCGGCCACTTCTTCCGTATTCTTGGCGAACACTATCGATACCAAAACCCCCAGCCTTTCTCCCATCTCTCCCTTTAGCTTTACGTAAGTACTTTCTTCCGTGTGCCCATCACACTGGATGATCAGCAAACTCTTTCCCATCAGTCTTTCCGACTCTTCCAAAAACAAAGTCATTTTTTCGGCTTCTTTCTTTCCATTTAAAACTATTTGGGACATGGGAACTTTCGACAAATTGCTAATACTTCTTCTTTAATTTTATCAGGGCTTTCTCCCCCATTTACTCTCAAAATTAAGCTGGTGATCAGTTTCATTTCATTTTCTTTCATCCCTCTGGTAGTCACCGCCGGTGTGCCGATTCGAATTCCCGACGGCCTAATTGGACTCCCCTTTTCTCCCGGAATCGTATTGGCGTTGACCACTATTCCCGCCTGCTCCAGTTTTACCGCCATCTCCTTACCCCCCTCTACCCCCATATCCACCAGCAACAAATGATTTTCCGTCCCAAAAACCTTTAATTCCCCGGCTCTCAGGCCATCGGCCAACACTTTGGCATTTTTGACCACCTGTCTGGCATATTCGCCAAAAACAGGTTGACTAGCTTCTTCAAAAGCGACAGCCATCCCGGCAATCGTGTTCATATGCGGCCCGCCCTGCAAGCCCGGGAACACCGCTCTATCGATTTTCTGATCCAGCGACTCATCTTTTTCCAATCCGTTGTTCGTTACCCCGATAAAGGCGCCTCTTGGCCCTCGCAAACTCTTGTGAGTCGTACTGGTTACGATATGAGCATAATCTACCGGGCTTTCGAGCACACCTCCGGCCACCAATCCGGCAATGTGGCTGATATCGGCCACCAAATAGGCACCGACGCTATCGGCAATCTGGGCGAATCTTTCCCAATCAAAATTCCAAGGATAAGCCGTCGTGCCGGCAAAAATTACCTTTGGTTTTCCCTTCAAAACAAGCTCAGCTACGGCGTCATAATCAATCTTTCCCTCTTTGTTCACCCCGTACTGGACGCTTCGAAACCACTTGCCCGTCACACTCGCTCTGTGCCCATGCGTCAAGTGCCCACCCGAATTCAGATCCATGCCGCAAATGGTCTCTCCCGGGTTCATTAAGGCCATCAAAACGGCCAAGTTTGCCGGACTCCCTGAATATGGCTGGACATTAATATGTTCCAATCGAAAAAGCTTCTTTCCACGCTCAATGGCCAAAGTCTCGATCTCGTCCATTACCTCGTTCCCTTGGTAATAGCGTCTTCCCGGATAACCCTCCGCGTATTTATTCGCCAAAACCGAACCGACCGCTTCCCGCACCGCCAAGGAAGCATAATTCTCGGAAGGAATTAGGGTCAGCGTTTCCGCCTGCCTATCGGTTTCTTTTTGAATTAGATTAAAGAGTTTATCTTGCACCCTTTAATTGTATCTCAAATCATCCCAAACTCTTTCAACGTCGCTAGCGAGTCCGTCAATACCTTTTCTTTGCTTTGCGAAGCATCAATCACCCTCCAAAAATCCGGAAACATGTGGGAAAGTTCCAGATAGGCATCTCTTGCTCTTCGATGGAAGTCCAGTTCCTTCATATCATAGCGATCGACATCATTACAACCACTTTTACGTTGCATAGCCAGCTCCGGCAGTAAATCGTAATGCAGCACCAAGTCTGGCATCAGCCCTTTGGTGGCAATCTTGCTCACAGCCATTATTATTTCTCTATCGATACCTTCTCCTCCTCCTTGATACGTATAGGTTGTAAACCAGTATCTATCCAAAAACACTCCCTTAGCCGGAATAACACCCTCAATTATAGGAATTACTCTAGTGTTAATCAGGTTTGCCCTCGAAGCACTGTATCCCAACATTGACGCAATCGGATCTATCTCCCATTCTTTGTGTTGTTGCACAGCCTCCCTCATTGCGTTTCCGAAATCCGTTCCTCCCGGATCTCTAAAAAAGGCCCAGTCTTCAAACTCTTTTTGTTCTCTCAAACTCATAATGGTCGTTGTTTTTCCCACGCCGCTGCCACCTTCGGCCACGACAAAGGGTTTAATATGTTCTGTCATCTTCTGTCCCAATTGCTAATAGGTGTTGTTCCAGTGCTTTAGGTAGTTGCGCTGTCTCGTCTCCCACATACCAGCGATATTGATCCAATATTTCACTCATTGTCAGAGATCTCGTAGACCTCTTTTCCGCCGGCAAGAATCGAGGCTCCGATTTGGGTGGTTCCACTTCACCCTCTCCTCCCACGTACCACTTGTGAAATTCGCTTTCAAATTTTGCTTCCATGCACTAACTTAAACTAGTTTCACGTCTTTGTCTATACCCCAAAATTAGAACTTAAAACCCAGCAAACTGGCCACCATCAAAAGGACTGCTAGAGCCATAAAAACAAAGGTCACCCAAGCCACCACCCGATTTAATTTGGGTGATTTATACTCCCCGACAATCCGTTTATCTCCTGCCAAATGAATAATGATAAAGATCAAAGGTACCGCGATCACCCCATTCACGATCGCCGCGTAATACAGCGCTTGCATCGTATTTATTCCCAGCAAATTCATCAGCAAACCGACGATAGTCGATATTGCCAAAATTATGTAAAAGCCTTTCGCCTTCGAAAACTTTTTTGACAATCCTTCCTTAATTCCCAACCCATCGGCCACCGCATAACCCACCGACCCGGCCAACACCGGAATCGACTGCAAACCGATACCGATTATCCCTACTGAAAATAGCAGATAGGCAAAGTTTCCCGCCAAAGGCCGTAGAGCCAATGCCGCCTCCTGTGGTGTGTTAATACTAAAAACCCCGCTTCTGTTCAAAGTCGCCGCTGTCGTCAAAATAATGAAAAAGGTCACCAAGTTCGAAAAAACCATCCCTACTTTTGTATCAATCCCCAACCCCCGAATCTCTTTTTTCGTCACTGCCGGTTTGATATCAAAATCGGCGATTTTCTTCTCGGCAATCTCTTCCTCCACCTCTTCCGAGGCCTGCCAGAAAAACAGATAAGGGGATATCGTCGTCCCCAAAAAGCCGACCAGGGTTAAAAGATAGCCCATGTTGAAATCAATATGTGGAATAATCGTCGCCAGGGCCACTTGGCCCCAATTTTGCCGCACAATAAAAGCCGTGATTACATAAACAAAAAGCGACATCCCGAGCCACTTGAGCACTTGCGAGTATCTTTTGTAAGACACTTTGATCTCCAGCAAAATAATGCCGACGGCCACCAAAAACAGCCAAAAATAGAAAGGGAGTCCCAAAAGCATCGAGAGTGATGACGCCATAATTCCTAAATCTGCCCCAATATTAATCGTATTGGCCACGGCCAGTAGCGCCACCGCCAACCACATGAGTCGCTTTGAATGAAACTTCCGAATCACGTCTGCCAATCCTCGTCCCGTCACCATGCCAATTCTGCCGCACATTTCCTGGACCGCCACCATCGAAGGAATGAGAAACAAAGCCATCCAGCTCATTTTGTAACCGTACTGTGCTCCGGCAATCGAATAAGTAGCTACCCCCGACGGATCATCATCGGCCGCTCCGGTAATAAATCCGGGCCCGATTCTCTTAATAAAGCCATACATCTTGTTCCACACAGCCATGAAATAATCATAAAGCAAAAATACCTAATTTGATATAAAAAAAGGCCCTCCTAATATTATTAGAAGGGCAATTACGATCATTTTTCTTTATAAAACGCCATCATTCCGCCTACACACATCAAAACCAACGAACCAATCGACAAACACAAAATCGAAACTATTAATAAGCCACTCAAATCACGGCCAAAAAATACTGAGTAGGCAACCGGCTGACCATCAACCGATTTAAAACTACAATCCAACTTCGGTCCTTTTACTGCCAGGTATCCCTTGACCTCTGTCGTATGTAGTACACCTTCGGAATCACTTACCAGTTCTCCGACACTAAATGGTTTCTTGTTAGCAGACTCACAGGCCAGAAAGGTCGGTTGGGTGAAGCTTAAACTTCCGTTTTCCCTCACCACAAAATCCCCTTCAGAACCGTACATTACTACAGTTCTTTGTGGAACTTGACCATCCTCTGTACCATTGATTCTGGAAATAAAATATGGATCAGTCCAAGATGCCGTAATTATGATTCCAACCAAGATGACAAAAATCGCTAAACTAAACCATAAGATTCTTTTTCCCATTTTAAAGTTCCTCCTCAAAAAGTAGATTGCTTTCGAATATCCCGTATTCTAACATAATATAGGCCATATGTCAATTATGCGCCACAAAAATGCCCTCCAAAAAGGAGGGCCAAATACCTAAAATAACAACATAATCAATATCGGTACACCCATAAACAACACAAACAGAATTGTTAACGCATAACACCAGAATAGTGGCCAATAGACTCGATATGCAACCGGAAGACCATCAGATGACGAAAAAGCACAAGTCACCCGACTGCCGCCTAACACATCCACAATACCGGAGACATTTTTCATCTGCACTTTATTGCTAATTCCGGTCATTCCGGTGATGGAAAATGGTTCTTTTGCTTCACAGCCCAGATCCACTGGCTGAATAAATTCCATTGCACCGTTGGGTGATACCCTCAAGATATCGCTTTCCCCAACCTGGTACAGTGGTTTGATATCGATTCGGCCTTTCGAATCGGCTGGAATTCCAGAAAATTTGATAAAGTTCACTAAGATAAACATTGCAATGAGAAAGTATCCCAATTTTAACCACGGTCGTTTCATTTTAAAGTTCCTCCTCAAAAAGTAGATTGCTTTCGAATATCCCGTATTCTAACATAATATAGGCCATATGTCAATTATGCGCCACAAAAAGCCCTCCAAAAAGGAGGGCAAAACACTAAACCTTAGGAAATGGTGTTGAGAGTGCCATCGTCCCGTCACCGAGTTCAACATCAGCGAAATCGGAAAATATCGTTGGCGCCATACTGTTCAAGCATTTAAATGTTTGATAGGCCGCCCGACGAATTTCCACTTCTGCATGTTCACTCGCGCGCATGTTGAAAAGATGTCTCCATGCCCGCACGTTTGCGGTGATCAAAATCGGCGCTTCGGTTTCATTACCCAGCACACTCCTGGCGGCACCGCGCACCTTTTTCCGCAGATCGGTTTTCGACTCAGCCGACAAGATCTTCGAGCCTTCACTTTGCCGTTGCATCAGATACTCGGTTCGGAAATCGTATTCATCACGCACCGCTTCGATCCACCGCTGAAAACGCTCATGCATAAAGGGATCACCAACATACTCCGGCCGCTCCACGAACCGCAAGGTTTTTCCACCGACATAGCGTTGTGACACTTGAGAAAAGCCAAAACCTGCCCGGTGTCGTACCAGCTCGTGAGTAATGCTTCGGCTTACTCCCCACCACAAAACGGTGAAGTTGGCGTGTTCCAGCACCGAGCCATGGCCCGATTCCTTAATGTTCAAGAAATACTTGTCGGCGTCAGCGTTCATAGACCTTACTGGTCCAAATGACAAATAGCAAAGTTGACCAGCCACCTTACATAAAGTTTCAGTTGGTGTCAATTTTGTCGGATCGGCCAGATAATCATCAAAATGCAAATCATCTGGGAAGCTCTTCAAAAATGATCTCAGTCCTTCAATTCTCACATCTGGAGCCGCTAACACCGCAGCACCCGGAGCTTGCAAATACAACGCGCCTTTCTCAGTCTGAAAAACATCAGAACTCACAAAGGGAAAACTCTGTTCTGTTTTTTCCATTTCTTCTCCTTTTTTTAAGGTTCAATCGATGGCCATTTTACACCAATTAATACAAAAAAGCCTCCCTATTTCTAGAGAGGCCAAGTCGAACATAAAATCTATTTGCAAAAATCGGAGGTGTCTACCTGGTAATACACCAGATCTTGGTTGGCGCCGTCGCCCTTGATCAGAGCGATATACCCCTGTGTTTGATAAGGAGCAGCGACTTCCTTTCCACCAAGATTGAAATGAAATTCAGCTTCGTAAGGGCCATTGCCCTCCTTTTCACAATTGGCAACCGAGGTTAAGACCAACGACTGGCCATCAATCTTGCCGACTTCGGAGTTAAGGTCTACTTTCCCGCCGTAAGTGTAGCTTTTTGGCGAGATTTGGTAACCTGGTTTCAGTACCGGAGGCATGTCTACAAGCATCAGGCTATAGATACTTCCTTTGCCGTCCGTCAGGGTTTCTCCGAAGTATCCCGGATACTGAAGATAGTCCAATTCCGGATTATGAGACCCAATCTCTTCAACCATGGGGTCTACACTATCTTCACGTTTACCGGCACCGGCGTCAATATAGACATCTGGGAAACCATCCGAAGCTTTTTCTACCGACAGTACTCCTTCGGTCCCAAAGAGTAATTCAGGCCTATCGAAAAGGTCTGACTCAAACTCTACGTGATGCGGCTTCCCAAACACGTCAACTGTTTTGTAAACACCAAGCCCGTTGGCGTAACAATACGGTTTTCCGCTTACCGTCGTAAAGACCAGGTATTGATCACCGAACATGTCGCTTTCATCAACATAAGACCCAACGATCTTTACGGTCTGCCCGTTGAGACTGTTAATATTCTTCTCATCGAGCATGGTGCAGGTCAGGTTGCCGGACTCAGTTAAAACCGAGTCTATTAAGATCTCCGGTTGCAGCAAGAAATATAGCTTGCCCGTCAGCCCGACATACACATTGGCATCGGAAAAACCCAGGAAATCGTTTGCACCTCCGATCTCGCCATTTGCACTCTTAAGTTTAAAAAGAACTTCCGGTCCGCTCTGGCCTTTGTTTTCCACATAAAGACCATTGCTACTGGCACAAACGTTTTTTCCCTCAATCTTCAACATGGTCAGGTTATTGAATGAACCCTCGATGGTTACATCCTTACCGGAGTAAGCCTTCAGGCCTTCAACCGGGATCACCGAGTCGCAAACCTTTTGCGGGGTTTGTGCGGTACATCCGGTCGCCAATACTGCCGAGACGATCAAAATGGTCACTATCAAAATACTAAACTTTTTCAAAAGTTCCTCCTTCTTTTTACCAACAAAATAGATTTTTAAATTGCTTTTCGAACATGTATATATTAACACAATATAGGCCATAAGTCAAGCCTTGCAGATACAAAAAGCCTCCCTATTGCTAGAGAGGCCATCACTTCCATCGAGTTTGGTTATTTCACTAAGTTAAAATCTTCTCGATATAATTCAGGTCCCAATCTTCCGTTCGATTTGATTTGCGTATACGAAACTACCTCCACATTTTCCCCCGGACGCCAATTGCCTCTGTAAAACTTTACCAAATACGCATATTTGAACTTTGCATAATGAGTTATCATATCCAGATCTCCATCGGTGGCCAAGGACTCATTCGAACCCACCACCAGATTATAAAGGCCTTCTTTGGCTGTTGCCGCCGGATATACCACTCCCCAAAACGTCACAAAGGGGTTTAGTTCCGGATATTTATTGGCAAACTTTCGCCAAAAATGTTTCCCTTCCGGTTCACTTTCATCCACTTGTATCAAAATCTTATTGGTAAGCACCGAAATGCTACCGATAAGCTTGCCTCCCTCCTCGACGATCAGATTCAACTGGTTCCTGACTAACGATTCCTCAGCGATCCAGCCGTGAGGCAGAGCCACCTCTATATCATATATAAAAGTACCCTTTTCCATCGGAAAGATTACTTGAAACATAAATCCTCCTCGCCGAAATATGAATGTACTACAATTCGAAGCAAATTCTAGCACAAACTAGATCATTTGTCAACCTATAAAATCAATAATATTTGACATTATAAGTTATTTATGCTATCATACCCCCATATCTCGAATTCATCTCGCAACTTAATTTTTTGAGGAGGAAACATGAGTAATTCTACAGTAAGTCAAGTTCCAGTCGACCCAGCTGATGAAAAAGAAAAAATCAAACAACGGAACCTGAGAGATCTTCAATATATTATCCTCGGGGCAGCCGTCGCCCTTACAGTGACGTTTTGGCTTCTCCCCAATACGAATCCTGCCTTCCCCTATATTGGGATTGTCTCTGCTTTACTTTGGTCTGTGAAGATAGGTATCTACATCTCCAGAAGAGACTGGATCTCAGTGTTGGTAAGTGGTTCGATCGTATTTTTTCTGTTGACCAACGCAATTCCGCTTCTAATTCACTAATGTTTTCGTCAAAGCCCTCCCCTTTTCGGGAGGGTTTTTCTTTATCTACTCCTCCGCCACAGTCTCTTTCTTCTCCCCTGGCTTGTGCCAGCTGGCCCAAGTGCAGTTCGGATAGTCCTCACAACCGTAAAAGTCTTTCCCTTTTCTGGTTTTTTTCAGCACCACTCTCTTGCCGCATTTCTCGCACTTCACCCCTTCCACATACTCAACGAAAGGCGCCGTGTACTTGCACTCCGGGTAACGCGAACAAGATAAAAACTTCCCAAACTTTCCGTCACGGATTACCTCTTCACCTTCTTTGCATTCCGGGCATTTTCTGCCTGTTCCCTGCGCCGGCACACCCACTCTGGCACTATCTTTATCTACTTTCACCAGTTTGTCGCGGAATGAACCCCAAAAATTTGAAAGCATCTTTTTCCATTTCAATTTTCCGGCCGCAATATCATCCAAACTGCTTTCCATTTTGGCCGTAAACTCATAATCCATTTCCTGCGGAAAGTTCGCCATCAAAAAGTCCACCACGGCCATGCCGATGCTGGTCGGGAAAAACTTCTTTTCCCGCTGTTCCACATAACGTCTATCCAATATCGTGGAGATGATCGCCGCATAGGTAGAAGGGCGTCCTATTCCTCTCTTTTCCAACTCTTTAATGATCGAAGCATCGTTAAACCTAGCCTGCGGCTGAGTGAATTTTTGCTCACCGGAAACCTTCTTTTTGGTCAACTTATCACCGATAGCCATCTCGGGCAGCACTTGTTCCTCATCTTTTTCTTTGGCAAACAATTTCTTCCAGCCGGCGAACCGTACCGTCTCCCCCGTTGCCGTTAATTCATTTTCTCCTGCCTCCACTACCACTCGGGTATCGTCAAACAAGGCCTCCGCCATCTGGCAAGCCACGGTTCTCCGCCATATTAGCGAGTACAGTTTTTCTTGATCGTGCGCCATTTCCTGCCCGGTAAACTTCTCCGGCGATACTTCTACGTGAGTTGGCCGAATCGCCTCATGAGCCTCTTGAGCCACCACTTTCCCGGCTGTTTTATATATTCTTGGCGTCGCCGGTAAAAATACCTCCCCATAAGTCTCTTTAATGTAGGCTCTGACGGCCTCGATCGCCACCGGCGCCAAATTAAAAGAGTCCGTACGGTGGTAGGTAATGTCGCCTTGCTCGTAAAGCTTTTGAGCCACGTTCATCGTCTTTTTGGCCGACCAGCCAAGAACGTTAGCCGCCGACTGTTGCAGTGTTGAAGTTTTGAAGGGTGGGTGGGGAACGGCTTTTCTTTCGGACTTTTTGATGTCTTTAATGACGTACTCGGCCTTTTCCAGACTCTCTAGGATCTTTTTGGCCAACTCCCCATCGTGAATATCGGCCTTCTTACCCGCCATACGCATCAGTTCGATCTCAAACTTCTCCCCTTTGGCCGTTTCCACCACCACTTTTATCTGCCAATACTCTTCCGGTTTGAACTTCTTGATCTCTCGTTCACGCTCAACAATGAGACGCACGGCCACGCTCTGCACCCGTCCGGCCGACAAACCTCTACGCACCTTCTTCCACAGTATCGGTGACAGCTTGTAACCCACCAGGCGGTCCAGGAATCTTCGTGCCTGCTGAGCGTCAACTAAGTCCATATCTATCGTTCTAGGGTGCTCCAGCGCCTCCAAGATAGCCTCCTTGGTGATCGAATGAAAGGCAATCCGCTTGAATTCCAGTTTTTCCTTACTGGCGAGCTTCCTCGAGCTCTTCAAAATGTGCTCCACGTGCCAGGCAATTGCTTCTCCCTCACGATCAGGATCGGAAGCCAAAATCACCTCATCGGCCAGCGAAGCCGCGTCCTCCAACTTCTTTACTTGCTCACCTTTGCCCTCCATCAATTCGTAGCTGGGCACAAAATCAAACTCCCCTTTCCCCTCCTCCTTGATATCAATACCAAACTTGCTTTTGGGCAAATCACGCACATGACCCATCGACGCCAGGATTGTATAACCTGCCCCCAAATACTTGGACAGGCTTTTCGTTTTGGTTGGAGACTCCACAATTATCAATTTATTCATTACTCTTAAAAATATACATTAAAAACAGAGACGTATTCTACTACATTTAAAATTGTGAGTAGTTTCCTCAAAACCGCACGGACCATGTACATGCGTAGTGCAACGGAGACAGTTATGCGGGAGTACGGTTTTGCGAAACTACGAACAACAAAATCTGGTGTCTACATTTTAAGCCAAAAAAATAGCCTCCTCAATAAAAAATTGAGGAGGCAGTTGAAGAACGAAAGGCAACCTTTCGTCTTCTTCGCGGCTCTCCGTACAATGACGGAGCTCCGCACGAGCTAAACAAAACCAACTGCAAATTTCATCGGCACCTCTTGGAAGATTATGATGTTACCGCTTCTACCAATAAAAGATTTTAACCATAATAATGAAAAATGCAACTGGGTCAAGCCCAGACTGATAAGGGAAAGAAAAATAATAAAGTGCAATCAACTGAGCTTCTTACGCTCAGAACAGTACATAATATATCACACTGATACCATTATGTCAAGTATATAAGTTACTTTAGAAAAAGTGGTACCAGCTCCTTGGCCACCGGCGCCGCCACCGTGCTTCCCTCCCCGCCTTCCTCAATCAAAACTGTCACGACCACCCAATCTTTTATATTTGTTCCGACCGGAATCACCATCGACAGCCAAGCGTTTGGCTGAGTATCTTCCCCACCCTTTTGCGCTGTTCCCGTTTTACAGTAAATCTTGCCGCCATATTCGTATAACGGAAAAGCCGTGCCACCGGGACTGCAGGCCGCCAACATTCCCCCCAGAATAGTCTTCCGGTTGGCCTCGCTAATATGTAAATCGGTACATCCCGCCGTACCCACTAATCTTGGCGGACAACTCATCCCGGATACCACATCTGCCGTCATCCGGTTTATCTGCAAAGGCGTCGCCATAATATCCCCCTGGCCAATGGCAAAGTGGTAAGTGTCCCCCAAAAACCACTTTGTTCCGGTGGTTTTCTCTCTCCAGTAAGCCGTCGGGACAAAACCGGCCGCTTCTCCCGGTAGATCTATCCCCGTTGGTGTTCCCAGCCCTAGTTTAGAGCTCCATTTGGATAAATTATCGACCCCCAACAGCTCTCCCACTTTATAAAAGAAAATATCGTTACTGCGGGCAATCGCCTTCACCAAATTAATCTCACCTTCCGTTCTGCCGTAAGAATCCAGTAACCAGTTACTAAAATGATAGTTTCCAATCACAATTTCTCCGCTATCGGCAATCAAAGTCTCGGGCGTAATTTTATTTTCTTCCAAAGAAGCAATCGCCGGCACCAGCTTAAAAACTGACCCGGGGGCGAAGTCACCCGACACTGCTCGGTTGTACAAAGGCTTTTTTACGTCATCATTTAATAGATCACTAATGCTGGCAAAATCCCCGCCGAAATCACTCCGTTTTCCGCCATCGATAAATAGATTGGGATCAAACGACGGCTCCGACACCAAAGCCAGCACCCGGCCATCAACGGTTGTCACCACCACTGCTCCGCTCTTACCATTATTCACCAGTGCTTCTTTCAAAGCCGAAAAGGCCGTCTGTTGTACCGTCAAATCCAAGTTGGTCGTCATATTCTCCCCGGGAAGCGGATCGGTCTGTTTTATCTCTGTTTTCTTTACCCCTTCGGCTGTTTCTTCTACCAAACTTTGGCCGGGTTTACCCGCCAATCTATTCTCGTAAAAAGCCTCCAAGCCATCCCGCCCCACCAAAACATCTGGCGGCAAATTGCTATCCGTCGGTTTACCCAGGTAACCCACCACCCCGGCAATCATTTCTCCACCCGGATAAAAGCGCACTATCTTTCCGTTGTTCTCAATATTCATTGCCAAAGGTTTACCATTTTTGTCGCTGATGATTCCTCTCGTCGCCTCCACACTCTCCGTTCTTACCATATTATTTTTCGCCAGATCGGCAAAATGACCACCCATCAACACCGTCAAAAAAACCAATCGTGAAAAACCCATGGCCATAATCAACACTAAAAGCAACCCCGTCCAATGGAATGTTCTCTTCTCTTCCATATTAATAGTTTATCCTGATTGTCTCCGACCGTTCAAACCAGGATATCGCCACCACTCCCGATATGATTACCGCGATCACTTCCCAAATACTCCAGCTAAAGCCAAAGACCACATCAAAAGCCACATTGGCCAGCACGCTAATAATCACCATTACCCAACCAATTTCTTTCCGGGCATTCATCACCAGAGACAAACCACCCACGACTACTAATATAAAGAGACTGGGCAACCCCACCGATACCCCGCGCAACACCGAAACTAAAATACCGACACCCAAAGCCAGCCAATAAACCCCGCCCCAATTCAAAAGCATCAGCAAAAACGGCCAGTACACTCCCCAACCCAAAATTCCCTCTCCCAAGATCGTCAAAATCAGCACTGTTAAAACCGATTTTATGGTATTCTTGGATTGCCCGCTCATGTAGCTCTATCTTAGTCTATGTCCACCTCAAAAATAAATCTACTTCTCCTTCCCCTCCTTTTTGCCGTGCTTTTGTCTACCGTCACCAAACTACGGATCGGCAAAACCGTTGACGCCGTCTTTTATTCCATTCTTGCTCCTATTCGTCTGCCGATCGGCTTTTTCCGCCAAACCACCGATGGCCAAATTACCTTCATCAAAAATCTGCCCACCCTCCAAAAAGAAAATCATCGTCTTCTCTCCGAAAATGCCCTCCTGCTTTCTACCAACGAACAGCTCAAACAGTCCCTGGCCGATACTCAAAATCCCAATCTCAAGTCTAATTTTCACTCCGTCCTACCTGTCCGCATCACCGGCTCTGTTGGCAGTGACACGGTCACTTCTTCACAGTCACTCGACGCTGTTAAACCCGGTCAACCACTTGTTTCCGGCACGATTCTTCTGGGTACAGTTTCCTCCGTCAAAGGTTCCGTCATTAACATCAAACCCCTGGACGAAGATGGCGCCGACATTCTCTCTGTCCACACATCTTCCGGTCAGAAAGGTTTTTATAAATTTGTTGCCAACACGCCCCAAATTACCGATATTCCCAGTCTCTCCCCCGTTATCACCGGCGATTACCTTTTTACAGAGCCGACTCCCTTAATTCCCGCCAATCTCGTTATCGGCAAAATTCTTAAGATCACTTCGGGTGCGCAGGAACCTCTCCAAAAAGCCGAAGTCCGCCTGGAAACCACTCTTTCCGACAATCCGGACAACCTCACCCTTATCCTTCAGCCATAAAAAAATCCCCCGGCCTAAACCGGGGGAAAAATTCTTATATTTTCAGTCCAAAAGTACCGACCAAAAAGTCAACGTCATCATTATAATCACACATTTCGTAAACTTTAACTAAACCCTCTTTGGCAGCATTAACTACCCGTTCACTCGCTAAAAATTCTTTGGGCAAACCATAACCATCAGCAATTTCCTTGATGTATTTACTGTGGGAACCGGCCAAACTACTAACCACCGCATTTTCCGCAGCCGTCACCACTTCGCTCCAGGCAATTCCGTACTTATCCGTCAGAGACCGAACATTTTCTGCCCCCGCCAAAACATACCACTCTAATTTTCTCCGAATCAAAGCCGTTTTCTTTTCGTTTGACAGACCTGCAAATGTCATGATGCTATCGGCAGTCTTCAAATCGCGATAACTCAAACTGGATTCCACCGTTTTCACGAGTGCACTTTCTTCAAAGTCGTCCTTTGTCAAAGCGAACAAATCGATGATCCGTTGTGTTCCTTCAACCTTTCTTGAATCAAAAAGTTTAAGAACCCCTTCAATGGCCAACTTTTTATTACTCTCGCTGATTAGCAAAGCCATTGGATACTCATATTTCTTCACCAACACTTCCACTTCTTCCATCTTACCTTCGCTGACCAAATCGGCGATCGCCATGGTTAATTGAACCTGTATTTGCTCACAACTAAAACCGGTTGCCTCGATAAATTTATCAAGTTGGGATTCATCTTTCCTAAAGCTAGCATAGCAATACAATGCTTTCCTCACCATCGAGATAATTACTTCAGGTGGTAGAGAAAAATACTTCAAAAAACACAACTGTCGTGCATAAACGTTCTCGGCATTATTCGAATTTATCTCGGTAATTGCCGCCTTCTGAAAACCGGAATATTTGTTTAGTTCGTCAACCGGAATCGAAAACTCACTCAAGATCGCTTCAAAGTCTCGAGGTAAACTTTTGTGAGTAAATGTGTACTGACCAAAGTAGTCGAGAATCGCTCTAAAGACCTCTTTTTCGGGGACCTTTACGGCTTTCATCAACTCGGCAGTCGTTTTTACTCTGGTATCTCGGTATAGAAGATTGTATCGATTAAACCCTTCCTTCAAGTAAGCCAGGGCCAATTCTTTCACCCGTTTCGATTCATAGACCGCTTCGGGAGCCAAACATTTACTCATCAACCGCACCACATAAAATGCTTGGTCATTCTCCAAACGGTCAATTACACCTTCCAGAGCTGCCTGTTGCAAACGTTCTTTGTAATCATCATTTTTCATCACACCCTCCTTCAAAGGTTTTTCTTTTTAAAGTTCAATCGCCCGTAGTTTATCATAAAGAGCCTATAAATACAAAATTCCCCGGCCTAAACCGGGGAAAATTTTCTACTTATATCTTAAACTTGTCTTTTAACAGTTTAATCTTTGCCGTGTCGGCATTACTGTAAGCCCAGACTAATGCTTTTTCGGCTGAAGCTGTTACTTGTGGAATTGCCAAGAACTCCCACGATAACCCATATTGGTCAATCAATTTGACGGCATCATCTGGATTGTACGAGTTCAGATCAATAATCACCGCTCTTTTAGCCTCGTTGATTACTTCGCTACGCGGAATACCGTACTTATCCACTAGTGCAAACACTTCACCGGCGCCCTGATATCTCACGCTATTCGGCAATGATTTCCGGACAGCCCGAGTTTTGTCTTCCTTAGTCAACCCCAAAAACTCGGTTAGATACACACTGTCTGTGCTGTCTCCGGTAATGGTGTCCAGATCGGCTCCTTCAAGAATCTTATCTTTATCAAAGTCTTCCTTAGTCAGATGAAATCTCGCGATAATTTTGGCGGCGCCGTCAACATTGTCGTAAATAAACATCTCTGTTACACCAATAACGACCTTCTTTATCCCGGCATCATCAATATGCATCCCGCTGGTTTCAAATTTATGTAACAGTCTCAAAACACTGTATGCATTAACCCCCGGATAGCCCTCACCCAGTTTCCGGACAATGGCATTTAGAGCTATCCAGCCCGTTTCTGCCCTGGAAATATCCAAGGATTTGATTAACTGATCCAAATATTCTTCACCCCATCCGAACGAAGAAATCGTACGCCTATCCGACTCGATGTAACTCTCAATAACCCTTGCAAAAATCTCTTCTCTAATCTCCGTTTCCAGAGAAAAGTACTCGGCATAATAAATCCAATTTTCAACGTCTTCTTTGTTGGGGCGATTCGACGGTATCTTTTCTTTTAACAATTTGACCATCTTATTTCTGTCCAGGACAGATGCCGGAATGTTGAAAACCTCCAAAATATCGACTAAAAAATATGGCAGTTCCTTTTTTACAGCTCTCCTCAGGAAACTCGCCACTGTTGCCGTCACCAAGGCTTCCGGCACTTTCAGCAGTTTGAGTAATTTGGCCGTTGTCACAATCTGTTCCGAGTTTTCGCCGTGATCAAGAATGAGGATCAAATAATCCAAGGCCCGCTTTTGCACCTTTTTCGAGTCAAAAACTGCCTCCGGAATATCCTTGCAGGTCTCCAAATACTGCATCAGTTCAGTGATCTTAAATTTGGGCTGTAAATTATACAGAACGCCATCAATCGCCGCTTCTTCCAACCTTTTCTCGTAGCTTTTTTCCATTCATACCCTCCTTCAAAGGTTTTTCTTTTTAAAGTTCAATCGCCCGTAGTTTATCATAAAGAGCCTATAAATACAAAAATCCCCCTCCTATCTCAGTCCACCCACCACGTGCACCTTACTCATTAATTTGTCATCCTCTAGCACCTTGGCGCAACCACGCACCACCGCTTCCATCGGCGTATCCGTCACCCACACCGGCATGCCCGTCTGTTCGGCCACCAATTTATCAATTCCCCGAATGAGCGACCCTCCGCCGGCCATCACCATCCCTTTTTCCAAGATATCCGCTACCAGATCAGGCGGCGTTTCTTCAATAATGAGAGTAATTTCCTGCAATATCTGATTAATCACCGGCATCATTGCCTCACGTACTTCCACACTATTTAGTTTCATCGACTTGGGCAAACCATTTTCCAAACTGCGGCCGCGCACCACCACACTCAAGGGGTTCCCCTCTTTCTCGCATTTCAACGGATAAGCCGACCCTACCTTGATTTTTACCTCTTCGGCCGTGCTTTCACCGAGTAAAAGATTATATTTTAATCGAGCAAAATTCATGATCGCTTCCGTTAATTCGTCACCGGCCACGCGCAAACTGCGATTGAGCACTAATCCGCCCAAAGAAATGACTCCGATCTCCGATGTGCCTCCGCCGATATCACAAACCATCTGCCCTTCGGCCTTTTCCACCGGCAGTCCCGCCCCGATCGCCGCCGCCATCGGTTCTTCCACCAGGAAGGCCGCTCGAGCTCCGGCCGACAAAGCTGCCTCCTGCACGGCTCTGCGCTCTACTTCCGTTACTCCGGAAGGAATACCGATCGCCACGCGCGGACGGGCAATCTTGAAGCCCAGCCCTTTATAAAATTCATGCACTTCCACAATATAGTGCTTCAGCATCGCCTCCGCCGCGTCAAAATCGGCAATCACTCCATCGTGAAGCGGCCGCACTACTTCTATATTGGCCGGATTTTTCCCTAACATTCTTTTTGCCTCTTCTCCGATAGCCAAAATTTCCTTCGTCTTCATGTGTCTGGCTACCACGGAGGGTTGCCGAATCACTACTCCCTTACCCCGCACGTGCACCACAGTATTGGCGGTACCCAAATCGATACCTACATCCAGGGTCGCTAATCTCCATAAAGACTCGAACATAATATGGCTAATAATAACAGATTGCCTCATTTTTGGAAGGGCAAAAAAATGTTAAACTATCCTCATGTCCGCAACCTCCGCCAAAATGTCCAAACTCATCCGCCAACTCTTCTACATTTTATTTTTTCTCACTCCCCTCATCCTCTGGCCCTTCACTTCCGAGGTCTTTGAGTTCAACAAAATGATGTTCGTCTATCTGCTGACTATTATCATCGGCGCCGTCTGGCTCATCAAATCCTTTCTCGATCATAAATTCGAGATCGCCAAAACCCCTCTCGACATCCCCATTTTGCTTTTTCTGGCCTCCCAAATTATCTCCACCGTTCTTTCCATCAACCCGCACACCAGCCTTTGGGGTTACTACTCTCGCTTTCATGGTGGCCTCATGTCTACTATTTCTTATATTGTTCTTTACTACGCCCTCGTCACTCATTTTTCCAATGAGAAAAAGGCCATCATAAACCTCATTACCGCCATTCTCTCCTCGGCTACGATCATTGCCTTTTATGCTATTCTCGAACACCTCGGCATCGACAAAAATATCTGGGTTCAAGACGTCCAAAATCGCGTTTTCTCTACCCTCGGCCAGCCCAACTGGCTTTCCGCTTTTCTGATCGCCCTGACTCCTTTTGCTCTCTTTCGGGCCATTAATTCCCGGAAAAACAGTCGGCGTTTTCTCTATGCCGGTCTCTCCCTACTTTATTTAATGGCCATCCTCTTTACCAAATCCCAGTCCGGCCTTGGCGCCACGGCCATCGTTTTGTTGGTCTTTTTCATCATCACCGCCGTCCAAAAACACAAATCTTGGCTTATTTTGTCTCTTTTGCCAATTATCGCCCTCCTTTTTATTTTCAAAGGGCCAACCATCGACCAAACCTTCAAATCTCTTAGCAAAATTAATCCTTTCTACTCCAACACTCTGGCCATTATTACCGAGGAAAACAAAACTCGTGTCGGCGGCTCCGATTCCATGACTATTCGCCGTGTCGTTTGGGAAGGTGCCCTCAAGCTTGGTTTGGAATACCCCTTCTTTGGTACCGGCGTCGAGACCTTCGGCTACTCCTATTACTGGGTCCGTCCCGCCGCTCACAATCTCACTTCCGAAAATGATTTTCTCTACAACAAAGCTCACAACGAGTATTTGAATTTCTTGGCCACCACCGGCTTCGTCGGCCTCGCCACCTACCTTTTTCTCATCGGCTCCATCATTTTTGTCTTGATCAAAAACAAAAGTACAGAAAGTACCCAATACCGTCTCCCCCTCCTTCTTGGTTTTATCTCCATTCTCATCACCAACTACTTCGGCTTCTCCGTGGTCAACATCGCCCTCTTTTTCTTCCTCTATCCGGCCATTTATATCGCGTCCCAAGACAAAGCCAATATAAAAGCCCTCAAACTTGGCTTTGATGCCACTATTGGCATTATCGCCGTCTCGGCCGTCGCTCTCTGGACTATCTGGGGTCTTTCCAAAGCCTGGCGCGCCGACATTGCCTACAACCAAGGCAAGGAAAGCTACGACGAAGCTCAGAAAGCCATTGATCTCAATCCCAACGAGCCTATTTATTACGCCCAGTTTGGCACCATCAACGCTCTCGTCGCCACCCAGCTCATCGAGCCCCAAATCGCCAAACTCCCGGCTACCGCTTCGGCGCAGATCAAACAAGAAGCTCAAAGCTATCTCGATCAATACACCAGTGCCGCCGTTGAGAATATCGACAAGGCCGCCACTATGAACCCCTACAACATCAATATCCTCAAGGAAAAAGCCAAAACCGAGCTTATCCTGGCCAATCTCGATCCCAAGTACACTCAAGATGCCATCAACACCCTCCTCAAAATTACCGAATACTCCCCCACGGAAAGCACCAACTACTTTAATATCGGTCTTCTCTATCTCAATCAAGGGAACAAAGATCAGGCCAAGCTCGCCTTCCAAAAGGCCGTCGATCTCAAGCCGGACTACCAACAGGCCAAGGATTACCTAAACCAGCTCAGCCAACCCGCCGCCAAAAAGTAGTTTTTTCCATGAAAAAACCGAGGATTTCTCCTCGGTTATTTGTTTCCAAATGCTTAGAACTTGATCTTGATGTAGTGCATGTTCTCTGCGCCTAGGTAATTTGAACATACAGTTCGGAAGTTTTTGTAATCATAGAACTGGTAGTTACCAAACACGCCAGTGTGTTCTTTTAACAGCGGATAAACATGTTTTTCCGTCTTGTTTTCAAAAGTCTTTTCACCTTTGTCATAGATAACGGAACCAATGAACTGGGCATAACCTTGTAAAACAAGCCAATTTTCAAGCTCTTGTCTTTCGCTCTGCGTTTCTTCCGGAACAATCGGTTTTGCGATCTCAAGAAAGAAAAAAACTGTGGAAAATACGGCAATAGCCAAAACGAGGGTCCACCAAATAGCTACGACAACATTTAATCCCGACAAACCGCCTATAAAAAACACGACAAATACTATGAACCAACAGGCTACACCTAAAAACACCGACCAAAAGACCTTATCGGAATCAAGATACTTTTTCACTTTGTCCTCCTCAAAAAATATTGATTTGAATTTCAAATTTCTACGCTGCAGATATATTACTACAATATAGGCCATTTGTCAAGCCTTAAGCCAAGAAAAAACCTTCCCGAAGGAAGGCTGGTTGTTTTACAATGACACAATTTTTTCGAAATTTTCCTCCGATGTAATATGATATGCATATTTTCCTCTTGAGTCCGGTTGGATTTCTCCGGCTTCTGCACGCACACTGGGAATCGTCCTCAAAATCTGCAATAGCTGGTCTTTATTTAAAAGCAAGTACAAAACAGCTTTCTCTTCGCCACAATCTTCAATGTAAGACGAAGCCACGGGAATCTCGCCCAGTCTTTTTGTTTCGATGTTCGTTCTAATGATATATTTCACCGTTGTGCCATCTTCTACTGGAATGCCGTGTTCTTTTACAAATTTAGGATCCGAAAAAGACACAAACACCGACTCCAGATTTACTGTATTTTTGTCTATCAATATTTACCTCCAAAAAAAATTATTTCTGTCAACGTACTTGAGCATTCTACCACCCCCTACATTATGAGTCAATGGTAAAATATACCTATTAGTTATGAAAATACTGACCACACCCGACCCCCTCTTACATCGTGTCGCTTTACCGGTGGAAAAGCTTGATAAGAAGCTCAAAACCCAGATCGCCGACATGATCGCCACTCTCCAATCCGCCACGGATCCGGAGGGGGTTGGTTTGGCGGCTCCTCAGGTCGGCCTCAATCGCCGCCTTTTCCTCATCTCTTTTAACGGCGTACCCGAAGTTTTCATTAACCCAATTTTGTCCAATTTCTCCAAAGCCATGCTCTCCGACGTTCGTCGCCGTAATAAAGATCGCTGGCTCGAAGGCTGCCTTTCTGTCCCCCGGCTTTGGGGCTTCGTTGACCGTCACTATTCCGTCGAGGTTGACTATTTGACCCCCGTTGGCAACATCCTCGAAAAACGTCATCGTAAACTCGAAGACGAACCCGCTTCCTATGTTCAGCACGAAAATGACCACTTGAACGGTATTCTCTTCACTGATCGCATCTTGGAACAGCACGGCCTCATTCTCCAGGAAACACCCACCGGTCTTTCCCCCATCGAGATGTAAACATCTTTTATCAAAGAAAGCCCCCGCAAATGCGGAGGCTTTTTCAAAATTACTTTTTCCCGGAAAAAATTAGGGCGAAGACACCGACAATGGCCACTATAGCGGCAAGACATACTGAAACAAAAATCATCTGCTGTTCGCAGAATTCAACCGGGTTTTCAGGTTCGCACATATTTTCTCTCCTTTGACTAATTTATCCCCAACCTAATTCCAGACGGCAGGTTCCTTTATCCAAGTGGAACAGCAAAATTCCTTGTAAATCAAGATCACCAAAATTGGTGCCCATATATTCCGGGCATCGTGGAAAAACAACTTCTGCCAAGGTGTCCAGAGATTTTGTCATGGTCATTGATTCACCGGAAGAACCACTGCGATAAGTTCCTTCGACAAAATAATCCGGATCAACAAAATTAAACCGGACAAAGAAAAACACAAACAAAAAACCAATCAATAACAAGCCTACCAAAGTCTTCCACAGTAATTTCATGATTATCTCCTTAATGCAAAATTAAAACAACCAAAATTGCATAGAGGATAATAGCCAGAATACAAACACAAATTTTTTCCCAAACTTTCATGCAATCTCCTCTTATTTCAAAGATCTAAGATAATTACTGTGGCTAGTATACCTCACAAACCGCCATTTGTCAACTCTATAGGATAAGTGCTAAAATAGACCTATGAAATCCAATGTCCTCTATTTCGGCTCCCCCGAATTTTCCGCCATCATTCTTGAATCCGTCATTAAGGCCAATTTGGTCAATGTGGTTGGTGTGATCACCACCCCCGACAAACCCACCGGCCGCAATCTCGCGCTCACTCCCTCCCCGGTTGCCGCCATGGCCGGCACCTACGATCTTCCCGTCTACAAACCCACCAAGCTCGACGCTGCCCATCTCGCCCATCTTAAGCTTCTCAAGCCCGATATCTTTTTGGTCGTTTCTTTTGGCAAGATCATTCCTCAAACATATCTCGATGCCCCCAAAGTCGGTACCTTCAATATTCATTTTTCGCTTTTACCCAAGTATCGCGGTGCCCTTTGTCTTAGTGAAGCCCTCAAAAATCAAGACAAAGAAACCGGTGTCACCTTGATGGAAATGGACGCCCTTTTGGATCACGGCCCCATTATTTCTCAGGTAAAGCTTCCCATCGATATCAATGACAATACTGCCATACTGACCACAAAACTTACTCAGGCCGCCAGTCAGTTATTGGCCGATAAATTACCCGAAATCTGTGCCCAAAATTATCAGAAAACGGCCCAAGACGAGTCCCTGGTAGTTTTCACACCAAGTCACCGGACTATTTCACGCCAGTCCGCTTTTATCCCCTACGAAAAAATCAGATTAGCCCAAAGTGGCTCCGACTCCAAAGAAATTCACGCCCTCATCCGTTCCCTCAATCCCGACCCCGGTGCTTGGACCACCATCAACGGTTTAGACATCAAAATCCTTAAAACCCTTCTCCTTGAAAATAAACTTATCCTCGACCTTGTTCAGCTCCCCGGCAAATCCCCTATTTCCTGGAAGCAGTTCCTCCAAGGCCACCCTATCAATCAATAATAAATACCCTCGCCGCTAGCTTCTCAAACCGATCTTCCAACCGACTATCCAGATACGTTTGGTAGTTACAATCAGTTAAGATCTTCATCAAAAAGAGATCTTTATCAGAGTCAAAAACCGCACTCTCACCAAACCCTGCATTTATCCCAAAATGAAGCTCATCTTCGATAAGATCTATTCCCAAGAACATCGTGTAACCTTTATAATTTACCGTTACTGCGTTGCTTTGTGCAAACTCGACATTCTCAGCTGAATACAAAACTTCATTTTCCTCTGTTTTTTCATTTAAATTCGCGATTGCCACAAATTTCTCCTTTAGTTCAACTGTCAGAAACAAGTGTTCTCCATTTCCGGCCATCTTTTTCAGCATCTCCACCAATGCACCATCCAGACCAGCGATATCTTCTTCATCCATATTTTTGCAGTACTGTGGAATATCTACCCCCACGGTTTCCAAAATTCCACCACGGTTGTATAACAAACCAATTCCTAAATCAACCGCCAACAAATTAAAATGTTCATCCACAAGACGTAGCTGGATATGACCTCTCGAAGTTTCCGCGTCAAATAAGATTTTAGCCGCTCCTGATTCCAGTGGTACACTTTTACCACCATAAAAATCAATTTCCTGTCCAAAAGAAATATTCTTCCAAAACTCCGGTGCAATACTAGCCATTGACCTTGGCGGCCGCTACTTGTTCGGCTCTTTGCGCCATGCGTAATGATCTCTTGCAAGTGGTGCAAACCTTCACTTTTACCTTGATACCGTCGATCATCAGGTGGTGGACATGCAAATTAGGCCTTCTCACACATTTGATTCTGCGCTTTGAGAAGCTCACCAAATTTGAATGTTGGACTCCCTTGCCGCAAATAGCACACTGTAGTTTTCCTTTTTCAGGCTGTTTTATGTTTTGTTTCATGAAGCAAATTTTAACACAAAAACTCGCTTTATGGGTACCAAATGTACTAAAATAGAGTTCATGACTTTTACCATACTCGGCATTCTCCTCATGGGTGTCTACCTCATCCTGGCAATCTCATTCCACGAGTTCGCCCACGCTTTTGTGGCCGACCGCCTCGGCGACCCCACCGCCCGCTCTCAAGGCCGGCTCACTCTCAACCCCCTGGCCCATATTGACCCTATCGGCACGATTGTGCTTCCCCTAGGCCTCATGCTTCTTTCCGGTGGTAGCTTTGCCTTCGGCTGGGGCAAACCGACCCCCTTCGACCCCTACAACCTCGCTCACCCCCGTCGCGACACCGGCTTGATATCATTAGCCGGACCGGTGAGCAACCTCTTGCTGGCCTCTGTAGTGGCTCTGGCTCTTCATTTCCTCTCTAATGATTTTTACGTCTTTTTAGCCCCTTTTGTTATCGTAAACATCAGCCTGGCCATCTTCAATCTCCTTCCCGTCGGTCCCCTAGACGGCCAAAAAATCCTTTTTGGCTTGCTCCCTCGTGATCTTGCCTATGAGTTCCAGGTGATCATGAACCGGTATGGCACGCTCATCTTAATTCTCCTCATTCTCCCCATTTTCGGTGGCCAAGCTCCCATCACAGCTATCATCTCCCCGGCGATCGACTTCATCTCCCGCCTCCTCCTTCCCTAACCCAAAAATAAAAAATATCACTGTCGCATTGAATATTTTCCGTTAATTCCGCAGTCCTTTGTCCTTATGAGGAAGTTACGCAAAGCGGAAAAGCACGGTTCCTTGGTATTCCAAGGATTTTCCGCTGTGTAATAGGCTACAGTTCGCGCTGGCGAACTGACATAGCAGGGCCATGAGAAGGATAAGTACGTGAGGAATAGGAAAATATCACCCTTTACAGTGATCTCTTTCTTGAAATGAAGCTAAAAACACCGACGATGAGGAGTAGCGCTCCAAAGCCAAACAAAGCGATTTTCAAGACGGTCGAGAGTGCTCCGCCAATCCCTTGGCTGGGTGTCTGTTGCACTGTGGTTCCGTTTGCCGCTACCGTAGGCGTAACTGTATTCTTAGGGGTAGGCGTCGGGGCCGCCGTTATCTGAGCATCGGGAGCAATTCCGGGGCCAAAATCAATTGGCTGAACCGTGCCGGTGAGTAACACTGCATCGGAAGGTTTAATAGCGTAAGGATCGGACTCGGCCGTCACAAAAAGGTCGGTAAACTTGACGTCCGTCGCCGTGGCTAACTTGCCATTTTCTATCTCTCCCAGCCTTCTCACTTTGCCGTTGTCTGCTTCCGTCAACCACACCACATAATGATTCTGTTCCGGTGATAAAGCCACCACCAAGTTGCGGCAGGTAGCCAGCACCCTGTACGTTCCATCCACAAACACCGAAGTCGCAAAACAGGCTCCACTCACCCCGGCCCCTCTCATCATCACCGTGCCTTCATTAGCCATCACTGGAGTGGTCATCAGCAGGCCTCCCAAGACAGCCGAGGCTACCAAACCAGAGAAAATCGATTTATTCATAGCTTAATTCTACTACAAATCACACCTTTTGAACCACAAAAAAGGGCCCCTATCAAGAAGCCCCATCGTATTTCTACGAAATCTTTTTTCTCAATTTTAAAGTGATAACAATCCCCGCAATATAGACCAAAGGATATAAAAACAAACTAAAATCGATTGGCTTGTGCCCAAAGGCATAGAAGATTGCCAAAAAGATTAATTAACTTTTTAAACAACACCCCATCATATCACAATATAGGTTATTTGTCAACCTATAGGTCCTTCACCATGTACGTTCCCTCCAGGCTATAACCCAGTTTTTTATAGTATTCTCTCGTTCCGACGGCCGATATTACAGCGATTTTCTTATACCCTCTAATCTTCGCAATCTCTTCCGCCTTAAGCATGAGGCGCTTCCCCAAGCCTCTATGTTGGGTCTTAATGCCGTCCTGAGTATCAATCTGAGCTACCTGCCCGTAAGTGTGGACTTCCCGCACTAGAGCCGCTCCTTTTAGTTCATCAAACATCATTTTTTCTTTTTTGTCCGGCAATCTCAGTCGCAACATCGAAAATAGCTTCCCGCCGCTCTCGTAAGACAAAAACAGCTCTTTTCCGCCCAAACTCTCCCACTCATTCACCAAAAGCGCCACCTTGGTGTCATAGACTCCCCCGCGCACCTCCCGACAGCGGATACATTGGCATTTCTTACCTTCTTTGAGAAGCTCCGCCTGCAATACCTGTCTCAAGTTCGTTCTGGCCATGCCCGCTGAGACCCATTTTTTACTGATATCGCGGATCAGCCGATCAATCCGGCACCACACCGGCGTCTGCGCCTTGATTTCCTTCAACACCTCAATTAATTTGTCCTCGTCATAGGGTACGTACTCACCCCGCTTCCACATCTCGTACATCTCGGTTCCCTTAATTGTCATCGCCGGGTACACTTTCAGATAGTCCGGGCCAAATCTAGGGTCGGTAAACATCATTTTGGCCATCTCCACATCTTTTTCCGGGTTGCTACCGGGCAGATTAGGCATTAAGTGGTAGCAAATCTTCAGACCGGCATTGCGGCACATCCTGGTGGTCTGTGCCACTTCTTCTAGGCTGTGGCCTCTCTTAATCCTCCGCAAAATAGCCTCATCAAAGGCCTGCACCCCCAGCTGTACCTTCGTCACCCCCAGTTCCCGCCACAACTTCACTTCCTTCTCCGTTACCCAGTCTGGCCTCGTTTCCACCGAGATTCCCACGATCCTTTTCTCCGCCGTTTCGTTATATTTTTGAGCCTTTGCCAGGCTCGCACTCACCGCCCCATTCACCGCGTCAAACATCGCCTTAAAGAACTCTCGTTTATAGTCTTCTCGATAGGCTCCAAAAGTGCCTCCAATGACGATCAGATCGATCTTGTCGGTGATATGGCCCGTCTCCACCATTTGCCGAATTCGGCCCTCCACTTGCGCCGCCGGGTCAAAATCGAGTATCTTGGCTCTCTGGGCCGCCGGCTCGTCGGAAAGATACGATTTCGGCATTCCCGGTTCGAGCGGGCAGTAAATACACTTTCCTGGGCACGGAAACGGCTTCATCATTACCGCAAACGGGGCCACCCCTGACTGCGTCCGCACTCCCCGAGTTTTCATGGCTGCGATAAGCTCCGGATCCGTCAAAAACGGCCAAATCTCCGAGTTTTTAGGCATGTGCCCCAGCTCTTTGGCCCACACCAGCCGAAAATCCTCGATATTCTCGAGGCTTAGTTTCTCTTCGTCGCGTAATATTAGTTTTCCAATTTCCACCACCCAATTTTACTCTACCCTGCTAAAATGAGCCTCATGTTGTCCACGTCAAGCCATATCGAGTCCGTCAAAAATACCTACAACGCAATCAGTCCAGAATTTTCCGCTACCCGTCAATATATCTGGCCCGATCTCCAGCCGTTTTTAGCCAAAGTTAAACCCAACTCTACCCTTTTGGACGTTGGTTGCGGCAACGGCCGCCTGCTTCTCGGCCTGCCTCAAAATATTCATTACACCGGCCTCGATATTAGCCGAGAGCTCCTCAAGGAAGCCGTCAAAGCCCACCCCGGGCACAAATTCTGTGAAACCAACATTACCCAAGAATCCATTTGGAAACACCTCCCCCGCTATGACTACATCTTTTGTGTGGCCGTTCTCCATCATCTGCCCACGGAAAAAGATCAACTTTTTGTCCTTGACCAAATTAAACATCATCTCAAACCTAAGGGTAAAGTCTTGATTACTGTCTGGAACCTTTGGCAACCCAAATACTTAAAGTACCATTTTGACCTTGCGACCAAGCTCCAAAATCCCCATTTCGTCTATATTCCCTTCCAAGGCAAACCCCGTTTTTGCTTTGCTTTTACCCTTCCCTATCTCCGCCGCCTCCTCAAAAAAGCCCATCTCCGACTCGGAGTCACCAAATCCCCCCACAACTACCTCTTGTCTTGACACATCGCCCTCTTTTTGCCATACTAAGGTATGCCCAACGACGATCTTGGAACATTCCCTGTGCCTCCACAAGCCCCTAGCTCACCGGCTGACCAAGCTCAACCGGAATCTACTACTACTGCCACCCCCACCACCCCGGAACCCGCTTTTGAACCCACTCCCGACGAAATCCCTACGATACAGCCGCCAACTGTCCCTACTTCCGATCCCGGTTTAGCTAGCGAACAAGAAAAATTGGTTGCCGTCAACGAAAATCTCATCGAGAAACAGGCTCCTGTTGAAGCTCAACCCACTCCGGCATCCCTTCCCCAGCCAGAACCGGCTCAACCCATCCCCGCTCCGGCTGCCCTACCTCCCCATACCAACAAATCTCTTGCTCCGATTATCATCATTGTTCTCCTAATTATTGCCGGCGTCGGCGTGGCCGCTTCCGTCTATCTCTCTCAACAAACTCAAAATCTCAAAACTCAGCTAACCGACATCACCCAAACCCTCCAAAAACAGCAAAATACCCTTACCCCTACGCCCACACCCACTGTTTTTGAGATCACTACCCCCACACCAACCGCCTCTCTCAGTGGTGTTGTTACGACGCTGTCAGCTACGCCGACAACCGCCCCCACCACTATCACCAACCTCCTTAAACCTCTCGGCAACGCCGGTGCGGCTCTCCAAATGGCCCTTAACCACTCTCCCAACGCTCAGCTTATCCTTATCAAAGTAGATAGTGCGGAAAATGCCTCCACTGCCGTTACCAAATACTTCTTCCGCCAGGATCTCACTACTAAAACCTACTTCTACGTCGCCATCTCCGGCACAGGAGAACCTCAAATCATCGATAAGCAAATCTACGTCACTCCCGACGATAACATTCCTTCTTTAAACAACGCCGTTCTCACCGGCAAAATGGGTGTCGATCTCGACGCCGCCCTAAAACTTACCTACTCGCTCTGCGCCAATCAAATTACTTGTGTCGCTTCACCGGCTAAAGCTCAATATATCGCCACCGCCACCGGCATCATCTGGCAAATCTCCATCTATACCCAGGGGCTCACCGGCAATCCTCTCGTGGCTCAGATCGACGCTCTCACTCAGGCAGTTCTCTATAAGTCTGACGGCTTTGCCACCCTGGCCAAATAACTACTGTTTTACTTCGTCCACATACAGTGTTGATCCGGAAAATTGACCGGTGGCACTTACGGTTTGTCCGTTATACTGCGTTAAATCAATCTTCCTGCTGGTAATTTCCGTAATAATTCCCTGATTTTCTATGTCCACCGTCTTTCCCGACACCATCACCTTCCCCGTCAAAGTTTTTACCGGTGACTCGGCTACCGCGTCTGACGACTGCGAAGCCGGACCGCCTACACAACCACCCAACACCAAACCCATTGTCAGCAACACACCCACACCGCAAAACTTTTTCATAACTCCAGTTTAGCAAATTTTGTGAGTGCCAAGGACAAGATTCGAACTTGTGTAGGCTTGCGCCGCGGGTTTTACAGACCCGAGTATTTGACCACTCTACCACCTTGGCTTACCCAACTCTATCTGAAACACTGAGCCGTTGTTGAGACTCGAACTCAACACCTTTCCCTTACCAAGGGAATGCTCTGCCAGATGAGCTACAACGGCTAATTGACCAACTACATATTTTACCTCAAGAAATACTTTTGAACCACTACGACATGGAGCCACCTCTGGGATTCGAACCCAGGACCCCCTGTTTACAAAACAGGTGCTCTAAGCCAACTGAGCTAAGGTGGCAATTTGTATATTTTACCTTAGAAAAGGGTCAAGTATCAGTTTTAGAATTACCAACCATATCGGCTACATGTTAATATGTCTTATGGCCTCCGAAAAAGACATCCGAAAATCCGAAAAATCTACCTCGGTTGAGGAAAATTCCGTCGTCGACGACGCCGTCCGCAAATATCTCCCCTATCTCCAAGAAATCCAGCGTAAACTCATCACTATTCTGATCGTCATCGTTGCTTCCGCCGTTCTCGGTTTCATTTTTTACCAGCAAATCCTCACTTTCATTATGAGTTTGTTCAACCTCAAGGGAATTACGATAATTATGTCTTCACCTTACCAGTACATCGACCTGGCCATCAACACTGCTTTGGCCACCGGTGTCGTTATCGCTTTTCCCCTTCTTATCTATTACCTTTTAAGTTTTCTCAAACCAGCCCTAGCCACCAAAGAGTATCGCCTCGTTAGCCGGCTTGTCCCCGTCGCCGTCGTTTTATTCGTCATCGGCTTTGGTTTTGGTGCCTGGGTCATGCAGTTTGTCATCAATATGTACTCCCAAACCGCCAACGTCTTCAATGTCACCAATATGTGGGATATTAGCCGCTTTTTCTCTCAAACGATCATCATGGGTCTTTGTTTGGCACTTATGTTCGAGCTCCCCGTGGTTTTAACCATTCTCATCCGCCTCAAAGTGGTTAAAAGAGAAACCATCGCCAAACACCGTCGAGTCGCCTATGCCATCATCGTAGTTGTCGCCGCCCTACTGCCTCCCAACGACGTTATCTCCCTCTCCATTCTTACCCTTGCCCCCGTCTTCCTCTTCGAACTTGCATTACTACTAAATAAAGCTATCATATAAATATCTATGTTTAATAATGTTGGCTCCGGTGAAATTCTTGTCGTCCTCTTTGTCCTTCTCTTCCTCTTTGGCGGCAAAAAACTTCCTGAACTGGCCAAAGGTCTTGGTGAGTCCAGTAAAGAAATCAAAAAAGCCAAAAGAGAGATCAATATCGCCAAGAAGGAAATTGAAGGTGCCATATCTGATATCAAAAGTGATGTTATTTTAAATGACGAAGAAAAACCCTCTCAGCCCACCCAAGAGGAGTCAATGAAAGGGGGTGAACCCCAATAATGCCCAGTATCGGAATCACAGAAGTAGTTATCATTGCCCTTATCATTCTTGTCCTCTTTGGTACCAAAAAAATCCCCGAGTTTGTTAGAGGACTAGCCAAAGCCATCAAGGAATTTCGCGACGCTTCAAAAGAACAAAAATGATATCCTAGTTATTATTTAATTAAAACAAAGAACATGTTCAAAAACATTGGTTGGCCCGAAGTCTTGGTCATCGTCTTAGTCCTACTTGTTCTTTTTGGAGGCAAACTTCTCCCCAAAGTTGGAAAAAACATTGGTGAGTCTGGCAAAGAGATGAAGGAAGCCGCTAAAGAGCTCAAAGACACTATCAAAGAAAAATAAGACTCAAGCATTTCCCAAACTACCCCGCCATGGCGGGGTTTTTGGTATTTAGCAACAATTTATACTATTATTAATCAATGCCCCTCGTTAAGAGAGTTTTATTGCTCTTTATTCCCCTTCTGTTTTTGGGTGCTGGAAAAACCTTTGCCGCCTGTGAAACCACCTCACCGACTCATTACGTTCTGTCCAATAACGATGTCAATTTAACTATTACCTTTAAAAATACTGGTGATACCCCCGTTTTCTGGATCGAAATACCAACCTACTACTCCAACGCCATTATTTACCTTACTGCCCAGACACTACAGGAATCCGGTTGGTCTTTGGACTCGTCAAGTTCGGATTATTTTATCTACACGTCCCCGGATGGTCTTGCTCCCGGTGACTCGGTTCACTTTGACGTCACCATTCATACCGCCGACGATAGAGTTACCAGTCTTAGCTGGCAAGCCTCGGCAGATCCCTCCGGCGCGCCAGCTGAAGATTGTAGTGCCTTAAATTTAGAGGTCACTTCCAATCCCCCACAACCCCCGGTACTTAGCAGTACCCGTTTATCCATCGGCAACACCTCAGCCACCTTAAATTGGACCACTGATGTTACGGCTACCGGGCTCGTCAATTATGGCACCACCACTGCCTACGGCTCCACCACAACCACACCCTTGGGCACCTCTCACTCAGCCTCTCTTTCCGGACTCTCCGCCAGTACCACCTATCACTATCAAATCCAAGTTACCGGTGATGGCGGTATTGTCACCACCAACGACAACACCTTTACTACTGCCGCTCCCGACATCACCACCACTCTAACTACCACCGTCACTGTCACCAACACAAATATTAACACCATCACCAACACCGTCGTCGAAATACTTAAGGACACGGTTCCCCCTGTTGTTAGCCTCAAAACAGACTTCAGTAAGCCCTTTAAAGAAGCACCCACCATCACCGGTATCTCCACCGATGGTGGCGCAGTCAATGCCGGTGTTGTTAGCCTTGAATATTCCCTCGACGGCGGCAAAAACTGGCTACCGGTTGATACCATTGACAATCCCGGCAAAAAATCCACCACCTTTTCCTTTACTCCCGGCAAGCTGGATGACGGCAACTACCTCATCAAAGTGCGTGCCAAAGATGCTACCGGCAACACCGGTTTGAGCAAACTTTATACTCTCGTCTTCGACCGCCTCCCACCCATGGTTGGCGGTAGTCTTTTTTCTCTCGGACCCATGATTCTAAATCCAGATACTGCCGGTCGGCTCTTCACCCTCACCGGACTTCCCCTAAAGATCACCCTCTCGGCCGTCGGTGGCCCCCTCACGATGACCCTCTCCTACAACACTCAAAAATTTTCTCTAATCAAAAACATCGATAGCGGCTTGTGGAGCGGCACTATCAACATTAGCTCTCCGGGGACCTATCAAACCCTGGTCAACTCCATCGACGGAGCCCAAAATGTCACCAATCGCCAGCTCAACACTGTTATTGCCCTGGCTCCCGGCACGATTACCGATTCTCAACATCACCCACTAACTGCCGCTCAAATCAGTGTCTATATCTTTAATCAAACCGAGAATGATTTCGTCCTCTTCGACGCCTCCCCCTACCTTCAAGTTAATCCCCAACCAACCGACGCCGACGGTCACTATCGTTTGATTCTGCCGGCCGGTAAGTACTATCTGGAGATTACGGCTCCCGGACAGCGCAAACAACGCACCACCATTTTTAATATCGCTTCCCCCACCCCTATTACCCAAAACTTCTCCCTGACACCCTCCTTTTTCTTCGCCAACTGGTGGGCTCAAACTGTGCCCTTTCAATCGACAAACATCCCTTCCGACTCCATCTCCGCCAACTCCTTGGTCGGCCAACCTCTGCCCGATTTCGACCTTTCGACTGCCGATTTTGCCTTTAGCAACACCACCATTCTCGGCAAACCCACCGTCATTACCTTTATTACCAGTTGGGAACCCCAAACTTCCGATCAGCTACTCGCTCTTGACCGCTTCCAAGCCACCAATCCCGGCATCAATATCGTGGCCGTAGCCGTTCAAGAGTCCGTTTCCAAAGTTTCCATCTTCCAAAAAACCGGCGGCTACACCACCCCTATTGTGGCTGATCCGGACGGCATTTTAGTCTTACCCCTCTCTCTCCAATCACTCCCCACTCACCTAATTATCGATAAAAAAGGTATCATTAAAGAGGTGATTGTCGGTTACACAGATGAAAATTCTTTATTAAATAGTGTTCTAAATTAAATGTGGTCTCAGTTTCTACTTGAAAATTTCCACTTTGCTGTCAATCTCTTTGCCGCTCTGGCTTTCTTTTCTATCTTTTGGCTTTATTTTGACGCTTGGATCGACCGCAAAACCTTCAAAGAAGGTCTCAAGATTCTCGGTTTTCTCTGTCTCTCCATCTCCTTCCTCGCCCACTCCATTCTCATCGAATCTCCCGGCCTTACTGCTAGTCTTTTAGGTTCCGGCCTTAGCGAAAACTTTGCCATGATTTGCCGCAATCTCGGCTATCTTCTTTTGATTGCCGGCCTTATCTCCGACCCACTTATTCCTAAACCCAAGCTGGGCGCCCTGATCATCACCAATATTGCCTTTCCCTACCTTACCGCACCCATTCTCTGCACGCTCGTCGCCTGGCTCTACCTTCGCCGCGCCACGCTTGGCCTCGAAAACCACACCAAAAATGTCGCCTTGGCTTTCTTCATTACCGCCCTTTATGAGCTTTTGACCATTCCGTCTCTTTTTGTCGGCAGTGGCAACGTCAACATTTTCCGTCTGGTCGCTCCCTTTGGCCCCGTCTGGATCGCCGCTCTTATTGCCCTTCTTCTTGGCTCCGCCATTCTCATTAGTTGGACCTTTTCCTATCTTTTAAAACGTATCAATACTCAGCTCTTTATCATCTTTACGACTACTATTATCTCTATCTTTCTACTAACTACCGTCTCATTTACCTTCCTTTTACTCAAAAGTCTTTCCGACGAAACTCTCACCCGCCTGAACACTGATGTCTCCGTTTTATCCTTCGCCCTAGACGCCAAAAAATCCGAAACCCAGGCCTCCGCTTCCATCTTGGCCCAAAACACCGCCATCATCGATGCCTTATCCTCCAACAACCGCCAAGTTCTCGCCGATGCCGCCCAAAATCTCCTTCTCACCCGCAAACTGGGCAGTGTGGTTATCCTCAGCGACTCTGGCCAAGTTCTCGCTCGTGGAGAAGAACGCGACCGTATCGGCGACTCTATGTCTTCCGACCCGCTCATTAAAAAAGCTCTCATCGGCCAAAGTATTTCCTCGTTGACCACCTTGGACGGCGCCCTGGCTCCGACGGTCATGGTCGACTCCGCCGTCCCCATCGAATCAGCCGGCAAAGTTGTTGGTGTCACTGTCGTTGCCCTACCTCTGGATAATAACTTCCTCGATGGTATTAAAAAAATCACCGGTCTGGAAGTCTCTATTTATGGCGGTGATATTCTCTCGGCCACCACCATCGCCGATCTTCATGGCACCACCCGCCCCATCGGCATTAAAAATACCGATCAAACCGTCAACAACAACGTTCTTATCAAGGGCAACGATTACTCCGGCCAGATCACTCTTCTCAACACCCCCTACTTCGCCGTTTATCATCCCTTAACCGATGCCGACAACGACGTCGTCGGTATGCTTTTGGCCGGCCGCCCCTCCGCCAGCGTCTATGCCGCCGCCGGTAAATCTATTGAGCTCACCTTCCTCGTCACGGTTCTCATGATTGTCTTCTCCATCCTCCCCTCTTTCCTGATTGCCCGCTACATTACCAACCAGCTCAAATAAATGACCCAAAAAGAACAATGGCGCGAAACATTATTATCGGTGATATTGATAGTTGGCGGACTCACCTTAACTTTTTTCTTTTTCTGGGACACCTTCAACAAAAGTTGGTTCGATGTTTCCATCGATCTCATCAGTGGAATAATTCTGTGGATTTCTTTATATCTTGTCAAGGCGAGACACCATTATTACTGGCCAGCAATTGTCGCTTGGTTGAGTGTGCAACTAATTTTATCTTCCTCTCTTATCAGTGGAGGTACAGAAAAACTCGGGTTAATCTGGTGGGGTCTTTTACCTATTATTAGTTTCATTCTATTCGGTAGCAAAGGGGGCCTTATTGGTATCGCCATCGGGATGTTATCTATGTTCACCATGTCACTTTTAAGTCATTTCGGCCTTATCAAATTATTCTTTCCTTTTAACGAAATTGCCCAAACTGAAATCATGGTACTTGTCATCTCTCTTATCATGTTTTACTATGAAAAATTTTCTCGTCAGGCAAGAGAGGAAATAGCCGATAAGTCACGCTTACTAGAAGAACAATCGGTTCTAAAGAAAAACATCGAAGACAAACTCGTTGAAAACCTCAACAAACTCCAGAGCGAAAAAGATAGTCAAACTAATGTCCGTACCGCCATGTTGAATTTGTTGGAAGATAGTAAGGAACTGGAAAAGGAACTTCAAAAGGAAAAGGCCAGTGTCGAAAAAAAAGTCGAAGAAAGAACCCAAGAATTGCAAAGCACCAAAGCCAAACTAGATTCTTCCATCGAAAACATGCCTGTTGGTTTCTTTATGATTGACACCTCCGGGAGCCTGCTGGTTGTCAACGCTCTCGCCCATATCAATCTGGGAGCCAAAAGTGATAAACAAGCCTATACCACACTCAAAAGCGTTTTAAACGGAAAAATTGACATTGATAAATATATTCACGAATGTAATGAGAAAACCCAAACTTATGTTACCCGAGACATTAGCCTCCCCAACGGCAAATTTCTCAAAATCTTTTTAGCCCCTATTTTTTCCAAAGAAATAAGTAAAGACAAAACCTGTCGCGGCATTGTGGTTCTCGTCGATGACATTACCGAAGCCATGATCATGGAACGTTCCAAAGACGAGTTCTTCTCCATCGCCAGCCATGAGTTAAGGACGCCTCTGACAGCCATTAGGGGCAATACGTCGATGATTCTGGACTACTACGCCAAAGATCTCAAAGACCCCGAATTAAGAGACATGGTCGACGATGTTCATGAATCCAGTATTCGGCTCATCAATATAGTGAACGACTTCTTAAACGTTTCTCGTTTGGAACAAAGCCGTATGGTCTACGACACCAAACAGTTCGACTTAGGTGAGCTCATTCCCGAAATCCTCAAAGAATACGATGTCACCGGTTCTCGTAAAAAACTCAGTCTGGAGTTCATACCGCCCAAAAAAGCGCTACCCAAAGTTTCCGCCGATCCCGACAAAGTCCGTCAAGTGCTCATCAATCTGCTTGGGAACGCCCTTAAGTTTACCGAGAAAGGTGGTGTCAAGATCAGTACTGAAGTCCTCAAAAATCAAGTCAAGGTCCTGGTGACCGATACCGGTCGTGGTATTCCCCTCAAACAACAAACGCTCCTCTTTCATAAGTTCCAGCAAGCTGGCGTCAGTCTCTTCACCCGTGACACTGCCGGCGGTACCGGCTTAGGCCTTTACATCTCCAGAATGATGATCGAGGGTATGGGAGGCCAAATCAAACTGGAGAAATCTGCAGAAAACAAGGGTTCTGTCTTCTCCTTTATCCTTCCCCTTGCCACCGCCAAAAACAAAGAGTAAAAATCTCTACTTCTTAGTTTTTTCCAACTCGGATATTTTTCCTTTTAACTCTACCATCTTCATCTCTCGGCCCACCATATATGAGTTTAGTTTGCCCAGCTCCTCATTACTATTTTCCAGTGCCATTTTGGACTTATTCAACTCAGTTATCTTCGCCTTTATCGTTTCCACCATCGTCTTAAACGAATCAGACAATGTTCCTACTTCATCTTTCTGATCGAGCAACGTATTATCCATCGTCACTTCCATGTTTCCCGCCGCGATTTCTTTCGCCGCCACCGATAACTTTTCGATTGGCTGAACTAGTTGCTTTGAAAACAAACTCCCATATATGACCACAATCACTAAAACTAAGCAAAATAAACCCACCGAAACAAAGACGCTTATTTGATATAAATTCTTCGTGTTTGCCTGGGTATTAACCAAGTAGTCTAGTTCCTTCTGAATCAAAATCTGGGTATCTTGCCGTACAAAATCATTGTTCACATTAGCCTGACTGAAATGGACAGAAATATCACCAAAATTATTGTTTGCCAGTTCTTTTAGTCCGTTGTCTGTCTCCACGATAACGCTATCTACTGTATTTTCTACCCCAACGAGACTGGCCGAAATATCGTTAGAGTAAGTTTGTTTCTTCAAATCGGCCAACGTATTCAGAATTTTCACCCGATTGGCCTGATAGATGGCTTGAGTAGCCGCATCATTCGGACTTTTCGTGGCATCATTGAATGAGGAAATAAGGTTGTCCGTCTGCGACATGATACTATACTCGGCCGTCATTCTATCGATGATTTTTTGGTTTTGGGTTACGCTTTGCTGGTTTACGTACAACACCCCAAAGGCACAAATCGCAACAATTACAATACTGATAATCAGCAAACTCTGAATCTTATTTCGGATACTATGCATAGAAAGCGATAAACAAATTATTTAACAATAGCTTGATAAACCTGAGCCTTTGCCTGGAATCCGTCTTTAATCACGGTGGCATCCATATTTTCCTTGGTGACTAAGGTTGGGTCAAGATAAAACGAAGGCACATCAACTTTTCCATCGTTTGTTTTGTTGTTCGCTTCAGGGATCTCTCCCTTGGCCATAGCCACAGCCACTTCTGCCGCTTTGTTTGCCAACGCCGGGATTGGTTTGTACACCGTCATTGTTTGTGTTCCGGCAATAATTCTCTGGCAAGCCGACAGCTCCGCATCCTGACCCGAAACCGGCACCTTTCCTTGTAGATTGTGCTCGGTAAGCGCTCGAATCACACCAAGGGCCGTACCGTCATTGGCGGCCACCACCGCGTCCAGCTTTCCTCCTTTATCCAAATAGTCTTCGATCGTGGCATAGGCCAAATCAGGATTCCAGTCCGGAGTTTGTTTGTCTATTACCAACTTTATCGCTCCACTCTTGATCAGAGGAGTTAAAACTTCCATTGAGCCCTGTTTTAAAAGAACCGAGTTGTTGTCTGTTGGCGCTCCGCCGATATAAGCAAAGTTCCCTTTAGCGGTAACTGCCGTCACTCCGGCAGCCTCCATATAGCCAACTTTAACGTTGTCAAAAGTCACGTAAAAGTCCACCCCCGCTCCCAAAATCAACCTGTCGTAAGAAATTACCTTAATATTGGCTTTGTGTGCCTCTTCTACCACTTTTGCAATTTTCACGCTGTCATAAGGTGCAATTACTATCACATCCATTTTTTCACTAATCATGTTTTCCACCTGAGTATTCTGCACATCCGCATTGGAGTTGGCCGAGGCCACTTCCACATATGCTCCCATTTTTTTGGCCGCCGCCAAAAAAAGATCCCTATCTTTTTGCCAACGCTCTTCACGCAGGTCCCCTAATGAAAAACCGATTCGCAGACTACTCGTCGGACTTACCTGTTCACTCCCCATCGGCTTTAGCAAAAATTGTCTGACCACCAAAGCGATGATTGCTAAAACAACTATCGCACCAATCCCCACCAACAAGTTAAGTTTCTTCATATATTTCCACACAACATGCTAATTACCCTCTTCATTAATAATAGAACACTTTCTTACATTTTACATTGTCAAAACTGGACAAGTTCCGGTCTTAAATGTACACTATTTTTATATGACCAAAATCTTAATTGTCGAAGATGACCCTTTGATGAGCCGCATGTACCAAAAAATCTTCAAATTCGAGGGTTTTGATGTTGATTTCGCTCTCAATGGTGAAGAAGGCCTGGATAAGATCAGAACTGTCAAACCCACTCTCGTTCTTCTGGATATCATGATGCCCAAGATGAACGGTCTTGAGGTCCTCGACAAAGTTAAGCTCGATCCCGCCACCAAAGATATCCCCATTATTATGCTCACCAATCTCGCCGGCACTCAAGATGCCGAAGCCGCCCTGACCAAAGGGGCCGTCAAGTACATCATCAAGTCCGAGTACGAACCCAAACAGGTGGTCAATATGGTCAAGGAAATCTTGGCCGGTTACACCCGCGATGCCGTCCCCACTGCCTTATAATTTATGAAGAAACTCAAAGTTTCGCTCCCAAAAACTCTCCCGGCCGACTTTACCAGTACCACTGCTCCCGAAACTGCGGCTTCTCCTTCCACACCCTCCGCACCGGCTCCTTCTCTCATCGTTCCCCAAATTGACAAAGACTCTTCTCTTGAAATCGAAAGGTTTAAGCAACCGGTACTTGAAGAAACTCCTCTCCAAGAAAAACACGGCCGAGTTCTCTTCGTTTTAGGTACTTTATTTGGTATCCTTTTACTTTCCGCCGTGGCCGCCCTCGGTTACTTTTATTTCACCCTAAAATCGGCCTCTCCCGTCACCGCCCCTTCACCCATTGCTCAAATTACTGCGGCTCCCACGCCAACCGTCATCAGCAATGCCGACATCACTTTCGAAGTTCTCAACGGCTCCGGTATCGCCGGCCAAGCCGCCAAGTATGGCCAACAGCTCACCACCTTGGGCTATAAAGTCGCTACCATGGGCAACGCCGCTACTCCGTCTACCGGTCTAACTGTTCAAATTGCCGCCTCGCTCGCCAACCAAAAAGACTCTCTTCTGGCCGCTCTTCAAAAAGCTTTCCCCGCCGCCAGTTACTCCGGCATTCTGACCGATTCCTCCAGTTTGGTTCGTCTCACTATCGGCAAATAATCTACTTTCTTTTGCTCCCCAAAAACTGTATCCTTAAATTATGAAAGGAGGTATTTAGCATGTTTAGTAATATCGGCACACCCGAACTGCTTGTCGTCGGTTTGGTTTTAGTTATTCTTTTCGGAGGCAAAAAGCTACCGGAACTTACTCATGGACTCATTACATCCATTAAACAGTTCCGTGATGCTTACAAAGAAGGCTACTCCGACGATGAAGAAATCGAGCCAAAAGCTCCCCCCAAAAGCACTTCGGAAGAGAACTAATTAACAAATCTTTGTTAAGATTATCGATATATGCCCAACAATATCTATAGTGTCAAACAAGCCGCCAAGATACTGGGCTTGTCCACCAACACTACCTACAAATACCTCAACGAGGGCCGCATCAAAGCCACCCGTGGGCACCAACGCGGCACCTTTATCATCACTGCCAAGTCTCTGGAGAACTTTTTAGGCAGTAAATTGCCGGAAAATCCCCTCGCCGACGATCCCTCCTTGCCCGTTTCCGCTCCTCCCACCGCTTTTCAAGAAGCCGAAGCCGTCATTGAAGTCATTCCCCCCACTCTCGCCGTCAAAGTTACCCGCATTTTAATTACCGTCAGCCTTGTCTTAATCATTGCCGATCTACTACTTTCCCCCAACTTCTCCCCCATCTCCGCCTTCGTCAAAGTCTTCTTAATTGCCCTGCTCTTTCTAGTCTCTTATCAATTCGGTGGTTTTGTTAAAAAATGAAAGTTTACTTACCCGCACTCGTGTTCGGTGGCTTGATCATTATGATGTTGCTCCAAAGTGTTCTCTTTGTGAGCACCAGTCTCCAATCTCAAGGTCTGCAAAAACAGCTTACCGCCGTCTCCAAAAAAGTCGATGCTCTGCAGTACGACACCGACAATGTTCTCGACTCCCTTGTCAAGCTCAACAACGAAAGCTCGCTCACCGACCTCTCCAAAACCCAAGCCGATCTCGCCGAAAGTACCGCCGAAGCCGATCCCAACAATGTTCTTTCCGCCGCCAATCTCGCCCAAACCTTAGGAGCGCAAACTTCAGCTAACGGTAAAATCAGGCTCAAAACCGGCTGGAAAAACATGGACGCCTACGACACCAATCAAGCCGGCGGCCACATCATCGGCCAAATCGTCAGCGGCCAAGACTACCCCATCGTCACCAAACAAGCCTCTTGGTACCAAATTAACCTGGATACCCTTACCATCGCCTGGGTTCAAGCTCAGTTTGTCTATGAAACCAACTAAGCGTCAACTCATCGACCGAGCGCTTTTCCTCTACGGAGGTCTGGTGGCCTTCACTCTTACCGGTATCGCTTTCCTCAATATCAAAAGTATCAATAGTGTCATCACTCTGGTTCTCTTTCTCCCCGTTTCCCTTTACTTTTTACTGCGCCTTTTTCAATCTCTTCTTTTTCTGATCAACAAAGGTCTCAACACCTCTCATCACCGCCACCCCTATTTCGGTGACTTTTCTCTGGCTACTTTCTTTGATCAATCCGAAAACACCTTTCTCGTCAATCTCACCCTTCTTGCCCTAGCTACCAGTCTGATTTTTTTTCGTATTAGCCTCAATATTCTCAAATGAAACAACCTAAAATCCTCATCACCTACAGCCTTTTAGTTTGTCTCTTCTTAACTTTAGTCGGTATCTTCACTGCCAAAAAAACCGCCGATCTGCTCAGTAGTTTCATTTTTGTCCCTCTAGTCTTCTACTTCGGCACTAAGCTTCTTTTTTCTCCCAAAAAATCTTCCAAATCTGCCAAGAGCCATAAACCTGTTTCTTCGGACACTCTTACCGTCACCGTTTCCCAACCCTCAATTGTGGCCGCCAAACCTCTGCCCGGCGTCGCCGATAACGACAAACGGCTTTTCCTTAAACTCATCGGTACCACCAGTCTCGCTCTCCTTTTTATGTCTCTTTTTACCAAAAAGGCTCAGGCTTCCTTCTTTGGTAGTGCCCCGGTCGGTCCCGGCATTGTTGGTCTCAAAGACGCCGCCGGTAAAAAAATCAATCCGGCCGAAAAGGGTCCTACCGACGGCTACGCTATCACCAACATTGATGATGCCGACTCCCCTGTTTATTACGGCTTTGTCAATAGTGCCGGCGCTTGGTATATCATGAGTCAAGACTCCCTCGGTGAATACCTCTACGCCAAAGGCGACAGCGACTTTGCCACCAGCTGGACTAACCGCAGCCACCTTTTCTTTGATTATTTCAATACCGTCTTCGGTTAAACAAAATAAATATATAATCAGCCCATGAAGATCCCCAAAGAAAAAGTCTTTATCCTTATCATTAGTCTCTTCTTCCTCTCCTATCTCCTGGAAACTATCGTCAAACCCCTCAAAGTTCAGCTTCCTTCACCTTATGCCTTCTTGAGTCCTACCTACTTCTTTCAATATCCCTTTACCGCCGCCCTGGTCGTTATTCGCGGTATCTCTCTTTTTCTGATTGTCCCTTTCCTGCTTTCTTTTATTAATGGACGCTACTTTGTGAAGGTCATTCTCCTCTTGGTCATTGGCGTTCTGGCTCAGCTTTTATCAATTCAGGAAATTCTCTCCGACACCACCCTTGTTCCGCTTGAATGGGCTCTTTCCATTTCTATCGCTGGCGGCCTTTTGGTCTTCCCTATTATCACCACCACTCTCAAAGGTCTTTTTGTCACCACCAGGGTTAAACTTAAACAAGTCAACTCGGCTATCAACGAAAAAGTCGAGGTCGACGAATAAACCTCTCGGTTGACAGTCTTGCTTATTTGATATAAGTTATCATCAACAAATGGTTACAATTATCATCCCCTCCAAAACAGAAAAATTCTTACAGAAAACGACTCAGGACGTTTTGGCTAAAGCTACCGGTGATATCGAAGTTCTCGTCATTCTTGATGGTTATGATCTGCCTTCCGCAGAAGTCGTCCACGACCCCCGTCTGCGCTATATCCGCCTTCCCCAAGTTGGCTACACTCAAAAAAGGCACGGTATCAATCAAGCCGTCGCCGAAGCCAAAGGCGAGTATGTTATGTCGGTTGATGCCCATTGTATGTTTGCTCCCGGCTTTGACGAACAGCTCGTTAAGGACCATCAGCCCACCTGGGTCCAAATTCCCCGCCGCAACCGCTTGGATGCCGAAAACTGGAGTCTTCAGACTCAGTCCGATTCTCGCCCACCGATTGATTATGAATACACCATGTATCCTCTGAAGTTTGATCCGCCCGGACTGCACGGTTTCAAATGGGACGCCCGTACTCTCGAAAGAGAAAATACCAAACTCGACGATCAAATGCATTTCCAAGGTTCCTGTTGGTTTATGACCAAGGAGTGGTTCCACAAGCTCGGCCTCATGCAGATCGAAGGTTACACCGGTTGGGGCCAAGAAGCCGAAGAAATCGGCCTCAAAACTTGGCGTGCCGGCGGTCGCGTCATCACCAATAAAAATACCTGGTATGCCCACCTCCACAAAGGCGCTAAATATGGCCGTATGTACTGGATGTCTCGTCAATCCATCAAAGACTGCAACGATTATTCCTACAACTACTGGGTTAACGAAAACAAAGACTTCTTTATTGGTTTTGTCGAACGCTTCTGGCCCGTCCCGGGTTGGCCCGCCGACTGGAAGAAAAAATTATGGCCATCATCATAGTCTATGAATAAAAACTTAACTGTTATCTACGTCACCCAAAATACCGAAGATAAAAAGTTTGAGTCCAAAATCATCAAAAAACTTCGGGAAAGCTCCGCCGGGCTTCCCATTATCTCCATTTCCCGGATTCCCATCAAATTAGGTACCAACATCTGTGTCGGCGAAGTCCCCGTCTGTGACTCGGCCTTCATCAAACAAACTCTCAAAGGCCTCCTCGCCGTTAAAACCGATTACGCGATGCTTACCACCTGCGGTTACCTCTATCCTCCCGAATTCTTTACTTTTACTCCTCCCGCCGACACCGTCGCTTATCGTTATCCCAACGTCTGGACTCTTAGCGGTAAATTCTGGAAAAATCGTTGTTCCGATTATGTCCAAATGGCCGGTCGCAACTACTGGATTAAGATGATCAAAAAAGCCATGCGTGGTCATAAAGGCTGGAAATCTTTTGATCCCCCTCAAGTCTTTCCCATTGCCAACGAATCTACCTGGACCGGCGAAAATCCCGTTGTTCATCTCATCACTCCGCATACCACTTGGAGATTTGCCAATATCGATCGCCATGTTCTACCAAAAACCGGTTTTCCTCTTTGGGGTACGATTGATGAATTAAAAACAACTCTGGAAATATGACCAATGGATACACTAACTTACCTTGTCGACAAGTTCGGCCTTGAACTAACCCAGCCCTCCCCCTTTATTCTCCCCATCAGTCGGGAAACAGACCTTCCCCTTCTCTTTAAAGAACTTGGATTCAAAATCGGTGCCGAAATCGGCGTTTATCGTGGCGGATATTCCGAAGTGCTTCTGAAAAACATTCCCGACCTTAAACTTTACGGGGTTGATCTATGGGAACGTTATCGAGGCTACCGAGACTATCCAAAAGAAAATATTTCCGAAGCACAAAAAGAAGCCATAGAAAGAACAAAAGACTACGATTGTCAATTAATCAAGGATTGGAGCCATGAAGCCGTCAAACAATTTGCCGATGGAAGTTTGGATTTTGTTTATATCGACGGCAATCACTCCTACGAACAAACAGTTCAAGACATTGCTCTTTGGTCCAAGAAAGTGAAGAAAGGCGGCCTCGTTTATGGCCATGATTTCGAGGATTGGTCCAAAAACTGGCGCCGCTTTGACATGAATGTTATCAATGCCGTCACCGGTTGGTGCGCCTCCTACCAAATTCACCCCTGGTTTGTTATCAAAAACGATAAACATCCCGGTTGGATGTACATCAAATGACTGATCTAACGGTTCTCTACTACACCGCCAACGTCCTTCGTGAACCTTTCGCAGGGAATGTCCGCAACGTTTTGTTGGAAGCCATTGGTGACACTCCACTCATCAGTATTTCTCACCAGCCCATGGCTTTTGGCCGCAATATTGTCGTCGACTACCCTCGATCAATTGTCAGTATCTATCGCCAGGTTCTCTCTGGCGCCAAAGCCGCCACCACCAAATATGTCGCCATGGCCGAAGACGACTGTCTTTACTCCAAAGAACATTTCCAATTTCGTCCGCCGGTCGATGATGGCTTCTGGTACGACATGGCCCGCTGGTCCATCTATTCTTGGAGCAATCCGCCCATATACTCCATCAAATACCGTCACAGTAACTCCACCATGTTCTGCTCTCGTGAGTTACTGATCAAAGCTTTGGAGGAGCGCTTTGCCAAGTATCCCGACCTCTCCAAAATCCCCGAGCGCTTCTTTGCCGAACCGGGCCGCTATGAAAATAAACTGGGAGTTTCCATCCAAAAAATCTTTGAGTATACTTCCACCTGTCCGTGCATTACTTTTTCTCACCCGGATGCCATCGGCTTCGATATTCAGGGCAACCGTAAAGGTTTGGGACAATTAAAAGCATTCGACATTCCTTTTTGGGGTAAAGCTGAGGATGTCTTGAAAAAATACTATGGTTAAACTAGATACTACCGTCCTCTACTACTCCGCTAATACCGAAGACCCGAGTTTTGAAGCCAAAATACAGGCCAATATTTTAAAAAACAAAGGGGGACTTCCTCTCGTCTCGGTGACCCAAAAACCCTGTCCCCACTTTGGTCATAACCTCTGCGTTGGCGTTCATGACGCCAACTATGCCAACGAGTTTCGTCAAATTCAAATCGGTTTGAATGCTATCGACACTCCTTATGTTTTAGTCGCCGAAGCCGACTGTCTCTACCCTCCCGAATATTTCCAATTCCAACCCCAGGAACGTGGCAAAATTTACCGCTTCGCCAACGTCTGGGTGCATTTTTATCTTGATCCGGGCAAAAGAAACCCCAAGTTTTATTTTAAAAAATACTCCGATGGTTCCCAATGCTTTGATAAAGATGTATATTTGGACCTAATAAATATGGCTCTCTCCGGCCGCAAAGAATGGACGGAAAACGGCGATCCACCTCTCCAAAGTTTTGCCACTCGCTCCGACGACAATCTGATGTGGACCTCCGAAAATCCTGTCATCACTTTTAAAACCAGAAACGGCTTGAGCCGTTATACTCAGTACAGTAAAATCGTTCCACCGGTCAGTTCTCTTCCCTACTGGGGAGAGGCCACATTATTAAGAAAAAAACTTTTTACATGAATAAAAGCGCCCGTATGGCCAGTCACCTTCCCACATTAGTCAGAGCCTATGACATATCCAAAGGTGATATTTTAGAGCTGGGCACCGGCTATTTTTCGACTTTGATGTTGGACTGGCTCAGTGCCATCACCGACCGTAAGGTTGTTTCCTACGAAACCAATCCGGACTGGTACGCAAGAGCCAAAAAATTGCAGTCTAGTTACCATGATGTCATCTTTGTTGAAAGTTGGGACAAAGTTCCTTTTGAAGAAAAACATTGGGGCTTGGCTTTTATCGATTGTGATCCCCACGCCAGTCGTGCCACCGCCATCGAAAGATTGAAAGATAATGCCGACTATATCGTTGCCCAC
>Ga0182027_10000789_pt1 | contig 53642 bp, 49 predicted proteins | sample 712E1DmetaG_FD_121300 | JGI IMG/M metagenome (GOLD analysis project Ga0182027, IMG submission 121300) | Permafrost microbial communities from Stordalen Mire, Sweden - 712E1D metaG (Illumina Assembly) | ecosystem: Environmental > Terrestrial > Soil > Wetlands > Permafrost | place: Sweden...
GAACGAGTAGCCGCTGCCTTGTTCTCGGCTGCCCTGTTCTCATTTGAACGAGTAGCCGCTGCCTTGTTCTCGGCTGCCCTGTTCTCATTTGAACGAGTAGCCGCCGCCTTATTCTCGGCCGCCTTGTTCTCATTCGTGCGAGTAGTCGCTGCCTTGTTCTCGGCTGCCCTGTTCTCATTCGTGCGAGTAGCCGCAGCCCTATTCCCGGCTGCCTTGTTCTCATTCGTGCGAGTAGCCGCTGCCTTATTTTCGGCCGCCCTGTTTTCGTTCGAGCGAGTAGCCGCTGCTTTATTCTCCGTGGCCTTATTCGCGGGTGCCTTGTAAGGCGCTCCCGCTTGCCTGGCCGCTACCACCCCGTGACCGCTAAACTCCGCGGGCTTGGCAGTTGCGGCGATTGCCGTCCGCCCGTGGTTCACGGACGCCAGGAGCGCATGGTTGGTGCTGGCAGCGTGCATATGCTGGGTTTGCAGTTCCGCTGGCGGCCTGTGTTGCTCGTGTGCCGCTGTCTCTTCTGCCCGGGTCGGGCGGACGTTGATTCCACCGGAGCCGCCGTTATAGCTGACGTGGTTCATCCTGGTGTGGTTGATTACGGTCCTACGGTAAACATTGTGAATGTTCCTGACGTCCACGTTGTTCACCGAACGGTTGTAGTAGAAGGACCCGTGATTCCAATATCCGCCTTCATAGCCGACGCCACCATAGCCGAAGCCGTAATTGACGCCACCGTAGAAACCGACATGCGGACCCCAGTAACCGTCGTTCCAAGCGTAGCGGTCACCGCTCCAGCCCCAATAGCCGGGAGTCCAGAGGAAGCCAACTTCGGGAGCTATCACCCACGTGCCCGGCACCCAGTAATAGCCTTCATCGCCGTAAGCCCAGTAACCGGGGGTCCACAAATAACCGTCCCCGGGGGCCATGGGTTGCGTGTACACAGGCAGCGCGGGCGGAGCGATCGTGATCGACACGCCGAACTGCGCGAACGAGGCGACCGGTACGGCGAGTATGAGAAAAGTTAGCAATACCATACGGATTATGCGCATTTTGAATCACCTTGCCAGATCATCCTTCGGTTGCCCGGTCCTACCTTGCTGCTTCGGGCTGCGTGGATCGAACGGCGACACGTCGCTACAAGAATTCCACCGGAGGCACCGCCAAATCTGTGCAGTACTGCTCACTTTCCGCGAATTTCCCATTTTGGTAAGTGATCTCGTTTTTGAAATGACATCTTGCTGGCGCTGAAAAAAAGCGGCGCGAGCCCAGACACTGGACTCGCGCCGATAAGTAGTTAAGCTGGCTGCGCCCTTTAGACCGGGCCGTTATAGTGCAAAGCTGAGTACAAGGCTAACCCCAGGGTAGGATGCGTTGCACAGGTAATACACGCCGTCAATTTCGATAACATAAACGTCTTGCGTGTAGAGCCAGTTGCCGGGCCACGGGTCAACGAATCCGAACGAATAGCCACCGTATTGGAAGCGGCGATTGCTGTAGTCGGTCTGGGTGACACGGAACGAGTGTTCCCGTCCAAAATTTGCCTTGAATTTGTCATCGGGAATGCGGCCGCTACCGTTACCACCGGCGCGCTGCTGTTGTTGGGCGTTTTTCTGTTCCTGTTGGTTGTTCTTGTCTTGCTGCTGGGCGTTTCTCTGTTCCTGCTGAGCATTCTTGTCTTGCTGCTGGGCGCTTTTCTGTTCCTGTTGCGTGTTCTTGTCTTGCTGCTGAGCGCTTTTTTGTTCCTGTTGGGTGTTCTTGTCCTGTTGCTGGGAGTTTTTCTTTTCCTGCTGAGTATTCTTGTCCTCCTGCTGGGCGTTTTTCTGTTCCTGGGCAGGCTGGGCTTTTTGTTCATCCTGCTGGTCGTGCTGCTCTTGTGCGAACGCCGGAGCCGCGACTCCGAGGGCCAAAGATAGAACTGCGGTGCTGATCACTCCTGCGAGTTTCATGTGTGTTGTCTCCATTATCGAATCGTTGTGTACGCTTGCCCTACCGCAAGCTTCCTGTGGTCGCGTTGACCGGCGTGCCGATGGCGTCGCCGGACACGAGAAGTTCAACTCTCCGATTTTGCTGGCGTCCGGAGGCGTTGTCGTTTGAGGCTACCGGCAAAGTGTTGCCGAAACCTTGGGCTGAAACCGAATTCGTCGCAACCCCTTCTTGCACCAGGTAATCGCGAACCGATCCAGCACGATTCTCAGACAATGTTTGATTCATTGCATCGCCGCCCACATTGTCCGTGTAGCCGCCGACTGCAATGTCAAGTCCAGGATAGGCGAGCAGAATACCAGCGACTTTCGCCAGCTTCTCCCGTGCCCCCGGCTTCAACGAATATTTTCCGGTGTCAAACAAGACATCGGACATGCTGACGATGAGCCCGCGCGCGCTATCGCGAGTCTCAAGAATGAGATTCAACTGCTCCGACAATCGCGTGCGCATGGCCGCTTTGTCGGTTTCCGCTTGCTGCGCGGTCTGCTGTGCCGCTTGTGCATCCGAGCGGGATTGATCCGCATCAGCCTGGGCTGCGGAAAGTGCGGTTGCCGACGAAGCCTGATTGCTCGCCATATCGGACTGAGCCTGCGCGGTCGCAGACTGCGCATCCGCAGCGTCGGCGCGGGCCTTCGCTGCATCAGATTCTGCTTGAGTCCTGGCGGTCCGGGCATTTTGGGCATCGAATTCGGCCTGAGCCCTTGCCGCTTGAGCTACCGCCGCATCAGACTGGGCTTGATCTTTCTGCCGGATCGCGTGATCGGCTTGCGCCTGCGATCGTGCCTGAGAGTCGCTGGAAGCCTGACGTTCGTTTGCCAGACCTATCTCGTCCAGTTTCTTGACTGCGATTGCGCGGGCATCTTCGGAAGTCTGCACTGCCTCGCGAGACACCGCGATTAACGGTTTGCTGTCGATGTGTTTTCTTGTGGCATATTCATCGGCGTTGTTCATCAACTGCACAGCATGCTGATAGCTGTCGCTGGCGTACTGCTCGGCTCCCTCGGATTGAGCGATGCGCAGAGCATTGCGCGCTTCAAAGAATTCCAAAGGCAACCTGGCGTTCAAAACCACCGGGTCGAATTTGTAGCCGGTGGGAATGTAGCCACCGCGCTCCATGAGTTCGTACTTTGCATTTACCGCTTCCGTGGTTCCCTTGGTGCTTTCGCGAACTACATTCTCAAGCACAACCGCGTTGCTGGGCTGACGCACGGCATAATAAGGTTCTGCGGTAACGATCAGAGCGAAGGCTTGAAGGTCAGTGGTCACGCGCAGCTTGCTGCGATGGTTGTCGCCGACTAATACTTCGCCCAGGTTCACGGCCCGGCCTTCGGGAGATATCGCCCACAAAACGTAGGTTAGATACTCAGTGCCAAAGGTCGTCGGTTCCCGCAGGTCGGCAAATTCCGCATCGATCTGAATGGATCCCCGCCTGCTATTCACCTTGGCTTCGCCATTCGCTGAGGGCATCAAGTCCGTGCCCGCAAAGTCGAGCTTGGAGGCGCCGCTGCGATGTTCGTAGTTGACGGCCTGAACATTGCGGCTGACTACGTTCACGCGAAATATGGGTGTCGGACTTATAGGCTCGACGACCGTGGTGACTTGACGATTGGTTTGAGCAAATGCGCTTACACTGAGGGCGATTCCGACTGTTAACAAAAGCTTGGTCTTCAAAGTATCTCCTTCATCAGGCAGAGGACTGCCAGGTTGCGTTGTATCGATCTGGTGTGGTTACGTTCAGCCTTTTTGACCAGTTTCCTTTACGTTCCAATGTGGATGCCGGAAAGGGAGTGAAAAAGTCCAAAGACGTTCAGGAGCCACAGAACCACGGCAATGATCACGACGCCGTTCAAAATTGACTTGATAGTTCCCTGCATGGGAATGAAGCGATTTACCAGCCACAGGAGGATACCCACCACAATGAGAACTTCCAGCAGTTGAATTAGAGGCATGATTTTTGACCTTCCTTCTTTGTTGTGGGCTAACTCCTCTCATCCGCTTGGAGTCGCTGCCCGAGTTTTCGGTGTTCGAGGCTCTTAGGGTCGAATCGTGCTCCGCCGTGGGGTTTCGCGGCGTACACACGGATGAAGAATGCCGATTGGCTGGATGTGGTCACTTGGCCGGGACTTGATCAGGGCCCTACCCGCAGCGACCTGAGAATGAGAGCTGCGAATCAGCGGTCGCGGCTCCGTCTGCACACTCAGGAGAATAAAGAATGACAGGTGCGGACTTTCATGTCTGAGCAAGACAGCTCACATGCGGATGCCAAGGTTTGTCAGAGTGAGTCTTCGCCGGCAGGAGTGGACACTGTGAAGCGGCGACCGTCGTCGGCCAAAGCCGCGGCAATTTCTAAGGGCATGGTGGAGGCCATGCCCCTTCCAGCTCTTGCGGGGTCGACTCCGTCAGATTACCGTAGGACGGCGATATCTGGGTGCGACCAGATCAAATCGCCGGTCTTTCAGTCGGCCTGATGCCGTGCATTGGCACATCGGGACTATGGGCAACACTCGACTGCACGTCATGCGTCAGCGCCCATGAATACTCAAATTCCTTTCCACAGTTCAAGCAGACCTGATACGTCCGTTTCTTGATCGTGAACACAGCGCTCCGCAGCATCCGAAGGAAAACTGGAAGATCCGAAGCAGCGGCTTCATAAATCCTCCACTCGCTGCCGGCGCTCGCAACTGCCATGGGCGTCCAGCCAATCCAGCAGAGAACGCACGCTGGCCCGAGCCAACGCGATCGCGCAGTCGGCAGCTCCGTAGTAGATATTGAGTGTGTCGCCATCGGCGTTCATCGTGTATCCGCACGGGAAGACGACGTCGTTGACGTCGCCGTGGCGTTCGTAGTCGGTTTCAGGGCCAAAGATCCACGAATCTCCTCGCAGCAGGCATTTTTCCGGATTCTCAAGATCGAAGAGCGCCACACCCAGCCGGTACAAACAGCCCGAAGGCGTGTGCCGGACTCCGTGGTAGAGCACGAGCCATCCCCTAGGAGTCTCGATCGGCGGCGGCGACAACCCAATTTTGTTGGCGTCCCACCAGGCGCCCTTGCGCGCTTCCAGCATGAGCCTGTGCCTCCCCCAGTAGCGCAGGTCGGGAGAATAGGAAACCCAGATGTGTGCTCCGAGGTTCGTCATGGGCCGATGAATCAGGGCCCAGAATCCATTGATTCTCCGGGGCAGAAGCGCTGTATCTTTATCGTCCGGCGGCATGATGACGCCGTAGCGCTCGAAGCTGTGAAAGTCTTTGGTGAGCGCCAGAGAAACTCCCGGGCCACCGCGCGAATAGGAGGTGTAAGTGACTGCATATTGCTCCAGCTCGGGCACGAAAGTGATGCGAGGATCCTCGATGCCCCATATTTCCTCGGGATACTTCTGCGGGTTGGGCATCAGCGTCGGCTCGCGATCAATCTGCCATCCATCGACGCCATTTCGAGAACGCGCGGCGCACAGATGCGACAAACCACGCCGGTCTTCCACTCGGCAAAGAAGCAGAGTCGTTCCATCCGGCAACAAGGTCGCGCCAGCATTGAACACGCTGTTGATGGAGTACGGCCAATCCCTGCCCGTCAGGATGGGGTTGCCAGGGTGACGTAGGAGCAGTGGAGGGTAGTGCGAACTTTCGACGTTCAGAGGCGCTGTTCCGGGAGCAGTCATGAAGGATTTTCCAGCCTTTCAGATGGTTGCAGAGCGCATCTCCAGAAGCGCCATCAAAAACGACAGCGTCGATTCCGCTCCCTGATTTTGATTGGCGCGGTCGGGATGCAGGCCGTCCCGGCAACCGCCGGTGACGGAATCATAAAGAGGGAGTTGCAGATCGTTGTCGCCCAGGAACCAGTTGAAAGCCGACCACGCTTCGCGGCTCCAGCGGCTGTCCCCAGTTACGCGGTAAGCTTCGAGACACGCGGAGACCGCGCCCGCGGCTTCAATCGGCTGTTGGTCGAAGCGGGCTTTTTCTCCGCCCTGGTGATAAAAGCCCTGCGACCCGATGGGGACAAAGTGGTGGTTGGTTTCGCAACGCTGCGTTTGCGACAGCCAATCCAGCGCCTCGAGACCGGCGGAAACCATACGATCGTCCGAGCAAGCTGAACCCACGCGCAGCATCGCCTGGGGGAGTCTCGCGTTGCCATAGGCTAGAACGTTTTCGAACCACTTCCAATCCGGCCCTCGGATCGCCTCATACATATCGAGCAATCGCAGGCTGAGCGCGGATCTTACTTTGTGCGCGTCGCGGTCCCCAGGATAGGAATCGAGATACTCCTGAATTCCGAGCAAGGTATAGGCCCAGGCGCGGGGGCTGTTGAAAGCCACAGCCACGGGGAGGGAAAACTCGAACAGACGCCCGGCAGCGCACCGCAATGCCTGATCTTCAGAGCGGCCTAGAACCGTTCCCAGCGCCCACAATGCGCGCCCATGGCAATCTTCAGAACCTTCGGTTTCGTTCCACCGGCGATCGTAGCCAAGAAAGTTTCTGAATCTGCCTGTCGCGGGATTAAACGAATGCTCCAAGAACGACAAATACCGTAGAGACGAATCAAGCCTGCCCAAGTCCGGGGTAATGAAGTCTGGCGTAATGAAACCTGGAGTAAAAGGATTTGCTGTATCTGACCCGGCGTTTTCAAGCCGATGGTCGCCGAGTTGCGCCAGCAGCACGGTGAAAATGAGCGCGCGAGCGTTGTCGTCAGTGGTATAGCCCTCGGCTCGATTAGGAATGGTAAAGATCGCGTGCTGCAGCATTCCCGTGTCATCGGTTAGTTCGTTCACGTGAGTGAGTTTTAAGTCGGGCAGCTGATTTAGCGATTTCGGGGTGGTGCGAGCCGAGTATTGAACCCGAGGACTCTTCATGCGGTCGCTGCGAACCCGGGCAAAGCTTTCCATGTAACCTTGCGCGACTTTCTTCCAGATCATATCGCGCGCGAAGAGGTAGGCGCGCTTGCGCATGGCGTGGCGGATCGCGGGCGTATCCAAAAGCTCGATGGTCTTTAGTGCGATCGCGCCGGGATTTTGAAACGGAACCAACGCGCCCCGGCGGTCGTCCAACAACTCAATCGCGTGCCAATAAGGAGTCGAGATGATCGCCTTACCCGCTCCGAGCGCATAGGCAAGCGTCCCGGAAACCACCTGTTCCTCATAGCGATAAGGAGTGATGTAAATGTCGGCAGCGCCAATGTACTCGGCCATTCCCTCGGGGCTGACGAAACGGTCGTGGAAGATTACCTGCGACTCCACCCCCACTTCCTTTGCCAGCGCTTGCAAGCTGGCTCTATATTTATCTCCCTCGCGACGGAGGATGTGAGGGTGGGTGGCGCCGGCAACAATGTAGGCAACATTCGAGTGCTTGGACAAAATCCGCGGCAGCGCTTGAATCACGTTTTCGATTCCCTTGTTCGGGGAGAGCAAGCCGAACGTGAGCAGCACCGCTTTCCCTTCCACGCCAAAACGGTCCTTGTAGAAATTGGGATCGAGAAAGGGCAGGTCCGGAACACCGTGAGGAACCATGTCGATCTTGCTGCCGGGCACTTTGAAGATTTCCTGCAAAAACTGGGATGACAGCTGGCTCATGACAATGAGGCGGTCCGAAAGCTCTGCGATCTCCTCCATCACGCGCCGTTGGTCCGGATTCGGTTCGCGAAGAACCGTATGAAGCGTGGTGACGACCGGCATTTTGAGGCGCCGCAGAAGGCTTAAAATGTGACCTCCCGCCGGACCTCCAAAAATTCCATACTCGTGCTGCAGGCAGACCAGATCGAAGTTGGTGAAATTCAAAAAGTCGGCGGTTTGCTCGTAAGACGACAAATCGTCCTGCGCCAGCGCAAGTCGCACACGCTCGGGGTATGCATACCCGGATTCCGTGTCGTTGACCGGTACCGCGAATAACCGGGCCGCACCACACTCCGTGGATATCGCTTCGCACAAGTCGGTGGTAAACGTAGCAATCCCGCACTGTCGCGGAAGATAGTTGCCGACGACGGCGATCCGGCTTGGAAGCCCCGCGTCCGATTGCCACCGAACCTGCGCGGCGGGCGCATGGCTGGAGGCCACAGGGCTGCCGTCAACAAGTTCGAGTGTTCCGGTCGAGGGTACTGTCTCAATGGCCGACATCGATATCCCAAAGGTTGCTCGGAGCGTGGAGAAGGTTGATGAAAGACGAAGTGCCCGCTCGTCAGCGTTGCGCGAAAAACGGGCTAAAACGCTTCATTGCACTCGTGTTGTAGGGCATTCTCTCTGGGGGCAGCGCCCAAGATTCAGTATCGGCCTTTTAGGCGAGGAGGACTGGTCAAAATTGACCAAGTTGCAATAGCGCGAAACAATCCTTGTATCGTTTATATCATTTGTATGGGCCCATCCGCGACCACGGGCGGATGCGTCCCTGGTGCATTCTGAAAGTGCAGGGAATGCCGTCAAACGAATGGGGTGCCAAACCGCCTAGCTCCATGCGAAACTGAGCGCATGAAGATCATCGCAGTGATTCCGGCGCGGCTGGCTTCGACGCGCCTTCCCCGCAAGATGCTTCGCGAGATCGCTGGCGAGCCCTTGCTGGCGCTAACCTACCAGGCCGTGCGCCGCTGCCCCCAGCTCGACGAAGTCGTGGTGGCTACCGACTCCGACGAGATTTTCCAGTTCTGCCAGCGCCGCGGCTTTGGCGTGCGCATGACTTCATCCGCCCATCGCTCAGGTACGGAGCGCGCTCACGAAATCTCCACCGTCATTCCTGCCGATATCTATATCGACGTCCAGGGCGATGAGCCTCTGACTCGCCCGGAACACGTCGCCAAACTGATCGAAGTCATGGGGCCACCCGAGGTCGAAGTGGGCACGCTGAAAACGCCAGCGGCTGACGTCGACATCAATAACCCAGGCGCCGTAAAGGTAGTGACAGACGCCGCCGGCCGCGCCCTCTACTTTTCTCGCGCCACGATTCCCTTCGATCGTGACAACACGCATCCCCGATACTACAAGCACCTCGGAATCTACGGACATCGCAAGGATGCGCTCGATAAGTTCGTGCGCTGGCCGGAGTCGTCGCTCGAGCGCAGCGAGCGCTTGGAGCAGTTGCGCTTTCTGGAAAACGGAGTTTCGATCTACGTCGCGGAAACACCGTTTGACACGGTTGGTGTCGACACAGAAGAGGATGTGCAGCGGGTCGAAGCGATTTTGCGACAGAAGTGACTTGGACACAGAAGGGCGACACCCACCACAGAGACGCAGAGGCACGGAGAAGATCCTTTTTCTTGGTTCTTCCTCTGTGTCTTTGTGTCTCTGTGGTGGAATTGGGTCTTGCCCCGCGTCAGTGTGACTTCGCCCAGGCTTCGGCGGCGGCGATTCGCTTTGTGATCGCTGGATGCGAATGGAGCAGCCATTCCACCCAGCGCGATGGCGCTTTTTCCGCGAGGTTCTGCTCGGCCAGCTTATTCATCGACGAAATGAAGGGTTCGACGCTGGCCACAGACTGGAAGCAATAGCGGTCGGCTTGCCGCTCGTTGAAGCGTGAGTAAGCGTTGAGCGCGGGCATCAGCAAAAACGAGAGCACCGTCGAGACCAGAATCAGCAGCGGCAGATCGGCAAAATCGGAAATGGTCTCGAACATGTCGCGGCGCTCGACCGCGTAGCGGAGAACCTCGTTGGCCAGCCAGAAACCAAACAGCGTGATTCCCGCCTGCACGAAAATGCTTTTTAGAATGTGCCGGTGCACGTGATGCCCGAGTTCGTGCGCGAGCACGGCTTCGATTTCGTCGTCGGAATAATTGTCCAGCAAAGTGTCCGCGAGAATGATGCGCCGGGTCGCGCCCAGTCCGGTCAGCGCGGCGTTGGCCTTCTTGCTTTTCTCGGAGAGATGCCACTTATAGACCCCGCGCACCCGCGTGCCCGCGCGTTCGCTCAGAATGATCAAGCGGCGCTTGAGCTCCTCGTTTTCGAGCGGCTCGAATTTGTAAAAGATCGGAAACAGCACAACCGGCGCTAGTTGTGCGAGCAGCACCACGAGCCCGAGGAAGACCGCCCAAGCGATCACCCACCAGTGCTGCGGAGCTTGGCGCATGAGCATGTAGAGCAGTTCCACCACAATCGTGGCCATGACCAGCCCGACCAGCAGGCTCTTGAATTCGTCCCAAAGCCACGAGCGGAATCTCTGGTTGGAAAGGTTATAGCGGTGCTCCAGCCGGAAACCGTAGTACTCGAGCGGAGTCCCTATCACCTTGCTGATCAGCACCAGCATCAGGACGTAAAGGAAAACCGCGAAAGAGTAATTCTGCCCAGCGCCGCGCTCCGCCAGATCGCGGAGCGTTCCCGTCCAACCCGTAGCCAGGAGCACGACCAGCAGCCCCAAGCCAATCGCGAAATCGGCAACGCCCATCCACCGCTTGATGCGGTTGTAGCGGCGCGATTCCGGGGAGTCGGCAAGAACAGGTGCGGCTTCTTGAGCGGCTGTCATCGTGAGAGTGTCACTATCCTATCGCGTTCCGCGGCTGATCTGCTTGCATGGCGCCAGCCGCCCTCGGCTGTCCCTACGCCTGCCGTACGAATCGTTCGCCGGCTTCAAGAATTTCCTCGACCAGCTCGGGCGTAGCGGCTTCAACATAGCAGCGCAGCATATCTTCGGTACCAGAGGCGCGAAACAATACCCAGGCGTCGGCGCCGTTGCCATGCTTGGGAGCGTCGAGGTAGAACTTCACGCCGTCGCGATTCCCTTTGCGTAAGATGGAATAGGCGCCGAGTTTGGTAGTCTGCGGATCGGCGGCGCGTCGGATGGCGCTGTTCTTGAGTTCATCGGAAATATGCAGATCGCGGCGCCCGTAGTAGTGCGCTCCGAATTCACGCTGCAGGTCGGCGACCAACTGGCCGAGCGGCTTCTTCTCTTCCGCCATCACATTCGCCAGCAGGAGCGAGTTGAGAATGCCATCGCGTTCCGGAAGAAAGCGTCCGTATCCGATGCCGCCCGATTCTTCTCCTCCAATCAGAATCTCATGCTCCATCATGAGATCGGCAATGTACTTAAAGCCGATGTTGCATTCGTACAGTTTGCGTCCATACTTGGCGGCGATGCGGTCCATCATGCCGGTGGTATTGAAAGCGCGCACCACGTCGCCCGGCCACTTCTTGTACTGCAGTAACCAGTTCAGCAAAACGCACATGCACTTGTGCGAATCGACGAAGCTACCGTCCTCAGCGACCGCGCCGATGCGATCGGCGTCGCCGTCGGTCACCAGGCCAGCATGGCATTTCTCTTTCACCACAGTCTCCTGCAACAGTGCGACGTGGGGCAGAATCGGTTCAGGATTAATGCCAGGAAATAGAGGATTTACTTCCTGACGAATCGCCACGTAGCGGATGCCGTGCGCGTCAAATATTTTCGGAAGAACTCCGCGGCCGGAGCCGTACATGGAGTCGATGGCGAACTTGAAATTCGCACGGCGGATGAGATCAAGATCGGCAAACTGGCAGACAGCCTCGACATAGGCAGGCTTAAGATCAACCTCTTCGATTTTCGCCACGGGGATTTTCGCGGGCGGCCCATCGCTGGGAGCGGCGCCTCCATCCAGTTCGTCTTCGATCATCTTCATGATGGCAGGCGTGGCCGAGCCTCCAAACTTGGCTTTGAACTTCACCCCATTCCAGTTCCACGGATTGTGGCTCGAGGTAATCATGACTCCGCCCGCCGCCCCCAACTTTTTGACATTGTAGGAAACCGTGGGCGTGGGCACGTAGTCGTTGGCCAGGAGTACGGGGATACCCGCGCCAGCGATTACTTCAGCGACGGCGCGAGCGGCGCGGTCGGAAAGGAAGCGCGTGTCGTAGCCGATAATGACGCCATGAGTGGGGTCCTCGTGCTTGAGCACGTACCCAGCAATCGCGCCCGCCACACGCCGCACGTTGTCGAAAGTGAAATCGTCGGCGATAAGGCCGCGCCAGCCGTCGGTACCGAATTTGATTTGGGTCATGGGGTCCGTCGTTAGTCCTTCGCTCTCCGCTGTTCGTCGTTCGCTGTTCGTAAATGCAGACCCTCGCTCCCGCCCGGGATGACAACCAAGGGGTATCGCGAACAGCCAACGACGAACAGCGAACAGCGGACGCTCACACCAGTTTCTTCAGCTTCTTCTCATCCAGATGCTTCACTACTTTGCCGACATCCTGCGATTGATCGAGCGTAGTGACCAGCAGGGCGTCTTCGGTCTCGACAATCACCAGGTTGCTCACGCCGACCAGCGCGACAAATTTGCCGGGCGCGTGAACATAATTATTCTTCGCATTCAGGGCAAAACTTCCGGACGCCGAGATCAGGCTCCCGTCAGCCGGTTTCACCTTCGCCACGTGGTGCTCATGCAGCGATGTCCAGGAACCGAGGTCATTCCATCCGAAGTCGGAGGGCAGGCAGAAAATGCGCGACTGGCCTTCACCTTTGGCGGATCGCGGCTCCAGCACCGCATAGTCGATGCTGATGTTCTCGCACTTCGGATAAAGTTTTCGAAATGTGTCCGCGAACTTGCGCGTGCCATAAGCGGCAGCAATCTTTTCGAGCAGCGGAGCAGTGTTGGGAAGATGCTCGCGCAGCGCGTTGGCAAGGGTGTCGGCGCGCCAGAGAAACATGCCGCTGTTCCAGAAATAATTTCCCGCGTCGAGAAACTGCTTAGCCGTGGCCAGGTCCGGCTTTTCGGTGAAGCGGCGCACCTGCAGCGACCCTTGTCGGTCGGCCGCTCCAGCCTCGATATAGCCGTAGCCGGTTTCAGATCGAGTCGGGCGGATGCCGAGCACAACGATGTTTTCTCCCGCGGCGGCAATCTCGATTCCTCGGCTGAGAGTCGCGCGGTATTCGGCGGGCTCGGCGATGACGTGATCGGACGGAAACAGGCCAAGCACCGCATCGGGATCACGACGAAGCAAGAGAAATGCCGCTAAGCCAATCGCGGGAGCTGTGTTGCGCCCGGCAGGCTCGGCGATGACCTGGCTCGGAGGAAGCTTCGGAAGCTGGCGCAGGATGGCAGGGCGCAAGTCGCCATTCGTGATGATCCAGAAACGGCTCGGCGCGGTCATGGGTGCGAGGCGCGCGACCGTCTGCTGGATCATGGTCTCTTTGCCGTCGAGCGCGAGCAGTTGCTTGGCGCGGCGCTTGCGGCTCAGCGGCCAGAAGCGCGTGCCTCGGCCGCCCGCCAGAATAATGGGATAGAAGTGGGAATGCGTCTTCACGGTCGTTGCAAGCCTAACATCTACGCGGGGCGACGCGAAAGCGCTCTAGCAGAAGAGCGCTCTTGGCTCTTAGCTCTTGGCTTTCAGCTAAAAGCCAAAGGTCAAGAGCTTGAAGGCGAATTTTTCGCACGCTGTTACAGTCGCGTGGCGGGCTCCGGCACGGTCCCGCTGGGCACACTGGCCTTCAAGAATTCCAACTGCCACTGCGGGCGCACGGTGAAGACTTGGACGGCGGCCGGAATCACAACCGCGTCGCCCTTGGCCAGTGTCACCGGGTCGCGGCCCCGCGCCTCGACAACTCCGCAGCCTTCCACCGCGACCAGGATTTGCACGGAAGTTTCTCCTGAATTGCAGGTCGTGGAGAACTCCTGCGGCGCTTTTAATTCAAACAGGTCCACCGCGAAATAGGGTGCGGCAATCATGGAAGAGCGCCAGTTCTTGCCGCTACCCATTCCAACCGGCGCGGGGCGAATCACTTTGCCGGAGTCATTATGCTCTTTGATCGAAGCGAGGCCGCGCTCCAGATGCAGCGGGCGCGGGCGTCCGTAATCGTAGAGACGATACGTGGTGTCGGACTGCTGCTGCGTCTCCACAATGACGGCTCCCGGCCCCAGCGTATGCACCGTCCCGCCGGCCACGTAAATCATCTCGCCCTGGTAGACGTTGATCCAGTTGAGCAGTTCTTCCGCGCGCTTTTCAACGATGCCTTGCTCGAATTGAGCAACAGTAACACCGGGCTTCAAGCCGAGCGCAATCTGCGACCCGGGTTTAGCGTGGACCACGTACCAGCATTCGGTTTTGCCCCAGGGCTCGCCGAACCCTTGCGCAGTAGCGTCGTCCGGGTGCACCTGGACAGAAAGTTTTTCCTCGGGAAACAAGAACTTTAGCAGCAAGGGAAAGCGCAGAGGATCGCGTGCCGCCGTGCCCACAAGTTCGGAACCGAATTCTTTGCTCAGGTCCGCGAGTGTACGCTTCGCCAGCGGACCGTTTGCGACCACGCAGTTGTCGCCGGTGAGCCAGGCTTCTCCGATTCTTTCGTTGAATTTGTGATTGGGATAGATGGCAGAAAGATCAAGCGTGCCCCACGGGCGCGGGTCAAAGGCGGCCTGCATCAGGAGTGGGTAGAGTTGGGTCATGGAATCGAACTATGAAACGGGTGGCGCGTTCCGCAAATTCCTGGCATAAACCCATATTGTCATCTGAGCGAAGCGAAGGATCTATGCATTCCGGCGCTACAAGCGAATGCAGAGATCCTCCGCTTCGCTCAGGGTGACAACCAGAATTTACGGAGCGCAATGCTACAGCCCGCCAAAAAACTTCCGCATCCGCTCCAGCGCCTTGTCAATATTCTCCATCGACGTCGCATACGAAATGCGGACGTGTTCGGTCGTGCCGAATCCTTCTCCCGCAACCGTGGCAACGTGCGCCTGGTGCAGCAGTCCGTGCGCGACGTCGGCGCCTGAGTTCATCCCGCTCTTTCCGAAAAATGCCGAGACATTCGGATACACATAGAACGCGCCTTCCGGCATCGTGCACTTCAGCCCCGGAATCGACCGCAGCCCGCCCACTATGTGATCGCGCAGCTTGATGTACTCCGCGCGCATTTCTTCGACGCACTGCTGCGAACCGTTTAGCGCCGCGACCGCTGCCTTCTGCACAATCGACGTGGGATTCGACGTGGACTGGCTCTGCAATTTCGTCACAGCACCCACGACCGGCGCGGGACCCAGCGTGAATCCCAGACGCCAGCCGGTCATGGCATAAGTCTTCGAAAGCGATCCGACCACCAGAAAGCGGTCGCGATATTCGTTCAGCGATCCCACCGAAAAATTCTTGCCCGTGTAGTTGAGATACACGTAGCACTCGTCGGAAATTACCCAGATGCCGCGCTCGTGTGCCAGACGAATAACGTTAGTCATGTCGTCCGGGCTCATCACCGCCCCTGAAGGATTCGATGGCGAATTCAAAATAATCAGCTTCGTCTTAGGCGTGATCAGGCGCTCCACCATCGGCGCGGTGACGCGGAACCCCTGCGCCTCGTCGGCCGTAAGCAGCACGCAGTTGCCGCCCACGTAGCGCACCATGTCCTTGAACGAGACCCAGTAGGGCACGGGCAGAATCACGTCGTCGCCGTGATCCACCAGCACCGAGATGACGTTGAACAGCGCGTGCTTGCCGCCCACCGAGGCGCAAGTTTCCTCGCGCTTGTAGGCGGAGCCGAAATCGGTCGCGTGGCGGCGGATGATGGCGTCCTTCAGTTCAACCGTGCCGCCGACCGGCGTGTACTTCGAGAAATTGTTCTGGATGGCTGCAATGGCCGCATCTTTGATGTGCTGCGGCGTGGCGAAGTGCGGCTCGCCCGCGGTCATGTCGACCACGTCGATCCCCTGCTGGCGCAGCTTCTCCGCCTCGGCCACGGCAGCCATGGTCGCGGAGGGCTCGATGCGATTGATGCGTTCCGTCAAGCGGACGGGATGAGTGACAGGTGACACGACGGTGCTCATAATTTCCTTGCTGCCCTCATGATTTCTTTTTTCTGGACTTGCTCTTGCCTTCGGAAGGCGTCTTGCCCGCGGCCGGATCGCCGTTCTCGAATTTGTGAGCTACATCTATTTTCTCACGAAGCTTCTGCGCGACCAGTTCAGGCACCAGGCAAGCAATGGATCCGCCGAGTTGCGCGACTTCGCGCACCAGACGCGAGCTCAGGTACGAATATTTTTCGGCGGGCATCATGAACACCGTCTCCAGCCCCGGCTGGAGTTTGCGATTCATCAGCGCCATCTGCAGTTCGTACTCGTAGTCGCTGATGGCGCGAATGCCGCGCAGGATGGTCGTCGCCTCGACCCGCAACGCGTAGTCGACCGTGAGGCCCTCGAAAGTGTCCACCGAGACGTTGTCAAACCCCGAGGTCATCGCCTCCAGCATCTTGCGGCGGTCGGCGAGGCTGAACAGCGGGTCTTTCTCGGGATTCCGAAGAATGGCAACGACCAGTTCGTCGAAGATCTTGCTGCCGCGCTCGATCAGGTCAAGATGCCCGTTGGTGGGAGGATCGAACGATCCGGGATAAATGGCTTTAATACGCTTCACAGGGCCCTCAGTCTACGAAAGGAGGATTGTATGCGGTGGGAAGCGGGAATGGCAATCGAAGGGTGATTTCGGAGTGGTTGAGTAAATATGGAGCGCCGGGCGTCTCCGCCCGGCTCCTCGTTGATTAGCTGGATGTTTGCGGTGTCTACCGTCTCGCCGGCACTTTCGCCGCGTCCGCCGCCGAAGGCATCGTCGTCACCCGCCCTTGCGTGCCGGTAGCTTGCGCCGGAACCGCAGCCGGAGCCGGAGACGCCGCAGTTGGCACCATCCCCAGAGCCTTGCGCACTTCGGCATCCAGCTTCGCCATCGTGTCTTTGTTTTCCTTCAGGAAGGCGCGGGCGTTTTCGCGTCCCTGCCCGATACGCTCTCCTTTATAGCTGAACCACGAGCCCGACTTCTCCAGGATATTGCTATTCACCGCCAGATCGAGCAGGTCGCCTTCGCGCGAGATGCCTTCGCCGTAAAGAATGTCGAACTCCGCTTCCCGGAAAGGCGCCGCCACTTTGTTCTTCACGACTTTGACCCGTGTGCGCGAGCCCGTGACCACGTCTCCTTCTTTGATGGCCGCAATGCGGCGGATGTCAATGCGCACCGACGAATAGAACTTCAGCGCGCGTCCGCCCGTCGTGGTTTCCGGATTGCCGAACATCACGCCAATTTTCTCGCGAATCTGGTTGATGAAAATCAGGCAGGTGCGCGACTTGGCCACCGTTCCCGTCAGCTTGCGCAGCGCCTGCGACATCAGACGAGCCTGCAAGCCCATGTGGCTGTCACCCATTTCGCCGTCGAGTTCCGCCTTCGGGACGAGCGCCGCCACTGAGTCCACCACCAGCACATCAATGGCGTTCGAGCGCACCAGCGCTTCCGTAATTTCCAGCGCTTGCTCTCCGTAGTCGGGCTGCGAAACCAGCAGGTTGTCCACGTCCACGCCCAGCTTCTTGGCATAGCCCGGATCGAGCGCATGCTCGGCATCGACGAACGCCGCCATGCCGCCGGCTTTCTGCGCCTCGGCAATCACCTGCAAAGCTATGGTAGTTTTGCCGGAAGACTCCGGGCCGAAGATTTCCACGACCCGCCCGCGCGGCACTCCACCCACGCCCAGCGCGGCATCGAACGAAATCGCGCCCGTAGAAATCACCGCGATCGGGACGATGGCTTCCTTCGATCCCAGCCGCATGATGGAACCCTTGCCAAACTGCTTTTCAATCTGTGCGAATGCGAGATCGATTGCCTTGACCCGCTCGTTATTACGCTCTTCGTTTTTGCTGCGCTCGTTGTTCCGCTCTTCGGCCATAATGGCTGCTCCTGTTTATGAATCTGGAATCCCGGGTACGAATCCCCCGTAGCCTACACCCGCGGGCTGGAGCGTGAAGTGTTGGCTGTCACATCAGTTTTGGTCAGTTTAGCACGAAGCGAATAAAAGGCGAAGCGAGAAGTTGTCCGACGTGGTTCGGCCGTCGCCGGCAAGAACCTACCACGGAGGCACTGAGACACGGAGGAGATCAAAGAACATTTTCCGTGACTTCCTCCGTGCCTGTGTGTCTCCGTGGTGAAGAGTTTCTTGCTAGACTCCCCTCATGCACGAAGTCTCCCAGAATGGCGGCAGCTCCGAGCGAGGCACAGCACTCGGCGGCCCATCGCTGTATCTGGTTGCCACGCCCATCGGCAATCTCGAAGACATCACCCTGCGCGCCCTGCGCGTCCTCAGAGAAGTCGACCTGATCGCTTGCGAGGACACGCGCCAGACCCTGAAGCTCCTCAGCCATTACGGCATCCAGACCCGCACCGTCAGCTATCACGAGCACAACGAGATGACCAAAGCCGCCGAGTTGGTCGTCGATCTCGAAGGCGGCGCCAAAATCGCTCTCGTCACCGACGCCGGCATGCCCGGTATCTCCGACCCCGGATTTCGCCTGATCGCGCTAGCCATTCGGCATCACGTGCCGGTCGTGCCCATTCCCGGAGCGTCGGCATTCCTGGCGGCGCTCGTGGCCAGCGGCCTGCCCACCGATTCCTTCCGCTTCAGCGGCTTCCTGCCGGCCAAATCCGGTCAGCGCCGCAAGCTGCTCGAAAGCATAAAGGACTCTCCAAGAACGCAAGTGTTCTACGAAGCCCCTCATCGCCTGCTGGAGGCGCTTTCCGATGTTGTGGAAGTTCTAGGAGAAGCCCGTCACGTAGTAGTAGCTCGCGAGGTAACGAAGATCCACGAAGAATTCCTACGCGGCCGAGCGCGGGAGATTCTCGAACAGCTCAAAGCCCGAGGAGACGTCAAAGGCGAAATCACGCTCCTGATCGCCAAAGCCGAAGAAGGAGCCGCTCCGTCCGCATCCGAAACCGTAAGCATCGCCCAGCGCGTGCGCGAAATCATGGCCGAAGAAGAGGCAGACGAAAAAACCGCGCTGAAAAAAGTAGCCAAAGAGCGCGGGATCGGGAAGAGCGAAGCGTATCGGGAGTGGCAGCAGAGCAAGTAGTAGCCAAATTAATCAATATTGATTAACACTAATCACTACTTCCCCGCCAACTCCTTCTTCACCGCCTCGCTAACCACCTTCCCATCCACCCGCATCCCCGCAGCTGCGAACCGCGCCATTGCGGCTTTCATCACTGTTCCCATGTCTTTCATGGCGGGAGCAGGCGTCATCTCGGCAATCGCGGCGCGGACTCCGGCCACAATTTCCTCTTCGCCAGCCGCCTTGGGCAGATAGGTTTCGATCAGCTTGATTTCGGCGGCTTCTTTGTCGGCCATCTCCTGGCGTCCGCCCTTGGTGAACTGCTCGACCGAGTCCTTGCGCTGCTTGATCAGCGTGGAGAGCACTTGCTGCGATTCCTTGTCGTCGAGCGGCGCCATCTTCTCGATTTCCTTGTTCTTGAGAGCGGTCTTGACCATGCGCAGGGTGGAGAGTCGCGCCTCTTCGCGGGCCTTCATGGCGGCGACAATGTCCTTCTGGATCTGATCGATGAGGGGCATGGGAGGATTATAGAACGAGGTGGGCCGCGAGCTACGAGAACTGATCACCGACGTTCAGCCGGCGTTTGGAGTTTTCGATGGAATAGTGGGATTATATAGAACAAAACGCTGAGAAAAGGCGATATGAGCAAAATATTGGCAATAATGCTGAGCATTGCGATTCTTGCATCGCCCTCTGCTGCGGCCCAGTCGAATCCCTCGTCCCTAAAACCCAGCCACTGCTCTATCGGAAAGGGGCTACCCCAGTTACCCGACTTTCTCAAAGGGAGTGGCGTTCAAGGAACGATAGTAATTGGAGCAATCATTGGCGTGAACGGTTGCACGCAAAGCGTGTGGGTGACCCGGAAGCTAGATCCGAAGCTCGACGAGTTTGCAAAGCAGACAGTAAATTCGTGGAAGTTCTCACCGGCCACAAAAGATGGCAAGCCCGTTAAGGTGATGGTTTAAATAGAGATCAAGTTTGATAAGGACAATATAGAGATCGTGAAACATAAGGGAAATTGAATTTAACGACACGTCGCTTTCCGAATCCCGCTGCGTCGCATATTCTGATTAGTTCCCATGCTCAAGAAAAACCGGCTCTTTACTCCCGGACCGACGCCACTGCTGCCGCAAGCGCAGACGGCGATGGCCTCCTATGGCGCGCATCATCGGACCGCCGATTTCCGCGCTCTGTTCACGCGCGTGCTCGCCGACGTGAAGGAATTCATTGGCACCAAGAACGACGTTCTCGTGCTCTCCTCGTCCGGCACGGGGTTCATGGAATCCTCGGTCTCGAACCTGACTTGTCCCGGCGACCGTGTGCTGGTGTTAACCGCCGGCAAGTTCGGCGAACGCTGGACCGCGCTGGCCAAGGCGTTTGGCTGCGAAGTCGACACGGTGACCGCACCCTACGGCGAGACCATCTCGCTCGATGAGGTAAGTCGCAAGCTGACGCCCGAGATCCGCTGCGTCTATGTGCAGGCGACCGAAAGTTCCACGGGTGCGCGGCACGACGTCGAGTCGGTCGCGAAGCTGGTACGCGCGTTCCCCGACACCTTGCTCGTCGTTGACGCGATCACTGGATTAGGCACAACCCGTCTCGATGTGGACGCCTGGGGAATCGACATCATCATTGGCGGCTCGCAGAAAGCGCTGATGATCCCGCCCGGCTTGGCCTACGGCGCCGTCAGCGAGCGAGCGTGGCAACGCATGGAGCGGGCAAAGTCTCCTCGGTATTACTTCGATCTGCGCAAGGAAAGAAAATCGGCGGCCAAGGCGGAGACGGCCTACACGCCCGCGACCTCTCTGTTTGCCGGACTGGCCGCGGCGCTCGATTATGTGCGTCAAATGGGTGACGGAAACCTCGCGGCGGGACGCGACGCTCTGATCGCAAACGCCGAGTTGTGCGCGGCCATGACGCGTGCCGGCGTCGAGGCGCTGGGACTGAAACTATTTGCGCCGAGTTCTCCAGCGGCCGCGCTGACTGCCGTCGCCGCCCCGGGCGGCGCCGATTCCACCGCCATTTGCAGACTTTTCCGCGAGCAGTTTGGCGCGGTCGTGGCCAACGGACAGGCGGAAATGAAAGGACAACTTTTCCGCATCGCTCACATTGGTTACTACGATTATCTGGACACGGTGGGAGTTCTGGCCGCCCTCGAACACGTAATAGCCGAAGCCACGGGTAGAGCCGTGGAGTTTGGATGCGCGGTCCGCGCGGCGCAAGAAGTCTACGCGAAGGCGAAAATTGCAGATCCCTCGCTTCGCTCGGGATGACAAGCCTTTGAAGTGGAAAGGCTTTAGGAGTCGAGCGCTTCCCGGCGCAGTTTGCGGCTTTCGGCCAGCAGGGACATCGAGTGCATCAGGTTCTGCAGGGTGACGATTCCGACCAGATTCTGTTCGTCGACCACCGGAATAATGCTGAGATTGCGGGCGGAAAGTTTGCGGAAGGCGGAGGCGAGCGACTCCTGCTTGGCGGCCACTTCGAAAATGCGGTTCATTACCGCCTGCACATAGCCGTTGCCGTCAGCGCGCAGTGCTTCGAGAATTTTTTGCCTGGAGACGACGCCAACCATGTCGCTGCCGCGTACCACCGGAAAATCGTCCTGCAGGGTGTGCACGGCCTTTTCGAGCGCGTCTTCCAGTGTGTCGGCGGGCGACAGTGTGGCGAAATCGGTGAGCATGATTTCTTCCAGGCGGACGCTTTGCAGCACGGATTGAAATACCGCCGAACGCTCTTCGAGTTGCGCGCCCGCGGAAAGAAAGAAGCCGACCATCATCAGCCAGTAGCCGTCCCATCGCGTCTCAGAATGCATGCTGAACAGCATTCCGACCATGATCATCAGGATGGAGAAGACTTGGCCAATGCGGACGGCGCGCTGCGTGGCTTGAACCATGTCGACGCGGCGTGCAAAGAGAGCGCGCAAAACGCGCCCGCCGTCCATGGGATACGCCGGCAACAGGTTAAACAAGCCGAGGTAGAGGTTCGCCCAGACGATGCTGCGCAAGAGCGCGCTCGAATGCAGGAGCGGCCTCGCAGTCAGCGAAAAACCCGGTATCGCCGTGATCAAAACGAATGCGGATAAACCGGCGATAAAGAGATTCACCAGCGGTCCCGCAACCGCGATTCGTATGTCGCGCTTCCAGCCGTCGATCGCGTCGGGAAGGGCGTGCGCTTCGTCGAGGATGGTGACGCCGCCGATCGGCAACAGGATGATGGCCTTCGCCGGAATGCCCGAACCCTGGGCCACCAGAGCGTGCCCTAATTCGTGGAGCACCACGCTGCCGAAAACGATGCCGACCAGAGCGAGTCCGCGCAGGGCGGCGCTGGCATTCTGCACTGCGGCTTCAGTGCCCCATACGAAGACCAGCAGAAACACAAACGTCAGATGAATACGGATTTCGATTCCGAAGAGACGTCCGACCGGGATGGACCAACTGCGCATCGACATGCTTACCAGTATTCTATCTATTTAGACACCGATTGACGTCCAGGAGATGCGAAAAGGGCCAAACCGAAGGGCTGGACCGGCGGGACATTTGATCTTCCGGCTTTAGCCCTTGGGGCCGAAGATCACGCATCCATGGAGACGAATTCAGTGGGCGCGACTTTATGAGAGTGATTGCTGGACAATACCGGCGGCGGACGTTGCGGTCGTTGCCCGGACTCGAAATCCGTCCGACGGCGGACCGCCTGCGCGAGACCCTGTTCAACGTGCTATGCGCCGGCGATTTTTCTGCGCTGGCGGAGTCGACGTGGCTCGACTTATATGCGGGGACAGGCGCGGTGGGCATCGAGGCGCTGAGCCGCGGCGCGCGCATGGTGCACTTCGCCGAGTCGTCCAAAGCAGCCGCGGAGTTGATTGCCGCGAACTTGAAGTCGCTCGGGATTGCGCGCGGATTCCAGATCGTGAGACTCGATGTTGGGAAAGCCTTGCGGCAATTGGACGCGGCGGGGAGCACTGCCGATTTCGTGTTTCTCGATCCGCCATACTCGCTGCAGGACGAGTACGCGAAAACGCTGGCGGCGCTGGCGGAATCGAATTTGTTGCGCGAGCGCAGTGTAGTCATCGCGGAACACGAAAAGAGATTCGATCCGGGAGAAGCGTTTGGCGAACTGCGGCGCTATCGAAAGCTGGTGCAGGGAGACGCGGCGCTGAGCTTCTATCGGCGGTAGATAGCTTCGAGCTACGAGCTGCGGGCTTCGAGCAGTCCACGACCCTGACCAGTCTCGCCGTAGCTTTTGACTTTTAGCTCGCGGCTCGAAGCTCGCAGCTCGCGGTTGGGTGGCTATAATCACTACGACATGACTAATTTTCCACCGGTTGACGAACAACTGGCATACCTCAAGAAGGGCGCGGCGGAGATCGTCAAGGAATCCGAACTGCGTTCGAAACTAGAACGCTCGCTCGCCTCGGGCAAGCCGCTCCGCGTGAAGCTGGGCATGGACCCGACGGCTCCCGACTTGCACCTCGGCCACACGGTCGTCCTGCGCAAGCTCAAACATTTTCAGGACCTCGGGCACACGGTCATCTTCCTCATTGGAGATTTCACCGGGATGATTGGCGATCCGACGGGGCGTTCGGCGACGCGGCCTCCGCTGACGCGGGAGCAGATTGTGGAGAACGCGGAGACCTACAAAGCGCAGGTCTTCAAAATTCTTAGCCCGGAAAAAACGGTGGTGGACTTCAACAGCCGCTGGTTCTCAAAGTTCTCAGCCGACGATTTCATCCGTTTGACCGCGAAATACACGGTCTCGAAGATGCTGGAGCGCGAGGACTTCCACAAACGCTTCCATGACGAAAAGCCGATTGCCATGCACGAGTTGCTGTATCCGCTGGCGCAGGGATATGACTCGGTCGCGCTCGAAGCCGATGTGGAACTCGGCGGCACTGACCAGAAATTCAATCTGCTGGTAGGCCGCGAGTTGCAGCGCGCCTACGGGCAGGAGTCGCAAGTGGTGCTGACCACGCCGATCCTCGAAGGCCTCGACGGCGTGAACAAAATGTCGAAGTCGCTGGGCAACGCTATTGGAATCCACGAACCGCCGCTAGAGATCTACGGCAAAGTAATGTCGATTTCCGACGAGATGATGTGGAGATATTACGAGCTGCTGACAGATGTGCGGACAGAGCAGATCGCGGCGATGAAGGCGGATGCAGCGAGCGGGAAGGCGCATCCCATGGCGCTGAAGAAAGAGCTGGCGCGGGGGATCGTGGCGGATTTTCACTCGGCGGAGGCGGCGACACGGGCCGCGGAGGATTGGGCCAGGCAGTTCCAGAAAGGCGGCGTGCCGCAGGAAATGGAGGAAGTGAGAGTAGTGCTTGCCGATGTCGAAGCGCGGCCCGAAGGCACTCCCATGGAGGTTGCCGGCGACGTGCTGGCAACCGGAGAAACGAGGATTAAGCTCGACCGCTTGCTGGCTCGATCAGGACTCGCCGGCTCAATAAGCGACGCGGTACGCAAACTCAAACAAAGGGCCGTAAAGGTCAACGGCGAATTGAAGACTGATCCGGTCATTTTCCTTGATCCTCGGACAGAACTAACTGTGCGCGTAGGCAAGAGAATCAAGAAGGTTTTCTTGATTCGCTAGTATCCTGCCCCTTGCCTCGCTTCGCTCGGTTGGACGGACGAATGCGTCCGTCCCTACGTGGTCCGTGCTGGCTGCGGCCTCTTCTTGTGCCACTCTGTCGCTTCCTCGTACACATGCGCGGCCTGCAGCACCACGCCCTCCTGCCAGGGAGCGGCGGCCAGTTGCAGACCAATGGGCAGGCCGTCTTTGGTAAATCCGCAGGAAAGGGAAATCGCCGGAATTCCCCACACGTTAAACGGGCGCGTATTGCGCAGCATGATCAGCTCTTGCGGACGCAGGTCTTCCGGATGTTCTTGGAGATCGGCGATCACAGGCGGCGGGACCGGAACGGTGGGCGTGAGCAGCACGTCCACTTCAGCGAATACTTTTCGGATGGCGTGACGGCTGGCCTGGAGGTCGCGACTGGCTCGTAGAGCGTCGGAGGCGGAGATGTTGGCTCCCGATTGAATGCGCGCCAGCGTGGCGGGCTGATAGAGCTGCGGTGAGCGCGCGATGAATGGCCCGTGAAAGGCATAGGCCTCGGCGCTCGCGAGCGTGCGGTCGGTAGGGACTTCGAGTTTGACCTCGCGAATCTCGGCATGGAGCAGGCGAAAAACTCCAATCGCTTTCTCGATGGCCTCGGCAACCTCGGGATGAAGATCGTCGAAGAAAAATGCCCGTGGAATGCTGATGCGCAGCTTGGGCAAGGGCTGGTCCAGCGCGGCGGCGAAGTCGCGAACGGGCGCGTCAATGCTGGCAGGATCGGCTGGGTCATAGCCCGCGAGCACCTGCAGCATCAGCGCTGCATCATAGACCGAATTTGCGAGCGGGCCAACGTGATCGTAGGACCACGACAATGGAACGACTCCGCGGGCGCTCACACGGCCGTAGGTCGGCTTGAGTCCAACGACTCCGCAGTAGGCTGCGGGCAGGCGAATGGAACCGGCAGTGTCGGTGCCGACGGCGGCGAAGCCAAGACCAGCGGCCACGCTGGCAGCTGAGCCTCCCGAAGATCCACCTGTCACCCGCATCGTGTCCCATGGGTTATGAATCTCGCCGAACAAGCTGATCATCGAACTGCCGCCGTAGGCGAATTCGTGCAGATTCTGCTTGCCTAGAATGATTGCTCCCGCGGCGCGCAGGCGGCGCACGACTTCGGCGTCTTCATCGGGAATGCGATCCTTGAACAGAGCGCTGGCGGCGGTGGTGCGGACTCCCGCGGTATCGAGAATATCTTTTAGTCCGATGGGAATGCCGTGGAGCGGGCCACGATAGTTTCCGTGAGATATTTCCTGTTCGGCGCGGCGAGCTTCGTCAAGCGCGGATTCGGACGTGACGGCGATGAAGGCGTTGAGAGTCGGGTTGAGCTTTTCGATGCGCGCGAGGCAATCGCCGGTAAGTTCAACGGGAGAGATTTCGCGGTCGTGAATTTTTCGACTTAGTTCGCGGATGGTGACGGGCACATGATCCTCGATCCGAACCTATCCTACCTTGGCCGCCGCCTTCTGCGCGGCACGCTTGGCGAACCACTTCGCCACAAAATAGACAACTGGACCGGCAGCCAGAGCCCACGGCCCCCAGCGCATGGCGATGGGATCGCTGTATCGCAGGACGACATAGGCCATAGCGAGCGGCATGGCGATCACGTAGATCAGTCCAAGATCGCCGCCCGGGATGCGGAAGGCTCGCGGCAGGTTGGGGCGCTTGCGGCGCAGTCCCCAGGCGGAGAGGACGGTCAGCACGGTAGTGGCGGCGCGCAGCCAGACATAGATGCTGATCAAGTCGCCGAGCGAGTGCAGCGCCAGCGATGCGTAGATTGCGGCGGAAATGACAATCGCGATCCAGGGCGTCCCGTAACGCGGATGCCGGCCACTGAGGAATGGCGGCAGATATCCGTCTTCGGCGAGCGCGAATGGCATACGCGTGGTGGTGAGAACGGTGCTGTTGAGCAGCGCCACGTTGCAGACCATGGCGGCGATCGTCATCAGGCTGCCAAGCCAGGGGCCGCCGATCAGCAGAGCGGCAGTCGAAAAGTATCCATCTCTCCACTGTTGCCAGTCTCCGAGCGTGGCTAGGGCAGCGAATGTCGGCAGGAAATAAATAGCGATCGAAAGCGGAACCACCAGCGCGAGCGCCCGTGGGTAGCTGCGCTGCGGGTTCTCGACTTCCCCGGCCACGGTGGAGAGTTGCTCGTATCCGGAGTACAGCCAAAGGCCCAGGGCGAGGCCCACTCCGATTACTTTGGAAAAAGGCTGGCGCGGTGGAACCAACGGCACAAACGGATTGTGATGCCACTTCGCCAGCCCCAGCACGACCATGGCGATGATGGGAACAAAAATGAAGACTTCAAAAACCGTGGCGACTCTCCCCACCATTTGAATGCCGCGAATGTTGATCCAAGTAATGATGGCGATCAGAGCGAAGGAAGCGAGCCAGTGTTTCCATCCGACAATCTGCGGGAAGTAGAAAGCCAGGTAGTCGGTGAACAGTACGGCGTAGGAGCCGCCAAGCAGGAATGAGGCCGACCAGTTCCACCATCCGGCGAGGAATCCCCAGAAGTCTCCGAAGGCGGCGCGGCTCCAGCGGTAGAATCCGCCTTCGACCGGCATAGCGGTGGTGAGTTCGGCGGAGACCAGAGATACCGGGATGCACCAGAATAGCGGGATGAGCAGGAGATAGAGCAGAGTCATCCCCGGGCCGCTGGTGGTGACCATCGATTCGAGTCCGAAGGGACCCCCGGTGGTGTAGGAAAACATCACGAAGACGAAATAGAAGAAACTCGCCTTGCGGACGGTGGGTGTCGCGGATTGGCGTAGCGCGCTCACGACAGCGTTTACGATGAAGTAGGCTTCAGCGGCAGGAAGAGGCCGCCGAGCATGGCGGCTAGTGTACAGGAATCCCGCCGAACGTCAGAGCTCACGTCCGGTTGGTGATACCCGCGGTAGAGACGAACCTTGCTCCGTCTCCTGTTGAACGCGGTGGGAGATCACTTACCCGTGCCCGATGAGGAGCGCCGCCGGCAGAGTGCGACCACGCTATCGAGCGCGTCCTTGGTGACAAAAGTGATCGCATCACGGACGGCGCTTTCGGATAACTCCGTCGATTTGCCCACAAAGTCCATAGTCATGCGGACACGTGTTCCGCCCTTGGGGTCGGGCCCGAAGGTGACGTTCTGTTCGGTCGTAACGCCCAGAGCGTGGTTGATCAGGCTTATCGTGCGGTGTGGACTGATGGAGGTTACGACGGCAGAAACAGTGGTACAGACGGGTTGAACGATGACATAGCGCAGCCTGCTACCGACCTGCCAGGGCTTGCCCTCGACCCACGAAGCCTCGTTGTAGATCCCGCGATGCAGCAGGCGTCCGAGGTCCTGAAAGGCCTGAAACGCCGCATCGACCGGAACCGGAACGGTAACGGAGTACTCGATGCGCGGCAGCATGGGAGACCCCTCCCACAATTGGGCGGATTATGCGCCGATCCCAAGCGGAAGGCAAGGGCGAACACTCCCTTGCTCAAGATCGAGCAACTTGCGCTTGATGTCGAGACCGCCGCCATAGCCGCACAACGATCCGCTTGATGCGATTACGCGGTGGCAGGGGACAACGATGGCGACCGGATTCCGGTTGTTCGACATGCCCACGGCACGGCAGGCGCGCGGGTGGCCAATCGCTTGAGCGATGTCGCGGTAGCTGCGGGTCTCGCCGTATGGGATTTCAAGCAGCGCGTTCCAGCACGCGAGTTGGAACTCGGTTCCACGAAGATCGAGCGGGAAGGAGAACTCGCGGCGCTCACCCGCGAAATACTGGTTGAGTTCGCGCAGATAGGGCGCGAGGGCTTGCTTGGACTCATGCAACTGAATCCTACCGGGATTCATTTTCTGCATGCGGGCTTCGAATTCGAGTCGCACCAGACCCTTTGTGGAAGCGGCAAGAAACAGTGGGCCGACCGGCGAAGGCGTGCGGAGGCAGGACAGAGTTTCCATGACGAGTGGGAGGATAGCACGATCCTGGAGTAAGCAGGCTGCGGGCTTTGAGCTTTGAGCTACGGGCAACCCGTTCGCTCGAAGCTCGCGGCTCGTAGCTCGCAGCACAGACTTAGTCTGTGATCAAGCCTCAAGCGCACAAAAAAAGCCTCCCATTTTCACGGGAGGCTTTTTCGGGGAAGGGTACTGCTATTTCTGCAACGGTTGATCTTGATTCGCCGGGGTCGTGCCGGTCGAAGCCAGTTGCTCCAGATTGTTCTTCAGGAGGCTGATTTCAACGCGGCCGCCGGTGATGCGCTTCGGCTTCGCATCGCTGGCCGAGGCCGGCGTCGGTGCATTGCCCATGCCGACGAGGTAAATCCGGTAGATCGGAATGTCGTGGTTCAGCGCCAGATAGCGGACCACCGACTCGGCCATCTTCTGCGAAGTCGAGATCGCCGCCTGTCCATGACCGGAGGAGAAGCCTTGAACTTCGACGACGTAGCCGCGCTGGTTCTTCAGCGGAGTGGCCATTTCGTCGAGAGCGGTCTTGGCATTCTGGCTCAGCACCGTCTGTCCTGGTTTGAAAAGGATTTCGGTTTGGGTCGTGGGCTGGTACTGATCGATATTGGTCACCACCTGCTCGACCGTGTTCAGACGGGTGTGCGCCTGTTGTGCGGTCTGCTGTGCGGCCTGCGCCTTGTTGCCGGCGTCGATGGCATGTTGATCGGCTTCGTTGGCTTTGGCCGAAGCGAGCTGAATTCCCTGCTGCGCGCGCGCATCGGTATCCTTGATCGCCCGTGTGTTGGAAGCAGTCAGCTCATCGAGTTCATTGATACGGTCGCGAATCGGCTGCGTCTGCCGCGCGACGTATTTCTTGCGCGCGAACGGATTCATGCGGCCCCAGAAGCCTTCGCGAGTCTCCGGTTGCAACGGGTCTTTGCCGGTGGCGCTGTCGGCCTTGGTGGCCGCCGGGGCTGCAGGCTGCATCGATGTGGACTGGGTCGCGGGCTGAGTCTGGGATGCGGAATTATCTTGCGCAAAAACTGGCACAGCTACGATTACGACTACGGCCAGCAGCAGCGTGAAAATGGTGCGGTTTTTCATTTTGTACTTCCTCCAAGTGGGAATGGGAGAGCCACTCCAAAGCGCCTACCGGCGCCAGTTCTAATTGCGTCGTTTCCATGACAGATCTCGTAAATTCGGAAGGCAAGCGCCGACGCCCGTTTTGCCTCAAAAAGTCTGCCTTAAAAAACTTGCCTCAAGGGCCGACCAGAATCACTGGCCTGCATTTCTATAAACAGTTTGCGTGCCAAATGCCCAAGGGATGGGCGTTGGTTGCAAGTGCTTTCTTTTCATAGATATTGTATCCTACCGTCCTCCTGGCTCGCACTGCGCCTGCCGGTAATTTTGGCGGGAACCGGTATAAAAAATGCGTGCAGAAGGTTTCCTTTCCCAGGATCACGGCAAAGCAGTACTGTCGAAAAAAATGTGCAAACCTCAGCGTGAGGATCATCCACTAGACTATGCGACGACTAGATATGCGACGACCATCGTTGGCTCTGCTTCCCCTTCTGCTGGCCTTCTTTGCTCACGGCGACTTTGCTAACGCCGAGAAAACTCGTTTCGATCTCACGCGACTGAAGGCGCCGTCAGGATTCCACATTTCAGTTTTTGCCGAAGAAGTCGACGGCGCGCGCATGATGATCTTCACCCCGGGCGGCGTGCTGCTGGTCAGCGAATCGGGTGAGGGCAAGGTGGTGGCGCTTCCCGACTCCAAACACGCGGGCAAAGCCGAACGGGTGGCAACCGTTCTCAGCGGGCTGAACGAGCCGCACGGACTCGCGTTCTACGAAGGCAAGCTGTACGTCGCCGAGAACGACAAAGTTCGCCGCTATGACTGGGACGAGGCGAATCTGCGTGCGTCCAATCCGCAAAAACTCGCCGATCTGCCGACCGGTGGCGGCCATTCGACCCGCACCGTTTTATTTCACGGCGGCAAGATGTACGTCTCCGCCGGATCGAGTTGCAACGTCTGCATCGAAAAAGATCCGCGGCGCGCTACCGTGATGGAGTTCAATCCCGATGGCAGCGGCCAGAAAGTCTTCGCGAAAGGCCTGCGCAATGCGGTGGGGCTGGCCGTGAATCCGAAGACCGACACGGTCTGGGTCACGGTCAACGGACGCGACTGGCTGGGCGACGATCTGCCGCCGGAAACGATCTACGATCTGGGGAAGGATGGCGGCGATGCTGGCTGGCCCTATTGTTACGGCGACCGCGTGCCCGATTCCAACTTCACCAAGCCTGGAGACAATCGCTGCCAGAGTGTGATCGAGCCCAAGGTGCAGATGCAGGCGCACTCCGCTCCGCTGGGGCTCGCGTTCAATGAAGGGTCACAGTTCCCTGCCGAGTATCAGAACAACATCTTCGTAGCCTTTCATGGATCGTGGAATCGCAGCGTTCCAACCGGATACAAAGTGGTACACGTGAAACTCGACGACAAGGGCCAGCCGCAAGGCGGCGCGGAAGATTTCATCACCGGATGGCTGGCCCCAGGCGAGAAGCAAAAAGGCCGCTGGATGGGGCGTCCGGTGGGGATTGTGTTTGGCGGCGACGGATCGATGTATTTGAGCGACGATGCTGAGGGCGCGATTTACCGGATCACGTACAGCAAATAGTTGGCACTTCTGAGAAAGCGTTGTCATCCTGTTTCTAAAGGGCGCAAATTGCGCAGGGGTCCTTCGACTCCGCAGAACGATTCGCTTCGCGAAATCGTTCTGCTCCGCTCAGGATGACAGAATTAGAGCGATGACAGAATTACATTGAGGAGCTGGGATCTTTGGCCGCGAATCACTGCTCCCCGCAATACTTCTCATACTGCTGATAGATAAACGGATCAGTCATCCCCGCGATGTAATCGCAGATGACGCGCGGCAGCGGCTCCTCGGCGGCTTTTTCGCGGTAGTTGCGGGGCAGATCGTCGGGCTCCTCCATCCAGTGGGCGAAGAGTTCTCCCGTGATGCGCTCGGCGTCTTCTTTTTCTGCGGCGAGCGCCGGACTGTAGTAAAGATTTTCGTAGAGAAATTCCTTCAGCCGGCGGCGCTCCTCTTCAACCGGCGGGCTGAAGGCGGCAATCCGCTCGCTATGGCTGCGGACACCTTCCAAAGAATGCACGCCCGCCGCTCGCACACGCTGTGCCGTGTTGGTAATAAGGTCTCCGACAAATCCGTCAAAAATGCTTTTCAGCGCCTCGTTAAAGACCAGCTTCTCGGCGGCGTTCGGATAACTGTTTCTTGCCTCGCGATAATGCCGCGCGAACAGATCCACGCTGTCCGCGATCTGCTCGATGGTGAGCAGCCTGGCTTCGTAGCCATCGTCCAAATCGGCGGTGCTGTAGGCAATCTCGTCGGTGAGGTCGATAAGCTGCGCTTCGAGCGGCGGCCGCCGATCGAGCAGATACTCGGCGAGATCAGGATGGTCTTTGGCACTGTAATCGCGCGAGTGCTTGATGATGCCCTCGCGCACTTCGAAGGTCAGATTCAATCCGCGAAACGCGGCGTAGCGGAGTTCGAAATCCTCGACAATGCGCAGCGCGTGCAGGTTGTGATCGAACGAAAGCCCGTGCTGCCGCATGGCAGTGTCGAGCGCCTTTTCTCCAGAGTGGCCGAATGGAGGATGCCCGAGGTCGTGAACCAGGGCGAGCGTCTCCACCAGATCGGGGTTCAATCCCAGTTGCATGGCGATAGTGCGCGAAATCTGCGCGACCTCAATGGTGTGCGTCAGCCGGTTCCGGAAGTGGTCGGAGTAACGGCGGGTGAAAACCTGCGTCTTCGCTTCCAGCCGCCGAAAGGCGCGCGCATGGACGACACGATCCCGGTCGCGTTGAAAGTCGTTGCGATAGGGATGCGGCGGCTCGGGATGGCGGCGTCCACGGGAGTCTTCGACGCGCACCGCATAGTCGGCGAGCATGGAAAAAGTCTAGCATTGATTCTTTTTGATTGTTGAGTGTTGAAGGGCGCGTCGCCGTCACCGCGGCATCCTACTGCATTTCGCCCAGTTGCTGCAGAACTTCCGCAGCTTTCGGAATTTCCAGGACGGTGGCGGACACTTTGCGCCAGCGCTCGCGTCCGTTCTCATCGATCACAAAAGTCGTCCGGAGGGCGATGTCGGTGTCGCCTTTGCCATGCGCGTGCAGTAGCCCGTACTGGCGAATTACGCGAGCCCCGGGGTCGCTGAGTATTACGAATTTGTGGCTGGCTTTCTTGTCCCAGACCAGGTGGGCATGTTCCTGGTCGTCGACGCTGATCGCTACCAGACGCGCTTTGGCTTGCTCGAATTCGCCGGAATGCTGCGCGAACTCGCGCAGTTGGCGCATGCAGACCGGTCACCAGTATCCGCGATAGAACACCAGGACAACGCGCGATCCGCGCAGGCTGGAAAGTGTGAAGGGATTGCCGTCCTGATCGTTCAATGTGAAGTCCGGAGCGGGTTGCAGGCTGGCGAATGACGACTGCGGCTTCGGCAGGATCATCTTCCACGCGACCAATCCGGCCGCCAGCAGAAGGAAGAAAAGAACCGCCAGAGCGACTTTGCGCAGCCCCGACATGGACTCTACTTCGCGCCCTCTTCCTTAGCCAGCTTCATTTTCGCGGAATCGAGCTTCTTCTGCACCTGCGCCTGCTCTGCCGGATCGACTTCCGCCGCAATGGTGCGGTTCCACTCGGTGAGCGCGCGCTCCCAGTTGGTAGCGGCCAGCTTCAGGCGTCCAGTTTTTTGGTACAGATCGCCAAGATGGTCGTGCACGGTGGGATCGGTATTGATTTTCTGCGAAGCCTTCAGCAGGTTGTCTTCCGCCATCTCATATTTTCCCAGGCGGAAGTAAGCCCAGCCGGGGGAATCGAGATAGGCGCCGTTGCTGGGATCGAGATCCACGGCCCGCTTGATATATCCCAGCGCTTCTTCGAGCTTCATATTCTGGTCGGCCAGCATATAGCCCAGATAATTCAGCGCGGAAGCATGATCGGGATCGCTGGCAATCACCTTCTTGAACTGCTCTTCCGCTTCGGGGTAGCGTTTCTCACGCTCAAGAGTGGAGCCGCGGAGAAACCAGATATACTCCTTGTCTTCCGGCTTGCTCGATAGCTGCTCGGCCTTGTCGAGTGCCTGCTCGGCATCGCTGAACCGCCGCAGCCGCGAATACATCTGCGACAGGGTGATATAAACCTGGCGGTCGTCGGAGTTGGGGTTGGCGTCGCCCCTCAACATCGCGCGGACGTCTTTGAGCGCCTTGTCCGCGTCGCCCATATCCGCCTGCTGTGAAGCGAGCACCATTTTCAATTCGCGGCTGCCAGGCAGTTTCTGCACCGCTTCTTTAGCGACGTCGGTGGCCTTCTGCCAATCCTTGGCTTCGCGCCAGGTATCGATGATCTGCTGATAACCGCGCTCGATGTCTTCTTTATCGCCCAGCGCGACAATCTCGCGGAAAGTCTCGTTTGCCGCCTGATTGTTCCCCTGCTCGCGGTAGATCGTACCGAGCCTCTCGAGAAACACCGCCCGATTGCTCTTTTCCCCGTTCGAGTATTTGCCGTCGGGCTTCTCTGATTTCTTCAGCAAGTCGCGCATGATCGGAATCGCTTCGTCGTAGCGGCCTTGCGCCTGGTAGATAGCGGCGATGTTATAGGGAACCTCGACCGAATCCTGCACCATGGTCTCGGCTTTTTTCAGATTGTCGAGAGCGAGATCGAACTTGCCCTGCTTGCGGTAGATTTCCGCGATGCGCACGTAGGTTTGCGCGTCTTCCGGATTCGCGTCCGCGATCACTTTGTACTGTTCGAGAGCGGCATCGGCCTGGCCATCGTTCAGCAGGTTCTGCGCCAGGCCGCGAATTGCGTCCAGATTGTCGCGATCCATTTCAATCGCGTGCCGATACGCCTCGACCGCTTCCTTATACTGCTTTTGTTGTTCGTAGGTGTAACCGAGCGCCGAATAGAGCTTGGCCGAGCGCCCCGCGTTCGGCACCGAACTGAGCACCTGCGTGGCCCGAGCCGTGTCCCCCAGTTCGTTGTAGAGGTAGGCCAGGGTAGTCACGGCTTCTTCGGAATCCGGATCGAGTTTCACCGCCGTCTTGAATTCGTTCTCCGCCTTTTGCAGATCGTTGTTCAAGCGATACAGGCGCCCGAGAAGCAGATGGTCATCCATGCTGTCGGGCTGCAGGCGTACGATCTGCTCGTACTGCTCGATCGCCAGTTTCAGCACACTCTCCGAACCGTTGCCGGCCTGCATGTCGCCGAGCGACCGCAGATAGATTCTTCCGAGCAACCGGCGGGCTTCCAGATTATTGGGATTGCGCTTGATGATGTCCTGCGCCTCGACCACCGCGTCCCGTATACGGCCGGTCTTGGCATAGAGTTCGGCGAGTCCCGAGGTCAGGTACGCGGAGGTCGGGTCCGCATCGATGGCGGCGCGATATTCCTCTATGGCCTTATTCGCCAATTCGCTGCGGCCGTAAGTGGCCACTTGCTCCTCGTACATGTGCGCGAGCGCGAAGTGATAGTAGGCGGCGCCGCGGTCGGGCGTCTTGCCCTTGGCGGCGGACGGGGAGCCGGCCGCAGACGGAGAATCCGCGGTACGAGCGGGCTGGTCCTGGGCCAATAAAGCCTGAGCGAGTAAAAAAAATCCTGTAAGAACGAAACTAACCATCCACCGCTGTTTTTTCATGAAAAATCCCAAAACCCGCAAAATTCCAGCCCACACACTGCTTTGATGCCGATCCGCCGTCATCCGATTTCCTTATTCTACCCTCGACCAGCCTTTCGGCGGGGAGAAAGCGCAAGGAGGGGCTAAATCCGGAAGTACAGTGGCCTTGGGCGGCTATTGTCAAGAAGAGTAAAGCTCAATGCCTGAAATGCCGCACCCCGGTAAAGATCATAGCCAGCCCCAGCCGATCGGCCGCCTCGATGACCTCCTGGTCGCGCACCGAGCCTCCGGGCTGGATAATCGCGGTCGCCCCGGCTTTGGCGATTTCCTCGACGCCGTCTGGGAAGGGAAAGAAAGCATCGGAAGCGGCCACCGTACCCTTCAGGGGCAACTGCGCCTTCATGGCGCCCAGCTTGCACGAATCGACACGGCTCATCTGCCCCGCGCCCACACCCACCGTTTGCCCGTCGCGGGCATAGAGAATGGCGTTCGACTTCACGTGCTTGCAGACTTTCCAAGCGAAAAGCAGCGCCCGCTTTTCTTCCGAAGTCGGCGGCCGCTTCGAAACAACCTTCAGATCGGCCTCGGCCAACTTGTGCAGATCGGAATCCTGGACCAGCATGCCTCCAGAAATATTTTTCAGAACCCAGTTCTGCTGTCCGGCGGGAACTTCGACCAGCCGCAGATTCTTCTTCGATGCAAAGGCCGCTTTAGCGCCATCCTCGAATGCAGGAGCGGCGATCACTTCCAGAAAGAGCTTGGCCATTTCGCTAGCCGTCGCCGCATCCACCGCGCGGTTCACTCCAATCACGCCGCCAAACGCCGATACCGGATCGCATTCCAGCGCCCGCACGTAAGCCTCGGCCAGCGTCTTGCCCGTAGCTGTGCCGCAGGGATTGGTGTGCTTAATAATGGCGCAGACTGGATCGCCAAACTCCTGCGCCAGATCCCACGCGGCTTGCAGGTCGACGATGTTGTTGTAGGAAAGCTCTTTGCCCTGCACCTGGCGCGCGTTGGCCACGCCCGAGCCCGAGCCGTCCGCATACATCGCGGCCTTCTGATGCGGATTTTCTCCATAGCGCAGGTCGATCACTTTTTGAAAAGACAGCCGCAGGTTCTGCGGAAAGCCTGACGCCGGTTTCAGCTCGAATGGGTGCGACTCGCCGCCGCCGCCCACCCGCTCCAGCGTCGAAGCAATGGCGGAATCGTAAGCCGCCGTCGTCGCAAACGCCTTCTGCGCCAGCCGCCACTTCGTTTCCCTGGACAACGCGCCCCCGGAGCGCGCCATCTCCTCGGCAATGGCTACGTAATCCGTCGGCGAGGTGACGATCGCGACGTCGTGAAAATTTTTCGCCGCCGAACGAATCATGGAAGGTCCGCCGATATCGATATTTTCAATCAGCTCTTCGAAATGCACGCCCGGCTTGGCAGCCGTCTTTTCAAAGGCGTACAGATTCACCACCACCATGTCGATGGGCAAAATCCCGTGCTCGGCAACCGCCGCCAGATGGCCTGCGTCTTCACGCCGATGCAGAATGCCGCCGTGAACCTTCGGATGCAGCGTCTTGACGCGCCCATCCAGCATTTCAGGGAACCCGGTCAGCTCGGAAATGTCTTTGACCATAATGGCGGAGTCACGCAGCAGCTTGGCCGTGCCTCCGGTAGAAACCAGTTCCACACCCAACTCGGCAAGTTTGCGGGCGAAATCGACCAATCCGGATTTATCGGTGACGCTGAGAATAGCGCGCTGGATTTTTGACATAGCTCCCTCGGCGACGAATAAGTAAAGAATGAAGAGGAATTCTAGCAGTTAGACGCTCGCGCAGGGGCGGATGCCCTGGTCCAGCAGCCGAGTCGCGCCGGAGGTCACTTGCGCGCGATGCGCGGAATCGCCGCTTCGTACTGCGGGGCTTTGCGCAGAGACTGGACGATGCGGTTAATCTCAGGCTGCGTGACACCGGCGGAGTTCTTGTAGTCTTTCTGGATGAACTTCATCTCGACGCCGCCCTCGTCCGAATAGAGGTCAACGATAATTCCATCCTGCCGGACTTGGAGGATTGCCTTTCTGAAATCCCTTGTAGCCCTGGTTCTGCACGTTGAAGATCCCAGTCTGGGCTGCCCTCGAGAGCGCAAGCGACTTGATCATTAGCAGGAATTCATCTCTCATTTCGCCTCGCCCCATGAATGCCCAGTGGTGCATCTTGTCGGGGGTGAAGTCATAGAAGGTTTTAACAAAACCGTAGTCGGATCTTCCGAAGGACGACTCTATCCTCTCCGGGGCAACGTTGAAGTCTGTGGCAAGTTCCTTGACCCAGCTCCGGGGAGGAATGGCAGTAACCCATACCCGCAAACCCGAACGGAAGTGAAGATCGACTCTGGTTTTCTCGGGCTTGTCCGTGGGATACAGCTTGGTCTGAGTCTCATCGAGATCGCTCCACCGAACCTCGAACTCGTAGCCGACGTACGACAGCTTCGCTCCCGGAGCTTGGGAAACGGATATGTCTTTCAAGTCAGTCGGAACGATTCTGGCGACCGCGGGAGCCTTCCTCGCCGCATAAAAAGAAAGCGCCACCGGAGCAACCCAGTACACGCCCACGAGAATCACGGCGAGCGTAATAACCACCGTGATCAGAATGCGTCGTAATAGTCTCACAATGCGCTCCCGCGTACTGGGAACTGGCGACTGGCAACTGGGTACTAGGTACTAGCTCTTAGCCTTCGCCTTAAGCTTCACCTGCCCACCCTGCATCTCGACCGAGTACACCACCGCATCGCAATGGTTCTGCTTACGAATCTCGCTGGTCTTTTTCTGGACGAACGCCGCGAAAGAATCGAGGTTGCCGGAAACTTTCTCTCCCGACTTCAGCTTGGCTTCAGTCAGTGCCTTATAGAGAGATTCGACTTGATCGCGTTCCGCCGCCGCGCCCGAGCACTGTACCGAGAAAGGCTGATCGCCTGCCTGACCATCCCCCGCGGTTGGGGCCTTGCGGCCAACGCCGTATACGGGATGGTGCTTGGTTTCGCGCTCTTCATTTGCGCGCACGCCCTGCACCGAGAGCAGCGCATCCTGTGGCCTGCGATAGCCCTCTTCGCGAATCCGCATCTTCTTGCGCCAGAGGTCGCTGTAGATCGCGTAGCGCTGCGTCATCTCGTTGTATCTATAACGCTGCGAAAAATTCAGCCGCGCGCTGTCGCTGAATTTGCGAATTAACGAAAGCACCTTCCATTCGACGTCGGTGGGAGGCCGTTTGGCGGGATTGCTGAAGAAAATCTCGTACTCGATCTTCAGCCGGCGAAGTTGCTGATCGAGCAGATTCAGTTCTTCGTCAGTGGTCACAAAGATCCCCCCAGCCAATAGCTTAGCGGTCGAAGCGTCGCATGGCGAGGTTCCGGCGGGACACGAAAGAGATGGTACGAAAGTACCGTAAGGGCAGCTGGCAGCTCTCAGCCGTCAGCGATTAGTTCTCGGAATCGACCGGCAGACCGGGTCTGGGTGCGTCCTCAGCCGCTCGTGCTGAAAACTGATGGCTGATGGCTGAAAGCTATTTTGACGTGTTCGAGGCCATCTTCTTCACCATCGCCAGCACCAGCTTCCGGTCGCTGTCGTTCAGATTCGCCGAATACCGCCGCATCTGGCTCAGGAAGCGGACTTCATCGTCGGAGAGCTGCGGTAGTCCCTTATGGCCGTTGCTGCTGCCGTCGGCAAAAAATTGCGACAATGCCAGATCCATTGCCCCGGCGATTTTGGCGAGTGTGTCCAGCGAAGGGATGGTGTGTCCGTTTTCCACCCGCGACAGGTAGCAGCGCAACAGGCCAGTGCGCTTTTCGATGTCGCCCTGTGACATGCTTCGCTGGAGGCGGAAATTGCGGATGGTCTCGCCGATATTCATAGACACGCGACTAGCTCAACGCCAAGACTGAATGCCAAGAAAAGATGGCTGAATAGTAAACAGAGTAGTTCCATCTGGCAAGTGGAAATTCCTTGCGTCCTCGGCGCAAATCGCTTCATGAACATTTTTGCACAGAGGCACGGAAATATTTTTAGGAGACGCGCAGCTTTCACAATGCCGTAAACACAGCTAGAACGCGGGCCTTAGCCCCAAGGGCGGATCTCATAATCGCACAACTATTTGTGCAGACGACAATATCGGCGATCCGAGAAAACTCTTCACGCGACAACACAATTTTTCATCGCCACGCAAAAATTTGTAGTTCGTAATTGCGAAAACCCGCGCGTTCAAAGTCAAATTACAAATTACATATCACCTATTACAAATGAGCCATCCGGCTTCGTTAGCTCCTGAACTCCGGCTTCGCATACCACGCCCCCGAAGCCTTGATCGTCCGCTTCTGGGTCTTGAAGTCCACATACACCAGCCCGAAACGCTCGCTCAATCCTTCGATCCACTCAAAATTATCCATCAGGCTCCAGGCATGATAGCCGCGGACGTCAGCGCCGTCGCTCATGACGCGGGCCAGTTCAGCAAGATATTGCCGGTGATAAGCGATGCGCCGCGCGTCGTTGATCTTTCCGTCCGCGCCCGGAGCGTCATTGTAGGCGCAGCCGTTTTCCGTGATTTCGATAACCGGGCGATCGTAGTCTTGAGTGATGCGCATCACTATGTCGTACATGGACCGCGGCCAAACTTCCCCGCCGATGTCGGTCTTCGGACCTTTCTGCCCGTCCGTCATCCGTGCCGGCAGAAGCAGTAAACGCACATCCGAAAGACGTTCGCCGAGCGAGGGTGCCGACACCATCGTGCGGTAGTAAACATTGATGCCGATGAAATCGAGCGGCGCGCGTACCAGGTCCAGGTCATCCTGCTGAATCTTCATGAACACCGCCGGAGAAAAAGAAAAGGCCTCCGGATAGCGTCCGCGCAGGGCAGGTTCGAGAAACCAGGTGTTGACCATGCCATGGGCATGTTCGGCGGCCTTCCGGTCCTCCTCGGAATCGGTGACTGGTTCGCACGGCGACATGAAAAAGACGCTGCCCACTCGCGCCTTGGGTCGCACCGCTTTCACCGCGCGAAAGGCAGCGCCCTGCGCCAGATTGGCGACGTGCGTGCCTCGCAGAAAATCGAAAATGCTGTGCCGTCCCGGAGCGTGCGTGCCATCCAGATATCCCTGGCTGAGAAATGACGCCGCCTCGTTGATCAGCGCCCAATCCTGCACGCGGTCTCCCAGGGCGCGAGCCACGATCGACGCATAGTCGGCGAAGCGCGACGCAAGATCGCGATTGGTCCAGCCGCCCGCGTCTTCGAGTTTTTGCGGAAGGTCCCAATGATAGAGCGTCACCAGCGGGCGAATACGAGCGGCGAGCAGTTCATCCACCAACCGGCTGTAAAAATCCAAGCCCTTGGGATTCGGCTTCCCCACCCCTTCCGGCTGAATGCGCGTCCACGCCACGGAAAAGCGATAGCTGTTCAGATTCAGCGCGCGCATCAGCGCAACATCTTCGCGATAGCGATGGTAGTGATCGCAGGTGACGTCGCCGTTCGAGCCGTCCTTGATCTTGCCCGGAGTGTGCCCGAAACGATCCCAGATGGATTCGCCCTTGCCGTCTTCGTTCCACGCCCCCTCGATCTGAAACGCCGCCGTGGCCGCACCCCAGTAGAAGCCTTTCGGGAAACGGATCTCCGAGGGCGCAGCCACCGCGCGGCCCAGCCACGGCGCGAAGGCCGCTGCAGCCAGTGACCGCGACAATGATCCGAGAAATTGGCGGCGAGTTGGGAACCATTGAGTCATTCAGGCATTAAATCATTGAGGCATTGAATCATTGAGGCATTGAATCATTAAGACGTGGAATCGGTACTCAATACCTCAATGACTCAATGATTCAATGACCCAATGATTTTACGGCGTCCCCTCAAACAGCGGCCAGAGCCCATCGGGGGTGACGCGGTAGATGGCATAGGCGCTGCCATTGTCGTTGGTGCGCCGGAACAGCAATTCGCCCCGGCCATCGCCGTCGGCATCGACCGCGTCGATCAGTTCCAGCCGCGGAGCGACGTCGAGGTGCCGCGAATCGGTCTGCGAGAAAAACAGTTTTCGCAACTCGCCTTCGAGGTTGGTGCGGGCGATCAGCGTAATCTCTTTTGGCTCTTCGACGTTTCCGGTCGCGCTCGCGGCAGGCGGTTGAGTTCTCGCGGAGAGCACCAGCACCGGCTCGTTCGAGTTGGAGAGATCGAAGATGCGTAAGCTCACATCGTCAAAGGCCGGCGTGGGCGACTTGCCGGCGGATTTGCTCGCCGACTTGCCAGAGGATGACTTCTTGGGCGTGGGCTTGGCCTCTTTGGTCGCCGCGCTTGTCTGGGCGCGAAGCTGCGTCGCGGCTAGATCGAGCATCTGGTTGCGATAGATGGCTGCTTCCGCCGGCTTCACATCGTAGACATAGGGACGCGGATCGGGGCCGCCCGCATCGGAAATCGCGGGGATTAAGACGATCTGCGGTGCAGCCGCGGCGGATTCTTTTCCCGCCGCGTCGGGCTTCGCTGCGCCCGTGGAGGTCGCGCCCGGCGCGGCGTCCAGAGCCTCGAACGTCGTAACGGGTTCGTGGTGCGCGCTTGCGTCGGGCTTCCCGCGTCGCAACCGGGGCCGATTCGGATCTTCGATCGGTTCCTCCGACGCAGAAGAGGCCGAAGGAGATGCCTTCGGAGTCTCCTGCGGGGCGGGCGTTTTTGCAGTGTCCGGCGCGGCAGGAGCCTTGGCGTCCGGAGTATTCGGCGCGCTGGCGGGCGGCGCGGCAGTTGGAGGCGCAGCAGTCGTCGGCGCTGGAGCGGTAGCGGGCCTGGGCTGGTCTTTATCTTTATCTTTATCTTTATCTTTGTCCTTGTCTTTGCTGTCGGAACCGCTGTCGGAGTCGGGCTTCTGGCGGCGGTGAAGTACCGGTGGCCCGTTCTTGTCTTCGTCTTCAATCACAGGGGCCGAGTACTTCTTGTGTTTATTCGGGTCAATCGCTCCCGCCGGAAGCCACGTGCCTTCGGCGATCCAGACGTGATTGAGTTGTCCAGGTTGCGTAATGGTGAAAACGCCCTGCGATACCCCGCTGCGAAAGCCTTCGTAGATGATTCCGAAATCGAGCGCCATGGGAACGGGTGCGGCTTTGTAGGAACCCGCGTCGTAGAATTTTCCGTCCATCATGATGACAATGGGAGTGAGCCGGGCTTTGCCTTTTGCTGAAAGCTGGATCAATCCCAGCGCGCGCGGTCCCTTGACCGTCGCGGGCTTGCGGCCGAATTGCGCCGTCGGCTCCGTCGGCTCCTGGGCAGCAAGAAATGCGCTGCCGAGCCAGGTTGTTGCGGCCAAGGTGACGGCGAACAGCCGGTTGCGATATAACTTGCGGTGTAACCACGACCGGCGAGGAGAGAATTCCATATGGAAGTTAATGATAAATCCCCAGACTTCAGTACGACGGACGAGAATGGCAAAGAGGTTGCCTCAAAAGACTTTCGCGGCAAGACGGTGGTGCTTTATTTCTATCCCAAGGCCGATACGCCGGGATGCACCAAGGAAGCCTGCGGCTTTCGCGATGCCTACGCGGAAATCAAGAAAACAGGTGTGGTGCTGCTAGGGATTTCGGCGGACACAGCCGCCGCGCAAAAGAAATTCCAAACCAAGTTCAGTTTGCCGTTCCCGCTGCTGGCCGACGCCGAGAAGAAAATCGCAAATCTGTTCGGCGTGGTCAAGGAGCGGCAAATGTATGGCAAGAAAATAAAAGGGATCTCGCGGACGACCTTCGTCATTGCCCCCGACGGCAAGATCAAGCACATCTTCAAGAACGTGGTCGCGGAAGGGCACGCGGAAGAAGTGCTGGCGTACCTGAAGGGCGCGGCCTGAGGGCCGTGCGCGACTGCTCGTGTGGGGACGGGCGTCCTCGCCCGTCCGAGCCGAGCGCACCTCGGCAGCTGCCCGCGCCACCAACAACTCTGAACTCGCTATTATCCAATGGACATGCAACGGACATGACTGCGCCCGGCCAAGTCACGCTGCTGAAAGCGGACTTCTTCAACCGCGATCCGCGTCGTGTGGCGCGAGCGCTGCTGGGGAAGTTGCTGGTCCGAAAAACGCCCCACGGAATCCTGGTAGGACGCATTGTCGAAACCGAAGCCTATCTCGGCCAAGGCGATGCCGCAGCGCACACCGCCGCTGGCAAAACGGCGCGGAATTCCGTTCTCTTCGGCCCTCCCGGTTACGCCTATGTCTACTTCATCTACGGCAATCACTACTGCCTGAATGTTTCCTGCCTGCCCGAAGGAGTGCCCGGAGGCGTTCTCTTTCGCGCCTTGGAGCCGGTGTCGGGCATCGAGCAGATGGCGCAGGCACGAGGCGTCGAGATCGTGGAGCGACGGCCATCCCCGCCCGTCCTCATGCGAACAGCCGCGATCGGCCGTCCAGCCAAGCGCAGCTCGGCAGTTGCCTGCGGACAAAGCAACTCCGGATTTGCGATAACGAAAGAATCCGACCTCAGGAAAATTTCCTCCGGCCCAGGACGCCTGGCCGAAGCCCTGCAAATCACGCGCGACCGCGACAATGGAAAAAGCCTGGTGAACCCCCACTCCGACCTGAGCATCGTCGATGACGGCTATCGCGTGCGAAGAGTAACGGTCACGGCGCGCATTGGAATCAAGAAGTCGGCCGACCGGCCGTTGCGTTACTTCATCGCCGGAAATCCATTCGTTTCCGGGCGGGCGCGAGCCGCTTAAGAACCTGACTTCACCCTATGCTGGCCCATCGTCTCGCCTCTCTCAACAATCGGCCTTTCTATCGCACTTTCTCGTACTCCATTTTCGCTTGCTTCAAGATGGGCACATCCGGATCGGCGTCCTTCCACGCGGCAAAGAAATCCTGGTAGGCGGACTTCGCTGCCGTGGTGTTGCCCTCCAGGGCATAAGCGCGTCCCAGGCCCAGGCGCGAAAGCGAGTAGCCAACATCGAGGGGGTCAACGCCGCGGTGGTCGAGAATCTTCTGATACTCAGCCGCCGCCTTTGCGCCCTGCTTCGAGCGCAGGAAGGCCTCGCCGCGAATGTAGTTGATCGCATAACCCGAAGCGCCGGGGCCGCTGCCGAGTTCATAGGGCGTAGCGGCTTCCAGTCGCGCCACAGCCTGTGCCGGCTGGTTGCGCTGCAGGTCGCTGGTAGCTTGGGCGAGAGGAACGAAGACCTTGTTGAGCAGGGTATCCGTCGGGTACTCGCGAACCAGATCCTCCGCAATTTTCTGGCTGCGGGAGCCGTCTCCGGTCTTGGCCAGCAATTGCATCGCGTAGCTCCGCGTGTCCCGGTCTTGCGAGACAGCCAGGGCTTCGGAAATTCTCTGGCGAGCCTCCGTCAGGTTGCCCAGTTCCGCTTCGCACCAGGCCTGGTCAACCAGAATCACGCCGCTAAATTCCTTGTATCCCAGGCGCTGCGAGGCGCTTTCACTTTGGGCGTAGGCGGCGCGGATGCGCTGCAGCCTGCCCATCGCGCACTCGCCACGGGCGTGCATCCAAAGCATGATAGGTTCTTCCGGTTGTCCCGCGGCCCGCTCCAATTCGTGGCGCTGGGCGGCTTCATCGCCGCGAATGAAGGCGAGTTCGAAGAGCGTGAAATGCACCGACCGCACCTCCGCGGCCGCCTTCTCCGCCACCACCCTGGATTCGTCGAACCGATTGAGGCGCTCATACGCGTCGGCAACGTTCTGATACGAGTAAAGATCCTTGGCGTCGATGCGCTGGGCCTCGGTCGAACTGGCCAAAGCCTTTTCCTGCTGCCCGATGGCCTGGTAGCGCAAGGCAAGGTTGTCGCGAGGCGCCGTTTCGCGGGGATAGGTTTGCACCCACTGTTCGTAGATCTCGATGGCCTTCTCGATTTCCCGCGTGACAATGTCGTAGTAATGCGAAGAGATATAAAGCTTTTCGCGTTCGCTTGCTCTCTCCTTCAGGTCAAACGCCTTGGTGATAAAACTCGCGGCCAGCCCTTGCTGCGTAAGATTGTTATAGGCCACGCCGAGTGTGGCGTTCGCCATGGCGAAATTCGGATCGAGATCGACCGCCCGCTTCAGATAGGGAATCGCCTTCGCATCTTCACCCTTATGGTGCTCGGCCTCGCCCAGGCTGAAGGCCTGTAAGGCGTCGAGCGACGAAGTGGTGGCCTGTTCGAGCGGCGTGTCGAACTTCTGCACTGAGCCGATGGACTCGCCCAGTTGGCCCCGCAAGCTGGACGCGGCGCGGTCGAGCGACTTGAGCACCTTCTCCTTGCTCTCGGCTTCCACCTCTTCGCGTGCCAGCACGTCACCGTTTTGGGCATTCAGCGCGGAAACCGTGATCACGTAGTGAGTGCCCAGGCTGGTGATCGAGCCGGTGAGCATGGCCTTGGCGCCTTCGCGCATGCAGATCTCGCGGGCAACGTCGTTGCTCAGGCGTTCGTCGGCCGGACGGCCCATGAAGCGCAGAGCTTCGCGAATGCGCGATTCCGGCAACAGGTTCAGGTAAGGAGACTGCTCCAGTTGCACCGCCAGCGCCTGCTTCAGCGTCCCGTCAAAGACGGCGTCGCCGGTCGTGTTCAAGAAGTCGGCGAGCACCACGGTGTCTTTCTCGGTGAGCGCGCTGGCGCGGCGCGAGCGAAAGAACAAGCCTCCGCCGATGAGAACCGCAATCAGCACGGCGGCAGCGACGGCCGGCGTCTTCCACGGTTTTCTCTGCGCCGCTGGAGCGCTGCCGCTCGCCGGCATCACCGCGCCCGAAGAACCGGCTGCAACCGCCCCACCAAAGCCGGACGAGACCGCCGCCGCCCGTGATCCCGACTCCTGCGCCGCCGCCACCGACCCCGAACTCGCCGCGACCGCCCGTCCGGTCTCGGTGTCGCGTTTCAATCGTTGCAGGTCGGCGCGGATGTCGGCCGCATGCTGATAGCGCAAATTGCGGTCTTTCTCCAGCGCCTTGTTGATGATGTCTTCGAGCTTCTCGGGCAAGTCCGGATTCAGCCGGATCGGCGAGGTCGGCGCGCGATCGAGGATCGCCTGAAAAATCAGCGCCGACGTGTCTCCGCGAAACGGCACCATCCCGGTGGCCATCTCATAAAGCACCGCTCCAAAGGAAAACAAATCGGTGCGCGGATCCAGTTCCTTTCCCCTGGCCTGCTCCGGAGACATGTAGGCCACCGTTCCAATGGCGGTGCCGGGGCTGGTCAGATGCTCCTCCGCCACCGTGGCCTCGACCGTCACACCCGAGGGCTCGGACGGCCGCGTGGCGGGCTGCGTAACCTTGGCCAAGCCAAAGTCCAGAATCTTCGCGTGCCCGCGCTTGGTCACAAAAATATTCGCCGGCTTAATGTCGCGATGGACGATGCCCTGCGCGTGCGCCGCATCCAGCGCATCGGCGATTTCGATGCCCAGCGAAAGCAGGGTGTCCAGTTCCAGCGGACGGTTGCCGATGATGTGTTTCAGCGTCGCGCCGTCGAGGTACTCCATGACGATGAACGCCTTGCCGTCTTGCTCGCCAATGTCGTAGATGGTGCAGATATTGGGGTGGTTGAGGGCCGAGGCAGCCTTCGCCTCGCGGCGGAATCGCTCCAGCGCCAGCCGGTCCTGGGCTACATTCTCAGGAAGGAACTTCAGGGCAACGAAGCGGTCGAGGCGAGTGTCCTCGGCCTTGTAAACCACGCCCATGCCGCCACCGCCGAGTTTCTCGACGATACGGTAATGCGAAACAACATCGCCAACCATTCCTTCGCCCCCGCGCTGGGCTGAAATCTTACGGTCGACTACCGGTCAAGTCAACCGATCGCAGCACATGGCAAGAACCGGCGCGACCGATGCCGTTTTCACCGCTCTACTCGGTTCAGGATTCCATAACAATTGTCGAGCACCCGCGTGGATGCAACGGCGCGGAGTACGTCCGTTCGTGACTACCACCGTCTGATCCAAATCGTGTATTAGTTGCTGGAAGAGTGCCTGGGCCGAGACCGTTTTTGGTCATGCTTTCCCGCAAGCGATAACTGCACGCATGAACTCTAAACAGCCCCGGTTGCAATCCGCACACGAAGAGATACTCGATGCCATTCCGAGTTCGGACCGCCGCGTTGATGGCAATTTGTGTTCTCGCCGGCGTATCGTTCTGCGGCGCCGACAGGCCGATCATGGTCGGCTTGGTCCTCGATGATTTGACTCAGGAAGAACGCGAGCCTCTGCGAGCCTATCTCACCAAGGCCATGGGACGGCGGGTGAACATCGTAGCTCCCGACACCTACAGCGAGACCGTTGCGCGTCTGGCGGATGGATCTTACGATTTCGCGTGCCTGGGTGCGCTGATGTATGTCCGGGCTTATGCTAGGTACGGAGTCATCCCGCTCGTCCAGCGTATGGTCGATCGGCAGTTCCACTCGGTCTTCATTACAAGCGCCGGCACGTCCATCCATTCGCTCCGCGACTTGAAGGGAAAGCAGTTCGCATTTGGCGATATAGACTCGGCCAGCGCTCATCTTATGCCCTATCTCGAACTCAAGCAGGCGGGGATCGATCCCGAAACCGATCTCGATGTTCGCTACAGCGGCAGCCATCCTGCGACCGCTGCACTGGTGGAAAGCGGAGTCGTCGACGCCGGAGTTTTGGACGAAACGGTTTTCAGATCCCTGATTCGTGGCGGAAAACTGGATAGCAGGAAGGTTCGCGTTTTTTATACCTCGAAACCCTATATCGATTACGTATACGTGGCTCGGAAGGATGTGCCCGAGGCCGAGAAAGAAAACTTTGCCCGCGCCCTCCTCGCACTGAAGGAAGGCAAAGACGACCCTATCCTGAAGGTCCTGCGCGCCAGGAAATTTGTCGTGGCCAACGACGAAGAATACGCAGACATACGGCGGATCGCCAAGGAACTGAAAATGTTCTGACCCGCCGCCTGGTCCTGCGCCGTTTCGGTTCACGGATTCAAAACAAGATTGTCGATCAGCCGCGTCATCCCGACATAGGCGGCGACGGCCACCAGCGTCTTTTGCGAGATTCGTTCCACGGGATCGAGCGTGTCCGGATCGACGATCTCAAAATAATCAAGCACAACTTGCGGCTCCCCCGCAAAGACCTCTTTGGCGGCAGAGATCAGCTTGGCAGCGGCTCTTTCCCCCGCGTCGAATTGCTGCCGAGCTTCCTGCAAAGACCATTGCAGCACGAGTGCCCGGCCGCGCTCCTCTCGATTCAGGTACGCGTTGCGAGAGCTCATAGCCAGGCCATCGGCTTCGCGCACGATCGGGCAGGCGACAATCTCGACCGCGAAGTTCAGGTCCTGCACCATGCGCCGGATCACGGCGACTTGCGCTGCGTCTTTCTGCCCAAAGAACGCGGTCGCGGGCTCAATGATGTGAAAGAGCTTGGCGACGATCGTGGTCACTCCGCGGAAATGGCCCGGACGGGAACGTCCGTCGAGCTTTTCGCTGAGGCCCTCGACCAATACCCAAGTGACTCCGCCCGGCGGATACATTTCTTCGACCGGCGGCGCGAAGAGAATATCGACACCCTCGCCTTCCAGCAGCCGGCAGTCGCGGTCCAATTGGCGCGGATACGTCGACAAATCCTCTTTCGGGCCAAATTGAGTGGGGTTCACGAAAATAGAAACAGCAACCGCATCGCACTGCGCCTTGGCAGCGCGCACCAGCGACAGGTGGCCTTCATGCAGAGCACCCATCGTTGGAACCAGGCCAAGGCGTTTGCCACGAGCGCGAGCGTCGCGGCATGCGGCGCGAGCTTCCGGAATGGTGGTACATACCTTCATCGCCGGTGGAAACCAGGCCAGCCCCGCCTCTACTCGTGGGCCCAGGGCGCCTCGCGGAATTGAACGTCCAACTCCTGAAGCGTTCCCAGCAGCAGGGCGCGATTCTTGCGCAGGTCCGCTTTCGTCTGGTCGGATGGATTCTTGGAAACGGCTTGCGTGACCAGCACCACGCGGCCATAAGGCCACGCGCTAGATGGCAGGGAGACCAGTTCGGCTGGGATCTCTTCCGGCTTCAGAATATGGACCTCGCGATTGGCCAGATCGACAAAGCCGATCCCATCCTCGCGCACCACCAGATAAGGATTCTTCCAACCGCTCATGTCGCTAAAGGGCGGATAATTGGCGGGGTCCGGCGCTGGAATTGACTCAAGACCGGTCTGCTGCCGCGCTTCCGTAGCGGCTGGTTGCGGCGGTTTGGAGCAGGCCACCAGAACCCCCAGCAGGATCAATATGGTGAGCGTTCGAACCGCGTCCCCTCCCGGCCTTCGCGCAACCTTTCGCACGATGTTTTCCACGTCTCCCATTATCGCCGCAGAGCGTGCTTGCGGAGGAGTACCGTTTCAAGTGCCGCCTGTGTTTCTTTCGGAAGGTGGTAGGACTCGCTATCGTTCGGAAACTGGTGCGAAACCACGTCGGCCTTGAAGGACAGCACAGATTCGGTGATCAGCGCCGCGGCGTCTCCATAGCGGCGTACGAACTTCGCCGGTTGTCCAAACGTCAAGTTGACCAGGTCGTGAAACACGAGCACCTGGCCATCGCAATCGGGCCCGGCGCCGATGCCGATGGTAGGCGTTTCAATCTCGGCGGTAATCATGGCCGCCACTTCGCGCGGAATGCCCTCCAGGTAAATGCAGGCCACCCCAGCGCGATCGAGCGCGACCGCATCGCGCATAAGTTGCTCGATGGCGTTCAGCGTCTTGCCCTGAACCTTGTAGCCCCCCATGATGTTGATCGATTGCGGCGTGAGCCCGATGTGCCCGGCGACCGGAATCTCCGCGTCGATCACCCGCCGGATCACCTCCACGCGCTTCTCGCCACCTTCCATCTTGACCACCTCGGCCCCGCCTTCTTTCACAAAGCGCGTGGCGTTGTGAACCGCTTCGGTGGGGTCAGCCTGATACGATCCATAAGGCATGTCGGCAATAAGCAGCGCGTCTTTCACGCCGCGCCGCACCGCCTTGACGTGGTGCAGCATCTCGTCGACCGTGACCGAGAGCGTGTTCTCATAGCCCAGCATGGTCATGGCCAGCGAGTCGCCGACCAAGGCAATGTCGATGCCCGCCTCATCAACCAGTCGCGCGGTGGCGTAGTCGTAAGCAGTCAGGCAGGTGATGGGATCGCGCTGAAACTTCTTCTCCCGGATGGTAGCAGTAGTGATCTTGCGGCCGCGGCAAAGCCCGCCGATAGGGGTGAGACTCACAGTGTCCTCCAGTGCCCCTCCGCAAACCGGGCGGATAGAGCCTGTACGCGTCGTCTGATGCGATGACGCTGGGGGAATTATAGCTGCAACCGGGTTGTTAGTCGATTGCTTAAGTTGAGTGCAATCCCATCCCATTCATTCGCAGGCGGTTAGAGATCACAAGGCCAGTTCTAGTTCCGATGTGGCTTTGTCTTCCGGTTTTGACTCCAAAGACGAGTATTGCGGACAACGGTCCGTATTGATCAGCTATCTACGATCCCGGGCTGGATACTGGAGTCGGTATAACTTTCGATCGAAAACGAGAATTCCGGAGGGTAACAAAATGTTGCAAGTCAATAGTTTAGCCCATTGGGCGCACAAGTTCGCAACGAGCGGTCTGCTTCTGGCCGGCACAACCACTTTGCTGGCGTCGTTGGCCTTTGTGCCAACTGCCAACGCAGGAGTCACCATCAGCATAAATCCGCCCGTATGTTCATACGGCTACTACGACTATGCACCGTATGGCTGCGCACCCAGCGGATTTTATGGGCCGGGCTATTTCTATAACGGCATCTTCCTGGGCGTGGGTCCATGGGCGAGCTGGGGCTATGGCCACGGCTGGGGCGATCATCGCTTCAATGGCGGAGGCGGAGGCAGGTATGTCGCCGGCCGTCGAGACGGCGGTGGACGCGCGTATGCAGCCAATCGCGGACGTGGGCCAAGGGCCGTAAGCGCCCGGGGCAATAGCGGATACCACGGCGGTGGCTCCGTGCGTAGTTCCCATGCCGCAGCCGCGCACAACAACGCGTCCCGTGGCGCCTCCCATGCCACAGCCCCGCGTGGTGGCGCGTCCCATGGTGGCGGTGGCGGACCCCACGGCGACGAACACAAATAGCCCGTAGCCGCTGAATTTGGCGGAGCTTTGGAACCAGAAGCGGCCGAGCCCTGATAACGGGTGCCCCACACATTCGCGTCTTTTTGCGAATGTGTGGGAGGCCGCGCAACCCACTCTTCAGGGCCCTCCCTGGATTCCGTAGCGAACCGCGTGCGATGGCGATCGAATCGGCTATCGTCCCCTCTTGTTCTTCGCGCTCTCCCGCAGCCACGCCGTGTAACCCGCCTCATCGAGCGTCCCCGCTGCCAGCGCCATGACAGCTTGGGTGGCGTCCGCCTCGTTGGCCTTGAACTCGAAGCCGTGGAGTTCGAGGAAGACAACGCCAGCCACAAAGCCCGTCCGCTTGTTGCCATCGGCGAACGGATGGTTGCAGACGATGCCAGCGGTGTAAAGGGCGGCCATTTCGATGACGTCCGACATTGCGGAATAGGCGTAGTGCTGGCGGGGACGCGCAAGCGCCGACTCCAGAATCCCCCGGTCGCGCAACCCAGTGGCGCCGCCGTGGAGCGCCAGAAGCCGGTCGTGGATCGCGAGCACATCGCGCTCTTCGATCCAGAGTGGTTCTTTCCTTTTCACTTTGTTTTTTATTTCGAAAGAGCGTGCAGAGTGTTGCGATAGCGGGACATGATCTCTTCCGCCTTCGCCATTTTCTTCTCGAAAGCGGGATCGTAGGGCGTGAGCCTATAATCGCCATCACCCGACTCGATCAGAAAGACCCGCTCCCCGTTGCTGGTCTGGAGTCGGTCGATCACCTCTTTCGGCAGAACCACGCCCAGCGAGTTACCAAACTTGCGGATCTTGAGCTCAACCACGGCGCTCCCTCGATGTTATTACAATTGTAATAACACCTGGCAATCTGCGCAAGAGAGCCAACGACCTGCGCCTATCGACCAACGACCGCCCTACGCGCCAACCGCGTCCTGACCGCCCAGCGGCAGGAAATACTGCGTGCCCTTGATCGGGGCGGAGACTTTTTTCAGCAACTCCTGCAGGTCTTCGTTGCGGTCGACGAAATCGATCTCGGAGGTGTTCACGATCAGCAGGTCGGACTGCGTGTAGTGAAAGAAAAAGTGTTCGTAGGCCTTCACCACTTCCATCAGGTAATCCTCGCTGATGGCCTTTTCGCCGGCCGCGTTCTTTTTCTTCAGCCGCTTCTTCAGCACTTCCGGCGTGGCCTGCAGATAGATGACGAGGTCAGGCGTCGGAAGTTGTTCGCGAAAATAATTGAAGTAGCGATTGTAGGTTTCGAGTTCCTGATCGTTGAGATTGAGGCAGGCAAAGAGCTTGTCTTTTTCAAAAATGTAATCGGAAACCACGGTCTTATTTGACCGCGGTCCCAGGTCGAGCGAGCGCAACTGCTCGAAACGCCGGATCAGAAATGCCAACTGCGCCTGGAAAGCCGCGCCCTTCTCACCGTCGTAAAATGCCTTCAGAAATGGATTGTCTTCCGGTTCGATGACCCGCTGAGCCGCCAGGCGCTCTCCCAGAACCCGCGCCAGCGTGCTCTTCCCAACTCGTATCGGACCTTCAACCGCGATGTAACGGGGAAGCTCGAAAAGCTTGGCCATGGATTGTAGTGGAGAACTGCAAAGCAGAATATATCGCTTCGCGTCGCGATGCAATGTGGGAAACGCGGTCGTTGGTCGTTCGTCGTTGGTCGTTGGTCGTTCGCGATTCGTCGTTCGCTGTTCGCTTTTCGCGGATGGGGACAAAGTTGTGCGAACGACGAACAGCGAACGACGACGAGCGGCCAGCGACCAGCTAGAATCTCCTCATGCTCCCAGTCTTGGTTGGATTGACAGCCGCCGCTGCAGCATCTGCTGCGGGATATCAATCCATGTCGCCGACGGGACAATGGTACGGCCGCACCTTTGTTAGCGGGCGAAGCGGCAGCAAGCAAATTGCCCTGACCTACGACGACGGCCCCAACGATCCGCACACGCTGAAACTGCTCGATGTGCTGGCGAAGCACAGTGTGCACGCGACGTTCTTCATGATCGGCCGTTACGTGCAGCAGCGCCCCGACATCGCACGCGCGGTAGCGCAGGCCGGACACGTCATCGGCAATCACACCTTCACCCATCCGCTGCTCATTTTCAAATCTGCAGCGCAAACGCGCACAGAACTGGTTGACTGCCAGCAGGCTTTGCAGGACGCACTCGGCAAGCCTGCGAACTTCTTTCGTCCTCCGTTTGGAGGAAGACGCCCAGGAACCCTCAGGATCGCGCGTGAACTCGGACTGCGGACGGTGATGTGGAACGTGACCGGCTATGACTGGACAACTCCGCCCGCCGCAGTGATCGAGAGCAAAGTCGAGCACCAGATGCGCGGCGGCGACGTGATCCTACTGCACGATGGCGGACATCGCGCCCTGGGCGCGGACCGCGCGCAGACGGTGATCGCTACGGACAATCTGTTCCGGCGGTATCTCGACCAGGAATATCAGTTTGTGACGGTGGAAGAAATGCTAGCTCTCAGCCGCCAGCCTTCGGCAGCGGGATAGAAGCGCCAAACTTCCGTCGACTCTCTCTTGAGCGGGTCCCAGTGAGGCGTTTATTAGTTGATGTAAACGCTTCCATGAGAAGGCCGGTCGGAGTCAAGTCGATTCTTCACTGGCTTCATTGAACAAGGTTTTCTTTTCCCGCCGAGTAGCCACTGTCGCCATGCTTCCATCCGCACTCTCGAGGAGCGATTC
>Ga0182027_10000790_pt1 | contig 53620 bp, 48 predicted proteins | sample 712E1DmetaG_FD_121300 | JGI IMG/M metagenome (GOLD analysis project Ga0182027, IMG submission 121300) | Permafrost microbial communities from Stordalen Mire, Sweden - 712E1D metaG (Illumina Assembly) | ecosystem: Environmental > Terrestrial > Soil > Wetlands > Permafrost | place: Sweden...
CAAATATCTACCTGACGCCTGCATTACAAACATAAAACTCTTCTTCCAAAAAGTAGATTGGGCATCAAGGGATTTAAAGGTCAGCAGGTGGTCGAATCTACCTGAAAATCTTATTTTATCTCACAACGAGAACCATCTGACATTTGATTTCACAGGCTTTTGTTTTCATAATCCTGATGATCTTGAATTTTCATATTATCTTGAAAATCAGAATAAAGAATGGTCTCCCTTCAGCCGGAACAGAGAAGTCGTTTTTTCCGGGTTAACCCCTGGCAGCTATTCATTTAAAGTTAAAGCACGGAATAAATTTGGTTTGATTGGAAAAACTTCTGAATTTCAATTTGTTATTAAACCACCTTTCTGGCAGACGGCATGGTTTTATATCCCGGCTTCCTTTCTTTTTGTGTTTCTTATTATAACAATTATCAGGATAAGGATAAGGAATCTGATCAAAGAAAAAGAGAAACTGGAGAAGATTGTTGAAGAAAGGACAAAGGAGGTTGTTGAACAAAAGGATGAAATAGCAAGGCAGAGAGATGTTGTTACTTATCAGAAAAAGGAAATAACCGACAGCATCCAATATGCAGAGACTATTCAGCTTGCAGTGCTTCCTGAAGTAAGGATCCTTAAAAATAATTTTGAGGGCTATTTTGTTTTATTTCGTCCAAAGGATATTGTCAGTGGGGATTTTTACTGGATGAGTTTAAAAAAAGGCCATGTAATATTCACTGCAGCAGATTGTACCGGACATGGTGTTCCGGGTGCTTTCATGAGCATGCTCGGAGTCAGCTTCCTTAATAAAATTGTTAATGAATCGGGAGTGGTGCGACCCTCTGAGATATTGAACGATTTGCGCAAAAATATTATCAGCGCCCTGAAACAAAAAGGATCTTTTGAGACTAGCAAGGATGGAATGGATATAGCCATGTGTTCAGTCGACAAAAAGAAAATGAAACTTTGGTTTGCAGGGGCGAATAATCCTCTTTTCATTGTCAGAAAAACAGATAGTGGTTATGAACTGATTGAAAGAAGAGGAGATTTGATGCCGGTTGGCTTCCATTCCCGAATGGATGATTTCACAAACCATGAGCTTGATATTCAAAAAGGTGATACAATTTATCTTTTTTCGGATGGATTTCTTGATCAGTTTGGCGGACCTGCGGGCAGAAAATTTATGAAAGCTAATTTTAAACAAATGCTTCTCGATAATCAGGCTCTCGACATGGCTTCCCAGAAGGATGCTTTCAACAAAACACTTGAAGAGTGGATTAACTATCCCTCAGAAGATTGTCTGCCTTTCGGGCAGGTAGATGACATTATACTTCTTGGCGTAAGAATTTAGACTTTCTTCCGTTAGTGTCTTACGGCAAAAAAACAAAGTGCAAGGAACCAAGCCTTGTATTAAATTTATTTTCCCTCCCCGGCCTTAAATAACGTCCATCACCTGATTTATCTTAATCCCTAATACAACGTATAGAATAACCGTTCTTCTTAATGCTGAAGATCCTGAGAACATCAATGCCAACGCATCCCATTGTACGGCACCATGAAGCTGTTGGATAGTTCTCTGTAGCTGTCCACCAGAAACCAAAGAAACCAATGTTGGCAAACGCTCCTTGGTTGTTCCGATAGCCACCAGGAAGAGTTGTAAAACCACTTCCATTGGTCGCTCCGGTATTCGGTTTTTCCCAGTGGGTAATACCTGCTTCTCTAAGTTTACCGCCAGCAACATTTTCACCACCCAGAAAGGTCGTGAGGGTTGTCCATTCTGCATCAGAAGATACATGCCACCCCTTGGGGCATAATTTATTTGTACTAACAGTGTACCAGTTATACAAAGCCCCGAATGTATTCTTATTGACGATTGCATCTTTATTATACCAGCATAATGCAGGTGTTGTTAATGCTCCCCATGCCTGATCATCGTTGACCAATGGTATAACTGCACCATCATTGAATTTGGTGGTTTTCAAATTCTCTGCCATCCAAACCTGAGTGCCAATAGTTACCGTTTTGTAAACATTGCCTTCAATATCTTTCACGCTCTGTGCTTGTAGTTCGTTTAACCCAATGCAAAGAAAGACTACTACTATTAACATTACATTTTTATGCTGCATTTTTGTTCTCCTTTTTTAATTTTTAGTGCGGAATCTTAATATTAAGTGGATTTAAAGAAACCCACTATTACATTCAAAACTAATGTAATTCAATACCTTACACCTCTCAAATGGTTCATTACTTGAGGTATGTAAATTCCCTCCATTCACTGTACACTCCTGGTTTCCCTGTAGCTTTAGAAAAGGATCTTACTCTCCAGCGGCCTGGCTGTTTTCCGATAAAATCCAGAGTATAAGAAGGTACATTAGTTGTTGCACTTTTTTGTAGCTTCCATTTGCCGTCGTTGTATTCAACCACAATTTCATATTTATTAGCACCTTCAACATGCCTCCACTCAAATACGGTTTTACGAGGAAACATATTTATTTTTGCACCTGCTATCGGTGCTACAAGTTCAGGCGGTGCAATCTGATCGGGTTTTGAGACCCTGTGTGTTTGCGCCTCTGCCTTAAATGTTAGATTCAATAAAATGATTGAAATGGACAACAAAATAATTTTACGTTTCATTTTAATTTCCTCCTGTTATAATTTATAATTTAGAAATTTATTAGAATCTATTTAGCTCTTAATTGAATGAGTACTTTCGTCCCAGAAGACTGTTTTCTTACTGAAATAAGCTTCATTTGCCATATGACAGGCTATAGCTGCATGATTACCAAAAACAGCATCTTCAACAACAGGCTTACGCGATTTTACCGACTCAAAGAAGTTCCACATGTGGGGAATCATGTCATCCCAGTCGTGACCACGATAGTTCACCTCATCATAAAGTGGTTCCTTCCCAAGTTTGGGAGCATGTTCACTGTACCACTTACTCTCATATTCTGCACGCATCTTCTGCGGAAATCCGCCGGCATAATAACTGGGAGCCAGATCAATACCAGGTTGTGGTGCATATCGCAGATTAAACTCTCCTGCATCGAGAATACCCTTTGGACCCATAAACCGGGCCAGCTCAGGAGTCTCCGTTCCAAGTCCTAACCGGCAATAAACAGGGATTCCATGATAATCAAACAGCACAACATGCAAATCGGGCATGTTTCTTCCATCTTTCCAGCGGAAGATTCCTCCGAGAGCTGTAGCAGACCGTGGAGCTTCATTCCATCCTAATGTAACCATCATGCCACTGACTAAATGAACCATGAGATCACCACCAACTCCTGTGCCATATTCTTTCCAGCAGCGCCAGCGTGCAAAACGATCCTTGTTAAACGGTATCTTTGGAGCATCATTCAGCCATGTATCCCAGTCAAGAGTACTTGGAGACAAATCAGTTGGCGGAGGGTACTCCCATGCACCTGTGGGATCATTACGACCAAGGGTTATTTCAACCTGTTCTATATCGCCAATGGCTCCGCTGCTATAGAGCTCTCGTGCTTTTTCACAAAGCATGGAGCTTACCCTCTGAGAACCAATCTCCACAATACGGTTGTTCCTGGTTGCAGCTTCCACCATATCAAAACCATCAGCCACGGTATGCGACATAGGCTTCTCACAATAAATATCTTTACCTGCGTTACAGGCGTCCACAACTACACGTTTATGCCAGTGATCAGGAACCGCAGCAAGGATGCAATCTATATCCTTGCGATCGAGCAATTCCTGATATTTACGGGTTGTATACAGGTTGGGGTTATTTGTTATTTCTTTTGCGAGCGTATGTCTGCCATCATAAAGATCAGCAGCAGCAACACATTCAACTCCAGGCAGGGTTATGGCACCTGTGAGTAGTCCTGAACCCTCCATGCCTATACCTATTATTCCAAATCGGAGCTTATCGCTTGGGGCGATTTTCTTAGACGAAGAACCAGAAGGATGTGCATCAAGCTGAATAGCTCTTGCAGCCAGCAGACCACCGGTTGCCATAGCTCCTGTCTGGATGAATTTACGTCTGGTCAGATTGTTTTTCATAAGTCGTACCTCCTTTTTTTCTAATTGGAAATGAAATTCCTGTTATTTTGATTTAAGTTGATTTTCAAGAAACATTATAGTAAAAGTAAAAATAAATCAACAAATAACACCAACAAATTTAAAACAGATGGATGGTCTAAGCTTAAGTTAACTATTAAGAGCAACCTGAACACCTTTTTTGACTATCTTTGCATATTAATATTAACAAATCAACACATATGAAAATCAAACTGTTTTTAATCGTAATCCTGTTCGCAGGACTTTCTGTTTTCAATTCAACCGGTCAGACACCGAGATTTAAAATCTCTCTTGCCGAGTGGTCGTTTCACCGTGCATTGGGAAAGGGGGAAATGACTAATCTTGATTTTCCGAAAATTGCAAAAACTGCATACAATCTTGATGCAGTAGAGTACGTTTCATCATTTTTTAAGGGGAAGGCAGAAGATACTGAATACCTTAAAAGTTTAAAAGACACTTGTTCAAAATATGGTGTTAAAAGCTTATTGATAATGGTTGACAGTGAAGGTAATCTGGCAGATACTTCTGCCACAGCAAGGCAAAAAGCTGTTGAAAACCACTATAAATGGGTTAAAGCGGCTCAATTCCTGGGATGCCATTCAATAAGGGTTAATGCAGGCGGAAGAGGAACAATGGGGCAGATGCAGGCAGCAGCTATTGACGGTCTGAGCAAATTGTCGGATTATGCAGCAAAGTATAATATCAATGTTATTGTGGAAAACCATGGGGGTAATTCTTCGATAGGAAAATGGCTGGCGGAAATTATGAAAGCCGTTAACAGACCCAATTGCGGAACTTTGCCTGATTTGGGTAATTTCTACGAATATGACCGTTATGCAGGAGTCAAAGACATGATGCCATACGCAAAGGGAGTCAGCGGGAAAACCCACGAATTTGATCTGGATGGGAATGAAACAGTAATTGATTATGTAAAAATGATGAAGATTATTGCCGACTCAGGGTTTAAGGGTTATATTGATGTTGAATATGAAGGCGAAAAATTAAGCGAAGCTGACGGCGTGAAAGCTTCAATAGCTCTGGTAAAAAGGGTTATTGCTCCGTATAATAAATAAATTAATAGGGACATGCAATGGCGTGTCCCTACAATTATCCATAATATTATAAGATAGGGTCATGCCATGGCATGACCCTATAATATAACAACCAATTTGATCAGACTAGCTTCATATTCACCGGATCCCAGTTAATTATTTTTTTCTGGAAATAACTGTCATTGCATGCGAGACAAGGGGCACATGCCCTGAATGCAAATACAGGATCCTCAACTACAGGTTTTCCGGTTCTGACTCCCTCGAAGAAATTTGCAAAATGCTCAAGGTGTTCATCATAACCTTCAGGAGCAGAGTATTTTGTCCCTGGCTTAACAGGTCTTTCCTGATCTGCTTTTGAATATTTCTGGTTGTATCTTTTCAGCAGTTCTTCCTGCATAGCCTTGGGATAGGTATCGAAGGCATCCCATCCTCCTATTCCCGGAGCCTTTGACATAATGCTGTTGGTGACAACAAATCCGTTATCAACCATTTCAATAATGCCTTCGCTTCCAATAAACCTGGTGACTGACTTTTCCCCGTTGCCGCTAACAAAATTCACCCTTAGCATTACCTGGAATGCCGGATGTTCTTTTGTCTCTGGATACTGCATTATTGCTACCATAACATCCGGAACATCGCGTTCATCTTTCCACCAGGTGAGCTGACCGGAAGCGAATATCTTTTCAGGACCTTTGGAGTCGGTCAATAGATGTATACCTGATAATAAATGGATAAAAAGGTCCCCCGCAACACCGGTTCCAAAATCACGGTAATTTCTCCACCAGAAAAATTTCCTGGCATCATAAGGCATCTTAGGCGTACCTTCTATATACCTGTCCCAGTCAACTGTCTGCGGTGATCCGTCGGTAGGCATAGTGTACTCCCAGGCACCGAGAGCATCCTGCCTGTCGAATGAAGCTTCAATACAGTTAAGCTTACCAATAATTCCTGTTTTATATAATTCTTTAGCCTTTCGATAAACAATGCTGCTTACCCTCTGGCTGCCTACCTGCATAGTTTTTTTAGTCTTATCCCGGGTTGCTATAACATCCAGCCCCTCACTTAGCTTATGCACCATGGGCTTTTCACAATAAACTGATTTCCCGGCGTTCATGGCATCCATCGATATCCTTGCGTGCCAGTTATCACTTGTAGCAATAACAACTGCATCAATGTCTTTACGGTTCAGAATTTCCCTGTAATCTCTGGTTGTAAAAACATCTTTACCATATTTCTCCTTTACTCTCTCAAGCCTTCCAGAATAGAGGTCGCAGGCAGCAACTAACTCTACTCCAGAGACTTTTACAGCCGTATCAATATCCTGGTTGCCCATGATGCCCATTCCAATGCCGGCAATCCTTATTTTGTCATTAGAAGAGAAACTCTTGCTATAAGCAATAATATGTTCTTCCATTTTTTCGCGGGAAGCAAAACCAGCCAATGGTCCTGCAGATAAAAGCACTGCAGTGCCTCCAAGGTTCTGGAGAAATTTTCTCCTTGATGTCTGTGATTTCATATGAGCTAAATTAATTTGATTTAAATTTCTCTAAAAGATCCTTCACAGCATCTTTGTGTACCATGAAGTCCATCATCTTCAGTTTTACGTAATCAGAAGAGAAGAAATAATAACCGAATTCACCGGCATTGGGGTCGTTGTTTCGTGAACCGGAACCCGAATCTTTTATCAGATACCAGTCCTTCCCATCCTTTTCGAGGTATCCCACCAGGTGCAAACCATGATCATCTGTTGTCGTCTCATTTGAGAACCTGAACTGCCGGGCATCATCGTTTATATAGGCTGAAGGAATATCAAAATCAGGGACAATTGCACATTGTGTCTGCCTGTCAAATCCGGGTTCAGATACGTCTCCACCAATACTTACGGTGTACCCGTTATGAACGACTTTTTTTAATGCCTCCATGAAAATATCAAGAGGAACATTACAATAATCTGAACTATGCCACCAGTTATCCGGTACTTTGTATTCCACGTGTTTATAAAATGGTTCCTGTTCATAAGAAAGAATGTCGACATAATCATCAGGATTGATGCGGATAACATCGTGAAGATACTGCTTCGGGTTCATCTTTTTCCCATCGACAATGATTTCTGAAGGAGGTTCTCCAATATAATGATTCATGATAGATTTTATGGTTGCCACTGCAGCCTCTTCATCCCAAGCTGAATTAGCTTTTAACGACTGGAGGTAAGCTTTCATTTCTGTAATCATATCCTCATGATTATGGAATTTTCTGGAAACAGGTAACCCTGTATAGTCCGACTCCGGAATAATCCCATATTTTCCCCATGTACGTGTAACGGCATTTGCTTCAGAACCCTCATCAAAAGCGGAGTTACCTCTTTCCTGAATAAACCGGCGGGTCTTTTCCACATATTCCCAGTACACGGTATACATTTCAGAAAGTTTTACTTTCATTTTGTTAATCCTGTAAACCTCCGATTCAAGAAAAGAAGTGGTTGAAAAACACCAGCAGGTGTTTGTATTGCCTTGTGAAACAGGAGGATTATGCCATTGGTGATTTTTGTAAAGCTCCACTTTGTTGGGAAACTGGTAACCCGAAAGATCAACGCCAAATACCTTGTTCTCTTTTAAAGGAGTTATCTGTTCTTTAACTTCCCGGTCATCTTTCAGTATAGAATTCTGATAAAACCCCGGCTTTGGTATGGTAAAAATGGCTTTGTCTTTATTTTGTCCGTTAACCGGCATAAAAAGCACTAATCCTGTGATGATCATGCCATATAAGTTTCTTAAATTCATTTTGTACATATTTTAAGTTTTTAGGTTAATAAAATTAATGTTTTTAATGAAATCAACACTTCTTGTTCCATTGTTGGTCAAATTAATTGCATTGCCCTATTCGCTGGCCTTCACCTGCTTCCTGAGCCGCAATTATGGTTTTTGTAAAAGTATGAAATTTAATTTTCAGGATAAAGAGGATTAATATATAGTTAAGACAACTTTGCTCTTTATTGGTTAGATTTACTCTCGTAAAGCCTGAATCGGTACATAAGGTGCTTAAATTTTATCCTGCCAGTCCGGAAGGCAGGCAATACGAGTAACGATTTATCAAATTATGAAAATGAGAAAAAATAGCTGTTCCGCACTTCTTGTCCTTTTTCTAATCATGGGAGTAAAATATGTTAATACCGGATTACTGGCAGCAAATTTGGACCATGATTCGGTTGTAATTAAAAAATGTCAGGATTTTAAGATAACCGGTGATGGGCTTTCCGACCCCTGGAAAAGCACCGTGTGGATAAACCTGGTTCAGCAGGATCCGAATACTTTGTCGTACAAGACTAGTGTTAAAGTCCTCTATTCTGAAACAGGAATCTATTTTCTTTTCAACTGTGAAGATAAAAAGCTCACATCGACCATGAAAGCGGATAATCTAAATCTATGGGAAGAAGATGTTGTTGAAGTTTTTCTGTGGACCGATGAAAATTTCCCGGTTTATTTCGAGTACGAACTTTCACCGTTTAATTTCGAATTGCCTATTATGGTACCTAATAATAAAGGGAAATTCTTAGGTTGGCTTCCCTGGCATTACGAAGGAGATAGAAGAACTCAACATGCCACAAGCGTTACCGGAGGCAAGATGGAAAGCGGGAGTATCATATCAGGCTGGATCGCTGAGTTTTTTATTCCTTATAAATTGCTTACACCGTTAAGCCAGATACCCCCTGTACCAGGAACAAGATGGAGGGCAAATATGTATCGTATTGATTATGACAATGGTGAAGTACCTTATGCCTGGCAAAAGACAAGTCAAACCTTCCATGAGTACAATAAATTTGGTACATTTATTTTTGAATAAAATATGGAGCTTTAGTGAAATAGCACGCACAAATAATTATTGACCTCAAACAATAGTGTCTCCGGACAAAATAAAATTGCATTAAGCTGAACAAAAGCTTAATTTTGATGGTTAACAAGTTGAGATGTAATGGTACAGAATAAGAAATCGAATCATGAATCGTTTAAAGTTTCCGGCGATGAAATTTTATCAAAAGTTAAAGAGATAATTAAAGAGGGGAATGCCAGAAGAATAATTATTAAAAATGAAAAGGACGAAACCATTATGGAATTCCCACTGACAATTGGTGCTATTGGAGTCGTTTTGGCTCCGATATTTGCAGCGGTCGGTACGTTAACTGCCCTTGCAACACATTGCACAATTATAGTTGAAAAAAGAAATAGTGAGGACGAAAAATGATTCTTAGGTTTTAATTCAATAAAATTGGGAATGATGAAAACTACTAAAGCAAAAACAGTAAGCAAACCAAAGAAAACTTCGGATACCGGTAAAACAGTAAAGAAAAAGAAAGTTACTACCGGCAAATATGTACCGGATGAAGAAGAAATCCGTGAGAAAGCCAGGGAAATCTACTACGAACGTATCTCACGTGGTGAACATGGAACTCCCGAAAGCGACTGGCGTGAAGCTGAGGAACTTTTGAAAGGTTCCTGAAGTTTTAGATTTTAAAGCTATAGACGGGAACCTGATCCAAGTGAATCCATTTTCACGTAACCACCATAATCAGAAGATTTACTTTAATCAGAGTCTTTAGAACTTCTATCTGCAATTCCTTTGGGATTTTTCATTTTTCAAACCCAAATGCTTCGTATCCCCGACTGAGCAGTGCAGTCTTTTACTGACAGGCTTTATGACCACTTTTACAGATATTGTTTTATCCTGTGCCAGTAATTGATAGTCAGGTGTCCAGATCCATTCCATCTTCTGGCGACCTGTTCTAAATTATACGGACCAACCTGATCGGCGTAGTATAAAAAAATCTTTTTGGAAATATTATAGTTAAACAGGTCTTTCCTGTTATATCTGCTCCCCGTTCTTTTATTATAATCAATGAGTCTGATTGGACGTATCTGAAAAATTCCAACTGCTCCTTCTATAGAATTATACGCCATGGTATCGCCTTTTGTTTCTACCATTCCAACAGCGAAAGCAAGCTGCTTATATGGTTCTAATGGAGCCAACTCAAAAACAGAAAGTGATTTCACGCTGGGTGCCGAAACCCGTAGTGAAAAGGATAACAATATAAAACAGACAATTTTTATCTTTTTTAGATTACTGTACATCGCAAACTGCTGAATTATTCGTTTAAAATGCAACCCGGATTATTTTAGTTGTTCAATTACGATTTAATAACTAACCATGACCTCCGGACAAAATTACAACATAACTTGTTGTAAATAAATGAAATTCATTTTCTTTTATAAACAAACTTTCAACCGTCACTATTCCTCCATTGGGAAGGACTTACATACAAATACCTGAGCCGGATTCATTGAAATGGAAGACAAGTGTAGTTTAGTTGGGGAAACCATACGAAAGATTATATGGCTGTTCTTCTATAGTTTTGTGTCATGAAATATGTTACCCCATTAATTTCTGTCATGTCAATTATTTTGAATCCGTGCGATTCAAGGAGTCTTGAGAAATTCCTGCTATCAATATCAACATCGATCTTTGAATCCAAAAAATTAATGAATTTTTTATACACCCTGGAAGTCAGGCTGACTCCCTTTTGAGTTTTCCTGTCAGAAAAGCATCCGATAAAATTGGCTTTCGGCGATAACCCGTTGCAGAGAGTATGTAAAAAATCATCTAAATGTTTAACAAGGTTCAATTTTTTAAGGTTAATTAAAGTCGTCACTTCCTTTAATTCTTCATAATCATAATAATAGTGCAGCTTTGAAGAGAGTACCAGTAAATTGTCTTTATTTGCAAGGCCGTGCCAGTTAAGGTAATTTAAGAAGTTCTCATCAACCTCAGCAACCAGTTTATCCGGAACCAAATTAATTTTTCTTGTTCCAGACGAAATTTTTGGCCTGTTCAAATTAGTCCTGACTTTATTATCGGTAGTTGTGACCGGCTTTTGTAAAACTGAAATATCTTCCATAATAATATGTCTGTCATTCGAAGTAAAAGTAAAGCTTAATAACATGCATGTCAAGCGTCTAAAGCCCAATTAGTGGGAAAATGGGATTAGTTTGATTATATTTTGTCATTGAAATGCGGACGAATAATTACGGGAACAAACTGTTAACACCATAAAAATGGAGCTTCGTCAAAAATGGGGTGTCTTTTATGACTTAACAGGATAAAACCTGGCTGAAAAAATCGTTGAAAAATGAAATATACTGATAACCTGACATATATATGTCCAAATGTGTTAGCATATTTAAAAAAATCCAAATAATTGAATTTTGACTAACATAATGTATAAAGTGATAAAAATTTCTACCAGTCAGTACTATTTTAACCGACATGCTGAATTGCAGGATTATCTGCCAAATGGAATCGTTTTTCCTAATGTCAGGATTTAAAGCTGTAATGATTTACAACAGTTATCTATACAGGATGGATTAGTAAAAAACCGTATCTTTAATATTGAATTCTTCGATTCTGATTTGGCTTAGATTGATCGAAATAAGATTACTTTATTTTACAGAATATGAAAACCTTAAATCTGATATTGGTATTGACTCTTTTAACTCTGTGTAGTTTTGGACAGAAGCTTCCTTTGCCGGCCGATAAAAAAGCAACAAAGGAAACTGTAATACTTTTCCAGTCTTTATATGAACTTAAGAACAAGGGAGTAATGTATGGCCACCAGGATGACCTGATGTATGGTTACACCTGGTGGTATGAAAAGGATCGTTCGGATACAAAAGAAATCACTGGTGATTACCCTGCTGTTGCTGGTTTTGAACTCAGTCACATTGAACTTGGTGGTGAACGAAGTCTTGACTCTGTAAGTTTTGCACAGATTGCAGAACAAATTAAAGTGCATTATAAACGTGGAGGTATAATCACTATCAGTTGCCATCTCAACAACCCCCTGACCATGCAAATCAAGGATAGCCTTTCCTCGTGGCCGCATGGAACAGCCTGGGATGTGAGTTCAAAGGAGGTGGTTTCATCTGTTCTTCCGGGTGGTAAATATAATGAACTGTTTAACACATGGCTGGAACGGCTGGCCACTTTCTTCACAGGATTAAAAGATGACAATGGCCTACCAATCCCGTTTATTTTCAGACCGTTCCACGAACATTCCGGTTCCTTCTTCTGGTGGGGCACCAACATTTGTACCGACCAGGAATACTCTGCGTTGTGGAGATATACTGTCAATTTTTTGAGGGATAAAAAAAATATTCACAATATACTTTATGCTTACAATACCGACCGTGTAACCAGTCTTGATCAATACATGAGAGGGTATCCCGGTGATGACATTATCGATATGCTTTCACTTGATATGTATGACCGTGGTGAACAGTTTGGCGGAGAACTCGACACTGCTTTAGGTTTTGTTACTAAGGAAGCTATCTCGAGAAATAAACTTACAGCATTGAGCGAAACAGGAGAAAGAAGAGGAATGAATAACTGGTGGTCTTCAGTGCTATTACCTGTTGTAAGTAAATACCCTGTTGGTTATGTATTAACATGGAGAGATGCATATAATACAAAGTTTTCAGTATCGGGAAATCCGATTCAATCTTCCCCTGATGATTTTAAGTATTTTTATAACTCTCCCCGGACCCTGTTTCTGAAAGAAGTGCAGGAAGCGAATGTTTACCGAAGAAAATAAAAATATTATAGGAGATTCCTCGCTTTCGCTCGGAATGAGGAACCCCCCAATGGATTATTTTTTTATCACCTTAATAGATTTTCTAAAATCACTGTTATAAACTTCGATGATGTAAACACCTTTAGCCATGGTGCTAATATTGATACTGGTCTGGTACCGGCAATTTGTCAGTTCTCTGATTTTCTTGCCCATCGTGCTAAATATCTGAACAGTATAAAATGCATCATTGCTGAGCGCCACGGTGAATCCTTCGCTTGTAATTGAAGGCCACAGAAATACTTCAGGTTCAGCGGAAAAATTTGCTCTTTTTACATAAACATAGATAGAATCACTTATCTCAACTCCGCACGTGCCCGTAACGGTAGTTCTGTAAATTCCAATATTGGTAGCATTCAGATCAGTCAATAATAACTGTGAAGTATTACTATTATCAATCACATTACCATCTTTTTGCCATTGATACACCAGGTCATGTCCGTCTGCATTGACTTCCAGTGTAATATCATTCCCAAACGGTACCTCAACATTTGTAGAAATATAGGTTATTTTGGTAAGCGGATAAACAGTCAGTTTAATAATGTTGGATACTACTGTCCCACAAGAACCTGATATTTCGCACATATAATCACCGGTATCATTAGTTGTTGCTCTTGAGATATTAAATTTTGCCGAAATCCCTGATTGTACTGTCTGACCGTTTTTGGACCATTTATAAATAAGATTATATCCCTTTACACTTACAGAAAGGGTGACCGGTTGTGCTGCACATATAGCAGTATCACCCGATTGGCTGAGTAATTTCGTATTAGGGACAACATTTGCATCAAGTCTTGACCAATCTGAAACCTTATTATTAACAGTAATCCTGACAATTACATTTACAGGTCCTGTATAGCTTATATTCCAAAGTACGGAAGCATTATTGTCATTCCCTGTAATGACACCGGCATCTGCCGGCAAAAGTCCCCATTCATAAACTGTAGCCCCTGAAATGGGTTGTATTGAATACTGACTTGATTCAGTTCCCTGGCAAATTATTGAATCACCAATCGGAGGAGGTGGTTTAAAATTATAGTCAATACCTGTTTTTGTTTGAATCCAGGCTTCAAAATCCGAGGCTCGTGTATAAGCTCCGTAAGTGTTGCAATTTGAACTCCCCCAGCTGACAATTCCTGCTAGTTTATACTCACCTAATACAGGAACCACCAGGGGACCTCCACTATCACCATTACAGGCATCTTTATTTCCGTTAAGATAACCTGCCATGAGATCAGTTGCCGGGATAGAACTCCAGACTGTAGATGCTTGTGCATTTGATACAACAGGCAACAGGACTTTCTGCAGACTGGTTGGCAATGTATCCGGATTGACATGGATCAGCCCCCATCCTGTTACCCAGGACATAACCCCTGGATCAATAGCTCCCTCGGCAACATCATCAGACGTTACTATTTTTATTGGTACCGCATTTGGATAATTTATTGAGTCTGTTAGATTTAACAGTGCAATATCATTTAAAAGGGTTTGACTATTGAATCCTTCATTAACTATTACCTGGCTGACAGCATAAGTTTTTCCATCAAGAGTGTTGGATGGGTTATTTGCTCCAACTGTTACAAACATCTCAGATGCAGGAGTTGCCCCCCCTGTGCTGTTTTTAGTACAATGGGCAGCCGTGACTACCCATTTTCCGCTGATTATTGAACCGCCGCACCTGTAATTGCCGGAAATATAATAAACCTGCCATGGGAAATCGGAAATAACTGCATTCGTACCACCTGTAATCTTCGCATTTACGGATCGTATTCCAGTGAAAAATGGAAATAAATGATCTCCTATTCCTATATCTGATTTTATAAACAAGATAGGTTCACCATTCAGGCGAAGTGTACATAAGCTTATGTCAGGATTAGTATTCTCAGAAACAGAGATCTTTAGAAAATAACGCTTATTTGCATCAAGACTAAATGTAACAGTATCATTTTGCAGATATTCAATTCCCGAAAAAACTGTTATATTCTGATCATCAATAATTTGCCAGGCAATTAAGCCTGGGTTCTTTGTCTGTAAAACCTGGATAGTCACCTTCTGTGCCAGAACAGAGAATGAGATCAGATATAAAAGGGAAATAAATAAAAATCTTTTCATGTTCAAATATAATCTATGTAAGAGAGATAATCTGAAATATATTCTCCATTCGGAAGCACTTCAATTTTATTAGAAGATTAAAATAAATCTTATCCTCTAACAGACAAGTATAGCAGATGTTTTATTCCCAGTTATCTGATGCCGGTATCAATATTATTTATGATAAGCAAAGTTTTTTACTTTGCATCTTTCAATGCCTCTTTTACCGAAGCGCAGAAGATATTATATGACCAGGTAGCTCCTGATATTGCGTCAATTTTGTTAATGTCCTGTTTTTCCGATAGTTTTTTCGGATACGTCTGAACACCTTTCCAGTCATTCCTGCTTTGTTGAATATATTCAGCATTCCCTTCAAAGTGCTTTTCATATTCTGCATTGAATGTTTCATGCAGATTCGAATCCCTGATAACAAAATTAATATCAGTAAATTCTTCCCTTTTAAGTGTAAAATATACACTCCCCCAGTAAGGCTCATAAATATACTTTGCCCGGGATTTCCCTTCGTAGGTACCATCTTTAAACCTTAAAGAAGTATCCTGAACGGCTTTTTCAGGCACCTTAATATCCTGAGCATAAATTGAAGTTGAAATGACTATTGTAAACATAACAACAATCGGAAAGGGGATAACAGGTTTTTTCATCGGTAAAAAATTATGTGAAATCAATGGTCCAATTTAATCCATGGAATCTATAAATAAGACCGTTAGACAGGCATCTTACCCTTCCATAAGATTAACAATTAAAAAAAGAAACCGGCGTTTGAGCCGGTTCTGTATGTTAAAATTCTGAAATTATCAGGATTAATAGCCCCATTTTTTCATTATATCGAGGTCTGCTTTAGCGCAATACATCGGAGTCTTATCGCCATAAGATTCCTGTTCAATGATATAGCACCGGGATCCGCCCTTGGTTGTGGCAAGTTCCAACACTTTTTGAGTATTTACGATACCTTCACCCAGAATTGTGCTTTCATATTTTTCATCCCCGCTTTTGGCTGGTATTTCATCTTTCACATGTAAAATCTCAAATCTGCCGGGATATTGATTCATAATGTCCAGGGCTACTGCACCTCCGTTGTAGAGATTTCCCATATCTAACTGTAATGCAACAAGGTTCGGATCGATACTTTTCATTATAATATCGAAAATCTTTTCACCATTCAGGCTTTCGTTGAATTCAAACCAGTGGTTATGATACCCGAATTTCATTCCTGATTTTTTGCATAACTCTCCGCTCTTGTTAAAGATGTCCATGTATCTCTTGAAATCATCGTAGGTTTTTCTCATAGTCTCATCCATCCAGGGACTAATTACCCATTTTTGCCCAAGTACCGCTGCATCCTCAACAGTTTTTTTCCAGCTGTCGCTGAAATCCTTTTTGGTTTCATCCCAATGTTCTTTCCCCATGACAGTATGGCCACTGATCATTTTTAAGCCAAGTCCGTCAAGCACTTTTCTGAATTCAGGCGCTAAAAAGCCATAAAACTTTTTATCAATATAATTAGCATGTTCTACATAGACATATCCCATATTTGCCAACTGCTTGAGTGATCCCTTAGGATCTTTCATCATATCATCGCGTACAGAATACAACTGAATGCCTACCATTCCCTTTAGCTTAGGATTGGCAGAAGCAAAAACCGACCGGGGAAGAATCGCTGCACCAAAAGCGACCATTGCACCAGATTTTAAGAATGTTCTTCTTGAAGTTTTCATATAGAGAAAGTTCTAAATATTATTAAAAATGATAATACCCGTTATTTATTCCGGTTACAAAAATGGTTATCTGCAACGATTCAAGAGATCAATATCCCCACTTTTTCATCGCGGCAAGGTCGTCTTTAACGCAATCCATCGGGCTTTCGTTCTGATAGGCCTCCTGTTCAATGATCATCAGCCATGACCCATTTTTTACGGCAAGCGCCAAAACATCTTTAACATCGAGAACACCTTTCCCGAGAATTGTACTGTCGTGGCTGTTATGTTGGTTCTTTTCTTTCAATACATCTTTAACATGCAGGGAGGGAAATCTTCCGGGGTATTTCTTTATAATATCCATCGGGTTAGTGCCTGCCGCATTGTACAAATTGGCAATATCAAATTGCTGAATGGTTAATTTCGGATCCGCATACTTCATGATGATATCATATAATTTCATATTATGCAGCATGGCATCTCCTTCGAAATCATCATGGTATCCGAATTTCATTCCATGTTTCTGGCAAAGTTCCCCGCATTTGTTCCAGAGATCAATCACTTTTAATAGTGTGTCATAATCTTTCTGGGCATTTTCGGCCAGTTCGGGAGTGAGAACAAATTCCTGCCCCATATAAGCGGCATCTTCAACAGTCTGTTTCCAGGTATCTGTGAAATCCTTTTTTGAAGCATCCCATGCCTGCATCCCGAAATCGACGTGACCGCTGTACATCTTCAGACCCAGGTCTCCAAGTATTTTTTTAAATTCTGAAGGCTCAAAACCGTAAAATTTCTGGTCAGCGTAACCGGCATGTTCAACCACCTTATAACCCATATCGGCTAATTTCTTCAGCGATCCTTTCGGATCACTTTTCATATCATCGCGCACAGAATAGAGCTGTAATCCAACTACCGCCTCCTGTGAACCGGAAGCAAATGCTGACCGGGGAAGAATAGCTGCACCAAGAGCGACCATGGCTCCGGATTTTAAGAATGTTCTTCTTGAAGTTTTCATTGATATGAGTTATTAGTTTTAATTAAGTTGTAAGTTTTATAATGATTAATTACGGATAAAGTTATAAAATCAGATAAATAAACCAAACAAATTCTGACAATTGCAATCCCCGGTTTCTCTAATAAGACAGATTCCTCACTCCTCCAATTTTCGATTCTGAAATTTTTGTCTTGAATAATGCAACAAGTTCCCCCGGATTCAGCGCTTGCGATGGATTGAATTTATCGGACGACATGTACTTGAGAATTGCACTGTACAACTGTCTGCCTTCCGGTTTCTTCTGTATTTTTTTCAGGTCAGACATGCATACCAGCAATTTCCCCTTTCCGACTGAGAATTCAAAGATTAATCCCAGTTTATGGTTCCTTTCAATATTATCAATCACCTGTACGAGAGGGCGATAATCTTTCGGTGTATTATTCAGGATAAAAGGGCGGCTGTTTTTAATAATAGACCACCACTGCCAGTTCGTATGAAACTCTGTAGGAAAATCAATGAATAAAGGAAGTTTCGGATCTGTAAGAATTGACATTGTCCCGGGAGATACGGGTTTATTATTTGATTCCGAGATGTTTTTAAACATCCGGAAATTCCAGTAATCGGGGGTAAACAATCCGCCTACCGAAAGATCTCTTACTTCATTAAAATCCGGGAATAATAATACCATTGCACCGTCTGTAAGTTTCGAAAGAGTGGTTTTATCCAGATTCTTCGATACGAGAATGTTATTGGGTACTTTTGTATCTGCATCGGAGGGGTAAACCCAGAGAGGATAAGAATTTTCGTAATGAGTTCCTTCAAGAAAGATTGAAAGAGTAAGTTTTTCTGCTTTGGAAAACCTCAGAAGATCAATATTAAGAGATCCGATATTTGTTAATCCTCCTTGTAAAATATTAACTACTTCTTCACCCTGGAAAATTATTTCACCATTCCTGTTTTTAAGTTCCCATTTTACAGGTTGCGCTTTTAATGAAATTTCGGAATAATTTGCCACCTGGATCTTCCCACTGAATTGTTCATTGTTCGCCCAACAATATTTTTCCATAATAACTAAAGGGACCACCCTGTTACAGAATTGACTGAATTCCCCGGGAGTTATAACTCCTTTGCTATCCATAAATGCATCGAGAAGACCCACTAATGCAGTTCCCTGCCCCGGGAAATCCTGAAGGTCGAGCAGGTGGAAACCTCCAAAACCGGGAGTTCTCATTGCCATCTCAATATCAGCCTTATAACAGATTGCACTCAATGCTCCGGAAGCCTTAAAAAAGTCCATAGCCTGATCACTCAGGTTATTCTCCTTAAGTCGCTCCCTAAAGACTTCAAAATTCCAGGGCTTCATAACACCTGTATACTTTTTTATTTCAGCATAATTGGGATAGATTTGATACTGGCCAACCTCAGTGCCGATTGACGGAACAGTGCATTTTGAAATGGCACCTGAATAGTTCCGACTGGTAGATGGATATCGACCATTAATATAACCACCATCGTTTGCGTCGGCAAACGAGAATGAGCCTCGGATATGAGTGCTGTAAGTTGTATCTGTATCGGCTCCAACACGGCAGGCGGCATAATAATCCTCACCCTCAGCATGTCCCCTGAAGCCCAGATAATTATTTGATCCATAGGCCATTAAATGACGACTGTCAACCGATTTAAAATGATTTAGAAATTCTTTCATTACATCAAAATCACCTGAAAGTTCATTTCCAAGAGCAAACATTACAAAAGATGCATGATTTCCATAGGCGTCAAGAATATGGTCACCTTCCTTTAGTAAAAATGCATTTAAACTCGAATTCCTGTTCTTGCTGAATCCGCCCCAGATAGGCAATTCCGGCTGAAGATATATTCCTTCAATATCTGCAGCCTCAAAAGCGGCAAGCGGGGGTGTCCAGGAATGGAACCGGTAAAAATTGATATTGTACGATTTGGCAATCCTGAAAACTTTTTGCCAGCCTTCAACGTCCATAGGAGGATAACCTGTTAAAGGGAAAACACATGCATCGTGCTTTCCTCGAAGAAATATCTTTGTACCGTTTATAGTAAATTGTGTCCCCTGGGTGGAAAACTTACGCATGCCAAAATCGAGGGTTGTATTATCCAGTACTTTTTTCCCTTTCAATATGACACCCAGTTTGTACAAGGCAGGATCAAACTCGCTCCAAAAGCGGGTTTTACTTCCCATGCTGTAGGTAAGTTCAATTGTATTTCCCCCTTTCCTGAGTGTAACCGGAAATGACTTTGATGGAACACTATGTTTTGCATCGGTATTCCATGCATCAGCTTTCAGTATCAGCCTGGTCTTTTCAGTGTATCCTTCAGGATTAGATATTTTCACCCTGACTGTGATTTTTTTCAAGACAATATCGGGATAAACCTGAACTGTTTCAATATGAACCGGATTATACGCTTCGAGACAGAATTTACCAATAATACCATTCCAGTTGCTCTGCGTGTGTTCAGTCCAGGCATGTGAACCTGTCACTCCTTCAGGAACGGAACGATCATCATTATTTATCAGAATAGTCAGTACATGTTTCCCTGGAGACAGATGGTTTGTGAGATTGTAGTACTGTGCTGTCAGTATATCTGTACTGCTCCCGATGAGATTATTGTCAACCCAGACCTGAGTTGGCTTGGTCCGCTCCATCATTAACCTGATATAATGATCTTTCCATGTTTCAGGGATAATGACCGTCTTTTGGTACCAAGCCATTCCGGCATACATCAGTTCACGTGAAAGCCTCATAGTTTCCACCCTGTTGGTATTTGGAATCCCCTTTTTGTTTTCATCTAGTGTCCCGGGCAATCTGACTGAATCGGTAAGAGTCCGGGAATACCATTTTTCTTTGATGCCAACCTTCGCTGTGTCTAATGCAAACTTCCATGAACCGTTAAGATATGTTGTATCATGAAGGGAAACAAATGATCCTCTGTTACACGATGTTACTACAAACACTATTGCTATTAAGACATACTTAAGTTTATGATGCATGTAATTTAATTTTGGATTTTATAAGTCAATATTAAATCATTCATACATATTATCAAGATCTGCCCTTGATAACTCGATCATAAGATTTCCAATCTTATTAATAACCTCTTTTAAACATTTTTCTCCTTTCACCGGGGTTGCTTTATGCGGATTGCCAATTCCTGTATCAGCCGTGACCTTCGACCACTTACGTTCTGCCCATGCCCATTTTTCGTTTAAAGCTTTTATTCTGAATTTTTTACCAATTCCATTCCCTGCTTCATTTAGCGGCAAAACTGAGTCAGGTGCAAGATATTGCATCACACTTGTTTCCATTTCGTCGGCATGACCCCCTCCATTTTCAAAAAAATCTGAATTCGCAAATGACTGATACCAGTTGCAACTACAGATAAACATCTTAGGATACTTTGGTCCCAGTTCCCTGATCATCTGTTTAAAATCATTACCCCCATGTCCGTTCAGAATCAAAAACTTATAAATTTCATGCCTGTTAAGGACATCTGTCACGTCATTTAGTATTGCTAATTGTGTACTGGGGTTCAGATTAATATTTATTTTAATATCCAGCTGACCTGTATTTACACCAAATGGAATTGTTGGCAGAACAATTACTCCGGAGCCATTATTCCAGGCTATCTGAGCTGATTCTGTTGCAATCTTCTCAACCATTATATTATCAGTGGCAAATGGCAAATGATAATTATGCGCTTCAGTTGCGCCCCATGGCAAAACGGCCAGGTCGAATTTTTTGTCTTTTATTGCCTTCCAGTTCGTCTCAGATAAAATAAATGGTTTCATTCTTTAAAGATATTTGTCCGGATACAGGTTTATTGCCGGAATACGAAAATAGTAAATTATCACATTATGGTAATGGTTAGCCTTGATGCGATGATAACATTATGATCAGATATCCAACTTCAAACTATTTCTTTGACTTCTTCAGCTTTTTTATTTCTTTATCCTTTTGTGCTGACTCTTCTTCAAGGATGCTGATTTTATCATTCAGCTTCTCAACCCTGGCAATGAGGTTGCCCTTATCGTCCTTTAATCCTGTAACCTGCTTATTTAATTCTGTCTTATCAGCTTCGAGACCATTTATTACAGGAGTATAAACCGACTTTGCATAGAACCATGCAGTAAGATATCCGATTATTACTGCGACCAGGAGCAATGCGACAATGGTTATTACGGCTCCTGTGATAGTTTGGGCGAGTTGTATAAATAATAGTGTCATGTTATTGCATTTTTATTGATATTTCTGTTCTTCTGTTTTTTGCTCTCCCCTCTTCGGTGAGATAATCTGCAGCAGGCTTATTTTTACCTTGTGATTCTGTAATAATTCTGTCTGCATTTATACCCTTAGTCTCCAGGTACTTTCCTACTGCCAAAGCTCTTTTCAGTCCAAGAGCTTTGTTATATTCAGCTGTTCCCACCAGATCGGTATTTCCGGTAACTAAAAGCATCGATCCGGTATATTTGTCAAGCCATACCTTAAACGCAGCTAAGCTGTTGTCGGTTTGTGAATCCGTTTTGAATCTTGTTTCATTAAATCCAAAATAGATCAGAAGATCCTCAGGCATCGATGCTTTAAGTTTTATTAAAGAATCTGCCACATTAGTTTTTGATTCAGGAATTGTCTGTATCGGGACCGGCCTTTTCATCGCAGGTAAAACCTTATCGTTATAAAGCCATGCGGAGATAAAGCACCAGATCACGAATATGACAAATCCGGTAATTAGGATTCTCATTTTATGATTTGTTAATTTAAAGATCAGCCAATTGTCCCTACAAGTTAGGAAATAATTTCAATTCAGGGGTTATGGAAAAGGTTTAAACTTCATTAGGCCCCCATTTTAAAGCGATGTAATATCCGGTTAAATTTCCGGGGAATCCAGCCAATTATCTGGGGTACAGTAGCATAACCGAAATCAGGATGCTGCCCCAATGAAAAATAGAGAAGTTCATCCCTATGATATTCTTAAATAATTCAAATAATTACCTTTTTATCACTTATCTGCTGATGCCAGCCAGATCGCGTATCACAACAGATGCACATGCTATCCCGAAAGAAGCAGGCATATAAGAGATTGTACCTACTATTGATGCTTTATTCTGTTCACCATTTGTAGGGATTATCTTCGCTTTATCAATCACTTCAGGAGAATAGACTGCAGTAAAGCCTTCCCTTATTCCAAGCCCGTGTAACCGTTTTCTCAATATCCGGGCGAGGGAACAATCGGTTGTTTCTGAAATATCGGAAATATATACTTTTGTAGGGTCAAATTTCCCGCCTGCTCCCATCGAACTTACAAGAGGAAGATTTCTTTGCAAGCTGTGAAAAATAAGAAATATTTTAGGCGATAAAGTGTCGATAGCATCAACCACATAATCAAAACCCTTATCCAGCACATCTGCCATTCTTTCATCCTTAATATATTCCTGTATGACAGTGAGTTTGATATCAGGGTTTATGTCCATTATTCTTTGCCCCATTACCTCAGCTTTAGCCAGACCTTCCGTACTCTTAAGTGCGGGCAGTTGTCTGTTCCTGTTAGTAGGATGAATGTGGTCACCGTCAACTATTGTCATCGATCCAATTCCCGACCTGCATATCATCTCTGCAGCATAGGCACCTACTCCGCCTAAACCTACAACGAGTACATTAGCGTTTTTAAGTTTTTTCAACTTCTCACTGTCCAGAATTAATTCTGTCCTTGTCAGCCAATCAGCCATTTATTGAAATTTTTCAGTATTATTATCTTTAGCTCATCTACCGACAGGTCAAGATCGGATGCAACTTTATCATAAATCATTCGGATGTCAACATCTGCTCCATCTGTTTCCATAAATATTCTGTTAGCAGGCAGGTGTCTTAAAAGATCCCCTGACTCAGGTCTGAGAACAAAATCAAACCAGAATGAAAGATACATCCCTTTCGATAGCAGCTGACCTGCCAGTTCCACGTTTCCCCTGAATCCATGAACAAGCCATGGCATTTTCGGTTTTAGTTTTTTATGAACTGATAAAAGCTCATCCCATGCCCTTACACAGTGAATGACAACAGGTTTCCCTGTTTCTTCCGAAATAACTATCTGTTCTTCAAAGGCCAGACGTTGAAGCTCAATAGAAGGTCCTCTCAGCCTGTCAAAACCAGCCTCACCAATAGCTATAATATCAGGATGATTGATTGAATTTTCAACAGAAATTATAAGTTGTTCATGATTATCTTCATTAAGGAACCATGGATGTATGCCATAGGTGTATGCAACTCCTGAAACATCTGCCGGTAATTTTTCTTCATGTGCCATCAGGCTTTCGAGGATAAACATTCCAAAGGCAGGCTTGCCGCCATGAACATGGATATCAATATAGTCTCCGGGTTGCGGAAGATACATTCCTTTTATTTACTTAATAATGTAACTCCTTTATCAATCCGTTTAAGTGTTTCATCCTTACCGATCCAACTGATAATATCGAACATATGAGGGCCCCTTAAGGTCCCGACAATCAACAACCTGAGGGCATTCATTATTGCTCCGGTGTTGTAGCCATTCTTCTCAATCCATGCTTTAATAACCAGTTCAGTAGCAGCAGCGGAAAAATCAACTGTATTCTCAAGAATTGATTTTAATTCCAATAGAAGTCCTGCAGAATCCTCTTTCCATCTTTTTTTAACAACTTCCTGATCATAAATTTCCGGGGCCTTAAAAAAGAAATCAGTCTGTTCCCAGATATCTTTCACAAAACTTACCCTCTCTTTTACCAGTCCGATAAGTGTCTCAAGTCTGATTATATCAAAATGATAACCATGTGCTCTCAGAAATTCCCTGAATTCAATAGCAAGCTGGGTATTAGTCCTTTTTTGAAGATATTGGTGATTAAACCATTTTGCTTTTTCAGGGTCAAACCGGGAACCCGATTTGCCAACTCTGTCAATTGAAAAAGTATTAATCAGTTCATCCATAGAAAATATTTCCTGTTCAGTTCCAGGGTTCCAGCCCAGTAATGCAAGCATATTAATAAATGGCTCGGGATAATACCCATCCTCACGATAACCCTTTGCTGTTTCGCCATATGGCCAGAAAAGAGGAAATACAGGGAATCCCATTTTATCACCGTCGCGTTTGCTTAGCTTACCCTTTCCATCGGGTTTCAGCAGTAATGGCAGGTGGGCAAAAAGAGGCGGGTTCCAGCCAAATGACCGGTACAGCATAATATGAAGTGGCAATGAAGGCAGCCATTCTTCCCCGCGGATCACATGGCTGATCTCCATAAGATGATCATCAACCAGGTGCGCCAGATGGTAAGTCGGCATGCCATCTGATTTGAATAAAACCTTATCATCGAGGGTTCCGGTATTTACGACTATATGGCCGCGTATAATATCATCAAAATGGATATCCTCATTATGCGGCATCTTGAACCTGATAACGAAAGGTTCCCCCTTGTCAAGTTTCTCCCTCCATTCAACTTCTTTTAAAGAGACTGAGTTAATCAGTTTTTCTCTAGCTTCAGCATTATAAATAAAAGTTTTTCCTGCTTTTTCTGATTCGCTTCTCAGAGATTCAAGTTTTTCGGGAGTATCAAAAGCATAATAGGCATCACCTTTATCAATAAGGATATCAGCATATTGCCTGTATATAGTTTTCTTGTCGCTCTGGCGATATGGGCCATAGTTTCCACCCTCCCTGATTCCTTCATCAACAACTATTCCGCACCATTTAAGTGATTCCATAATATATTCTTCTGCACCCTCAACGAATCTTGTCTGATCTGTATCTTCGATCCTTAAGATAAAAGTGCCGCCATTCTTCTTTGCGAAAAGATAGTTGTAAAGAGCGGTTCTTACACCTCCGATATGCAAGGGACCTGTAGGACTTGGGGCAAAACGCACTCGTACTTGTTCCATATTATTACTAAACCGGTTAATGTAAATGCAAATATAGACAAACCCGACTATATATGATACTATAACGAAAATCAGGTTTTGAACTCCGGATTTGTATTAATTTAGCAGCAATAAAATTGTCTGTTTATGAAGAAGATGAAAGCACTTGTTAAAGCCAGACCCGAAAAAGGTTTATGGATGCAAGAAGTTCCTGTTCCTGAACCGGGACTTAATGATGTAATTATAAAAGTCAAAAAGTCTGCAATATGTGGCACAGATCTTCATATTTATGAGTGGGATGATTGGTCGAAAAAAACAATCAGGACTCCAATGATTATTGGTCATGAGTATATGGGTTATATCGAAAAGATGGGTGCCGGAGTGACCAATCTTAAAATTGGGGAAAGAGTTACCGGGGAAGGTCATCTTGCTTGCGGCCATTGTCGCAACTGCCGCCGCGGGAAGGAGCATGTATGTGAAAATACCGTGGGAATAGGAGTTCATATCGATGGATCATTCGCAGAATATGTGAAAGTGCCTGCAGTAAATGTCATTCCGCTCGATCACAGAATTCCGGATGAATGGGCTGCAATAATGGATCCTTTCGGAAATGCTACTCATACTGCTTTATCATTCCCGTTGATTGGGGAAGATGTTCTTATTACCGGATCGGGGCTGATTGGCAGTATGGCCGTTGCTATAGCAAAATATGCCGGTGCAAGATTTATTGTCGCCAGCGATCTCAGTGATGCACGCCTTGAAATTGCCAGGAAAATGGGAGCTACTCTTACTGTTAATCCATCGAAAGGGGAAAAAATCTCAGATGCTGTTAAAAAGCTGAGTATGAGAGGATTCGACATAGGGCTTGAGATGTCTGGATCTCCAAAAGCATTCGTGGAGATGCTTAATAATATGTATAATGGCTCCAGTATCTCATTACTTGGAATACTGCCATCAAACTTCGAGGTTCCCTGGAGTGATATCATTTTCAAGGCAATAACCTTAAAAGGTATATATGGCCGAGAGATGTGGGAAACATGGTATAAGATGGAGCAGATGATAATCGGGGGGATTGATTTAAATCCTGTTATAACACACCGGTTCTCAATAGATGATTTTCAGAAGGGATTTGATGAAATGGAAAAGGGCAATTGTGGTAAGGTTATCTTAAATTGGGATTAACTAATAACAAATTATGTATAATAATTATCAGAATCATTTATTAAAAATTATTGAGGAGATTAAAGAAGTCGGTCTCTACAAGAATGAGCGTATTATCGTATCTCCGCAAGGCGCTGAAATTGAGCTGAACACGGGACAGAAAGTACTGAATTTCTGTTCCAATAATTACCTGGGTCTTTCTAATGATCAATCGTTAATTGAAGCAGCTAAGGCTTCTCTGGATAATCATGGTTATGGAATGTCGTCGGTAAGATTTATCTGCGGCACTACCGATCTCCATAAGGAACTTGAGAGAAAAATTGCAGAATTCTTCAGTACCGAAGATACTATCCTTTATGCAGCCTGTTTTGACGCAAATGGCGGAGTTTTTGAACCTCTTCTAACCGAAGAGGATGCAATTATTTCTGATTCCCTGAATCATGCTTCGATTATTGATGGTGTCCGTCTTTGCAAAGCTCAGCGCTACAGATATGAAAACGCTGACGTGGCAGATCTCGAAAAACAACTTCAACTAGCTCATAATCAGAGATTCAGACTAATAGTAACCGATGGAGTATTCTCGATGGACGGGAATGTAGCACCTCTTGATAAAATTGTAGAGCTGGCCAATAAATACAATGCCATGGTAATGGTCGATGAATCACACTCAGCAGGAGTAGTAGGAAAAACAGGAAGAGGAGTTACTGAACTTTATAATATTACAGGAAAAGTTGAAATCATTACAGGTACCCTGGGGAAAGCCTTCGGTGGTGCAATTGGCGGGTTTACTACAGGCAAAAAAGAGATAATTGAGATTCTGAGACAAAAGTCACGGCCCTACCTTTTTTCAAACTCTATCCCCCCTATGGTCGCAGCAGCTGGTATCAGGATGATTGAGATGATGACTGAAACTAATGTGCTTCAGGATAAACTTCATTATAATGCTGAATACTTTATTGCCTGTATGAAAAAACTGGGTTTCGATATAAAACCTACCAAATCAGCAATTTGTGCAGTTATGCTTTATGATGCAAGATTATCTCAGGACTTTGCAGCAAGACTTCTTAAAGAAGGCATTTATGTTATTGGATTCTATTTCCCTGTCGTTCCCAAGGGTCAGGCCAGGATAAGGGTACAACTCTCAGCAGCACATGACCAGGAGCACCTTGATATGGCTATTAAAGCTTTCGAAAAGGTTGGCAAGAAATTAAAGGTTATAAAATAAGAAATAATGTTAAAATTCTATGAATCCTAATGAAATAAAGTGTCTGTTGTGCGGAGATTCTGCACAATTATTACATGAAAAATACCCTGGGTATCAAGAACCAGATACTTTTAAGATATACCACTGCAGCGAATGTAACACTTCCTTTTCCTTACCTACGGTTCATACTTCATTAATATATGAGAACATATATAAAAATGGTAATAAAGTACCCGGATATAATCGTTATTGGAGATATGCCAGATTTGTCAAAAAATTTAAAAACCCATTTAAGTACCTGGCGGACACATCAGAAACTTATTGGGGAGTAAGAGAATTTCTATCTAATTATGAAGTAAATAAAGAATCACTAAAAATTCTGGAGATTGGAAGCGGGTTCGGTTATCTTACCTATGCATTAAATAAGGAAAACTATAATGTTATTGGTTTAGATATTTCACAAACTGCTGTTGCCCATGCAAAAGAAACTTTTGGAGATCATTATATTTGTGCCGATTTGTTCGAATATGCTCAGCTTAATTCAGGATTATTTGATCTAGTTATTTTAACAGAAGTAATAGAACATATCAGCAAACCATTAGATTTTATCAAATCGATTTTAAAACTACTTAAGTCTCAAGGAAAAGCTATCATTACCAGTCCAAATAAATCTTTATATCCTTCTGATATAATTTGGGCGACAGATCTTCCCCCTGTTCATTGTTGGTGGTTTAGTGAAGAATCTATGAAATATATAGCCAGATCATTAGATATAACTGTAAGCTTCGTCAATTATAATAATTACTATAAAAAGAATTATAAAGTGATTGCATTAAAATCATGGCGAGATAGTCACTTACCAAATCCGTTTTTTAATAAGAATGGCGAATTGATAAATCAGGTAGCCAGTACAAAGAATACTCTCAAACCTTATATACAAGTGCTCCTGACCAGAATACCATTTGCATCCGCAATTTTTAGTAAAATAAAACAATATGTAATGAAGAGTATTGGAAGATCAAGAGTATTATTTGATAAAGACCTTATTGTCTGCAATGACAGAGGGAATATATTCTGTGCAATAATGCATAAAAGGTGAGTTAAATTTCCATAATAATATTTATAGATTGAATAAAAAAGGGTGCTCCGAAGAGCACCCGCTGATTTATGATAATTCCCATAACCTGGGACCCCATATTAAAAATCTAACCGCATTTGGATGATCCGCAATCTTTGCAGATCAGACACCCCTCTTCATAGACAAGGTTATCAGAACCACATTCCCCGCATTTGCCTTTTGCTTTTGTTCCGTTTGGTATATATTTTTTCAGCGCTCTTTCAACTCCATTCTTCCAGTTATTGATCGACTCGCTGTCAAGCTTTAATGATGTAACCAGATTAACAACGTCCTGGATTGGCATTTCGTGTCTCAAAACACCTGAAATCAGTTTCGCATAATTCCAAAACTCTGGTTTGAACATATGAGATAACCCTCCCATAGTTTTCTTATAGCCATATTTGTCGGTATACTGAAAATCATACCGGGTATTCCCATCTTCATCCTTTATTTTTATTATTTTGCCTTTTAAAATGCTTTTCGGGATAGGAAATATCTCCTCATCTGCTATACCTGTGAAGATCTCATAAGGACGACTCTCTTTCAGTCCGACAAAAGCCACCCATTTCTCTTCATTTATATTAAACCTGATAACATCACAATCAAGCACCTTTGGTCGTTTTGGTCTTTCAGGCCGTGCTTCTGTTTTTCCAGCGATAAGAACCCCGTTCCTGGATCCGTCACGGTAAACTGTTGCTCCTTTGCATCCCGATTTCCAGGCTGTCAGATAAAGCTCACTGACCAGTTCTTCTTTTGCTTCGGCAGGAAGGTTGATGGTAACACTTATTGAATGGTCAACCCATTTTTGAATTGCACCCTGCATCTTAACTTTTGCTATCCAGTCAACATCATTTGCCGTGGCTTTATAGTAGGGTGATTTTGCTATTATCGATTCAATCTCCTCGTCTCCCATTCTGGTAACTTCATCGGTATCATAACCGTTCAGTTTAAGCCAGTCGACAAATTTATGATGGAAAACATTAAATTCTTCCCACGAATCGCCAACCTCATCATTGAAGGTAACCTTTACATCCAGATCATTAGGGTTAACTTTTCTTCTTCTTTTGTAGAAAATGGAAAATATCGGTTCGATTCCGGAAGTTGTCTGGGTCATAAGGCTTGTGGTACCGGTCGGGGCAATTGTAAGCAGGGCTATGTTTCTTCTCCCAAATTTAACCATGTTGTTATACATAACAGGATCGGCCTCTTTCATCCTTAAAATAAAAGGATTGTTTTTCTCGCGTTCGGCATTATAAATTGCAAAGGCTCCTCTCTCTTTTGCCAGGTATGTCGATGCCTTGTAGGCTTCGAGTGCCAGTGTTTTATGAACTTCGACAGAGAAATTTGTAGCCTCATCGCTACCATATTTCATTCCAAGGCCCGCGAGCATATCTCCTTCTGCAGTTATTCCGATTCCTGTCCTTCGTCCCTCTTCCGATTTCTTCCTTATGTTGCTCCAGAGGTTTTTCTCGACATGTTTTATCTCTTCAATTTCCGGGTCGGCATTTATTTTCGTAAGGATAACATCGATCTTTTCAAGTTCAAGATCAATAATGTCATCCATCATGCGTTGAGCCAATCCTACATGCTCTTTATATAAATCAAAGTCAAATTCAGCCTTATCTGTAAATGGATTGTTGACATAACTGTACAGGTTAATCGCCAGCAGACGACAACTGTCGTACGGGCACAATGGGATTTCACCACAGGGGTTTGTTGAAACTGTCGCATATCCCAGGTCGCTGTAACAATCGGGAATACTCTCTCTGATTATTGTATCCCAGAACAATACGCCCGGTTCGGCTGATTTCCATGCGTTATGGATAATCTTGCTCCAGAGTTGAACTGCATCAATATCTTTTGCAAATTTCGGATTGGCAGAATTAATAGGATATTGTTGTCTGAAAAGCGTTTTGTCTTCAACAGCTTTCATAAAATCGTCGGTCAGCTTAACTGAGACGTTTGCACCTGTAACTTTCCCGCTCTCAAGCTTGGCATCAATGAATTTCCCTGAGTCGGGGTGTTTGATTGAGATCGACAGCATTAGTGCACCTCGTCTGCCATCCTGTGCTACCTCGCGTGTTGAGTTGGAATACCTTTCCATGAAAGGTACCACACCTGTGGAAGTGAGAGCGCTGTTAAGGACAGGAGTACCTTTGGGCCTTATATGCGACAGGTCGTGGCCCACACCACCTCTCCGTTTCATAAGTTGTACCTGTTCCTGGTCGATTTTCATAATTCCACCGTATGAATCAGATGATCCATCGTTACCAATCACAAAACAGTTCGATAATGAAGCAATCTGGTAATCATTCCCGATACCTGTCATTGGGCCTCCCTGGGGAACAATATATTTGAAATCTTTGAGAACATTATAAATCAACTCTTCAGAAAGCGGGTTCTTATATTTCATCTCTACCCGGTGTATTTCACGAGCCAGCCTGCGATGCATGTCGTCGGGTGACTTTTCGTACAGGTTCCCGAAAGAATCCTTTAAAGCATATTTGTTTGCCCATACTCTTGCTGCAAGTTCATCGCCTTTGAAATACTGAATGCTTTCTTCAACAGCTTCTTCGTGAGAATAAACAACTTTATCCTGTTCTCGTTTCTTAGACTTCTCAATATTTTTCCCATCCACTGTTTTCTGCACCTCAGGTGCGGAATTTATGTTTTTTGCTTTTTCAGTTGCAATAGCTGATTCCTGGACAAATAGTTCTTCCATATATTTTTGTTATTCTCTGATTTTAATGAGATTAAACGGCCACTGATTTTCGAAGCGGGTAATTGCTAAATTAAACAAGCGCTCCACTGAATGCAAGCGTAAAAATTTAAGTTTATTAACATTTAATATAATAGTTATTAACTATTATGTATTTGTCTGATTATATGTTTGTTAGTTGATATTTTAAATATATAGAAACAAATATTTTCCGCAAAAGTTCATAGAAATATCAGAAATTAAAAATCCGGTAGCTTGTATGATACCTATTACCAATCTTTTACTAAAAACAATAAAAAAGAGGCTGCCAGAATTTGACAGCCTCTTTGTAAATAAGTAATGTATTTTTAGTTGAATATATAACGAATTCCAAATTGCATCGAATAAGTTGATGCATAACCAACCGTATTACTGAATGTTTTGGTCAGCATTGCATTATTATAAGGATTAAGTCTGAAGGTAGGTATAACAGTACCTCCGGCAACAACAGGTAAAATACCTGGACTAGCTGTACTATTTGTCATTACAAGAATATTATTCTGGTTATAGAATGGAGACTTACCCCAGTTACTATTCAGGAGGTTGCCAAAATTGAGAATATCGAGACTAAGTTGAATGGTATTACGTTTGCCAGCTACATTAACAAAGAAATCCTGTTTAAACTGGATGTCAAACTTGTTGACCCATGGATATAGTGCGCCATTTCGTTCAGCATACTTGCCCATTCTTGATTTAAGATATTTGTCCTGTCTGACAAATGCAAAGAAAGCATCACTTTGTTCCTGGGCAGTCCACGTAGTTAAAGTCCCGCCTGCAGGGGTAAATTTATAATCTACAAATGTAATCTCTGATGGATCTTTCGGAACATAAATCAGGTTGTTAGAACCTGCGCCATCACGTACTATATTGCTTGAATAGACATAAGAGAAACGTCCTGCTGCTTCTCCGTCATAGAACAATGATACTGATGTACCCAGGAATTTAAGATACTCAATTCTGTATGAAGCTGAAGCAATCAAATGATCAGGCATTACATAATTTGTATAGCTGAGTTCCGGACTGTTAGCGCCATTTACGTTTGCATTACCGTTCCATGCTGAAGCTGCCTGATCACCGGCTCCGTCAACAAGGTTTTTAGCTACAGAGTGAGTATAGGCAATCATTCCGGAAAAACCATTGGTGAATGTTTTCTCTAATTTTCCGGTAATTGAAAAGTAGTAGCCACCCTTCCTGTTTTCAAGGACAATCGGTGAGACACCGTTACCTGTTCCCAAAGAGGTTGTAACAATACCCGCAGCATTAATAAGCTGGTAATATTTAGCTGGGTTTGTTGTAGGATAGATAAGCCTGTTATCGGGATAGCCAGATATATTCATGTTGGCAGCTCCCTGAAGACCTTCGTTTACAAAGAATGCAGTATTAATGTCTTTATTATACACGCCTTCAAGGGTACCTTTTAATCCCCATGGAAGTTTTGCATCCAAAGCTAAACTGCTTTTCCAGGTTTGTGGCATCTTGAAATTCGGGGAGATAACAGTAAAGGTGCCCGGAACAATTGTTCCAGCTGCCGGCTGGGTAGCCGGATAGTATGCATTTATTGCAGGATTAAATGGTCCTGGAACGTTAGCTCCGGATAAAGCCTGAGTAGTTTGGACCATTCCGGCATCTCCTACCTGACCTACAATCCATACAAATGGAACACGTCCTGTAAATATACCTGTTCCTCCGCGTAATACTAAAGAACGATCTTCTTTCAAATCATAGTTAAAGCCGATTCTTGGTGATACCATAACTCTTGATTTCGGTAAAGTTGATGTGTGATAAGTATTACCACCAAAATCAAGTGTAGCGATAATTGGATGATCAGCACCTGGTGATGGGTATGACGGACGGTCAAGACGAATACCTCCTACAACTTTTAAACGGCTGTTAACATTAAGCTCATCCTGAATATATCCTGCGATCTGATTGAACTGGAATGAAGGAAATGCCTGTGCATAACCAGGAGTATTGGAGAAAGTAATACCAAAGTTCTTTGGATTAACCCCGGTTACAAAGTCATTCCATGAATTGAATACATAATAACTTGAACCGAAGCGCATGAAACCGTTCTTTGTATTATCATGTTCATAGTTAATACCGGCAGTCATATTATTTTTACCCCATGTCCAGGTTACATCATCATTAAATGTAGTTGTTGCGACCTGACGAAGGTTCCCATATGAGAATAGTTCAGTACCAAAAGATACGTAAGGGATACCAGCCTGAAGAATATCAACAAATGGGAAAAGTTTTCCATCATTGCTGCGTGGCTCATTCTGATATGAATAGGTTCCGCGAAGTGTGTTCAGAACTTTTCCGCCAAACAGAGTAGAGTTTAATTCTCCAGACCATGAACTGAAGTTATTCTGCTGATAATATCCAGAATTCTGATACCACATAGCATCCATACTCTGCCTGTTGTTGGTATAAATTCCGGAGAATGGAGATACAGAAGTACTGGGATAATTTGGAGTTTTACTTGCCTGATAGCTATAACGGACATTAAATTTGTTATTGTTATTGATGTTCCAGTCTATTCTTGCAAGAAATTTTTGGCCGGGACTCTTCTGTGAATATCCCTGATAAGGACCAGTGATATATCCATAGGTATCTTTCAGGTAAGCGCTCATCATGTCCATGTCGGCGACGGTTGGACGTGCAATATTATTGGCATAATCCGGAGGTGAATCAGGAGTTGAAGCAACTCTCTGAGGTCCGGGAACCGTATTCTTTTCTGTTTCAGCATTTATGAAAAAGAACAATTTATTCTTAATAATAGGGCCGCCAAGACGAAATCCCTGCATGCTGTAGCTGGCTTGGTTACGAATAAATGTTGCGTCTCCTACTTTATTACCTTTGTAATTCTGATTATTCATGTAGGTATATACAGATCCGGAAAACTCGTTGGTCCCTGAACGGGTTACAGCATTAACTGATGCACCAATAAATCCACTTTGACGTACATCATACGGTGTGATATTAACTGAAATCTGGTCAATAGCATCGAGGGAGATAGGTGTACCATTCCCCGGCAGGTTAGTACCGATACCAAATGCATTATTAAACTGAGCACCGTCAACGGTAATGAAGTTCTGACGGTAATTTCCACCGCCAATCTGGTTGCCGTTTGCCTGAGGTGTGAGCCGGGTGATATCATTTATACTCCTGTTTACAGTAGGCATCAGCGTTAATTGCCTGTTGTTGATATTTATTGAAGTACCATTCTTTTCTGAATTAAATTGTGGCGTTTTTGCACCTACAACAACCACTTCTGCAAGTGCAGAAGCACTTTCATCCAAAGATGTGTTCAGAGTAAATTTTTCACCAAGGTTCAATGTAATATCAGTTAATGTCTTCTTTGAATACCCAACAAAGGAGACCTCAACAGTATACGGACCACCTGGCCTCATACCCTGAATGACAAAAAGACCATCATTATTGGCAAGCGCGCCATATTGTGATCCGGAAGGAACATGAACAGCTACAATAGTTGCACCCGGTAATGCTTTACCGTCTTTATCAACTATTTTGCCGCTCATAGAAGATGTCGTCGATCCCTGCCCGAACATCAGAACACCGATGAACAGGAAGATCAACATCATAAACAAACGTTTAAGTTGCTTCATCATAAAATTAGGATTAAGGATTAATAAATTTTCAACAAGGTTATTGTAAATAGTTCATTAGTAGGTTACATCGGAGTTACAAATATGTTAAATCCGGTGCATCAATTTACGGCTCTTTGGATGAACCTGCCCAATTAAGAAAAGATTAGTTTTTAACAAATTATGAATAGGCCTTGTTAATATCTTTGTGTAAAATTTCTTTGATAATAATTTCTGTAGCTCCGGCATTTTCTTTTACATATTTTGATGCAATTTCAGCTGAAATTGTATAGATTTTCTCGTCCGACAGCCAAAAATCCAAAATTCGTTTAAAATCATCAAAGGTGAGAAATGACTTTGCACCTCCGACACTCAGGAGATCAACAGCTTCTTTGAAATTTTCATATCTGGGCCCGAAAAGTACCGGAATTCCCCAGCATGCAGGTTCAAGAATATTGTGGATACCCTTTCCAAATCCGCCACCGATAGCAGCAATATATGCATACCTGTATGCTGAAGAAAGCATACCGATATTATCAATAATAAGTACGCGTGCATCAGCATAATCTTCATTGTACTTAGAAAATCTTATATATTTCACTTTAAACAGCTTTTCCAGTCTTTCAATATTTGCCTTATCAATTTCATGCGGTGCGAAAACCCATTTCATTCCCGAGGGGAAACAGTTGATATACTCTGCAATTATCTCCTCATCCTGCCTCCAGCTGCTTCCGGCCAAAAATAATTTTTCACCTCCCCTGAACTGTTCGAGCTGTGGAATCTCTCTGGCTGTACCGGCTATCTCAATCACTCTGTCGAATCTTGTATCACCGGCGAGATAAACTTTCTCCATGCCGATACCGGTGAGAAGGTCGTAGGACCTTTGATCCTGTACAAATATTTTTTCAAATTTCCTTAACATATTTCTGAAAAACGATCCGTACCACTTGAAAAAATGTTGCCCCGGACGAAATATTCCTGATATAAGATATAAAGGAATATTCTTCCTGTAAAGTGTTGATATATAATTATTCCAAAATTCGTATTTGACGAATATTACAAATTCCGGTTTAACCAGATCTATGAATTTCCCGGCATTGTATGGTGAATCTGAAGGGAGATAACTGATACAATCGGCTTTATTATAATTCTTTCGTATTTCATAGCCTGAGGGAGAAAAAAAAGTAAGTACAATTTTGAATACCGGCATCTCTTTTTTAACTGCCTCTATTACCGGCCTTCCCTGCTCAAATTCACCAAGTGATGCACAATGAATCCAGATAACCCTGTCTCCCGGTTTTATCTTTTCAGCAATTTTTTCTGCCCACTTTTTTCTTCCTTTTACCCATAACGATGCTCTTGAATTAAAAGGAGATATGAGATGAGCAAGTGCGGAGAAAATCAGGATTCCTATGTTGTATAAAACTTTCATAATTCTTTAATTCAAACGGCCAAAGGTAATAAAAATGGTGCAAAGGCGTAAGGGAACGAAGGGAAAGACCAAAGTGACGAAGTGACTTAGGGACTTAGGGACTTAGAGACTTAGAGAAAAAAAATATGAGAAGACAGGGAGACAGGGGGAATGGGATAGTTTTGAGTCATTCAGATTATCCCTTCGTCACTTAGTCCCTTAATCTCTTAGTCATTCCAGTTATGCCATTAATTAAAATAGTCCTATTTTTGAAGGATAATACCTTTCCTCATGGTAAGACTTATTGCCCTGATTATTTCTATTGTTTTGCAAATCATTGCTGCTTCGATTGCATTGGGATTCATGAAGCTTACCAAATACAGGCTTTCATGGATATTGCTCTCCCTCTCTTTTGTATTCATGGCCGTCCGCAAAATTATTCAGCTTTTTGAATTTTTCCGTGGTACTCCCTCATTTACATGGCAGCTGATTGACGAATGGATTGGAGTTCTTATTTCAGTAATGATCATTGGTGGTGTTATTCTCATCCGGGAAATATTTTACTCGCTAAAACGAGCTGAAACTGATAGATCACGTTCTGAAAAAAGAGTAATAAATGCTATAATAAACACCGAGGAAAATGAAAGAAAGAGGTTTGCAAAAGATCTGCATGATGGGCTCGGACCTATTTTGTCAACTGTAAAAATGTCTCTTTCCGCACTAACAGATAGAATCAAAGATCAATCCGGATCGGTTATCCTTAATAATACAAACCATCTCGTAAATGAGGCTATCAACACTATCAAAGACATCTCAAATAACCTGAGCCCGCACGTACTGTCAAATTTTGGACTGGCCAGTGCTATCAGTGCATTTACCACTAAAATTAATCAGACTAAAGCAGTTGAAATTGATTTTAAGTCGAATATGGAGGCCCAGCGGCTTGATAACGAAAAGGAAGTTGTAGTCTATCGCGCTGTTTGTGAGCTTATTAATAATTCAATTCTGCACTCGGGAGCTTCCAGGATTGATATAGAATTAAACAAACACGAAAAATTTATTACCTTGCAGTTTTATGATAACGGACGTGGTTTTGATACATCTTCATTAAGCAAGGAAGACACGAAAGGGATGGGATTATCAAACATTGAGACCCGTGTAAAAACCGTTGAAGGAGTATTTATCCTGGAAAGCACTCCCGGGAAAGGAACAAGTGCTCTTATCAAATTGATTGAATGATTCTTATTAACTCGGAATTGCCTAAAATGGAAAGAATACGAATAATCATTGCAGATGATCACCAGCTATTTCGCAACGGATTAAAGATACTTCTGAATGCATTCCCCGAATTCGAAGTGACAGCCGAAGCTTCAAATGGCGAAGAATTTCTGAAAATTCTGAAGAATACACAGGCAGATGTTGCCCTTATGGATATTAATATGCCTGAAATGGACGGGATAGAAGCTACAAGAAAGGGCCTTAAGATTTGTCCGGGAATTGATATTATCGCTCTTTCAATGTATGGAGAGGAAGAATATTATTATAAGATGGTTGACGCCGGAGCCAAAGGATTCATTCTTAAAGATTCGGACATCTCAGAAGTTAAAGAAGCAATACTCACAGTAAGAAAAGGAGGCAGCTATTTCTCACAGGAGCTGCTTTATCATGTCATTCAGAAGATCAAATACCGCGAACAGGAAAGCAAATCGGCCAATCTTTCCAAAAGAGAAAAAGAAATACTGTTTAAAATCTGTGAAGGACTCTCTAACCAGGAGATCGCTGAGACACTTTTTATAAGTAAAAGAACCGTGGATAAGCACAGAGCAAACCTTCTCGGAAAGACAAACTCCAAGAATACAGCAAGCCTGATACTCTTTGCAATACGAAATAAACTTATCGAGATCTAACATACTGTCCATGGCCGAATCACATAACCTGGGACAAAAAGGAGAAGACCTTGCAGCAGATCACCTGAAGAAAGCAGGTTTCAAAATACTCTTCCGGAATTGGAAATGGGGAAAACACGAAATTGATATCATAGCTGAGAACCAGGATTTTATTGTATTCATAGAGGTAAAAACACGGAATGACGACTTCCAGATGCATCCTGTTACTGCTGTAACCAAAGAAAAGCAAAAATCAATAATCTGGGCAGCAAATGGCTATCTGCAAAAATTCAATATAGATAAAGAGGGCAGGTTTGACATAATAACTGTAATTAAATCTGTCGATTCATATCAGATCGATCATATAGAGGGTGCATTCTATCCGACTTTAAGATAAGAAGTTTGGAGTGCCTAAAGTTTGGAGTGCCTAAAGTTAAAATGGTTGAAAAGGTTTAAGTCTAGTAAATTTATAGTAACTCTAAGTACTCTAGGCACTTTATGAATAAAAAACACCCTAATTATGGATATAGTAACATTAAGAGACTATTGTATTTCAAAGAAAGGAGCCACTGAAAGCTTCCCCTTTGGAGACGATACTCTTGTTTTTAAAGCCGATGGAAAAATATTCGCCCTGGTCAACCTCGATGGTGACCTCAGTATAAACCTTAAATGTGACCCTGCTCTCGCGATCGACCTAAGGGAAAGATACTCCTCGGTTACCCCCGGCTACCATATGAATAAAAAACACTGGAACACTGTTTTACTTGATGGATCTGTCCCTGATAAAGAGGTCCTCAGCTGGATCGATCATTCATACGATCTTATTTCAGGCAGGAGGTAAATCTACTGAATGGTGAGAATTACTTGAACCAACGAACAGTTGAACAAACGAATTCAGAAGTAAAAATTTAAATCAAACATTTAGAAATGAATATTATTTAGAGATTTATGTTCAATATTTTAACATTCTTATTTCGGATGTTCTAATGTTCTTACTTCAAAAAAATACCAAATAACAAAATTACCTTAGAGATTCATTTCTGCAACTAATCAATTTTATTTCTTCATAATTTCTCTAGCTTAGCATTTTTATAAATTGAACTTATCGAATATTCAAGACCTAATTTGTAATTAAATTATAGTATTATGAAGACCCGTCTCCTGCTGGCATTAATTCTATCCCTTTTTATTGTACCGTCCTTTGCGCAAAAGAAAAATACTGCTCATCAGAAAACCGAAGAGGGTTACAAGTTTACTCCGGTGGTCGAATTAAAAGCCACTCCTGTTAAAAACCAGGCAGGAACCGGAACCTGCTGGTGTTTCGCCACTACTTCATTTATTGAATCTGAACTACTCCGGAAAGGGAAAGGAGAATATGATCTTTCGGAAATGTATATAGTACGATATAATTATGTCGACCGGCTGCAAGATAATTTTATCCAACAGGGTAACGGAAACCTTGGTCAGGGCAGTGTCGGTCATGACTGGATGACAGAATTTGCGAAAAACGGAATTGTCCCCTATGAAGTATATACAGGTCTTAACTACAGCATGACAAACCACAATCATGGCGAATTGAATGCTTTTATAAATGCAATTGCCACCGTACCTCTAAAGAGAAACAAGGAAAGCGATCAGTATTTCACTATAGTCGATGCAGTGCTTGATACTTATCTGGGTAAAGTTCCTCAATCCTTCACATATAAGGGAGTCGGCTACACTCCCAAATCCTTCACGGCTAGTCTTGGCATTAAACCCGAGGACTATGTTGAGATCACTTCATTCACCTTTTTCCCTTTTTATACTCAGGGATTGGTTCCTATTCCTGATAACTGGAGAAAAATGAATTATTACAATGTGCCTCTTAACGAACTTATCATAATTATGGATTCTGCACTTATTAAAGGTTATACTATAGCCTGGGATGGCGATGTAAGCGAAAAAGGTTTTTCTCATTTCAAAGGGGTCGCAATAATCCCGGAAATTGAAAATACTGATCAGTATTCCAGTGCCGACAAGTCCAGGTTGGGGAAAATGACTCCGGAGGAACGCGCTGCAGAAGCCTATAAGTTCAGCAGGCCTTTCCCGGAAGTTAAAGTAACTCAGGAATTTCGTGAAGAAGGATATGATAATAAAACTACGACTGACGATCATAGTATGCATATTACCGGTATTGTGAAAGATCAGAACGGTACCAAATATTATATTACCAAGAACTCATATGGAACTGACAGGAATCCTTTCGAAGGCTACCTGAATATGTCTGAAAACTATGTCCGGGCAAAAACGATCTATATTATGGTTAATAAAAATGCCATCCCGTCCGAGATAAAGACAAAACTGGGATTATGAAATGAATGGTAGGGTCATGCCATGGCATGACCTTATTCCACCAGTAGATTACAGCCTCTTATATTAGAATTGTCAAACCTGCCGAGTACTTCGAACCCTCCGTCCTCGTAAACTTTGCCGAGATCGCCGGTAGCAATAAAGGAACATGAGTTTATATTTGCCAGGTCGATTATATTAATTCCTCCTGTTCCGGCTGGTTCGTTATAAAGGGTTAGAGGATCCTGTGGATCTCTGATAATTATTTTCATCCATGGAGGACAATAAAATATCCCATCACCTTTTGAGTACGCCTGACTCAATAATTCAGTCATCCCATACTCCGAATGAATTGAAAGTACATTCAATTTCCCTTTCAGAATAGAATGAAGTTCTGAACGAGTCAGCTCTTTCCTCCTGCCTTTCATACCACCTGTCTCCATCACGATTACTCCGGAAAGATCAGGTGACTGATTTTCCGCCAGATCAATCAAGGCAAAACTGACACCAAGCAATAAGACTTTCTGTTTTTCTTCTTTCGCCTTTTTTATTGTATGAATAAGGTCTTCGATATTATTTTTGTAGAATCCGCTATAAGGATTCCGGCTTTTCTTAATCAGATTATCAACCATATAAACGAGCGAAGATCCTTCTCTTTCCATGTATGACGGAAGCAAAGCGGCAATAAGATATTCTTCCGGTTCGCCGTAAAACAGGCTGAAAGATCTCAGGAAACTCTCCTCATATAAAAGTAAATCATTTACGAAATGTTTCCCGGTAGTAATGCCTGTTGTCCCACTGCTTTCAAAGATAATTTCGACAGGAAGATCACCGGTAACGATTTTATGATTTCTGAAGAATTCAACTGGTAGAAAAGGTATTTCATAAGGAGTTTTTATTTTAGAACAGCCCTTTCCAAGACTTTTTAAAAAGTTGTGATATATAGTATTATTATTGTATTGATAATTAAATACTTCAAATGTAGTTTCCCAAAAGTCTGTCTTGCTTTTAATATTGAATATCCGCCTCTGCAAATTCTGCAATTGCATTATCATTTGCCTGGAAAAGTTAATGAGCCATCCGGCTGATAGACCCATTGGAAAGTACATTCCCCATAGACAATCCCCTGCCTGGTTTCATTAACTGTACTGACAATCCTGAATTTTGTATAATCTTCGTTCCCTGATCTATAGATCCATACCTGGTTGGCATTTATCGGATCGGCCATATCCTGCCATTGTGTTACAGAAACGGTTTTAAGATTGTTAAAAGCCGATTGTGCCGTTGTTTCATCAGCATAATCACCAATTTTAAAAAATGATGGTTTAAGATTATTGTTCTGTAATGTTAATCTTGGAGGCAGAGTGTCAACATTAACATATAAAGATATGTCATATCCCTGAGCATTAATTGTGGATACCAGCTTTGCCCCGGAAAATGAAAACCCATAGTTATAATAAGTTGTAGAGAAGTAAGTGATATTGTCAATAGTATCAATGCCGGAAGTACGGGTTGGTTCCTTTTTCGTACAGGCTGTAAGAATTAAAAAACTCCCAAGAAATATGAATACTATCTTTTTCATAATGCAAAGATAATAGATCTTCTATTCTCCCCGTATCGCTGTTATCCCGGGCAGCTTCTTCCCTTCCATATACTCAAGCATCGCACCGCCACCGGTTGAAACGTAGCTCACTTTATCAGCGAGTCCGTTTTTGTTTATTGCAGCTACGGAATCGCCGCCTCCGATAAGACTGTATGCTCCTTTCGCTGTTGCTGCGGCTATAGCCTTAGCCACGGCAGTTGTTCCTTTTGAGAATTTTTCCATCTCAAAAACTCCCATTGGCCCGTTCCACAGAATTGTTTTTGAATTTTCAATAACCGAAGAAAATTCCTTAATAGTTTTCTCAGCAATATCCAGACCCAGCCATCCATCTTCAACGGCATTGGCAGCAGTAACATGAGTATTAGCCTCATTATCAAACTTATCAGCATTCAGACTATCGACCGGAAGATAAAGTTTGACTTTCTTTTCTTTGGCTTTTTCAATAAGTTTCAATGCGAGATCAAGCTTGTCCTCTTCACAGAGAGACTTGCCGATTTTACCACCCATTGCTTTAATAAAGGTATAGGTCATTCCTCCACCTATAATCAGATTATCAACCCTGTTAAGAAGATTTTCAATCAGCATGATCTTATCTGAAACTTTTGCTCCTCCCATTATTGCTGTAAACGGCCGCTGGGGATCCTTAAGAACCTTATCCATTGCTGCAAGCTCACTGTTAATGAGGAAACCGAACATTCTTTTATCAGTGTCGAAATAATCAGCCATGACAGCAGTGGTCGCATGAGCACGGTGGGCTGTCCCAAATGCATCATTAACATAAATTTCTGCATAACCTGCCAGTTTTTTTGCCATTTCTTTCTGCCTGATCTTCATCTCAGCTTTAGCGGCTTTCTTTTCCTCATCAGTAACTGTCTCAGGCAGAATTGGTTTCCCCTCTTCTTCCGGATAAAAACGTACATTCTCCAGAAGAAGGATCTCTCCCGGTTTCAGTGCGGCTGACATTTTCATGGCTGATTCCCCGAGGCAATCATCTGCGAACAGTACCTTTTTTCCAAGAAGTTTTTCCAGAACCGGAAGAACAGGCTTAAGCGAATATTTCTCCATACGTCCCTCAGGCCTTCCCAGATGTGACATAAGGATCAGGCATCCGCCATCGTTAAGAATTTTATTAATTGTAAGTAATGCTCCCCTGATACGGGTATCATCGGTTACTGTAAAAGTCTTTTTGTCGAGGGGTACATTGAAATCGACCCTTACTATTGCCTTCTTTCCTTTGAAATTAAAGTCCTGAATCATTTTCATAGATCAAATATTTTTATTTAACACAAGAAATTCTCAATTACAAACCTACATTTTTTTTGGAAATATTCATTTGCAAAAATGGCTCAAAATATAAACCTCTGAGTAACTCTGTGAATTCATAAAAGATTATTTAAATTTGAAAAAAAAGTCATGACAAAAATCACACTTAAAGGGAATCCCATCAATACATCCGGAAACCTTCCGGCTAAAGGTAGCAAAGCCCCCAATTTTACACTTGTTAAATCTGACCTAACAAATCTTTCTCTATCAGAGCTTAAGGGTAAAAAACTTATACTGAACATATTCCCAAGTCTGGACACTTCAACGTGTGCCACCTCAGTCCGCAAATTCAACCAGTTGGCCGCAGGGAAAACCAATACAGTAGTTCTTGCAATTTCAAAGGACCTTCCCTTCGCTCACGGGAGGTTTTGTTCCACTGAAGGAATTACAAATGTGACCACCCTCTCAGGATTCCGCGATTCAGCTTTCGGAAAATCATACGGTATCGATATAATCGACGGACCGCTTGCCGGTGTTTATGGGCGCAGTATTGTGGTTGTTGATGAAAATGGAAAAGTTACTTATACCCAGCTTGTCCCTGAGATAACGCAGGAGCCTGATTATGATTCGGCACTTGCTGCTTTATAAGTATCTGAAAGAATAATCGGAAGATGAATTTTTCACAGATCCCTGGTCAAAAAGAGATTAAAGCAAAACTGCTCCGGTCTGTAAAGGAAGAAAGAGTCAGCCATGCACAGCTTTTTGCAGGGCCTGAAGGTTGTGGCAGTATGGCTCTGGCATTGGCGTATGCCCGGTATATCAATTGTGAGAGCCGGACAGACTATGACTCATGCGGTACCTGTAAGTCGTGCGTAAAATATGAGAAACTGATCCATCCCGATCTTCATTTTGTCTTTCCCGTTATAAAAGGGAAGAAAGTCACAGATCCGGTAAGTGACAATTATTTAGAGGAATGGAGAGAGTTTGTAAAAAGGTCTCCCTATTTTACTCTTAATAACTGGATGGATTCTATAGAAGTCGGGAATGCCCAGGGGATGATATTTGCTTCGGAAGCCTCTGAAATAATAAAAAAACTGAGTCTTAAGACTTTCGAATCAGACTTTAAGATTATGATAATCTGGCTGCCAGAAAAAATGCATCAGGCAACAGCCAATAAACTTCTGAAGATGATAGAGGAGCCGCCGGAAAAAACTCTTTTCCTCCTGGTTTCAGAAGAGCCCGATAAGGTAATACCTACAATCCTTTCAAGGTGTCAGCTTGTTAAAGTCCCTTCCTTCAACAGTCGTGATATTAAAAAATACCTTATAGACAGGTTTAACATAGCAGTCGATAAAGCTGCTGATATATCACGTGTGTCAAACGGAAATATAACAAGGGCAATTGAGTTTTGTGAAAATGAAGACTCTTCACTGGCAAATCTTGAACGTTTTAAAAGTCTGATGAGATTTGCCTGGAAACGTGACATCATTTCAATTATCAATTGGTCAGAAGAGATTTCAACAACAGGCAGGGAAGCTCAGAAAAACTTTATTTCTTTTTCTATGAGAATTCTCCGGGAAAACCTGATGCTATCTCTCGATCAGTTGAAAAACAGTCTCGTTTTCCTGACAGGTGAAGAGGCAACTTTCTCAGGAAATTTTCACCCCTTCATAAATCAGAATAATATTTATCCGCTTACAGAAGAGTTCAATCTTGTCTATTCCCATATTGAGTCAAACGGAAATGCAAAAATAATCTTCCTTGACCTGGCATTGAAAGTTACAAGGCTTATCCGCTGATCAAAACACCGAATCTTGAATTTGATTCATTTATTCACTACTTTTGCGGAATAATTTCTGAATCTAAAGAGTTTTATGACAGATAATGAAGATATTCAAGGGCAGACAGGGGAAGAGATCCGGATGCCTGATATAACATATAAGCCCGGGTATAATAAACTGGATTCTTTCAACTGGTTGAAAGATTTGCATGAAACTCCTGACTTAAATGACACAGTAGAAATCCGATTCAAAAATACCAGAAAAGGGTTTTTCAGGAATGTAAACGGATTAAGACTTGAGATTGGTGATGTGGTCGCAGTGGAGGCATCTCCGGGACATGATATAGGCAGAGTTTCGATGGTTGGACATCTGGTGGAAGAACAACTAAAAAGACTGAAGGTACATCCATCCCCCGATGATCTGAAAAAAGTGTACCGTAAGGCAAAAGCTGTTGACATTCAGAAATGGGAAGAGGCAAAGAAACTGGAGACCCCGACTATGTTGCGTTCAAGAAATATTTCTGAAGAACTCAAACTTAATATGAAGATCGGGGATGTTGAATATCAGGGCGATAAGACAAAGGCCATATTCTATTACATAGCCGATGAGAGAGTGGATTTCCGCCAGCTTATTAAAGTCCTTGCCGATGAATTCAGGGTAAGAATAGAGATGCGCCAGATAGGTGCGCGCCAGGAAGCAGGAAGAATAGGAGGAATCGGATCATGTGGAAGAGAACTTTGCTGTGCGACCCATATTACTAATTTTATTTCAGTTACAACAACTCATGCTAAATACCAGGAGTTATCGCTGAATCCACAAAAACTCGCCGGGCAATGCAGTAAACTTAAATGCTGCCTCAACTTTGAATTAGATTGTTATGTTGATGCACAAAGGTCATTTCCGCCAAGAGATGTTGCGCTTGAAGCTCTTGACTGTACCGGCTATTTCCAGAAGCTGGAAGTTCATAAAGGTCTATACTGGTATTCGACAGATCCGCATTCAAATGCGAACCTTATCGCACTTCCGGTGCAGAGGGTCAGGGAGATTCAGGCTATTAACAGAAAAGGGGAAAAAGTCGATAAGCTTAAACTGATCGATGAATCATGGGAGATAAAACCAGTTTCTCAGGACTTGTTGAAGAATAACAGTCTTACAAGGTTCGATCCTCCTGATAACAAAAATCAGCAGAACAAGAATCCACACAAAAGAAAAAACAGAAGATTCAATGATAAAAGGAATAAATAGATTTTCATTCATTTTAATATTGACATTCTTATTATTATTCTTATCATGCAACAGTAAGGTTATTTATACAAATTCCCAGGCAATGGATGAAGAGACCTGGAAGCTGATGGATATACCCACATTTAAAGTACCAATAACAGATACTCTTAACAGCAATAATGTATTTTTTACTATCAGAAACGGCTCCTCTTACCCATTTCGTAATATTTATCTTTTCGTGACAACAACATCCCCGGATGGAAGAAAAATTACCGATACTCTTCAGTACAACCTTGCTGATGAAAAGGGAAAATGGTATGGTAAGGGATTTGGTGATATACATGAACTGAATCTTCCATATAAATCAAATGTCTATTTTCCCTTAAAAGGCACATACGAGTTTAAGATTCAGCATGGTATGCGCATTGAAAATCTTAAGGGTGTTTATGATTTCGGATTGAGAATAGAAAAGATCAGAAAATAAATCTCTGCAGGTGGGAAAGAATAAACTGGCCAGATGGACTGAGTTGGGATCATACGATAATGTTATCCAGCCGGAAATCGAAGATATATCAGGAAAAGATCACCCAATAAAAGGGAGATGGAATCAAGAGCTTTTCAAAAATGAAAATCCCATTGTTCTTGAACTCGGATGTGGCAAAGGAGAATATACTGTCGGTCTGGCAAATAATTTCCCTGATAACAATTTTATAGGAATTGATATTAAGGGAGCCCGCATGTGGCGGGGAGCTAAAACAGCTAATGAACAGAAATTACCAAATGTAGCTTTCCTGCGTACAAGAATTGAATTCATCAATTCCTTCTTTTCTGAAGATGAGGTTGATGAGATCTGGATTACTTTTCCCGATCCCCATCCTGGCGGAAGAAACTCAAATAAGAGACTGACATCTCCGTGGTTCCTTAATTCTTATCGTCATTTTCTAAAAGATAAAGGATTAATTCATCTGAAAACCGACAACAAAGAGCTTTACAATTTCACAAATAAAGTTTTAGATTATAATGACCTTGAACCCATTCTCTCAACAAATGATCTGTATTCAGAAAAAATTGATAATATTCTTTCAATCAGAACCCATTATGAAAAGATTTTTCTGGATGCGGGTCTAAAAATAAACTATTTATCTTTCAGGCTTGATAAAGAAAAAATTATCAAAAATGCTCCAGGTAAAGAAAAAAATAAATGACGACTTTTTCTCAAAGGTGTATCAGGTGACAAAGTGTATACCCTACGGAAGGATAACCTCGTATGGTGCCATCGCCCGCTATCTGGGTTCCGGCAGGTCGGCACGTATGGTTGGCTGGGCACTTAATGTAAGTCACATCAATCAAGAATTTATACCTGCTCACAGGGTTGTAAACCGGAATGGCCTTCTCACCGGCAAACATCATTTCGGTAATTCGACAACTATGGAACAACTTCTTGTTAATGAGGGTATTATCATTGTAAATGATTGGATAATCAATTTTGAAGAAAAGTTCTGGGATCCTGGAACAGAACTTAAATAAGTTTGGAGTGCCTGAAGATAAACCCCCTTTTTATTCCCCCCACTGGGGGGAAAAATCCTCACTGGTTTAGTGTAATTATGGTAATTACCAGCGTATTATCTCCCCCCACGGGGGAGATGTCAGCGAAGCTGACAGAGGGGTGTTACTCCCGAAACAGGACCCCAAGGGGGAGATGGTATTTTAACTCTAGCTCACTCCAAACTTTTACTATATACATTTTGTATTTTAACAAAAAACCGTTAAACTTGCACCTTGTTTATATTTAAATCAAATAAAAATAACGGTAAATAACTGGATGTATTCAAAAGATCAGATATTAAAAGCCCTTTACAGGGTCGTACACCCGGAAAAAAAGAAAGATATAGTTACCCTGGGAATGATCTCTGAAGTTGAATCCGGTGAAAACGGAATATCTATCACACTTACTCCTGATAAGTCGAACGACCCTTTCATCTCATCGATCAAGAGCACAATTGTCAGGACAATAAAAGAGGTTCTTGGACCCGATGCGATAATTAACGAAATAAAAGTTCAGCCAAAGGTCATAGTTGGGAAACAAAAGGAAAAACCGCAGGATGTTTTACCCGGAGTATCAAATATAATTGCTGTGGCATCTGGAAAGGGTGGTGTAGGGAAGACGACAATCGCTGTAAACCTGGCTATCTCCCTGGCGAGAATGGGATATAAGGTCGGACTCCTTGATGCAGACATCTTCGGACCATCGGTTCCAAAAATGTTTAATGAAGAAAAATTCAGACCCGAAGTAAGAAGAGACGAACATGCTGATCACATTATTCCATTAACTAAATTCGGAGTTAAAGTTCTCTCAACAGGTTTTTTTGTTGATCCGGCAGATGCAGTTATCTGGCGGGGGCCTATGGCTTCCAACTTCCTTAAACAACTGATAATGCAGGGTGATTGGGGGCAACTCGATTATCTGCTTGTTGATTTACCTCCCGGTACAAGCGATATTCATCTGACTCTTGTTCAGGAGGTTCCTGTTACCGGAGCCATTGTTATCAGCACACCTCAGGATGTTGCTCTTGCAGATGCAATGAAAGGGATATCAATGTTCAGGAGCAATAAAATTAATGTGCCGGTACTCGGTTTGGTCGAAAACATGTCGTGGTTTACTCCTGCAGAACTTCCGGAGAACAAATACTACATTTTCGGAAAAGATGGCTGCAGGAAACTAGCTGAAAAAATGAATGTCCCTCTGCTTGGGCAAATTCCTCTTGTTCAGAGCATCTGTGAAGGCAGCGATAATGGTCAACCGGTAGCCCTGGGTGATTCAATCACAGGAAAAGCGTTTATGGCACTTGCCGAGGAACTTATTAAGAGAATAGGGCAAAGAAATAAAGAACAGGGCCAAACCGTTAAACTTAAGATTACTAAATAAATTTACGAAAGATATGACAGACACTACCAGTATTAAAGATCGCGTTCTGAAAGCGCTTGAAAGAGTAAGACCTTATCTTCAGTCTGACGGAGGAGATATAGAATTCATTGATGTTATTGATGATATGACTGTCAAAGTTAAGCTTACAGGTGCATGTCATGGCTGTCCTTACAGCATGCAGACTTTAAAGGCAGGAGTTGAACAGGCTATAATGAAGGAAGTACCCGAAATAAAGAGAGTTATTTCAGCCTGAGAAACCACATCAGCTCAATTTTATTTACCTTTGAAATACTATACACAAAATTAGTTAGTTATAGTATTAAAAGTCACTTATTGGCTTCAAACAAAACATCATACAAATATCTGGTGCTATTGGGGTTATCCCTGGCACTTACATACTGTTCGGTTGAAAAAAACACGGGCTCAAGCAGGTTTTATCAGAGTATGACAGCCAGATATAACATCTACTTTAATGGTTATGAGAGCTTTAAGGCCGGCCTGGTTAAGATATCAAAGGGTTATCAGGATGATTATGCAGAATTACTGAGGGTGTTTGAATACAGTGATCCTTCGACAGCTTCTCTTTGTTCTTCTGACATGGAAAGGGCAATACAGAAAGCCTCAAAACTTATTTCCCTGAAGTCAATAACTGCAAAACCAGAATTCAAAGATTCGCATGAACTCTCCGAAAAGGATAAAAAACTCGTCGAAAGGAAAGAATATAATGAGTGGGTTGACGACAGTTATCTGCTTATCGGTAAAGCGAAGTTTTATAAACATGAGTACAATGCAGCCACTTCAATATTCAATTACTGTATAACCGATGCAAACGATCCGCTAATTAAAACGGAGGCTGTTATCTGGCTGGCCAGAATATATAATGAGACCGGCAATTATAGCGAGTCATACAGATTAATCAATGGCATCGATATTACAACGGACTTTGCAAAGTCGTTAAAATCAATGTACTATACAACCCTTGCTGATCTGTTCATCAAACAAAAAAGGTATTCTGAAGCAATAGATCCACTTAGGAAATCAATTGAACTTGTTTCAGGTAAAAGGACCAGGTACAGGTTTACTTATCTAAGCGCTCAGTTATATGAGAAGACAGGAGATGGAGCCAGGGCTACATCACTATATCGCAAAGTTGTTAATATGAACCCACCTTATGATGTCGAATTTAATGCCAGAATAAACATTGCTGGTGTTTTTGATGTTAACTCCGGCAATCCGCAGGAAATTAGAAGGGAGCTTGAAAGAATGCTTAATGATTCTAAAAACAAGGAGTATCAGGACCAGATTTACTTTGCACTTGGTAATATATCGATGAAAGAGGGAAATGAGTCGGAAGCCCTTGGATACTTCAGAAAATCTGCAATTGCAAAATCGCAGAATCAGAATCAGAAAGGCAGATCTTACCTTGCTCTTGCAGGTTATTATTTTAAGAAACCAGATTATTTGAAGGCAGGGACCTACTATGATAGTGCTGTCTTTTTTCTGAATCAGAAATATCCCGATTATCTCGCAATAAAAACCAAATCACAAAACCTGAATGCTCTTGTTTCCCAATTGAAAATAATACAGCGTGAGGACAGCCTTCAGAAGGTTGCCAGGATGACTGAACCTGAAAGGAATGCACTGATTGCATCAATAATAGCAAAGACAGTTAAAGACCAAAGTGAAGGCAAAACCTCAGCCAATTCCGACAGGTACAATCTTGGAGAGTATTATGAAAATGAAAGACGGGCTCAGGGGAATATTGATCAGGAGGGCAAATGGTATTTTTATAATCAGACCGCGTTGACTTTTGGCCGGACTGAATTCCATAAACGCTGGGGTGACAGAAAACTTGAAGACAATTGGAGAAGGTCTAACAAAACGAGAGTAAATAATGTACAGGCTTCCAATAATCCCAATGAGGCTGCGCAGCATGTATCTGACACCCTGGCAGCCGAAACCGATTATAAAAAACCTCAATTCTATTTAAAAAATCTACCGCTAAAGGACTCTTTAATTATTATTTCTAACGATAAAATAGCTATTGCCATGCTAAATGCAGGCAAAGCATATGCTGAACGCATTCCAGACCCTGTCAAAGCAACTGAAACATTCGAGTCGCTTATTAACCGTTTCCCTTCCAGTGACCTTGTTCCTGAAACATTATATAATCTGTATAATGTAAATAAAGAGGGGAATAATGCAAAATCCGAAACCTACAGACAACGATTACTGCAAAAGTATCCCGATAATGAGTTTGCCAGAATACTTTCAGATCCTGCCTATTACGAGAAAAAAATGGCTGAACTGAAAATGGCTGAAAAAACTTATGAAGATGCTTATACCGCATACACAAGTGAAAAATTCAAAGATGCAATTTCTATCAGCGATGATGCACTGAAAAAATATCCTAAGGATCAGCTCGCGCCTAAATTTTTGCTTATCCGGGCTTATTCGGTTGGCAAAATAACTGATGAAAGAACTTTCGAGGAAGAACTTAATAATCTTATTAAACTATGGCCTGAAACAGCTGAGAGTAAGAAAGCTGCCCAGATAATTGCATACCTCAACCAGAAGATGCCTGAACTTAAAGTTGAAGAAGATAAAAAAATTGCTACTGAAATTTACACTGCCGATACGACTGTAAATCATGTTTTTGTATTGATTATCACCGATCCTGCTTTTAATTTGAACCAGGCATCATTTGATGTAATCAGCTATAATATTGATAATTTTACAAATAAAAATTACAAGACAGTTGGAGCACTCGTTGATAATAAATTTATACAGATAATTGTTTCCGGGTTTTCTGATTTTACTCAGGCACTCGATTATTACTATACTTTTAAAACTGAAAAGAATGTTAGAAATCCGACTGGTTCAAAGATGATGACATTTATAATAAGCGACAACAACCTCAAAGTCCTGAAAAACGATAAGGATCCCGGACGTTATCAGCTTTTCTTTAAGGATAAATATTTAAAATGAGGAAAATAAAAATACTCTGGACAGATGACGAGGTAGAGGCACTGAAACCTCATATTTTTTTCCTTGAAGAGAAAGGTTATGAGATTGACACCTGCTCAAACGGTAACGATACAATCGACCTTGTCAGGCAGAACCGTTATGATCTGATTTTTCTAGATGAAAATATGCCCGGCTTAAGCGGAATTGAGACATTAAAGCTGATAAAGGAGGTCAGGACCGATATTCCTGTTGTGATGATCACCAAAAGTGATGAAGAAGATATAATGGAAGCTGCCATAGGATCAGAAATTGCTGATTATCTGATTAAACCGGTCAAGCCAAAGCAGGTACTTCTGGCAATAAAAAAGATTCTCGATCAACGACGCCTGGTAACGGAAAAAACAACCACTGATTACAGACAGGAATTCAACCGGATCAGCAGCATGATCTCTTCGGCCTCAACTTTTACCGACTGGACAGAGTTGTATAAGAAAATAGTCTTCTGGGAATCTGAACTTGAAAAATCTACCGACCCGGGTATGACTGATATCCTTAAACTGCAACAGAACGAGGCAAATAATTCGTTTTCGAAATTCATCACTTATAATTATCTCGATTGGCTAAGGCCTGAAAGTACAAATAAACCGTTGCTTTCCCCTGCACTTTTTTCGCAGAAAATTTTCCCCCGGATAGATCAAAACAGACCCCTGTTCTTTATCCTTATCGATAACATGAGGTATGACCAGTGGAAAACTATCTCCGCTGAGTTATCGGGGTTGTACAGGATCATTGAAGAGGATCTGTATTACAGCATTTTGCCAACTTCAACACAATTCAGCAGGAATTCTATTTTCTCAGGTTTAATGCCGTCTGCAATTGCAGAACTTAGGCCTGATTTA
>Ga0182027_10000792_pt1 | contig 53610 bp, 45 predicted proteins | sample 712E1DmetaG_FD_121300 | JGI IMG/M metagenome (GOLD analysis project Ga0182027, IMG submission 121300) | Permafrost microbial communities from Stordalen Mire, Sweden - 712E1D metaG (Illumina Assembly) | ecosystem: Environmental > Terrestrial > Soil > Wetlands > Permafrost | place: Sweden...
TCTGATCAGTAAATATGTTCCGAAACTCAATGCACAAGGCAGAACATAGCCTCCGTTATAATCGGTATGTTCCCCAATAAGGTTAACTCTTCCAGGTGCAAAATATATATGAATATCTTCATCAATAATGCTGTATTTTTCTATAAAAACATTTTTTAACTTTTCTAAATCCATTTTCTAAGATTTATTGGGTTTTTAAATTCTCTCATTATGTAAATTAAAAATAGTTTAATAGTAATATTTACTTTTAATCCTGGACTACCTTGGCAATTTTGACCATTTTACCCATTTCCTTTCTATTATTCAATTTAAAATGATAGTAAAAAGCTCCTTTTTTTGAGTCGGTTGTATTTTTTTTTCTGGTCTTTGCCAAAACATTCAATGAAAGTATTTTTTTTCTAAAATTCCCCGGATCAAATTCCTTTTGAAAAATTGCATTGTACAAAATGCGCAATTGAGATATGGTAAAATATTCAGGTAATAATCGTTTCCCAATAATTTCATAGCTTGCATTGAGTCTCAATTTTTCAAGGGCTTTAACAACCATTTGATCATGGTCAAAAATTAAATCAGGCAATTCAGCAATTCCCCACCAATGTGCCCCATGTTCCCTAACCAACTCTCTATTGTGTTTTTTAATATCGATTAGCGCATTAAACGCAATACTAATCACCCGCCCGCCAGGATCTCTTAATGGCTCTGAAAAAACGCGAACCTGTTCCAGATAAATATCTTTTAAACCGGTAGTTTGAAGTAATACCCTTGCTGCAGCTTTTTCGACTGTTTCATTCTCATTAGCCCATCCGCCCAACAAAGACCACTCTCCTTTTGCAGGCTTAATACCTCTGCGGAAGAGCAGAAGTTTAAGCTCACCGTGATCATAGCCAAAAATGATACAATCGACAGCCACTAAATGGCGTGTTTGGTTATATAAATTTACAGGCATAAGCGGATCATAATATACAAATATTAAAAGTATTTTTTACTTTTAAAAATAATTCATGCTTTAAATTAATTATACTTTGACAGATTGTGTAAATTTCGTCCCTATGGGACTTCAAGAGCTTAGAAAACCTCACAGCTACCAATATTTAACCTCAACGAGGTTTAAAAAAGTGCCAGAGGCACGAAATATTGGTAGAAAATAAAAACAAAATGTATTTAAAGTCCCGTAGGGAAGACATATTTTTTAATTATGATAATTTGTCAGAGTAGAATTAAAATTAAGTGTAAAATAAGGTCATGATGCCAAAACATATCAACTAATAGGATACGTTTATTAATAACCTGAATTAAGAGTCAAAAAAATTAAATGATGATTATTTAACATACTTATTACTAGATATTTGTATATTAAGCTCGGAGGGCCTGTCCCGCTTTAGCGGGAGCTGGCATGTTTATAGCAAAATTATTCCTCTTAAAATAGCCCCGATGCGCTTCTATTTTTCAACTTCCGGTTCGCATGAACTGTTATATAATTTTAATAATTTTATTGCTGGTTTACTGAATTGAATATACGATAACAATGGATGCAAGACTATTTGCAATTGGAGATATACATGGTTGCTTTGATTCATTCAGAGAATTGGTAGAAACCCAAATTGAACTCAAAAAAGATGATAAGCTCATATTGCTGGGAGATTATATTGACAGGGGAAATCAAAGCAAAGAGGTTATCGATTATATTATAGAATTACAGCAAAGAGGGTTTGATATAACACCACTTCTGGGCAATCATGAAGCGATGTTACTGAATGCTTTTGAAAATGAGATTAAATTATTCATTTGGATTCAAAATGGAGGTCAGGCAACCTTGGATAGTTTTGCTATTAATTCCTTAAAAGACCTGGATCGAAGGTATATTGACTTTTTCAAAGGGTTAAATTATTTTATTGCTATTGGGGAATACTTATTTGTTCATGGAGGATTTAATGATGCCGGAATGAATCCTCTGGATGACAAGGAATTTATGATTTGGGAATCTAACAAAAAATATTCAAACCCTTTATTTAAAAATAAAACCATTGTACATGGGCATCGTCCAGTGACTGTAGCTGTTTGTAAAGAAAGTATCCTTAACAACAACAAGGTTATCAATCTGGATACAGGTCGCGTCTACTCTGGTACACCGGGTTACGGAAAGCTAACCGCACTTGAATTAAATACTAAAAGTTTATACTTTGCATAGACTGAGTGGCTGACCATAATTTCAATTCAACAATCGTATCATAGAATTTTATTTTATTAGTCCACCATTCTTTATACTGCGAATTAAGAGTTAAATTGAACAAATCTAATTTAACTCTTAATTCGCATTTATAACTAGTTCTCCAACTTAACAATTTTCTTATATTTAATTATACCTTCTGATTCGATACCAAGTATATATACACCGAACGGATATTTGGTCAAATCAATGTACGAACCATTCACAACAACCGATTCAAATATTTTATTCCCATTGCAGTCATATAATTTGGCAATACTTTTGGTTGTCTTGCCAAATGATAAATACAATTTGTTTCTCACCGGATTAGGATATACCGTAATTATATCATCCTGCTGTACTTTGGAAATAATGTTGGTTAGTTCAGGGGAAGTATCAATTGGGACAATGGATGTATCTGTTGGTAAAGAAGGTCCAAGATAAACGTCATTGAATCCATTGGTATCATAATTTCCGGGGGTATTGTAAATCATACTTACCGGACCTAAATACAATTCCATTTTTGTCAGACCGGTAGCCGCCTCAAATCCTTCGGCATATACCGGGTTTTTAGTATGCCAACAGTAATGATAAATTCCCAGCTTAGGAGTTCCTCCATAAGACGGATTACCATCTCTGGGATTCGAATATGCATTGGGACCTTTATAAGTGAATACTTTAGTGGTGTCTCCACCGGTAATGCACCAAAGTTCATATAATCCAGTGGTATCAGTTGCCCATTCAACATGTTCAATAAAGTCCATCCATTGTCCGGCGACAATAGGATATTGTCCGGAAGTGTAATAATACTCTGTCGGACTATTTTCATCTCCGTAATAAACTCTCAAAAGCAACCTGTTGCTGAAAAAAGTTGGATTTGGGGAGGCATACTGCCAGATCTCTATTTGCGGATGTCCCTGACTCGCATGTAATTGATGAATAAGTCCTTCTCCGGAAGTATCATTTGGGTGGGTCGGGCTCATCCAGGGATCATAGCCGGAATATAGGGTTGGAAAATAATACGACCATGCCAGCCAAAATTCACTCGGGACTTCATATTGGTAATGCCATGGATTTAAAGAAACTTCGGATCTGAAATTTGAAGCTCCCATACCTCCCAATTGAGCATCATATACCGGAGCAGGGAAAAATGGATTCAATATCAAATGCAATGACATATGTCCCGGGTATCTTTCAATAGAATCGGAAATTGTATTTAATACCGCATTATATGCATCGTTTGCGCACCACCCATCACAGCCGGGAGGCTGTCCGCTTCCTATTCCCCTGGTGTGAGGCAATAATGGGGCAACATGAACATTAGTGCTATCGTGTGGATAGGTTCCAACACTATCCCAATAATAAATTGCCAATCCGGGAATGGTTGCAGCTTTAGCTGAGGGTATCATCATTTTATTCCCAATCACATTAATTTGAGAAAAACTCTCGGATGAAATATATATAACCAGAAATGCGATGATAAATACTATTGTATAATTTCTCATGGCAGAATCCATTAAGGTGAATTTGCTTCTTATGAGCTGATGATTACATTCTTATTCAATCCAATATTAATGAATTTTAGAATGTTCACAGAAACATTTTTTAACATTCGCTAATGAACATAACGAGTAAATTATCAGATTCTTTCATTTTCAATCGAGGTTTTTTCTCAATCCCCTCCATGCTGATAACATAAGCCATTGGGACTATTCGTCATGCGCCTGCATCGCTCTCCAGATTTTGAAATCCCTGAACATTGAACCGGACTTGATCTTCTTTCAGTATTTTGAGAAATTGAATTTGTATTTGATTGGTCTTTTTTGCTCTTATGAGAATTCGATATTTTTTTATTTTCAGCAGAGGATTTGGAATTACCCCAGTCCCATGAATTAATATCCACTGTACTTTCAATTGCTTTTTCTTCTATGTCCGGCAACAACGGAAAAAAATCAATACCCGTGAATTTCTCAACACTGTCTATTGTTACAGAAAACTTTTGAAGTAGTTCACCTGAACTGGCATTTGGAATAATGAAACCTATGCCTTTCATATCAGTCTCGGTATAATTAAGAATTACTTTATAAAAATATCGTGGAACGGCAACATTATCAGGACCAATTGAAGGAAGTCCCTTTGTAAGAACCGGTCCCGTTACTATATAGACAGAATTATATTCTATCGCCCATGACCTGACAAGTTCTTCCAGTTTTTTCCATATCCCCCTGTTAAAACCAGGTACCTGAGGACTCATATTACTGTAATAAAAAGATTCGTCCATCGCTGTTGCAGACCATTCCATATCAGCTGCAGGGGCAAGGTGGCCTTTATCGTATCCTGAGCCGGCATAATCTTTATCAGTTGCAGTTCCGGTTTTTACCATTGGGTCGGTTACAAATTTATTGTTACGTTCATAGAGTTTAGTTGTCTCTTCTTTCGTAAGCTCATATGCGACCCAATTTGCCTCTTTGTATGTGCCATTAAATATGAGGGAATAACCGGTATGACGAATGACTTTCTCATCAGGGCTTACACTAGGAATTTCCAAATTATCTATTTTAACATACTTTGATTGTGACTCCTGTTGGGCAAAAAGATTATTGGATAATGTTAGTGCAATCAGCCAAAGCACTATGCGGATTTTTTTCATCTTAATTTATCTTTAAGGCCAGTTCTTAACTCTGAGCCGTTAAATTAACAAAATGAGATGGATTTTTTAAAATAATGAATATTATTATAAATCTCATACACACACCAGATTGCATCCTGACAAGGCATGTATTTCCGGTTGATACCTTTATTTGGTAGTTAACATTTTTAATTTGTAATTTTAAAGATCAATTCAGGTTCATGAAGTCAATTTATTATATTTCGGAATCATGCCTTGTTCAGAATAGAAAATGATAATGATATTTTCAATGCCGTTTAATACCTGATAAAATGAAGATTGCGACTGGATTTCTGCTTACAATATTTTTAGTCTGTTCAGGTATAACCCATAGTCAGACAAATAATCAACTGACAGATGAACAGAAAACATGGCTGCTAAAAGCGAATCGACACGATAAAAATGGATGGATTTATCTTCATATTGAAGGTACACCACAAGAACGTGGTTTTCAGCATGGATACCTGATGGCATCCGAAATAAAAGAATCTATGCGGATTCTGACCGAAATCTGGCACTACCAAAGTGCTTTGGAGTGGCAGTGGCTTGTCAAAAAGGGCAGCAAGATGTTCATTCCTGAAATTGATGCTGAAAACCTTGCGGAAATGGATGGGATCGTTGAAGGAATGAAAGCGGCGGGAATTAATACAGATCGTGATGAAATTGTAACTTACAATGGATATATTGAACTCTTGTGGTACTGGTGGCCATCTGTAAAAGATTCTATCAGTCCCAATGCACAGGACCTTATTAAAGAAAGATGCAGCTCATTTATCGCGACAGGTAAAATGACTGCCGATGGCAATATAGTTCTGGGACACAATACAATGGATGACTATTTTGCTCCACCGTGCAATATCCTGGTAGATATCCTTCCCGAAAAAGGTCACCGTATATTCATGCAAACGAGTCCGGGACTAATTCACAGTGGAACAGATTTCTTCGTAACCAATGCCGGACTTGTCGGATCGGAAACAACCATCGGGGGATTTTTTCCATTCAATGTGAATGGCATTCCGGAATTTTCACGAATGCGGACTGCAACCCAGTATGCATCTTCAATTGATGAATGGTGTGAAATAATGAAAAAGGGTAATAATGGTGGATATGCGAATGCCTGGCTTATAGGGGATATCAATACCAATGAGATTGCCCGACTTGAATTGGGATTGAAGTATGTAGGTTATGAAAAAAAGAAAGATGGTTACTTTATTGGTTCAAATGTGGCTGAAAATCTTCAAATATTACGCTTCGAAACGGTAACCAATGAGACAAACATTATAAGGTCTCCAGTTGCTCGTCGGGTCCGTTGGAAACAATTGATGCTTCAAAATGCCGGAAGCATTGACCTTGATCTGGCAAAAGATTTTGAATCCGATCATTTTGACCCATATCTTCAAATGAAAAAACCGGATCGAAGAACATTATGTGCCCATGGAGATCTTGATTCGGAAAATCAAAACCCTCCAACCGACGGACCTTTCTGCCCCTGCGGTACGCTGGATGCGAAAGTTATCGATTCAAAAATGGCAAAAGAAATGTCATTTATGGCAAGATGGGGCAGTGCTTGCGGATTGCCATTTGATGCCAAAATTTTTCTGGAGGAACATATGCAATACGACTGGATGAAGGGAATATTAAAAAGCCGTCCTGCCGAGCCATGGACAACTTTTAAAGCCGGGGAAACGGAATAGAACCTGCCTCATGTTATTAATTTAAATCAAAAATTCAATCTTGCGGTGCTCTGCACCTTAAACCTAATTTAACAACTGCTTTCTATTAATATTACGCAGCTCTGCTGCTTTATTTGTTATACAAAAGGTGCAGAGCACCGTAATATTTATAGCCAATTTATTTAGGAAAATATTTTTCAATCTATTTCTATTTATTTCTCTTCTATGTTGCAATTCATAAAGTACAAAAGCTATTGGGAATTGTAGAGTTTAATAATTGTCTTATTTATTATTTTTACGACCGACTATTCCTCAACCCATAAATCGTCCGGTAATGATAACCATATACTGCAAATGTCATTGCATCCGTAAATGACCCGGGATAATTCCATAGTGTCCAGATAAAAAATTTCCAGTACTCAACTCTCCCTTTATTCAAAATTCCGATAATAATAATTGTCTTTATAAAAGCGACTAAATAAGAGAATTCAACATTGCTCTGTTTGGAAGGCCCCTGTTTGTAATTTACGAAAAACTGGCGGATCCTTTTATAATATGGCTTTGATGCATAAATATTTTTTATGATCCTTTTATATCCTTCCATAAGCTCATCCGGGTCCATTTTTGGAACGAAATTCATGGATAAGTCGGTATTATTACCGGTTGCTTCAACTGTTAACCTGTTTTCTGATTCCAATCGCTGGTAAAGCTCAGTATTTTTTGGTGCATTCAACAAGCCAACCATTGCCGAAACGATTCCACTTTGCTGTATAAAATCAATCTGGCGCTGAAAGACTGTCGACGAATCGCTGTCGAAACCAACGATAAAGCCGGCTGATACCTGTAGTCCGGCATTTTGTATACGTTTAACACTTTGAAGCAAATCCCTGTTTTTATTCTGAACCTTGTTACAGGCAACCAGCGATTTTTCTTCAGGTGTTTCTATACCAACAAAAGTAGAACTAAAGCCGGCTTCGGTCATCAATTTCATTAATTCATTGTCATCGGCAAGATTAATGGAAGTCTGGGTGTTGAATATAAAAGGAAATTTATGCACTTGCATCCATTTTATAATTGCCGGTAATAACTCGGCTTTTATTTGATTCTTATTTCCAATAAAATTATCGTCAACAATGAAAACTGAACCGTGCCAATGAAGATTATACAATGTATTCAATTCAGTAATGATCTGTTCTGTGCTTTTCATTCTTACTTTATGACCCAGGAGCGAAGTAATCTCACAGAAGTCGCATGCAAACGGACATCCCCTCGAAACCTGGATGCTCATAAATGCATAATCCCGCCTGCTCAAAAGATGGTAATCAGGAACGGGACTTTTTGTAATATCGGCATATTCATCGGTTTTGTACATTTTTTTAGGGATATCGCCGGAATTTAAATCCTTCAAAAACAATGGCATTGTGATCTCGGCTTCATTCAGAACAAAATGATCAATCATAGGGTAGTTTTCAAATTCCTGAGTAAAGAGTGGCCCCCCGGCAACAATTTTAACCCTATGCTTCCGGCATTCGCTAATGATTCGCTCAACCGACGCTTTCTGAATATACATGGCGCTTATAAAAACAAAATCAGCCCACTCAATATCACTAGTTAGCAACTTGGTGACATTCATATCTATTAACCTTTTATTCCAGGTTGCCGGCAACATTGCTGAAACTGTAATAAGACCGAGAGGTGGCGTTGCTGCTTTTTTAGAAATAAAACGCAATGCGTGCCTGAAACTCCAGAATGAATCAGGATAATGCGGAGATACCAATAAAATATTCATTTCTGTATTTTTAATGAACAAAGGTATTCCGCAAACCGGTGGTGAAATAAATATTGGGATTAACAGATGTGATAAAGTGGTAAAATAAACAACAGCACGGCTAATGCCAAAATAACGGGGCAGATTGCATTCGCCCCAAAAGGTTAAAGGGCTTCCCGGAGTTTTAACATATACTGGCGTGAAACCGGGATTTGCTCATTAAATCCCTTGATGGTCAACCAATGGTTGTTGTAACTGGTATTAAGCTTTTCAATAAAATGCAAATTGACAATACAGATCCTGTGGCAACGTATGAAATTGGAATAGGGCTTGATTTGTTGTTCAATATTCTTTAAAGTATTCCGGAGGAGCTTTTTTTTAAGATCACTTCCTTCCATATATGCAATTTCAACATAGTTATCGGCAGATTTAATAAAAGCCACATCTGCTATTAAAAGGTTCAAATTTTCATTTCTGCTTTCTGAGATAAACTCTATGGATTTATTGAGATAATCTTCTTCGTATTTTTCAAGTTGTTTTTGAATAATTTTTTTTTCAATAATAAGCGCTTCATTTTGAATCCGAAGTCCCTGGATCATATCGTTAAGTCTTAATGCAACAGAAGGTGCCAGGCAAATGATCATAATTTTTATCATCACAAAGAAGGAAATATTTAGCCCTCCGACAAAATGAAGGTAAAAGGGGAATGCCACAGAGCATAGAATAAAAATGATGAATGTTCCAATGTATGAAGGAAAGGCGGGTTCTTGTTTTCGCTGCTCATTAATCTGCAGAAACCATGGATAACCAACCCTGACAAGGACCATAAAAACAAAAACGATTGCTCCCAGTCCACCAACAAAAATAAGTTTGTTGTTAAAATCAAAAGTATCGATTGGAAATGGCTGATAAAAAAGGACAAATAAATAAACGCCAAAACTGATGCTTAAGAAAAGTTTCAATTCTTCGTTTAACAGATTGATTAACTGGTTAATTCTCCTTTTCACAATTCAAAATGAATCAGGTTTAATCGAAAATTGTAAAAAAATCAATCTTAGGGTTCTAACTAATTATACATTATAGTATAACACAATCAAAGATAAGAGATTTTATTCTGAAATCAATTTTCAATCCTGAATATCAAATCTTTGTGGTAAAAATTCAATCTCTAAAATAATAATTCATACGAGTCTCTATTTCTTGGCTGTTCTGCTGGTCAGAAAAGATATCAACGAGTAGAATGCTCCAATCAATATAAGTCTGAATACAAAATTAATCAGCGTATCACTGGCAGAATGAGATTTACTGTCGATCGCTCTAAACATGTAAACTGCATAGACAATTCCTCCCAATAGAATAATCCATCCTATGCCTTTTACAGGAATAAAGAATATTCCTATCCGTTTAAACCAGGGAAAGTTCATGCTTTTAAATTTGAGTAAAATTATGAAATTATGATGAGAAGTTAGTAGCAAGTAGTCAGAATCTAATAGTCAGAAGTAAGGATTTTCTTGCTAAAGTCTGATAGTCTACGACCTAAACACCTTTCTAAATGGAAACTATAAAACCGACTAAAGAACTGTCTTTTGAAAATTGATTTTTCGATGATGATTTTGTTATTTCTTCGATGTCATCGGGGCACAACTCTTTTTTACAATCATTTATCTTCTTTGAATTCGGCACATATTTGTCGTATTCTGCAACATTTCCACGAGAGTGAACATATATGATTTTTTCTTTTATAATTTGAACGGTATCCGTAAGTCGTGAATAAACCGTATCTGTTTCCTTTGCAGAAGTTGATTTGACTGATGCCAATATCCTTCTTTGATCCTGTATTTTGTACAAATCGAGAATTGAAAATATTCCGATCAGAACTATAATGATTGCAGCGACCTGATAAAGTTGAACCGGTTTTGTAAGGATTTTTATAAGCACATTTCCGCTTCCGCCTTTAGTCATAAGCGATTGTTGGAATGCAAAGTCCGGAACCGGATCTACTGAAGTATTGAAGAAATCGACCGTATTATTAATTATAGCACGCATATTTGTATACTCTGCTTCAGATATTCCCGATAAAACCAGGTCTTTATCCATTTCGGATAGTTCGTTGAAGTCATATTGCTCCAGCAACTCGTATACTTTTTCAATCAATTGATTTGCTGCCATGATTTTATATTTTATAAAATTTTGAAAGTTCCTGTATTGTATAGAATAGCCTTGATTTTATAGTTCCTTCAGGACAGTTATAGATCTCAGCCATTTCTTTTATGGTTAGTTTCATTTTAAATCTCAACACAACCATTGAGCGTTGTTCCTGACTTAATTTATTGATCGCTTTGCGCAGTTCGCTATCAGTTTCAATTTCCCTGACGACTGGTTCAGAGGCAGATAAAATATGGTTTTTATATTTTCGCACAACTTTTTGGCTCCTGAATTCATTTTTGCACATATTAGAGGCCATGGTAAAAATCCAGGCCTTAAATTGCTGGTCAGGATCAAACTTATGGTGATTATCAATGATTCTGATAAACAAATCCTGCACAAAATCTTTTGCAATGTCAATATCACTGTGAAGGGTGAAATAAAAATAATTCAGCATTTTCGCAGCATAACGACTATAAAGATGATCGAGCGCCATTTGGCCCCGACCATCTTTATCCTTCTGATATATTATTATCAATTCCTCGTCTGTTAAGGATCGCATAGATTTATTTTAAAAAGATCGATGCTTTATCTAACCATTCCTGACCGGCTTTTTGGGCAATCAACATTCCCAGATCTTTCATTTTTTGAGCATGGGTTAAGTCACCGCTTAATGTATAATGTTCATACAATTTAAAGATCCCGGGTAGATAATTTATATTTGTACTATTGACCAGCCCGTTACTTATATCGTAAGTAAGTTGATTTTTTATGTAATCCAGGGCATATTTATTTTCAAAATTGTTTTTAAGTGAGGCTATATTATCAATATTCTCTGTTGAATATTCTAATGCCAGTCCGACAAGATAGAAATTCTGAGAGTTGTCTTTAAATTGTTTCCAAGCAGGTAAACCAACATAAAGTGGCAGATCCTCAGGTTTATTTTTTAAAATATGAGTTAGGATTTCATCTGTAAAACTAGTATTTGAATCATCTTTAGTGACTTTCGTATAAGAGGCCATCTTAATCTTGTTAAAAATTTTTTCCCGATATTCCGCATTGCCAAGCAGCGATAGATTCAGGACTGTCACATCTTGCCGGATACCAAGTGCATCCTGTAACATCCAAATTGGAAATGTATCATTGTCACCAAAGGTTATGATAACTCCGTTGGGTGCAATTGACATTAAAACATTGTAGTTATAAGACAGTAAACCATATGACAATTCATTTAACTTAAACCACTTTGTATTGAATTCCTTACGCTTTTCTGAATTGCCTTGAACTTCATAATAGGATACAAATTCTTCATTTATACCAAAAAAATTTGGATTTATGGAATATGCCTTTTCCAGATTGGGAAAATCAGCAGGCACTGTACCGTGATTTCTCCACCTTATATAATAACTGGTAAAAGTATTGGGAATAAATCTTTGAGCCTGATCAACTATAGAATCATTATTCATTAAAAATTTAGTTTCCTGAAAATACTTTTTACTGTTATCTCCATGATTGTCAAATTCAAAAGAAGCCATCCGGTTTGCCATAAAATAGTTATACCAGGCATTTTCATTTTTGTTATCCTTCTGAATTTCCTTCCACCAAAGCTCTGCCTGATTCAGATACCAGCTGTGAGGTTGGTAAACTTTTGCAATGGAATAAACCTGTTCCGGCACTTGCGCTACTAAAAAGCTTATATTAATTACTATTGCAAAGCCTATCGATATTATTTTTTTCATCTTATTAATATTTAATTGTTCTTAAAATTTTGAACGCTTATTGCACAATCTATTCAATTGAATTCGATTTAAATACACCTTCCTTTTTAAAACGTTCAAAATAAAGCGAAAAAAATACGGAAATTATTTTTTCTGACAACAATCAATTCCCTCATCTCTGCCCGGCAGAACGCCTGGACATTAATGAAAAAAGCATTTGGCAAAAAGGGTGGAAAGCCGCAATGGGTAAACCTATTATTTACTGTCAATCAATTCGATGATTTCATTGAGATGCAGTTTAAAATGTCTTAGGAAATCCATAACAATCTCTTGAAGGGTTACCCTCTTATCCTGAGATGCAATCCATTCATTTTGCAATTTTTCAGGTTTAATATTTTGAATTACATGGGCTAAATGCAAATTGATATATTTCCAAAGTTGAATCTGGTTTTTCCAGTCTTCATCCTGATAATTCTGAATAGCTATCCAACGGTCGTTGTTACCGTTGGTAGCATAATTTGGAAAGTTAAACGGACTTTTCTGATACTGCAAATGAACAATCCGGTGGATATTGTTTGAGGCTGAATCAATAAGATGTCCGACAATTTGTTTAATCGTGCGGTTTTGACTGTTTCGTTTGTTCGAAATAACATCGTATGAAAGATTTAATAAAACAGGTTCCCATTCATCTACCAGGGTGGAGATTCCATTGACTACAGGTTCAAATTCTTTAATCATGAAGGTATATTTAAGTGAAGGTTTTTCAATATTGATTTATGATCCGGTCAACTGTTGCTGCCTTCTCCGACACAATCGACAACTTCAATATTTTTGCAATTACTCTTCCGATACCGGATGTTGCTTCAACTGCAATTGCCTTTTTCATTTTTATCCAGCAATTTAATATTAATTTAATTGGAAATTCATACTATGAAAAGTTCCATCCATTAAAAAATTTTGAATGAATGAAATTACTTTTTTACTATGAGTCATAGCTGCATGAGATGATTTAACAAATACTATATCTTTTTCAATACCGAGAATTTCCCTTTGTGGTGATAAATCACCGTCATTATCACCTTTTATAAATGGGTTATATCCTTTTTTTTACCCCTTACTCCTATTATTACTCCAACTTCACATGATATTGGTAGAGGCAATTTATTTGCATAAGAGTCCGAATCGGTTTTCATATATGCCAAATTGGGCCCAAAAATCAAAGAACTTAATTTTCCGGATGAAAATTGATCGGCTATTTCAGCACCTTTGTTCGGAGGTGCCAACATCACAATTCTAAAAATAGTTGGAATGGTACATGAAGTATCCAGATATTGATACATTGAACGAAGAACCAATGCTCCCATTGAATGGGTCACAAAGGAGATGGTATCATCATTTGATTCTTTAATGATATTAAACAATTGTAAGCCAAGCATGTTCAGGTCATCATGAACACTCCGATACCTGAATTTAACTGTTTTAAATCCCTCCGAACGCAAAGCCCTGTTTATTTTCCCCATAAAAACAGCAGAACTTCCATAACCATGGATTATGTATACTTTTTGCGATCCAAACAGAGAAATATTAATTGAGAATGAAATCAGGCATAAAAACAATAATACTTTTCTTAGCATGATTATCACTTTATGAAATGCCAAATATGCCCGGAATTATTTTTTCAAAACCAACTTTATAATACTAAATTAAAGATATTTTCAACACCATCAATTAAAAATCAGTTTGAAGAACCCAATCACAGAAGATAATGCTAAATGAAAATTTTATGAACTAAAAATCAGGCTCCGAAACTAAATATATCATATTTCCTTTCATCTGCGAAAATCTGAGGAAAAATTAGCGAATACTTGCCTGCGGCAGGCAGGTCTGAGAGAAAAATTGAATGATTTAACCATGCAAATCTAAAACCGCTCCCAACCGGCTATATCACCTTCCACAACTCTGAATAGCGGGTGAGTAACAATTTCCTTTTCGCTGTTTAGCACATTATATTTTATGGCATTCCGAATCAAAAGTTTTTTAAGCAAATGATCTGCTTCATAATTCAATTGCCCGTTTGTAACAGTCATTGTTAATGGTTCCACGTCACCTCCAATTTTTTTTCTGTCGAAATTATACCCTCTTACAATCGACTCATCGTAAACGATCTTCAGGTACTGGTTGATACAATCGACCGGGTTTGGTGCATTTTTGAATCGTTCGAGCTGGGGATGATTTATGTATCCTTTTGTTTTGCCTTCAAGGACGTTTTTGGCCAAAAGTGCTTCTCTCCAAAGGGCTACAAGACCTTTGCCGTCCAAATATTTCGGATGTAACGACCAGATTCTCATTTATAATTAATATAATCTCTATCAAGGTTAGTTTCTTACCTTTATCAGGACTCTTTAAATATGTGTGCAATAATTTTATACTTTGAATAGAAGTCTCTCACGCCACTTTTTACAAGGTCCCTATAATTACATTAGATCTGCAACTAAAAATTTTAAAAATATTTTTTTGCAGAGAGGGTTAATGAACAAGACAAAATTAAACTTTAATCCGGTTCATCAGACCCTCTTTTTGGCAATCAATTCTATTTAACGATTACCTTCTGGATATTGGATTGGTTATTGGAATTCAATATAACAAAATAATCACCTTTTGGAAGATTGCTATTAAGCGATAAGGTCTCCTGGTATGTACCCGGATCTTTCGATTCATGAAGTACGTTAAGTACTTCTGCACCTGCTGTGTTTATTAAGCGGATATTTACGTTTGAAGCTGAATTCAACGTATACGATACAGAAATAAAATCGGATGCAGGATTGGGAAATACATTTAGCAATGCTATTTCATTGGTGACATTTGAAACAGTTAAAGGAGTTTCAACAATTATTACTCCCCTCATATGTAAAGTAGCATGTGGCTGACATATAAAATAATATTTTCCCGGAATTGGAAAAGCGACCATTCCACCGCCTTTCGGAAGCCTGAAACCTCCGGGTAAGCCGGTTGTATCAGTTGTTAACCATGTAGCATAACTGACCTGGACCGCATTATGAAAACTTGCCAAATTAAATACGACGGTATCGCCGGTATTAATATTAATTGAGTCTGGTGAAAAAGTAGTATTAACATTCCCAATTGTATGTTGAGTTGCAAAACATGCACCTATACCAGATGCCAGAAATATTGATGAGAGTATAAATTTTTTCATGGCTGTTTGTATTATTAAACATTGTTTACCATTAAACAATATTTAAAAAAATGGGTTCATTCCGTAAAATAATTTTCTTCAAACAAATTCATTCTATATTCCATATTTCAAAATCAATAAAATCTGCTGAAACTCTTTCAAATTAATACATCTCATATGCTTACAAAAAGTCAACTAAAAAAAGGTGAGGCAAAAATTTCAAATTTGTAAAACTCTATATTTCAAATTGGTTGCAACGGATTGCCTTTCTAGCCATAAGAAAGTGACCTTCAGACCATTTTTCTATAAGTATTAACAATATTTAACAGTCGAGTCTATTTTCAATTTACCTTTTCGACGTATTAATTTCCATTATCGCTTCGGGATATGCTTCCCGGTAATAATTATACAGCCCTGTGGAATAATAAAAATCGTTGATCTTATCCTTAAGATTAAACCCCATTCGGGTCATTCTATATATTGGTGGTATAATATTTATTAATCTCTTTGTAAGGTCATTTTCAGCATAATACTCCTGGAGAAATAGACGCAATATCAAATCAAAAAAATACCTTCGACATTGTTTTCATCATTTTCTCACTCATTAGAATGGCTTGTGAGAGTGAATCCACAAATTCATCTGCCTTCCCGGAATTTATCGTGAGTGGATAATTTTCCCGATAAACCATCATGGCATAATATATTCTCCGTAAAGCGTATGATTGTTGAAATGCATAACATGGATGCTATGATTAAGACAGCGGATTTAAATTGAATAAATTAGTTATATCTTTGTGCCTATAATTAAAATTGTATCTATGCTGCTTTTTTGGCGTGCATGAATACAGAATTCAAAAATTTTCATTTGTAACTTATTCGACTGAAATAAGGAAGATTAAACTTTTTTCGGAACGAAAAAATATTAAAATAAATAATGAATAAAGAAAAATCTGAACAGACATTGGTTCTTATAAAACCTGACGCATTAAAGAATTCATTGACAGGTTATGTTTTATCACAACTTTCCGAATTTCACACCGGACTTAGATTTGCCGGTGCAAAAATTGTACAGGTCAGTAAAATACTTGCTGAGGAACATTACGCTGAACATCGCGATAAAATTTTCTTTCCGGCACTGATTGAATATATAACCGGTATTACTCATTATCCTGATGATCCATGGAAGCGTAGGGTTAAGGCCTTCGTATTTCAAGGTACACATGCTGTAAAAGTTGTACGTGATATTTGCGGACCAACCAATCCTCATGAAGCTAGGGATAAACACCCTGGCTGTATCCGTGCCCTTGGAACAGTTGTGCCGCTGAAAGATGCTGCAGGTAATATAATAGGTCAGCGCATGGACAACCTGATACATGCCTCAGCTAATTTAACAGATGCAGAACATGAGATAAAACTCTGGTTCAAGCCTTCCGATATTCCGCCTGCTATGAGGATATTTGAAACCGAGATTTGCGAAGAGCATTTTTACTTTGCCGACAACAAACTCTTCAATACTTATCAGAAGGGAACAGTATGTTTATGTGCTCCCGGCGATGTAGTGTGGAAAACAGATCTCGAAACGTTAAAGAATCATTGTCATGGTGTTAATACGGGCACTTCGGCTGCAACAGTTGCAGCAAAATATATGATAAATCAGTAGATTACAGAATTAATTATATACTTATTTATAAATGAACCCTGACAGGGTACCATTTTAATAAAACAATTAAAATGGTACCCTGTCAGGGTTTTTAATACTAATTTAAAAAATTTATCAAAATGGGACACATTGTAATTATCTCGAGCAGTATACGTATAAACAGGGCCAGTCACAGGGTTGCCCTGTTTTTCAAACGGTTTATCTCAGAAAAACAAAATGCTACTTCCGAAATTGTTGATTTGAACGAATATAAATTTCCCATCTTCGATGAGCGCTTATCAAATCAAAAATCCCCGTCACCAAAAGCCATAGAATATGCCGGCAAAATTAAAAATGCGGATGGCGTTATCATCATTACTCCCGAATACAACGGAGGATACCCGGCCAGCATTAAGAACGCCACAGACTTATTGTATGCCGAATGGCACCACAAACCGGTTGGTATTACTACTGTTTCAAACGGTCCTTTCGGAGGCTCACAGGTTATAATATCTCTTCAATTTTCACTATGGAAAATGCATGCCCTGGTGGTTCCGGCTATGTTCCCTGTTCCAAACATAACATCTGCCTTCGATGAACTGGGAAATGCAATTGACAAAGATTCAACAGAAAAAAGAGCAGGTGTTTTTCTGGATGAGTTGTTCTGGTATATTGAAGCAAACACCAGGATGATCCGCAAATAAATATCAAAATAAAAAAGAGTATTTTTAATTAATCATTATCCAATCAGTGATCCTAGGTTTGAAACAATCCAATGATTTTCTTGTTTCTTCTGCAAAGGAAGGTTTTCCTCCAGTAAATTAGTTAGTCATATCAGGCTTTTCGGGTTAATTTTTCCGATGGCTTAAAAAAGATAAGAAATGCCCAGAGACGAAAATTTTGCAGAAAACAAACTATCTCTCCCAGCAGTAAAAGGTAATCTTTATTCAGAGCCATTAACCGTTAGTTTTGAAAAAATATTCAGAGTACACACGATCCGGAATCTTACCGAATCTACATATATCCTGCGCTTTGACCGGAATAATATGAAATTTATTCCCGGTCAACATATTACACTGCAATTACCAGGTAACAATCAGATTCGTGAATATTCGATTTACAGTCCGGAGACAGAACCATATTTGGAAGTTTTAATACGTGAAGTAGAAAATGGCTTTCTTTCCAAAAAGTTGCGTAAGTTGAAACGTGGCGATTTGCTGAATGTTGAAGGACCTTTTGGATATTTTTCAATTGATAAAGACAAAAGAGAGAATTGCAAATTTCTTTTCATTGCAAGTGGTACAGGAATCGCACCATTTCACAGTATAACCGGTTCATATCCGGGATTATATTACGATATTATTCACGGCGTACGTTATTCAAATGAGGCTTACGAACGAAATTTTTATTTGTCCGGTAAATATCTTGCCTGTACTTCGCGTGATGAAGGAAATTTCAAGGGCAGGGTGACTGATTACCTGAAAACGCATTTACCCGACCCGCAAACTTTAATCTATCTGTGTGGAAACTGCGATATGATTAATGATGTATACTACCTGCTTACGTCCCAAGGAATATCTTATAATCAATTCAGGACAGAAGTGTATTTCTAATTTACAATCATTTAAAATCATTTTTCGAAGAGGTTTAACTCCTACGGAGTATTGGTTTTATGGGGTCCCTTTATCTACAATACTAAATGCCCTACGGGCAATGTTACTTTATCTCTATTGACCAAATTAATAAATGTCTTGGATCATTGAAATGTCGAAAAAAATATACTCCTTCTTGCTTTATTATAGGTTAGGTCTTCTTCCATATAATGCTTAATGCCCAATAACAAACCTTAGAATTATTAAAAGAGTATTTTAACATCAGCTTTTGGACATTTAAAGTTCCTTTGATTTGAATTCTCAATTTTAGAATTTGTTTTAAGAAATGTAAGATTTGAATAAATCTCTTAACATTTTATAGCTATTCATCAATTATTCTGTATTTTTAAGTATTGCGTTAAATGAAAACTTCAATCGAATACCGCGTAGCGGTTTAAGTTTTGTAGAAGAGTCTTCCCATACAAATATTCCCCGGAGGGGATTAACAATACATCCAATGAAACCAGGAACATACACCCAGTTATATGTACAATTAGTTTTTGCAGTTTTAAATCGCGAAGCCTCTTTACACAATAATATCCAAAAAAGAGTCTTTGAATATATTAGTGGCATTATTACGGAAATAAAACATAAATCAATTATTGTAAATGGGATATCAAATCATATTCATATTCTGATAGGAATGAATCCGTCAAAATCAATTTCAGAGACAGTTCATGACATTAAAAGAAGTTCATCATTATTCATCAACAAAGAAAGGCTCTGTCAAGGTAAATTTGCATGGCAGGAAGGATATGCAGCGTTTACCTACAGTCGTTCTCAACTAAGCAATGTGTTTAAATATATTCAAAACCAGGCAGAACATCATAAAATAAAAACATTTAAGGAGGAATATCTTCAGTTACTTAAAGAATTTGAAATAGAATATGATGAAAAGTTTCTATTTGCATTTTTGGAAGATGTTTAACTCCTACGGAGTATTGGTTTTATGGAGTCCGTTTATCTACAATACTTAAAGCCCTGCGGGCAATGTTACTATATCTCTGTTGATCAATTAAGCGGTGTATTTTTAATCTGCTATCATGTAAAATCATTTTTCTAAGAGGTTTAACTCCTGCGGAATATTGGTTTTTTAGGGTCAGATTTTCTACAATACTTTATGCCCTGGGGCAATAACTCCTGAAGAATTGCTGTGTAACAACAATTATGTTTCCTGAATCTAAAAATTCAAATGTCTTATTTAGAATACATTTCTAGTCCATTTGGTCATAATTTTATGCCATCATACATTACCTTTGCCTTGAAATTGAAGAATAATTTTAACGATGAAATATCATACGGTCACGCTGGGCTGCCAGATGAACAAATCGGATAGTGAGAGGGTGAATGCCGTCATTGAATCAATGGGGTATCGCTGGACGGATAATGAAGAAGAAGCAGAATTGCTCGGAATCATTGCATGTTCGGTTCGGCAAAAGGCTATTGATAAGGTTTATAGTAAAATCTATAAATGGAACAAATGGAAAAACAAAAGAAGTCTCATCACATTTGTTACTGGTTGTGTTTTGCCGGCTGACAGGGAAAAATTTCTGAAACAATTCGATATGATTTTTCAGGTCTGTGATCTTGTCGAATTTCCTAAAATGTTGCATCAGTATGGAGTGGTAACTCCCTTTACTGTTGGTCAATTGTCTGAATCGAAGGAAGCAAGGATTGAAAATGGGGAGCCGAACGTTGGTTTTAGCGCTATAGTGCTTGACAATCAAAAGAAAACAATTGTCGGACTTCCAGTACCCCTGAAACAACCTGAGAAAAGAATTACCGGATTCTGGCATGTAGAACCGCATTATCAATCGAATTTTGAAGCTTTTATTCCCATTCAAAACGGATGTGATAAATTCTGTACATACTGTGCAGTACCTTATACACGCGGTCGTGAGATTTCCCGTCCTTCTTCTGAAATTCTGGAAGAAATAAAAAATCTTATCAGCAGTGGCTATAAATCAATTACCCTGCTGGGTCAAAATGTTAATTCCTATGGCCTTGATAAAAAAGGAGATGAAATTTCATTCCCTCAACTGCTGCAAAAAATAGGAGAAATTGGCAATATTAGCGGGAAAGACTTCTGGGTATATTTTACTTCCCCTCATCCCAGGGATATGTCAGATGAAGTTCTTCAGGTCATGGCTCAATATAATTGCCTGGCAAAACAAATCCATCTTCCGCTTCAATCAGGAGACGATGTAGTGCTGATTCGGATGAACCGCAATCATAAGATGGAAGACTATCGTAAAATTGTTAAATCTATCCGCAGGATTCTGCCCGATGCAACTCTTTTCACGGATATCATCGTTGGTTTTACCGGTGAAACCGATGAACAATTTCTAAATACCTATAAAGCCATGGAGGAAATACGTTTTAATATGGCTTATATTGCCCGCTATTCCCCTCGTCCCGGTGCGGCTAGTTCAAGATGGAATGACGACGTGTCTTTTGAAGTCAAGAAACAGAGATTACACAAACTGAGCACATTACTGCAGTCACATTCTCACATCCTCAACCGGGGAATGACAGGTAAAACTTTTAAAGTACTTGTAATTAACAACGATCGCAAAGATGGATATTTGTCGGGAGTTACGGAAGGCAAGATCATTGTGCGTTTTGCAACAAACAATAAGGTACTAACTGGTCATTTTGTTGAAGTCAGAATAACTTCTGCAGCTGATTTTTCTGTTGAGGGTGAACTGATAAAGATTTATGACGAAGAGCCTGCCATAGCATGAAAAGGAAAGTAGCTTTCAAAACATTGGGCTGCCGTCTTAACCAGTTTGAAACCGATGCCCTGGTAACTGATTTTTATGGAGCCGGCTATGAAATTGTGACTTTTACAGATAAAGCAGACGTTTACATCATAAATACCTGCACAGTCACCAATCAGAGCGACCAGAGATCGAAGTATACTTTCAACCAGGCGGTGCGAAACGCACACAGTGATTCGGTAATAGTTATAACCGGCTGCATGGCCGAATCAGGGAAAGAATTTTTTGAAAATAACCAAAATGTAACTTATTTGGTTGATAATCTGCGTAAAGGCTCTGTATTGCAGTTGATAGAATCTCATTTTCATGGGAAGATGCTTCACCCTGAAGATCTGAAACAGGACTTGTTCAATTTCAGCCTTATCGAGAAAGGTTTTCATACCCGTAGTACCATAAAAATCCAGGATGGCTGCGATAATTTTTGTTCCTATTGCATTGTTCCCTCTGTAAGGGGACCCGCAACAAGCCGCCCAAAAAAGGATATACTGGAGAATATCCGAAAAAGTGTTGATATCGGGAATAAAGAAATTGTACTTACCGGTGTTAATATCAGCCGATATAACTATAATGGCATTTCTTTCGAAGACCTTCTTGAAGAAATAATCGACTTACCCGGCGATTTCAGAGTCCGGATTTCATCAATTGAACCGGAAGGATTTACCGACAAGCTGATAAGCCTTTTTAAAAATCCAAAACTTTGTCCTCATCTTCATTTATGCCTGCAAAGTGGATCGGACAATATCCTTAAACAGATGCAACGATTTTACACAGTAGATCAGTTTCTGAACCTTGTTGGAAAATTCAGAAACCGATTTTCCGATTTTAATTTCACGACAGACATTATTATTGGATTTCCTGGAGAAACAGAAGACGATTTTTTGGAAACCTGTAATGTCATTAAACAAGTTGGATTCAGCCATATCCACACTTTTAAATATTCAAAACGCAACGGTACGCGCGCTGAATCGATGAATAACCAGGTTCCTGAAAAAATTAAAAATGAGCGCAGTATCATCATCCGCCAATTATCGGATGAGAATAAACTCATATATCGACGTAGTTTTATTGGCAAAGAACAAACAGTACTTATTGAAAAACGATCGGCCAATAAACCTTCAAAAGGATATGGGGAACATTATCTTCCCATCCAAATTAAGAATACATTTCCTTCACAAAATACATTTTGCAAAGTTCGTATCATAGATGTACTCAACGACAAAGAAAAGTCGGTAGTCGGAGAAATTATCACGGAATCTGGTTAAAAAATATTCGGGAATAACCTCTTTAGGTATTACTTTTACAATTGTACCTTTACAATTCGAATGATACTAGTTTATTCCGAGAAAAATACTTCCCGATTAAAATATACTCTTGACCTTATATTTGGTGAAGTAATGGCAATCAGGTATTTGCTTACGGATGATTTCGATCTGTTTTTACAATCTACTGCAATTAGGATTAATTACAGTGAAAAGAGGATTGAAAAAGTCCTTCATATTTCTCCATCAGGATTGCTGCATGAAAAAGGGATACAGGAACAGTCCATTAATATGGGTACCTGGCATAACATTCCTGTGCTTTTCGCAAACAACAGTCCGGATCTGACATTCGATTTTTTTTCTGCGGTATTCTATCTCGTAACACGATATGAAGAGTATTTAAACTTTGAACCCGACAGACATGGTCGTTTTGAAGCCACTCAAAGCCTGGCATGGAAAAATAATTTTTTGGACCTGCCGGTTGTTGATCTGTGGTGTAAATATCTTGCAGACGAATTAGGAATTCTAAAAGAATGCAAAGGTGTACATCCTTCAAATTACAGGTTTCAGCTTACAATAGACATTGATCAGGCACGGAACGGCTTATTTCATATAGCAGGCAGAATGATAAAAAGACTGTTGAAATTTGATTTTCCTGGTGTAAACCAGCAAATTCGAATTCTCCTCAGACTTTCAAAAGACCCTGCCGATACCTTTGATTATCTGGAAGATATCAGGCAGCGATTATCAGAAGAAATTAAATTTTTTATTCTCTTTGGAAAGAGGGGTAAGTATGATATTAACAATTCAACAAAAGATAAAAAGTTCCAAAATCTCATTATTCGTTTGACTTCAAAAAATATAGTGGGCATTCACCCGTCCTACGCATCCAATGCTTCATTCAATCTTCTCGAAACCGAACACAAAAAGCTTTCTGACGTGGTTCATAAAAAAATAATAATAAGCCGCCAGCATTTCTTAAAACTGAAGATGCCTGAGACATATAGAAACTTAATAAAAATTGGGATTGAAGAAGATTATACCATGGGTTATGGAACTCAAAATGGATTCAGGGCAGGTATCGCCCGCCCATTTTATTTTTTTGATCTTCAGAATGAAACAGCCACAAAACTTCGTGTTTTCCCTTTCCAGGCAATGGACAGAACCCTCCTCACCTATCTGAAGTATACTCCGGCGAAAGCTATCCTGGAATTTAAATACTATAGCAAAACAATTGAAGAAGTCGGAGGTTTGTTCATTCCATTATGGCATAACACCAGCCTTGGTGACGAAGGCGAATGGAAAGGTTGGAAAGTAGTCTTTGAAGAGATGATAAACCTTAATAAGCTGCCATGATAAGGTATTTAAGAAATTCTGAGATCGACAAAAACAGCTGGGATGAATGCATCGAAAATGCTGAAAATGGAATTATATACGCCAATTCGTGGTATCTCGATATCGTCAGTCCCAACTGGGACGCTCTTGTCATGGATAATTATACTACAGTTATGCCGCTGCCCCGGCTCTCAAAATTTGGTATTCACTATATTTTTACTCCTAAATTTACACAACAATTGGGCGTTATTGGAAAGGAGATTTCCCAAAAAATAATCGATATATTTATTTTATCAATCCCGCAAAAATTCAGACTTGTCAATTTAAATATGAATGAACACGACACTATTCCAGGTGGTGATTTTACTATTCAAAAGCGACAAAACTTCAAACTTCAGATTGACCGACCTTATGAAAAAATTCTGGATGGCTATAACAGAAATTGCAAAAGAAATTTACTAAGTGCTGAAAAGTCAAAATGTATGATTTCTGAAAATATTGGTGTTGAGGAATTTTCAAAATTCATAAAACAAAACGTCACAGGGCAGTTGGATAAGGTTTCTGCTAAAGATTTCATATTGCTTCAGAATATTACAACTGAATGTTTAAAAAGAAAGCGTGCTGAAATTATCAGCATACGCGATGAGATTGGAACACTGCTGGCTGCTGGTTCCTTTCTTTATTCAAAGGACAGGTTGATTTTCTCTGTTTGTGCATCCTCTCCGGTGGGGAAAAAAAACCATGCAATGTATATGCTGGTTGATCATCAAATCAGAAAATATGCAGGAAAATTCGCCTGGTACGATTTCTCAGGATCAAATATTAAAGGAGTTGCTTATTTTAATTCAACCTTCGGCGCTCAATCTGCTTTTTATCATACTCTTATTGTAAATAGATTACCCCTAATTATAAAATTGATTACCGGGAGAAAATAATTAATTATGCGAATTAAGAGTCGAAAAAAAAGATAAACCGCAAAGTACTCAAAGTTGGCGCAAAGAGCGCAAAGAAATAATTTGAATAAATTAATCGTCAATTTAAGATAATGCTAGAGAATGAAAATAAAATATGCAACCAGATAACAAGGGGATCAACAAATCAATTAGTTCAAAAAAGTTTAAATATAAGACTTGGCGTGCTTTGCGTAGTTTTCTTTGCGACCTATGCGGTTAAATTAGATTCGCTTTTTTTAACTCTTAATTCGGATTAATAATGTATTAATATTCAAAACAAGACATAACCTGGATTCAGAAAAAAATAAATAAACTGATGTGGAACTCAAAAACTTTATTCTTTAAATTCATAACGCCGGTTGAAAAGGTATTCCCAATTCAGGGATTACTGAAATTATCAAACCGTAAATTAATTCTTCCCCTGTTTCATTCAGTAAATGAATCCGTTCCGCCACATCTTCAATATCTGTATAAAGTCCGCAATAAAAAGGAATTTATTTACGACATTGATACACTCTTAAAGCTTTACAGGCCGATTGATTTATTCGAACTTTTCGACATTATTGATAATGACAAACAAATCAGTAAACCCTGTTTCCATTTAACTTTCGACGATGGATTAAGTTCATTCTATGATACAGTTGCTCCACTTTTACTGGAAAAAGGAATCCCTGCCACATGCTTCCTTAATTCATCATTCATCGATAATAAAGCTCTGTTTTTCAGACATAAAATAAGTATCATTATCGATAAACTTCATCGCGAAAAAGGAAGTACACTATTATGGAAAAAATATCATACCTGGTCAATTCAACATAATCTTCCAAAGGAATATTATCAAAATCAATTGCTTTCCATTCGATATGATCAACGGGATATAATTGACGAAATTGCCGGTCTGCTTGAAATTGACTTTTTAAAATACTTACTGGAGACGCGGCCTTATATGGATAAAGAGCAGATTGATTCTCTCATCACTAAGGGATTCACTTTTGGAGCACATAGTATTGATCACCCTGAATACAGATTTATCCCGGAAGAGGATCAGCTGTTTCAAACTTCCGAAAGCTTGCGTATAATTACATCAAAGTTTAAACTCAGCTACCGGGTATTCTCATTTCCATTTACGGATCATGGAGTTCACAAGTCATTCTTTAATGCAATTTTTAATGAAAAAATTGCGGATATATCATTTGGAACGGCAGGAATGAAACGTGACGATATTAAGTATAATCTTCAACGAATCCCTGCCGAATTAAATAATTTATCACTAAAAGAAATACTTAAAAAAGAATACCTGTATTATTGTTTATTAAAAACTTTGCACAAACATCAAATTAAAAGATTTTAATCAAATTCCCATAGAATGAGTTGGATGCTGGATAAACTCTATCAAAACTTTGAGATAAATAATCAACAGCTTTGCTTATGCACTGATGGCAAAAAGTATGCTTATTCTGATCTTGCAAAAATTATAATCTCTGTACAATCTATTTTAAAAATATACCCTAAAAGTAAAATAATCGGAATTGTTGCAGAGAACACACCCGAAACGTATGCTTCCATAATTGCATGTTGGCTTATGGGTTTAGGATTTGTTCCAATTCACCCTAAATATCCTAAAGAGCGGAATGATTCGATTATTAGGCAAGCCTCCATAGAACTCGTCCTGACCTCAAAAAATCAATACTCCGGCTTTTTCACGAAAGAGGGTTTAGAGGTTAAGCTAACCGCAAATCTTGCCTGTCCTGACCAGCAAATAACAATAAAATCTGTTCTTTCCAGCCAGATACTTTGCATATTGTTCACATCCGGGAGTACCGGTACTCCCAAAGGAGTTCCGATGACTCTTGATAACATAGAAAGTACGCTTGAAGCATTCTTTGCTTTAGGATATGTGCTGGACTCCGGTGACCGATTCCTGCAAATGTTTGAGCTCACTTTTGATATGTCAATACTTTCCTACCTGCCGGCATTTTATCTCGGAGCTTCTGTGTTTACTGTTGGAGTTGATAAAATCAGGTATCTGGAGGCAATGAAGGTAATGCATGAACAAAAAATAACTTTTGCTGCCATGGTCCCATCAACCCTGGCATTAATCAGTCCCTTCTTTAAAAAAATATCACTCACCGATTTGAAATATTCACTATTGGGAGGCGAACCTTTTTATTCCGATCTTGCCAGGCAATGGATGAAATGTGTGCCAAATGCAACCGTCGTTAATATATCAGGACCGACGGAAATAACTATGGCTTGTATGGGCTATAAATTAAATGACGATTTTAGCCTGAATAAAGAGCACAATGGCATATTGGCATTTGGCAATCCCTGGAAAAATACAACCGCCGTTTTGATCGATGAAGATCTGAATATACTGGGACCTGAAATAACCGGTGAACTTTGCTTTTCAGGCAAACATGTTATGGAAGGTTACCTTAACCAACCTGAATTAAATAACCAGGTATTTTTTGAAAAAGAAATTCAGGAAAAAACCTATCGGTTTTACCGCACCGGAGATATGGCTTTTGTGGATAAACAGGGACTGTTTTATTCGTGTGGCCGAAAGGATCTACAGGTTAAAATTCAGGGACACAAAGTTGAACTTGAAGAAATCGAATCGGTTGCCCGTAAAATATTTATGAGAACCAATATTGCTGCAATTGCTATTCCGGATAACAAAGGTTCATTTCAAATATGCCTTGCTATTGAAGGTGAAAATGAAAACAAATCGGAAATGATTGATAGATTACAAAAAATTCTTCCATCCTATATGATCCCGGCTTTTATTAAGTTTGTAGATTCATTCCCTTACAATCAAAACGGGAAAATCGATCGGATTGAATTAAAAAAAATGTTTGAATGATACCTGAAATCAAAGAAATTGAGAACCAATTCCTTGTAAATCTGATTAAGGAGAATCATTTCAGCCTGTATAAAAAGATTGCAGACTTTCCGGCAATAAAATCATTTCAGGGTGAAGAATATTCTTTTATTCTGACTGAAAAAGCGGAATGGCCTAATATGATATATGATCTGCGCATTACAAATGAAAATACATCGGCAGTCCTCAAAAAACTAAATAATGAAAATGAATTAAAATCTAATCGATCTTATCTCATCATAGATTCTATATCCAAAACAGTCGATTTTGATAAAATAGCCAGGCAATATAGTTTTATGCCAATAATGCGATGGCCTGGCATGGTATATATTTTATCAAAATCAGACCTTTACAACGATGCAGAAAAATCCATTACAATTAAAATGGTAAATTCTTCAAAGGAAATGTCGGACTGGATTAATATCTCAAATAAAACTCTGTTTACGCATCAGGGTATTACAATTGATGTATTTTTACCTGTTCTGGACTCAGGTATTAAACTTTATATGGCTTACTATAAAGATATCCCTGCAGCAACTTTGATGATTCACGATAATGAAGAAACAACAGGACTTTATGTAGGTTCTACGCTACCTGAATTTAGAGGTAAAGGAATCATGAGTCGACTATTTAATTATGTGAATTCCATTGCTTATGACCGTAAACTGAAATATAGCATCCTTGAAGCAAATGCCAATAGTCATAAATTATATACCAATTTGGGATATAGAACAGTTTGCAACTTTGACATTTTTATGAAAATGCAGAAATAAAAACCAATTATTTATTAGGATGCAACAGGAAGAAATTTGGCTAAGACTTAAAGATATTTTCAGGGAAGTTTTCGGAAAAAATATCCCTGAAATCAGTGCAACTACAAAAAATAGTGATATTGAAGGATGGACATCACTGAATCATGCCATTTTAATCGATACTATCGAGAGGAATTTCAGCATCAGTTTTGATTTTGATGATATATTGACCATGCAATCTGTTGAAGACATCTTTCAAAAAATCGAAAAATTATCCAACAATGCACATTGAGGAGTTTACAATTGGTCAACTTGGAGAATTTATAACTTCTCAAAGATTTAACCAGCAAAATGTATTGCCAATTACTGTGCATCGTGCGATTTCACAAACAAAAAATCCCAGAGCCCATCCTGAAGACGTTGTACTTATAGTCGCCTTTGATGAAACAGATCAAATTGTGGCTTATGTCGGAGCGCTTCCGGACCTTATTAACAGCAATTGCCGGGTTGTTTGGAATAGTTGCTGGTATGCCGATACTACTATCCATAAGACCATTGCATTGCCATTGTTAATTGCATTTATTAAAAAATGGCATGGCAGAATTTTAATGCAGGACCTGACAGAACATACAAGAAAAATAATTAAAAAATTACCCTATTTCAGTTTTATCCGGCAGATGGATGGAACGAGGATATTTTTACGCTTTTACTTTTCTGATATCCTATGCAATAAATATCCATTTCTGGAAAAATGCCGCTTTATTCTCGAATTTATGGATTCGGTCTTTAATAGTTTTATTTCAGTCTGTCTGTTTTTCCGGAAGTTTTCGCATCCTCTTCCCCATGATATCCGCATAGAAGAGGTTAATCAGATTGATATCCAAACACAACGCTTTATAGAAGAAAATAATAGCAACGAACTTTGCAGACGTGGAAAACCAGAATTTGATTGGATTTGTGAAAATCCATGGATAATTAGAAAAACAATAGAAAATGCAGATTTATTGGATAGGTATCAGTTTTCTTCGCTGGCTGAAAGTTTCTCCTATAGAAAATTGAAAATTATGAGAGGCCCTGATTTGATAAGTTTTTATATATTGAAAGAAAGGAACAAGCATTTTGAGGTTCCTTATATGTATTGTATTAATGAGGACCTCGCAAATTCAATCAAGGTGGTGACACAATACCTTATAGAGCAAAAGGCAAGATCATTTACTTATTTCAATTCCCGATTGGGTCAATTCATCTTCAATCAGGGAATTCCTGTAATTTATAAGAAAAAACTTCAGAGAGAGCTTGTAGTTTCTAAGGAACTTGTGACGTCAATCTCCCATAGTGCTGAAATTCAAGATGGCGATGGAGATACTATATTTACCTGATTAAATTTATTTTTCTGAAAATGCCTGATTTTACGGCAGTTACGCCAATACCCGATAAAATTATAAATTCACCCAGACTAAATAAAAACCAGTTAAATTTCTTAGGGATATAATTGATTGCAGATTTTAATAATTCCTGATTGTAGTTAAAGCTCCAAATATGATCTATCGCATTGTTTTCCAGCATATATCCTGAAAAATCCCAGATGAATGCAGCAATTATAATAATTGACCCTGCGATTAGTAAAAACCATACCGCACGACTAATTATAATTTTGTTGTTCCTACCTTCCTGAATTATTATTAAAAGCGCCAGAATTATCATGGTGATAGAAGCTATAACCGGAGCAATTACCGGACTTGTCCATAATATAGGAATTAAAAATAAAACATCCCATGTCATGATTGAATCAGGCCAATAATCTATAATTTTAAGAAAAATATAATAGGAAATGTCCCAAATGGCAAAACTAAAAATGAAGTAAGCAAAACGACGGGCAGAGTTTTCACCGGCTAAGAATCCGATACTTACCAACATTAAAATTGTCGAAGCCTCACGAATCAATTCTATCAAAGCAATATGTGTATCGATTGGTGCAAGTGGAAATCCAAAGCCATGGGGAAAATAAATTGTCCTGAGATAAACAACAACGGCAGATTCAAAAAAACCCATAGCAATACTAAACAGACTTACCCAAAGCAAAGTTTTTTGCCATGAAAATTCATTCTTCATAGCGCCTGATATTAATTACCTAAGTTTGAAAATATATGTAATAGTCCCTACCTGTTGGGCAGGTGCATTCTGATTGACATCAAATTTACTTAACAGTGCTGCTTTCTTAGCCAGAGAGCATAGGTAACTATCGAGGGTAGTTGATCCTTTTATACCTGCCACCGCACTTACAACACTACCCTGACGATCGACCCTTATTTCGACCACAACTTTTCCTTCCTTTTGGTAATCATTCACAGGCGGTGGTAATGACAGAGAGTTACGTCCTGATAGATTAGCAGAAGGTCCACCACCCGAACCACCACCTGACAATGAATGATCGGTGGCATTTACAGAACCCTCCAGGCTACCCTGGTTGCCAGTGCCTCCGGCAACGCCTTCTGATCCGGTATAAGTTGTTCCTGTCTTTCTTCCACGATAAAGTGCATTCTTATTCACTTTCGGAAGGTCAATTTTAGGAGCTTCTGTTTTATTCTCCTTCGCTTCAATTACAGGTGCCGGTTTTTCCTTTTTCTTAACAACTGTTTTCTTTTCAAACTTCTTTTTTGAAGTCATTGCAGGAGCTTCTTCAAAGTTCTGGGTTACAACAGGTTTGTTATCTTTTGGCTGGGTGTGAACCGGTTTGGATTTTGATTCAAGCTTCACCGACACAAAATCATTTAACATGGGTTCTTCATTACCCAGACCTGTCTCAGAATCCCCAAAATTGATTAACAATCCCTGATCGGCGGAATTGGGTGCCTTCATCTTGAGGGCAGTGAAAGCAAATACAAGTAAAATAAATCCATGAAATATGGAAGTACCTATAAAACCTCTGTTGTTAAAATTCATCGAGCAGTTAAAAATAAGTTAAGAAGTTCAAGGTATATTGGTACAAAAAAATCCTTCATTTTTTTATTGTCCCTGAAAAGTCAGTAAAAATACCAAACAGAAACAATCACTTTCTAAAATTATTAAAACGGTTTCAATCCATTTTTATTTCAGCAGCTTAATTTTAAACAATCAATTTCCTGCTTTTTCTGCCTTAGGCACTTCCTTTTTTTTGCCTTTACCGGTTAAAAATGCCCAATAACGATCCATTAACTCTTTCACACTATTAAATTCTTCCATAAAAAAAACACCGGCACCTTGTGTATACATATAAGTTGAATTATCCGACGTTAAATTGTCGTTGGAGCGGTTAAATGCCCGTAATCGGATATTCCCCTTTTTATTCAGCTTATAATCGAGATCAAAATCACCAACTATTTTATCTGAATTTGCGACTGTTGCATTTGATTTCATATCTACGCTCCCGTTAACACTAAGACGATCATTCAGAAGCTGGGTTGACAGAGCCACAGCCAATTCACTACTACTCATCTGTGATGCTGCCGGTCGGTAATTTAAGTTAACATTAAAGTCATTGTTTATCTGTGAAAGCCAATTACTGAGCTGATCCGAAAGCAATTCCCATGCATTAACGCCTGCAATATTACTGGTCCCATTCGTTGCATTTACATCGTTCCCGTTCCCACCTTCCGGATAAAACTGGTTCAGAACAAGTAATGCCAAAATTTGTCTGGAGAGCTCTTCCTCGGTTGGTATTTTACTTTTAACCCGTTCCCGGACACTTTCATCGACATTCGGCAGATACAAATCATATTTAATTATGGGCGTTAAAAGTGGCCCCGTCAGGAATACCTGACAATCAACAATTGTTTTTCCCTGAAATGTGCTATCTCGGAATAATTGATACAGAGAAGCCTTTGTGCGATATGTAGCAGTCAAATCGATTTGCGCATTAAAAGGATCTCCTGACCACCGAAGGGTACCCCCTGGTTCAATGTTGAATTTCTTATTAATCACATTTTTCAAAGTAAAGAGATAATCTCCTTTTTCAATTGTATAATCACCAACCAGTTCAAATGTTCCCAATGAATTAATAGTCATTTTCATCTTTCCATTGCCACGTCCTTTTATTATATCGCCCATCTTGGAATCAAAAATAATTTGGATTTCTGCCTCAGGCGTTACATCGAGATTAAAGTACATTTGCATTCCCGATAAGTCAACTTTAAAATCTCTTTTTTCCTCTACTTTTATTGATAGTGCAGGCTGATTCTGAATGAATTTAATAAAACCGTATTTTGAAACATCTGAATTTTGTGTAAGTGGTATCAGAATGCGTGTATTTTTATTTGTCTTCGCATCAATATCATATCGCAATGAAGCTGCCGGCCCATTAATTTTTATCATTCCGGTAGCATAGGCTGTACCGTAGTACATCTTATTGTCACCTTCACGGGTATTCAGACAAAGTAAATTATTTGCATTCATACTTATATTCAGGCTGATTTCCTTAAAATGTTCAACATGTATCATACCATTGACAATAGCAGAATTTCCTTCAGGATCAAAAACTTCGACATTGTCAAAAATAAAATTGTTATTATTCACTTCGATGTCGGATGTAAAATTGTATCGGGTCTTAAGGTAGTTGACCGTAAAAGCATTTTTTTGTAATTTCAATTTTCCTGATAAAGTCGGTTTACCTCCTACCCCTGTTAAATCAAGATTTCCCGAAACCAGTCCCCTGACGTCGGTGAAAATTCTGGAAAGAAATGGGTTGAAAACATCGCTTTTCAATTTATTGAGTACAATATGGAAATCCATTTTTTTATTTTGTGTCGGGAAATAATCGCCTGAAAACTCTATCAATACAAGTTTCCCTCTTTCGGCTATGGCATCGACACTTAAAGCCTCTTTATCACTGTTCCAACCCGAGTATAATGTGAAATGTCCTATTTCCTGCTTATTAATAGCTAAACTATCTACAGAAAGTGAAGCAAAAATAAGACTATTCTTTTTCAAACCGGTCATATGAGCCGTTCCATTAAGATAGCCTGAAAATTCAAGATTTTTATTTCGGGTAAAATAATTAAAGTTGGCCAGGTTAAAATTTCGAAAAGTAAAATACAAACTATCTCCCGGTGAATCAGAAAGACTACCATGAGCCATCAGGTATTGGTTTTTATGAAATAAATTGACATTTTCAATGTTTATATTCGTTGGATTGATAATAATACTACAAGCGTTAAGGTTCCACAATGTATCGTTAAAAACAATTATGGAAGGGTTCAATTTTACAAGAAATGTGCTGCTGGTATCTGTTCCATCAAATTGGACGTTTCCGGAAACCCTCCCCTTGTACAATGTAGTATCCCAATTTAACCAGCTCGTATTAAATTCGAGATGGTTATTTTTTGTGGCTGAGTGAATTGTTAAATTCTCAAAATCAATCCTCTGATTTATATTCACCAAATGACTTCCAAGATCGATATATATTACAGAATCATCGGAAGATAGATTTAAAACCAACCCATTTAATGTATTGTGCCCGATTCTGAGTTCAGAAGTATTCATATCAATCTTTAATAAATTCTTCTTTGCAGGAATAAATACGGCTTTTAAATCACTATTCTCACCAACAAAATATTTCGGGAAGAAAAAATCAAAGAATGATTTTGTCTGTTTAAATTTGGCGGTTATATTCATTGTTGTTGATAAATCATCTCCATTTGTCAGGCATTCCTGTTTAATTAAAGCAGGGATATAACAAGAAAAATAATGAAGAAATTGATTTTTCAAGTGACTTAACCTGAATTTGCCGGTAATATCAACGTCGGCAATATCAGACCGGAGTTTAAGTTCATTTGAACCCTGATTATTTAAAGCGTATAATTTAAGGTCATATACCTGAATCTGTTTGTTTGTCTTTGCAAAAAGAGAGTTGAGAAGTTCAATTTCACCATTAAGGTCGTCTAATGATTTGCCCGTGGCGTTTGCGTTAACAAGGAAGGAGACATGGTAATTTGTATCTATATCTGAAATATGCAAAGCAAACAAATTGGCATCAATGATGTTGGCATGAAAATCATACAACCAGGGTTCTACAGACAAATCAACCAGTCCTTTAAATTCCATATCGAGATTAGGATCCTGAATGTTAAGTTCACCACTAAACCTTTTATTCATGCATGATCCATTAATAAGAATATTCTGGTAGTTGTAATTATTAAAAGTGAATTTATTGACGGTTCCATTAATATATGCCTGGAGAGGTTTGTCTTGTGAATATGATCCGTTTATCTGGGCATCGATACTAATATTTCCGATTAGTTTTTCATTGTCAATTAATTTACCAATATTGAAATCGTTGGTTTTTATACCTCCTTCAAATTTTATTTGTTTCAATGAATCTGGCTCAAACATTAAATCAGTAAATGCCTCACCCAAATTTGTTGACAATTTTCCATGTGCTACAAAGTCGTTATAATATCCTGTAAAATTTCCCTGGTATCTTATGTATTGTAGGTTTTTGATATTGTTTGGCAGAGTTAACTTAATATTATGTGGAAGCCTGAGTCCTTCAACATCATTGACATTTGTTGCAAGTTCCTTCAAATCAAAAATAATAAAAGTTCCTTTAACATCCGGAAGCCCGTTTAAATCAATATTTCCCCTGATTCGTGATGCGTTTCCCCATCCCAATACTATACTATCTCCATTAAAGTTCGAGAGTGGTCCTTTAAAATGACCGGAAAATGAAAGCAACTGGTAATCACGCCAGAATAAATCATTAAAATAGCCGACATCCGACATATTTAGGTTGGTTCCCGACAATTCCATATCAAAAAATACTTTTTGATATAATGTGGCGAGTCCATAATCTTTGAATTTGCCAAATTTCATATGTACTTTGTCAGCTTTTAGTGAAGAAAGTTGAGTAAGGACTTCAATATTATCAAAGTAAAGGTGGGAAGAACACAGATCCATAAAAGCAGAAAATTCATTCACTGAAAACCCGCTTTTTTCATTAAATGACATTGATTCGATGGTTGCTCTTATTGAGTCTCCAATTGCCACGAAGTTTTGAGCATGCAGATTAAACTTCTTCAGTTCCATATCACTAAAATCAATGCCTTTTGCAATCCTCGTAACATTTTTATTGTGCATTATAAACTGGCTGTTAATGATCCGGATATCCTTAATTCTAAATGGTTTTTTTACTTTATTGAGAGTATCCCTGTTTTGCTGCAGATAGGAAATTAAAAAAGAAAGGTTTGTTCCTGCCGAATCAACATTTAAATTGAATTTCGAATTTTCGAACTGCAATTTGCGCAAAACAATGTTGTCGGTATCCTGCTTGGTAACCATCTTATAAACCGATGATGTTACAACGATAACATTACTTCCATAAATCAAAGTATCCTGTGCGGGATCCAGTATTAGAAGGTTTTTGAATTTCAACCTGTTCAGACCGGTAATCTTGACTTCTGTAAAGGAAATGGAAGTCTTCAATTTCTTAGAAAGGTACACGGTTATGTTTTTTGCCGCAATATCCTGAATATAGGGTATTTGAAGGCTACCCAAAAGAATAACCGGTAATAGTATAAATAACGCTATCACGTAATAAACAACCTTCCCTATTTTTTTGATAATTTTGGCCATTCTAAAATTTGTACAAAATTACATCTTCTAATAAATAACTTAATCAGAATGGATATTATTATTCTGGGTATTGAGTCTTCTTGCGATGACACTTCTGCAGCTATCATCAAAAACGGTATTTTATTATCGAATAAAGTTGCTAATCAGGATCTTCATACACAGTATGGTGGGGTTGTACCCGAAATTGCATCCAGGGCCCATCAGCAGAATATTGTTCCCGTTGTTGAAATCGCTATTAAAAATTCAGGTATTAAAAAGGAATCTATTGGAGCTATTGCATATACCAGGGGACCCGGACTTATGGGAGCTTTATTGGTTGGCACATCTTTTGCTAAAGGCTTTGCCCTATCCAGAAATATACCATTGATAAACGTAGACCACTTGCATGCCCATATCTTATCGCTTTTTTTAAAAGAAGAAAGAGAAGAACGACTGATGCCTCCGTTTCCCTTTCTATGTCTGCTCGTTTCGGGTGGCCATACCCAAATCATGATTATTCACGACTACCTGAAATCTGAAATTATTGGTAAAACAATCGACGACGCTGCTGGTGAAGCATTTGATAAATGTGCTAAAGTTATAGGATTACCTTATCCGGGTGGCCCTCTGATTGATAAGTATGCTAAAGATGGTAATCCCCATGCTTTTCAATTTAACAAACCTTCGATTGTCAATTATGATTTTAGTTTCAGCGGATTGAAGACTTCCTTTTTATATTTCCTTAGAGATAGGGTAAAAGAAGATATCGATTTCATTATTAAAAATAAAAATGATCTTTGCGCCTCACTACAGCATACCATTGTTTCCATACTCATAGATAAACTTAAATTAGCATCAAAAGCTACTGGAATCAGAAACATTGCAATTGCAGGTGGTGTATCTGCTAACAGTGGTCTGCGAAATTCATTGATTGAAACAGGACAGCAAAATAATTGGAATGTATTTATTCCTGAGTTTAAGTATTCTACAGATAATGCCGCAATGATTGCAATAACAGGCTATTATAAATTTCTGAACAATGAATTTGGTTCACATGCGGATACACCTTATTCCAGAATAGTCAACAGTCAACAGTGATCAGTCAACAATTATAGAAAAGGGTTGTTGGGTTTTAGCTGTTGGGTGTTGGCAAAGAAATATTCCTGAAAACTTTTGCCCTACGCCTAATACCCAATACCTAACACCAAAATTTTCAAAGATCACAGATCACTAAAAAATACTAACTACTAAATTCTGACTACTTAAATAAAATAAATCGAATTAAATCACCTGGACAAATCATAATTTGTTATGTCATAATTACACAGAGTATTTATCTTTTTCTTTACTTTATACAAAAGATATTTATGAAAAAACGAATTACTGCCACGAAAAAGCTTGACAGTCTGCACATCGAAGCTTTTGAGTCAGATCATGGGTTTAAACGCTCACTAAACGCCAGAAGTTTAGTTGCTTTGGGAATAGGAGCAATTATCGGGGCTGGAATTTTTGTTTTAACCGGGCAGGCTGCCGCACAATATGCCGGTCCGGCAATTGTTTTATCTTTTGTAGTTTCAGGTTTGGCATGCGCTTTTGCCGGACTTTGTTATGCTGAATTTGCATCTTTGATCCCTGTTTCAGGAAGTGCATACACTTATGCTTATGCAACGCTGGGCGAGCTTTTAGCCTGGATTATTGGCTGGGATCTTATTCTTGAATATCTTTTTGCTGCATCTACCGTGGCAGTGGGTTGGTCGGGTTATGTGATAAGTTTCTTAAAAGATGTAGGAATTCATATTTCACCATTGATCGCTGCAGCCAAAGGAACCGTTCTGATTGAAGTACCTAAAAATATCCCGGGAGTTAATAGCGGCTGGATTCCCAAGACGGACCAGATTTTAACCTATCTCACCCAACACAATGTGGATGTAACAAGCCTTAAGGAAGTTACAGCTGTTCTAAATGTACCGGCAATGTTTATTGTTGCAATGATTACCCTCCTTCTGGTAATTGGAATTAAAGAATCGGCTCGCTTTAATAGTATTATGGTTTTTACCAAAGTGAGTGTCATTGTTTTATTTATTGCAATGGGTTTTTTCTTTGTAAAATCAGCAAACTGGAGACCATTTATTCCAAAAAATACAGGCCATTGGGGACATTTTGGGATAAGTGGAATATTAAGGGCGGCTGGTGTGATCTTTTTTGCCTATATCGGTTTTGATGCTGTCTCCACTACTGCACAGGAAGCAAAAAACCCCAAACGGGATATGCCAATCGGAATTCTTGGATCATTGGCGATTTCTACCGTCTTATACATACTTGTGGCAATTGTACTGACTGGTATAGTTAGTTATCAGTTTTTAAATGTACCTGCTCCTATTGCAATAGCAGTGGATGCTATGGGTAGCGGTTATCATTGGTTTGGCATAATTATTAAATTGGCCGCTATCGCTGGTCTCTCTTCAGTCATATTGGTAATGCTTATGGGTCAACCCCGTATTTTCTTCTCCATGTCACGCGATGGATTGTTACCCCCGGTATTTTCAAAAGTTCATCCACGTTTTGGGACACCCTATATAAGCACAATTCTTACAGGATTTGTAGCAATGATTTTATCCGGGTTGCTTCCAATAGGTAAACTTGGCGAGCTTGTTTCAATAGGTACCTTGCTCGCTTTTGTTATCGTTTGTATTGGAATACTCGTCCTTCGAAAAACACATCCTGAATATCCCCGTCCGTTTAAAACTCCTTGGTTGCCCTATGTTCCGGTTCTTGGAGCCTTCATTTGTGTCGGTGTTATGTGTTATTTACCACTCGATACATGGTTGAGGCTTATTGTTTGGTTTGCAATCGGGATGGCTATTTATTTTACTTATGGCATTCGCCACAGTAAACTACATAAACATAATTAGTTACAGAATATAATAATTGGAACTTAATCGCGTTTTTTTATGTAATTTGTTGATTTATCATGAATTCAGAAATGGAGGTCAAAATAATATTTTGTTAGTCAATTCCGGTTTCTCAATAAATCTTTTTAAATTCAAGGCTAAACAATGCAAAATTCAATGATAACAGGTATTTTCAGGACTTAAGTGGAATCTGTATACCCATTTTCTTCGAATACTATCTACTGTAAATTGTTGATTTTTTTACGAATGCCTGTAAATTGTTGATTTTCGGGTTTAGATTTGAATACAAATTATTGTATTTTTAGAGTTTATACCAAAAAGTGTAAATATTATTCTTTCATGGACAACCTACTAATTGAAAGCACAAAAAAAACTCCTGAAGTGCGCTTCAGCTCTGATGGAAGGCTTAAAATTAGTGGTCGATCCATTCCCGAAGATCCTACGCAATTTTATGATCAGCTGAATGATTGGGTTCTCTTATATTGCCAGCTACCTGGCGATGTAATTACTTTTGATATCCAACTTGAATATCTGAACAGCGGTTCATCAAAGTCAATATTGAATATGCTTCGTACACTTGTGGATGCATCATTAAATGGCAGGAAACTTAGCGTTAACTGGTATTATGAAGAAGGCGATGATGATATCATGGAAAGAGGCGAATATTTCGAATCCATATTGAATGTCAAATTTAATTTTATCGAAACCTGATTTTAAAATTACAGGCTTTTAAGATAATCTCTCAATATTTGATTCCGTTTAATTTCATGAAAGTTTCTTGATTTTATAGACAGGTTAAACAATATGCAGTTATTTCGGGTTTTGAGGTTATTCACTTGTTTAAATCTATTGCTTTTTGTCCATATTCATCTGTTGCCTGGGCAAATTTGCAGAACTACAAATACTACCTTCAATTCAGGCGAAGAATTAACATACGTTGTTTCTTATAATTGGTTTATTGTTTGGGCTGATGTTGGGGAAATAAAACTTGAGGTTAATAATGCCGAATACAGCGATAAATCAGCCTATCACATTACGGGTTCAGGCAAAACTTATAAAAGCTGGGACTGGTTTTTTAAGGTTCGGGATCAGTACGAAAGCTTTATGGAAATGCAAACAATGAAGCCGGTCTATTTTAAAAGAGATATTCAGGAAGGCAACTATAAACAACTTACAACCTATAATTTCAGCTACCTCGAAAATAAGGTTTACTCAGAAAATAAAGTCAACGATAAACCTTTGAAACTGGAGACGGTGAAAATATCAAATTGTACTTTCGATATCTTTAGTGCTATCTATTATTCGAGAAATCTGGATTTCAACCGGATAAGATTTGGAGACACTATACCTATGACTATAATTCTTGATCAGGAATTGTACAACATATTTTTCGTCTACTCAGCAATTGAAAATCTAAAGATTAAATGTCTGGGAATTGTCCAATGCAATAAATTTATCATTTCCCTGGTAAAAGGAGCCGACTTCAGCGAAGGCTCCAGCATGACCCTTTGGTCCACGAACGATAGGAATCGGCTGCCGGTTTACGTCGAGACACCTATAATAGTTGGTAAAGTTAAAGTAGTCGTAGCCGATATAAAGGGAAACAGATATCCTTTTAATACAGTCAAGAAAAAATAAAGCAGAGAATTAGTAATTAGCTTAATCTGCCTGGAATTCGAAAATATGTATCCATCACCCCGAAATCTTATATTTATCAGGTAAAGTAATTTCTTTATAAAATTTTTATACTATTTACTTCTTTCTTTATATTTTCATTATACCCCGACACTTACTTTTACATCGATTTATTACCGGGTATTGGATACGATCCGTCTTATCAATATGTAGAAGATTTGTTCTACGCCTGACCTTGAATATTATAAACGTTAAGATGATGTTGGTTCTTGTAGAATTCTTTTTTGGTTTGATCTTCGTTTTTTTTATAGGATATTTAATATCATTTGTAATTGAAAAAGTTTTTCATGTAAATTTGCAGTTCGAAGATCAGAACAAAAATAATGAATATAATAAGTGAATGTTTTAGTTTTCAAGCTCTCTCCGCACTGCTTATCAAAGAAAGATTAAACTTCATTGTGAACTGCGTGAACGATTAATGGGGAAGTGATGTTTTATATGAATAAAAGATTTAGGATAGAACTAGAAATCATCAATTCAATTTAAAATTATCACATTAAAAAGATTTGTAATTGATTAAATATGTCTGATACCGCAAGTAATTTAACATTCTCAGAAAAATTAAAAAACACTTTTATTGGCAAAGCAAGAGCGTTACAAGATAAGTCAACTTTTCACAAGATATCGCTGATTGCATTCTTTGCGTGGATAGGACTTGGTACAGACGGAATTTCGTCGTCGTGTTACGGTCCGGAAGAAGCCTTCAGACACTTGCAGGATCATCCGAGTTTAACCATTTTTGTTGCGCTGGGGACTGTTTTTACCATCTTCATCATTAGTTCAAGCTATAACCAGATTGTCAGATTATTCCCTCATGGCGGTGGTGGTTATCTGGTAGGCAGTAAATTGTTGTCGCCTACCGTTGGGATGATATCCGGATGCGCACTCATCATCGATTACGTACTTACCATTACCCTGTCCGTTTCAAGCGGTGCAGATGCAATTTTCAGCTTTTTCCCGGTAAGATGGCATGCTTATAAACTGGCATTTGCCCTGGTCGGTGTTTGTATTCTTATTTTAATGAACCTGCGCGGGACAAAAGAATCGGTTATGTCGCTGACCCCTATTTTCGCCATTTTCATTATCACCCATGTTTTTGCAATATTGTATGTTATCGTGACACATACTTCCAGCTTCGCCGGCGCTGCTGGTGAGACAGCAACCGAATTGCATTCTTCGATCACACAAATAGGGATCTTTGGAACAATCTTTCTTATTCTTAAGGCATACAGCATGGGTGCCGGTACATTTACCGGAATTGAAGCCGTAAGCAACGGTCTTCCCATTCTCCGAGAACCCAAAGTAAAGACTGCACGCAAAACCATGGTACTTATGGCTTTTTCATTGTCGTTTATGGTATTGGGATTAATGATAGCTTATTCTCTTTATAATCTCCGGATCACACCCAACAAGACATTGAATGCAGTTCTGTTTGAAAAAATGACCATGAATTGGGGATCAGGTTGGTCTAATAGTTTCGTATTGATAACCCTTGCTTCAGAAGCCGCCCTTTTATTCGTTGCAGCTCAAACAGGTTTTATTGACGGTCCGCGCATTATGGCCAATATGGCTGTTGACCAGTGGTTTCCAAAAAAGTTTGCAGCCCTCAGTGACCGGCTTGTAACGATGAATGGTGTGCTGATCATGGGATCAGCAGCTATAATTATGATGATTGTTTCTAAAGGTTCGGTGGCTTTTCTGGTTGTCTTATACAGTATTAATGTGTTTATCACTTTTACTATATCCCAGCTCGGGATGGTAAAACATTGGTGGACGCACAGACGTACTCTGAATCATTGGAAACGTAAGATTATTGTTAATACAACCGGTTTTATATTAACCGGATTTATCCTGGTTTTTGTGGTCGTGGCAAAATTCGGTGATGGTGGCTGGGTTACATTGGTAATCACCGGGCTCCTGATCTTGCTGGTCGTTAGGATCAAGCGCCACTATTATGAAACTAAATTAAGATTGCAGAGGCTCAGGCTCAATGCGTATACTGAACTTGAACATGCACTGTCCAGTATACCTGAAAATGAAAAACATATTGGTAAAGTTGAATTTGACCCGAGTCAGAATACGGCCATCATACTTGTGAGTGGTTTTGGCGGCACGGGATTGTATACTTTTTTCCGAATCCAGGAAAATTTTAAGGATGTCTATAAAAATTTTATTTTTATTCGAATTGGGATTATAAATTCCAGGATTTACCGTGGTTCCGAGGAAATAGAACATTTTAAAATTTCCGTAAAGGAAGACGGGCAGAAATATGTCAAAATCGCCAACCAGCTCGGCTTTTATGGCAAGAGTATGTGGACAATCGGTACTGACCCGGTAAGTGAAGTTTACAGAATTGTTAAAAAACTCAGGCCAAAACTTTCAGGTTCCGCATTTTTTGGCGGCCAGCTGGTTTTTTCAAAGACCTTTTATCTTTCGAAATTATTGCACAACCATACGATATTTTCTATTCAAAAGCGGTTTTTTAAATTCGGGATACCCATTGTAATTTTCCCCATAAAGATTGATTGAAGCCTATAATCACAGAGTATAATTATCATTTAAGAATACAAATGGTTTCTTTGTAACTATGTTCAGAAGGTAGTAATGCGAATTAAGAGTTGAAGAAACGTAAAGATAATCATTTAATATACGTATTAATTGATACTTAATAGTTAAGCCCAGAGGCTGTATGCTTTTACAAACATACAGCCTCTGGGCTTCTAATTTTCGACTATTAATACGCATTTGTAGTTAGTAGTTATTACATCCAAATGACAACTTCCAAAATAGGTAATATACTCTTTCCCAGCCATTTTTTATCTTTTCTTTATACTATAACCGCTATTCTTAATACCCATTTTATAAGTTACAATGTATTTTTGTATCGTTTTTAAATCACAACGATATGAAAACGAAAATTATAACATCAGTAATTTTCTTGGTTGTCACTCCTGAAACCACTAACGACAGTGCACTTACAAATCCAGTGAATTATATCATTGGTGGGATAGTCGCACTTTTTATAGTAGGTTATTTGTTTTATTCATTTCGTAAACCTGAAGAATTTTAAATTTAAAATCATGGCAAATCTACTGCTTATATTAAAATTTTTTGGAGGCCTGTTAATACTCTTCGCCTCCGGATGGCTGGTTGCATTTCTATTCAAGTTAGAAAATAATGTAAAAAAAAATGAAATGAAAACGAAAATTGCATCCTCTTGTATCCTTTTTGTTACAGCACCCGCATCATCCGGTACTGCTGTATCGAACGGTCCTGTAAGTTATTTGATCGGCGGTATCGTAGCCTTCCTAATTATGGGTTACTTGGTATATACGCTGTTAAGACCTGAGAAATTTTAAAACTATGGTCTGCCCTATCATCAATGAAAATCTAATTATCAAAAATCTTCAAATCTTCACCCCCTTTGTGTTTCCCCCAAATGGGGGAAATGTCCGAAGGACAATGGGGGTTTTCAAATCTTCAAATCACTAAATCACTAAATAAAATGAGTGAAGCAATACAATTGATCCTGTTCATGATAGCCCTTTTTGCCTTGGCACCATTGCTTGGCAAGTTTATGGCAAAGGTTTTCACGGGTGAAAGCCACATCATGAAGCCGGTTTTTGGCTGGCTTGAAAAATTAGTCTACAAAACATCTGGCATTAAGAGCGATGAAGAGATGAACTGGAAAACCTATACGATGGGAGTCCTTCTATTCAATCTTTTTGGACTGGTGTTTTTGTTCTTAATACAAGTTTTCCAAGGATATTTACCGCTGAATACAGAAAAATTACCCAATGTTTCCTGGCACCTCTCATTCAATACTGCCGTTAGCTTTATGACCAATACCAATTGGCAATCTTACAGCGGAGAAAATACGTTAAGCTACTTTGTTCAAATGCTGGGCCTTACAGTTCAGAATTTTGTAAGCGCTGCAACGGGAATCTCTGTAGTACTTGCTATGATCCGAGGGCTAACAAGGAAAACTACTGACAATCTGGGAAATTTCTGGGTTGATATGACCCGTTGTGTGCTCTATATTTTACTACCCCTCTCCATAATTTTAACTGTTGCTTTAGTTGGTCAGGGTGCTGTGCAAACATTTTCACATTATGCCAAGGTAACTACATTGCAGGGAACTGAACAGATTATTCCACTCGGTCCGGCAGCATCGCAAATTGCAATCAAACAGTTGGGTACCAATGGTGGAGGCTTCTTTAATGCCAACAGCGCCCATCCTTTTGAGAATCCAACACCCTTCAGTAACTTTCTGGAATTGTTTTCTATCATCATCATTTCTGCCGGACTGGTATTTACTTACGGGTATTACATGAAATCAAAACGGCAGGCGAGGGCCATATTCATAACAATGTTCATTCTTTTTGCTATGGGCCTGGCGTTTTCTTTATGGGCAGAGTATAGCCACAACAATGTATTGAATGTTTCAGGTAACATGGAAGGCAAGGAAACCCGTTTCGGGGTAATGAACAGTGTACTATGGGCTGAAACTACAACGGTTACATCCAATGGTTCTGTAAATTCCATGCATGATAGCCTTTCGCCCATAGCTGGTATGATAGCTATGTTTAACCTGATGCTGGGTGAAATTATTTTTGGAGGTGTTGGATCCGGTTTATACGGCATAATCATATTTATTTTAATTACCGTTTTTATTGCCGGTCTAATGGTTGGCCGCACCCCTGAATACCTGGGGAAAAAAGTGGAGGCCTTCGAAGTTAAAATGGCCATATTGGCTGTTTTAGCGCCAAGTATCGTTATTAAATTATTTTCAGCAATAGCGTGTTCGGTAGATGCTGGCCTGTCAAGTCTCAATAATGCAGGTCCCCATGGACTTTCAGAAATATTGTATGCCTTCAGCTCTGCGGCCGGAAACAATGGCAGCGCCTTTGCCGGACTCAATGCAAATACGGTTTTTTATAACCTGATGCTTGGTTTTGGTATGCTCATCGGTCGGTTTGGCGTTATAATTCCGGCAATGGCCATTGCAGGGAGTATGGCGAAGAAAAAAATTACACCCGTTTCATCGGGTACTTTTAGGACCGACAATTGGCTTTTTGTTGTGTTGTTGATGGGCGTGATTCTTATTGTTGGCGGATTGACCTTCTTCCCTCCTTTGGCGTTAGGTCCTGTTGTAGAACATTTTCTAATGAATTTAGGTGTAACGTATTAGTCATTTTCTAAATTAAAAATCATGGAAAATAAAAATAAAACTCGTCTGTTTACCAGAGAAATAGCGGTCCAGGCCATAATAGATTCCTTTATTAAATTGAACCCGGCCGTCCTGGTAAAAAATCCGGTGATCTTTATTGTCGGAATCGGCGCCCTGATGACAACTGTTGTTGTTTTAGCTGATATTTTGAGTGGTCATTTTTCAAGCTTTAACTTTCAGATTACGCTCTGGCTTTGGTTTACCGTGTTGTTTGCAAACTTTGCAGAAGCCATCGCCGAAGGTCGTGGAAAAGCACAGGCTGACAGTTTGCGAAAAAGTCGTACCCAGACAAAAGCCCGCAGAATTGTCAATCGTAAAGAAGAAAGCGCTCTGGCAACAGATCTTAGAAAGGGAGATGTTGTTGTCTGTGATGCAGGTGAAGTTATACCTGCCGATGGAGATGTTATCGAAGGAATTGCCAGTGTAGATGAATCGGCAATTACAGGTGAATCTGCTCCGGTGATCCGTGAAAGCGGGGGGGATCGTTGCGCTGTTACGGGCGGCACCAAAGTAATCAGCGACCAGATCATTATAAAAGTGACCTCTGAACCGGGTAATACATTTTTAGATCGCATGATTGCTTTAGTAGAAGGGGCAAAACGACAGAAAACACCGAATGAAATTGCATTAATAATCCTATTATCCGGACTTACCATAATTTTCCTGCTGGTTGTTGTTTCTATGCCGGCGTATTTCGGCTATAGTTTAAAGGCTTCCGGCGTTTCTGCAGATCACAATCTAACATTGCCGGTTTTAATTTCACTTTTGGTTTGTCTTATTCCCACAACGATCGGAGGTTTGCTGAGTGCAATAGGAATTAGCGGTATGGATCGATTACTGCGTAAGAATGTCATCGCTACAAGTGGTAAAGCCATTGAAGCAGCCGGTGATACAGATGTTTTGCTACTGGATAAGACCGGGACCATCACCTTGGGCAATCGTATGGCAACTGAATTTATAGCTACAGATGGTATTACTTCTGCACAACTTGCAGATGCGGCACAATTGGCATCCCTGGCCGATGAAACTCCCGAAGGTCGTTCTATCGTAATATTGGCGAAAGAACAATTCAACATCAGGGGAAGGGAAATGAAACCTTCAGAAACGTTATTCATTCCTTTTAGTGCTCAGACAAGGATGAGTGGCATTGATATCAAACAGGGAAATGACCATGTAAGGAGCATCCGAAAGGGATCCGCCGATGCTATTAAAAAATTCATTGAAGGTAACAACGGATTCTACCCAAAAAATGTAGAAGAAATTGTAGCAGATCTTTCTCAAAAGGGTGCAACTCCATTAGTAGTTGCGGAAAACAACCAGGTTTTGGGTGTCATCCAATTGAAAGATATTGTCAAGGGCGGTATTAAACAACGTTTTGCACAATTGCGCAAAATGGGTATCCGCACTGTAATGATCACAGGTGATAACCCATTAACCGCAGCTGCAATTGCAGCGGAAGCCGGAGTCGATGATTTTCTGGCGGAAGCAAAACCGGAAGATAAATTAGCCCGTATTCGTGAAGAACAAGCGAACGGACACCTTGTGGGAATGATCGGTGATGGTACCAATGATGCTCCGGCACTTGCACAAGCCGATGTCGGTTTAGCAATGAATACTGGAACTCAAGCAGCCCGTGAGGCCGGGAACATGGTAGATCTGGACAGTAACCCCACAAAACTTATCGAAGTAGTGGAAACCGGTAAACAATTACTGATGACACGCGGAGCATTAACAACTTTCAGCATTGCAAATGATGTGGCAAAATACTTTGCTATTATTCCTGCCATTGCCACATTGCTATATGTTACATCCACCGGAATATCCCCGCTAAGTATTCTCAATATTATGAAACTTTCCAATCCTGAAAGTGCGATTTTAAGCGCAGTGATATTCAATGCACTGATCATAATTGCCCTTATCCCGCTTGCCCTGAAAGGTGTGAAATATCGTCCAATCTCAGCCAACCGTGTACTTGCCCTGAATATGGCAATCTATGGTATCGGAGGGATCATCGTTCCCTTTATAGGAATTAAACTGATCGATATGTTCGTTGTGGCCACGCATATGATATAAGAACTAGATAATGCAAAAAAACTAATAGAATTTATTATGAAAACACAATCTATAATAGCCTTAAAATTCCTGCTGATTATGACTATTCTGACCGGAATATTGTATCCTCTTTTAATGACCGGAATGGCCCAGACTATATTTCCTTCCAAGGCCAACGGCAGCTTAATTATGAAGAACGGAAAAATCATTGGCTCTGAGTTAATCGGACAAAAATTCGACAGTACTATTTATTTCTGGTCACGACCCTCCGCCATTGATTATAATCCAATACCTTCAGGAGCTTCAAACTATGGACCTACAAGTGATAAACTAAAAAAACAGTTTATGGAACGCCGTGCATCCTTTGTAACCAAGAATTCTATGGCCGATACAACAAATATTCCAAAAGAAATAATTTCCGCATCCGGCAGTGGCCTTGATCCGCACATTTCTCCTGAAGCTGCAATACTTCAACTGGACAGAGTTGCAAAAGCCAGAAATCTTGATGAATCACAAAAACAAAAAGTAAAGCAACTAATTAAAAATAAGACCGAAGGACTGCAGTTTTCTCTCATTGGGGAACCCAGGATTAACGTATTTGATCTAAATTTGGCTCTGGATGAGATGAAATAATTTGAAAATAAGCAAATTATAAATATGTTTGAAGATAACAGGCCCGACCCGGATGAACTTTTAGCTTCCCTGACCAACGAGGAAGAGAAAAGCAGAAGGGGTAAGCTTAAAATTTTTTTTGGTATGTGCGCTGGTGTAGGCAAAACATACACTATGCTCCAAACTGCCCAGGCCGAGAAATTAAAAGGCAATGATATAATTATTGGGTATGTTGAGACACACAACCGGAAAGAAACTGCTGAACTGGTTGAAGGCTTTGAAATTATTTCACGAAAATCTTACGAATATAAAACTACCTCAGTTCAGGATATGGATCTGGATGCAATCATTGCACGTAAACCCCAGATTGTTTTAGTCGATGAGCTTGCTCATACCAATGCCCCCGGCAGTCGACATACTAAAAGATTTCAGGATGTGCAGGAAATTCTTGAAAATGGAATTAATGTTTACACCACGCTAAACGTTCAGCATCTTGAAAGTCGCTCCGAAACCGTTGCGCAAATTACCGGCATCATCGTACGCGAAACATTACCCGATGAGATCTTTGAAAGTGCGGATGAAGTTGAGGTTGTTGACCTTACTCCCGATGAACTTTTGCAAAGACTATCCGAAGGCAAAGTATATGCACCTGAACGCTCAAAGGAAGCCGTTTTGAATTTTTTTCGCAAAGGCAATATAACCGCTTTGCGTGAAATGGCATTGCGCATTGTAGCCGATCGTGTCGACAAGCAATTGCATGATTATATGCAGAACAAACGAATACGCGGCCCCTGGAAGACGGGACTGCACTTGCTGGTTGCCATTGATTACCGCCTGCAATCCACGAGATTATTGCGATGGGCAAAGAACCTTTCATATTCCATGGGAGCAAACATACAGGCCATCTATATTGAAACATCTCATAAATTAACAATAAAGGAAAATGACCAGCTTGATAAGAATATAAACCTTGCCAAGCAATTGGGAATAAAGTTCCGGATTATTACAAATTTTGATATTGTAAAGGCCATTGTAGATTTTGCACAAAAAGAAAATGTAACCCATATTATTGTTGGCAAGCCCCGTGTTCGGAATGTATTATCAATGTTACGCCTTAGTAATTTTTTAAACAAACTGATACGCTACAGTGGAAATATAGATGTCTACATTCTTGGCGCAGATAGCCATTCAAAAGACCGCTTTAAAGAGAAAGTTTCTTTTCCGTCTTTTACATCAAATCTTTCTCAATATCTAAGTACTGCACTTTTTGTTTTTTTTGCTGCCATGGCATTTTATTTAGTGAAGGATTTGGTCGGTTATCAGGTAATTTCCTTTGGCCTTCTGTTTCTTGTCTCTATTCTGGCCCTATTTTATGGAACTGGTCCTATATTGCTTGCAGCTACGCTGAGCGCTCTCATTTGGGACTATTTTTTCATACCACCACAATTTACATTGCATATCCAGCAACCCGTTGACGTACTTATGCTTATCATGTTCTTTATCATAGCACTGCTCAATGGAATATTAACTTCAAGGGTCCGTAACCAGGAGAAGAAAATAAGGATTCGTGAAGAACGTACTCATGCACTATATCAACTTACCAGGGAATTGTCGATGGCATCTGGCTTTGATGAAGTATCTAAAACCGCAACGAGAAATATTCAGAAATATTTCTCGTTGGAGTGCAGTATAATCTTGAAAAATGAACTAAACATCTTAGACGATCCTGAACATGAAGAAACTAAAATAAAATTCACCGATAACGACATGAGTGTTGCTGCGTGGGTTTTTAAAAACTCACTTAAAGCTGGTAAATATACCGATACTTTGCCATCAGGTAGTTATACATTTTACCCTTTAATTGGGATCAATGAAAATATGGGCGTCATTGCTGTTCAGCATAATCGTGTTTTTACACAGGGTGAAGAAGAATTTTGGGAAGCGTTTATCTCTCAAATTTCAGGCAAATTAGAACGGGAATATTTACGCAGCGCAGCTAAGAATGCTTTTATACTAAATGAATCTGATAAACTATATAAAACGCTTTTTAATTCTATTTCGCACGAGCTCAGGATACCCGTTGCAACAATCATGGGTGCTTCAGATTCCCTTCTGAATGCAGATTTCGACAAAAAGACTTATGGTCGTTTATGCCGGGAGATTTTTACAGCCTCAGAGCGCTTAAACAGACTGATAGAAAACCTGTTGAATATGTCACGTCTTGAAACTGGGAGAATTAAGCCACACCTTGACTGGCATGATGTACGTGATTTGATTAACAAAGTGACTGAAACACTTAAAAATGAACTTCAATGCTTTAATCTATATGTAGTGATACCGGAAGACATGCCCGTAGTTAAAATAGATTTTGGCCTGATGGAACAGGTTTTGCACAACCTAGTGTTTAATTCTACCCAATACTCCCCTCACAATACAAGTATACGCATCAAAACATACTACGACAAACCTTTTTTATATATCGAAGTAATGGACAGGGGACCCGGATTTCCTCCAAAGGAAATTCCTTTTGTTTTCAATAAGTTTTATCGTATAGATGGGTCGCGTGCCGGGGGAACAGGATTAGGCCTGTCCATTGTAAAAGGATTTGTTGAAGCACATAATGGAACAGTTTCAATAGAAAACAGACAAAACGGAGGATCCCGAATAACCGTAAAAATTCCTTCCTATACTCCCGATCTGGATTTAATAGAACAAACTTAATAATTATGGGCACTGAAAATTCAATACTAATCATCGATGATGAAGTTCAGATCAGAAGATTGCTTGAAATAACACTTAACGCAAGTGGTTATAAGGTAAGCGAAGCCGTTAATGCAAAAGATGGAATTGTGGCAGCTGCAACCCATAACCCTTCTCTCATTCTTCTCGATTTGGGGTTGCCCGATGAGGATGGCCAGGTTACCTTGAAAAAATTGCGCGAATGGTTTACCGATCCAATAATTGTTCTGTCAGTAAGAAATTCTGAAGAAGATATCATTAAAGCTTTGGATAATGGAGCCAATGATTTTCTTACAAAGCCATTCCGAACCGGTGAACTATTGGCCCGAATTCGATCTGCATTCAGGCTACTGCAAAATACAGCGGACAATAATTCTTTACTCTGTTTCGATAGCCTGGTAATCGATCTGGCAAATCATATCGCAAAGAAAAATGATAAAATTATCAAACTTACCTCTACTGAGTTTTCATTGCTCGCATTATTGGCTAAAAATTCCGGGAAGGTTCTTACTCACCAGTTTATATTAAAAGAAGTCTGGGGCTTTGGCTATGTCGATCAAACCCAATACCTTAGAGTCTTTATTGCTCAACTACGGAAAAAAATTGAAGAAGATCCTGCAAAACCAAAATTTCTGATCACCGAATCAGGTATTGGTTACAGATTTGCTGAGTAATATCGAATTTTATCCTGTTCCAATAAACCTGAATTTTTCCTTTTATAAATTATGCAGGCTTGAAATTTTATTGTCTGTCTCTGTTTCGCATAACTCCAACTTCTTGCAGATATCCAATAGTAAATAACCCTTTACCCACTATTCTCGAAAGGTTTATAAATATTAGGACCCCATATACATCCTTATTGAATAATAAATTATTTCAAAATTTAGATTACTTTTAACTTTCTATTTACTTAATTTAACACTATGAATGAAAGAACCCTTTGCAAAGAGGGTTTTTTCTTTTTATTCATACCTGAAAATGATTGCATAATTTAGTATTTTGCATTTTATCAATTTGCCAATCCATCCAAATGATGATGACCTTCTATAAGAAACATATCCTAAAAAAAATATTCAGTTACTTCAAAAATATTCTGGTAGTATTTGGGGCAATTTTGCTTCTCTCCCTTGCTTTGAGTTTTACGAGCTGCCCTTATTGGGCTTATTATTGGTTAGGCGTTCATAATGCAAATACAAAAGGAGACCCGAATGTTATAGTATTGCTGGGTGGCGGAGGCATGCCTAGTCCTGATGGACTGATACGTGCATATTATACTGCACGCAGCGCTGCTGAATTCCCAAAGGCAATTATTTATATCGCGATGCCCCATGATACGACCCTGCACAATGAATCACCCGAAATCTTATTGGCATTTGAATTAAAATTACGAGGAATTGACAGCAGCAGGATATATTTTGAACCTGACGGAAATAATACCCATTCACAGGCAGTGAACCTTTCAAAAATACTCGGCAACTATTCTTCCGACTCGATAATTCTGAGAATTGTTACTTCACCTGACCATATGTACCGGTCGGTTGCTGTATTCAAAAAAGTTGGATTTAAAAATGTCGGTGGCATGGCATCTTTTGAAGAGGCAATATCGGAGACCTTGCTCCTGGGTAACCAAAATAAAAAGTTTAAGTCTGAAAGGCTGAACTTTCGATATAATATGTGGAATTATTTGAAATACGAAATCAGTGTAGTTCGGGAATATATTGCCATAGCTTATTATAAACTCCGCGGATGGATGTGAACAGTCAACAGTGAACAGTCAATAGTGAACAGTCAACAGTAAACAGTCAACAGTAAACAGTGATCAGCAAGAAAGCCAGTTGTATATTTTCACCCTTTCAGGGGGAAATGTCCGAAGGACAAAGGGGGTCATTACAGTGATCAGTGAATAGTTATAAAAAAGGCTTTTAGGCTGAAGGCTGTTAGCGAATTTACTCTTTATGTTTTTCTTCCTAAAACCTAAATACCTTCAGCCTAAATACCTGACTATTAAAAATACAGTTTACAGTTTACAGATCACAATTCTCAGATTGTCAATGCCTAAATTACGTTGACTTTTTTATTAATAATTTGATTATTTGAATTATGTATATGATTTACAGTTGATAACGGGTAATAACTCTTTTGGGAGTTATTCTCGATATCAAGA
>Ga0182027_10000793_pt1 | contig 53603 bp, 51 predicted proteins | sample 712E1DmetaG_FD_121300 | JGI IMG/M metagenome (GOLD analysis project Ga0182027, IMG submission 121300) | Permafrost microbial communities from Stordalen Mire, Sweden - 712E1D metaG (Illumina Assembly) | ecosystem: Environmental > Terrestrial > Soil > Wetlands > Permafrost | place: Sweden...
CGCTCCGCAGCATCCGCACCGGAAAATCGTCCGATGTGCGGTTCAGTTCCACGGAGCGCATCGAACCGGTGCCGATGATCACCAAAAAAATGGAGTATAGCTACAAGGACGGCGCGGACTACGTTTTCACCGACTCGGAAACTTACGAAACAGTCACACTCGCAGCGGAATTGGTTGGTGACTCGAAAAATTTTCTTGCGGAGAATGGCGCGGTAACGGTGACGTTCGTCGAGGAAAAAGCGGTGTCCATCGAATTGCCGCCGAGCGTGGCGCTGACGGTGTCCGACGCGCCGGAGGGCATTCGCGGCGACTCGTCGAGTAATGTGCAAAAGCCGGTGACGCTCGAAACAGGCATCACGGTGCAAGTGCCGTTGTTCATCAAAACCGGTGAGAAAATCAAGGTGGACACGCGCACCGGCAAATACATGGAACGTGCCTGACGGAAATTTTGGATTCAGGATTTCGAATATGGAACAAAAGCCCGCCTGCGCGGGCCTTTTTATTTTGCGACGGTAATCTCTTTACCAAAGCGCGGGTGTTTGGATAGCTTTTCAGTCATGGCCGGGCTGCAACAAAAAGGAGAGAGGGAGTATCGTGGCATCGCCGTCTCCGACGGCGTCTGTCGCGGGAAAGTCCTCGTGCTTCACCGCGCCCGCCACGTCATCGCCAAACGCGAAATTTCAGCCGACGAAGTAGCCGGGGAGACCGGTCGTTTTGAAAAAGCGCTTGTCCAAACCCGCCAGCAAATTCTGGAGGTGCAGCGCAAGGTCGTTGAAAATCTGGGCGCGAAGGAAGCGGATATTTTTGAAGCGCATTTGCTGATGCTCGAGGACCTTGCCCTGGTGGGCGAAGCCATCCGTCTGATTAAAGAGGAGAAGGTCAACGCCGAGTACGCCTTTCACAGCGTCGCCGAGCGTTACACCGAGGCGCTCCTCGCGGCAAACGACGAATATCTTCGCGAACGTGCCAGCGATATGCGCGATCTGACATCGCGGGTGCTGGATAATTTGCTTGAGGTCAAAGACGAATTTGATCTGCGTCACCTCACCGAGCCGTGCATTTTGGTCAGCCACGACCTCAGCCCGTCCACGACCGCGCAATTGGATAAAAAATTCGTGCTCGGCTTCGCCACCGACATTGGCGGTCAGACATCGCATTCAGCAATCATGGCCCGGTCGTTGGGCATTCCGGCAGTGGTGGGGTTGCAAATTGCCAGTCAGGAATTGGGAAACGGCGATTACGCGTTGCTCGACGGTTACAACGGCACGATTGTCGTCAATCCAACCGATCAAACGCTGTTTGCATACGGCCAGCTCTTGCAGCGCAAGGCTTCGCTTGAAGAAAAGCTGCGCGAAATTCAGCGGCAGCCTGCCGTCACGCTTGACGGCAAATTCATTCATCTGTCCGCAAACATTGAAGACCCGACAGACACCGAGGCCGTTCTCACGCGCGGCGCGGAAGGCGTCGGATTGTTTCGCACGGAATATCTTTTCATCAACCGCGAAAGCCTGCCGACGGAGGAGGAGCAATATCAATCCTACCGCAAAGTCGCCACGGCGTTGAAACCCAATCCGGTCATCATCCGCACGCTCGATCTGGGCGGCGACAAATTTGCCTCGCACTTGCAACTGGCGCAGGAGGTCAATCCGTTTCTCGGCTGGCGGGCCATCCGGTTTTGCCTGGCGCAGCCCGAATTGTTCCGCGCCCAGCTTCGCGCCATTCTCCGCGCCAGCGCCGAGGGCAATGTGAAGATGATGTATCCGATGATTTCCGGCCTGGATGAATTGAAGCAGGCCAACGCCATCGTCGAAAAATGCAAGGCCGAGTTGCGCGCGGAAGGAGTGCCGTTCGACGAGAAAATTGACATCGGCGTGATGATCGAGATTCCGTCGGCTGCGCTCATCGCCGATGCGCTCGCCGCGCAATCGAAATTTTTCAGCATCGGCAGCAACGACCTCATTCAATACACGCTTGCCGCCGATCGCACGAACGAAAAAGTTTCGCACCTTTACGAGCCAACGCACCCGGCGATTATTCGCCTCATTAAAATGACCGTTGATGCCGCCCACCATCGCGGAATCAAGGCCAATGTCTGCGGCGAAATCGCAGGCGACCCGGTGCTGGCGCCGCTGTTGATCGGCCTCGGCGTGGATGAATTGAGCACCGCCCCGACGGTTGTCGCGCAGGTCAAATACATGATTCGCCGGCTCAAATTGACTGAAGCCCAGGCGCTTGCCGACTTCGCGCTGCAATGCGAATCGCCATCGGAAATCTACGCCCGTTGCCAGACGCTCGCGCGCGAAGCCGCGCCCGGCCTTTTCGAAAATAAAACATGAAAGTCATCATCCTCGCCGCCGGATACGCCACGCGCCTGTATCCGCTCACCCTCACGCAACCGAAACCGCTCCTGCCCGTCGCCGGCAAGCCGATGGTCGAGCACGTGCTCGACAACCTCGCGCCCATCAGCGGCATCGAGCGCGTTTACGTCGTCACCAACGCCAAGTTCGCCGGCCATTTTCAAAAGTGGTCGGACCATTACCGCGCCACGAAATCCAAATTTGAATTCACCATCGTCAACGACGGCTCGACCGACGACGCCAACAAACTCGGCGCCATCGGCGACATCCATTACGTCCTCAAAACCCAGAGCGTGGACGACGACGTTATTGTCGTGGCGGGTGACAATCTGTTCAGCGAAAAACTCGGCGATTTCGGAAAATTCTGCCGGGAGAAAAAGGCGCCGGTACTGGCGCTCTACGACGTGGGCGATTTGGCACAGATCAAAAAGTACAATTCCATTTCCGTGGACGACGGCGGACGCATCACCTTCTTCGAGGAAAAGCCGAAGAACCCGACGAGTACGCTCACTGGCATCGCGCTTTACTTTTATCCGAAGAGCACCTTCCCGCTCATCAAGCAATACATCGCCGAGGGCAACAATCCCGATCAGCCCGGTCTGCTCATCCAATGGCTTTATTCCCGCACAGCGGTTTATACCTGGCGCGTGCCGGGCCTCTGGTTCGACATTGGCTCAAAGGAAACGCTGGAGGAAGCCAACCGAATCTTCGCGAAGTTTTCCAGCAGAACAAAATAGCCGACGAAATTACTTCGCCGTCACGACGACGTAATTTTTTTTGCCTTTGCGCAACAACAAATGTTTGCCAAAAAGCAAATCATTTGAAGTCACAGCACGTTGAATGTTTGATTCGCGGACGTTGTTGATGTTCACGCCACCGCCTTCGATGTCTTTGCGCGCCTGGCCTTTGGATGCACAAAGACCGGCGTGAACGAGCAGTTCAACCAATGACAAACCAGCACCACCTAACTTCGCTTTTTCGATTTCTTTTGTCGGCACTTCACCGACAATTTCACTGAAAGTGCTCTCTGCAACGCCTTTCAGTTCACCGCCGAAAAGAATCTCGCTGGCGCGCATGGCTTCCGCTGTGGCGTCGCAACCATGAATCAAATCCGTGACGGCCTTTGCCAAAGCCTTATGCGCCTCGCGTAAGCCGGGATTTTCAGCGTGTTTCTTTTCCAAGGCTTCGATTTCGTCCTGCGAAAGAAACGTGAAGTATTTTAAATAGCGGATGACGTCGCGATCATCCGTGTTGATCCAAAACTGGTAGAAGCGATAGACGCTCGTGCGTTTCGGATCGAGCCAGACGGCGCCGGCTTCGGTCTTGCCGAATTTCGTGCCGTCGGCATTCGTGATAAGCGGCAACGTGAGGCCGAAAGCTGTTTTGCCCAGTTTTTTGCGGATGAGATCAATGCCTGCGGTGATGTTGCCCCATTGATCGCTGCCGCCGATTTGCAGTTCGCATCCGTATTGGGTGCATAGCGCCAAAAAATCGAACGCCTGAAGCAGCATATAGCTGAATTCGGTGTAGCTGATGCCGGCTTCGCGGTCTTCCATGCGTGCGCGGACACTTTCCTTGGCAGCCATTTGGTTGACGGAAAAATGCTTGCCGATATCGCGGAGGAAATCGAGATAGGAAACATTCGCCGTCCATGAAGCGTTGTCCACAAGCCGGGCGGGATTCGTCTTCGCGTCGAAATCAAGCAGCCGCTTGAGCTGTTCCTTGACGCGGGAAATGTTGTGCGCGAGAACCTCCGGCGTGAGCAATTGCCGCTCCTGCGTCTTACCGCTGGGATCGCCGATCATGCCGGTGGCGCCACCGGCGACGGCAATCGGACACCAACCGAAGTCTTGAAAACGTCGTAGAGCCAGCAAGGGAACGAGATTGCCAACATGTAAGCTGTCAGCAGTCGGATCAAAACCGCAATAGAGTGTGGGGGGTTCTTTGCTTCCGACGCGTATCACCTCCGCAAAAATATTAATAATAGCCGAAGGATTCTCCTTGCTGCCACCCGTAAAATCGGCAATCAGACCGCGCCAGCTCAATTCTAGGATGATGTTCGACGTGTTCATTCGCGACACAGGCTAATCTGCCGGCCGTCCCTTGCCAATTTCCAATTGAGCCGGCTCGTCGGTAGCCTCGCCCCACCAAATTCAGCAATTTGACTTTGCGACTTTGCGACTTTGCGTGAGAATCTCGCGCGATGTCACAGATGCTCAAGTCGTCCGGTTCGATGGCTGCCGCCACGCTCACCAGCCGTCTGCTCGGCATGGTGCGCGAGATCATCTACGCGCGGTTCATGGGCGATGGTTGGGTGGCCGGCGCATTCCAGCTTGCGTTCACGATTCCCAATCTTTTCCGGCGGCTCCTCGGCGAAGGCGCGTTGACGGCGGCATTTATTCCTGTTTTCAAGGAAAAGGAAAAAACAGCCGGCGAAAAAGAAATGTGGCGCACGGCCAACGCGGTGATTTCCGGTCTTGTCATCGTCGCGGCCATCATTGTCGGAATTGTTATGCTTGGCATTTCCATCGTGCTGGCAGCGCATCAATTTGAAGCCAAAACGGAACTCATGCTGCAGCTGTTGTGTGTGATGTTTCCCTACATGCTGCTCGTATGCCTCGCCGCGGCGTTCATGGGCATGCTCAACGCGCGCGGGCATTTCTTCATCCCCGCCATGGGCGCAACAATGCTCAACCTGGTGATGATTGCGTCCGTGCTTTGGCTGGCGCCCCACATGGGACATGAGCTGGACAGGCAAATTTTTGGGCTGGCCATAGGTGTGCTGGCGGCGGGCGCGGCGCAGGCGGCGTTCCAATTACCCACGCTTTGGTGTGACGGCTTTCGCTACCAGTGGGTTTCGCCGTGGCACAATGAAACGGTCACGCGCGTTGTGCGGCGGATGATCCCCGGCATCATCGGCGTGGCGGCGTTTCAAATCAACGTGACGCTGGTTCTCGCCATCGCGTTTTGGGTCAACCCCCAAATCGTCGCGTCGTTCAATTATGCCGTGCGTCTGATGGAACTGCCGCAGGGCATGTTCGGCATCTCGCTGGCGACGTATCTGCTGCCGACGCTTGCCAGCCTGGCGGTGGAAAAAAACCATTCCGAATTTCGCGCCACGCTGCGGCATGGCATCGGCACGGTGACTTTTCTGAACCTGATTGCGGCTGTTCTGCTCATTGTGCTGGCCGAACCGATTGTGCGGTTGCTGTTCGAACGCGGCGCATTCACCGCCGCCTCCACCGACCGCGCGACATTTGCGCTCGTGTGCCTTGCGCCGGGGCTGGTGGCGTTTTCAACGGTCAACATTCTGGCGCGGGCGTTTTACGCGGTCGGCGACACGCAAACGCCGATGAAAATCAGCATTGCGTGCCTTTTCTTGAATCTCATTCTGGCCGCTGTGCTGGTCGTGCCGCTACAACAGGGCGGTTTGGGCATTGCGAACACTGTGACTTCAATCTGCAATGCCAGTTTGCTGATTTACCTGCTGCGCAAAAAACTTGGGCCGTTGGAAATGGAATCGTTGCGCGCCACATTTGTGCCGCTTGCCATCGCCGGTGTGCTGGCCGGTGTGCTGGCATGGTTTGGCTGGAGGTTTTGGGAAAATTCACTCGGCCATAAAACGCTTTTGCTGAAAACCGGCGAGGTGTTTGTCCCGGCGGGAATCGCCGGCTCGGTTTATTGGCTGGTGGCACTCGGATTTAAAATTCCAGCAGCGAAGGAAATCGCGGAATTCGCGCTGTCGCGATTCAAAAAAACAAGGTAGGGACTGCCCGCCGAGCCGTCCGTCGGTGGGAAGCGAAAATTTGCACCGGTCGCCTCGGCGAGGCGACCCTACCTTAAACCGGCACGACCGCCGTCCAGCAATTTTTCCCGAACTTCGACTTGAATTTTTCCGCGAGCGATTCGGCATCAGCAACATTTTCGGCAATGGCGAACGTCGTCGAACCACTGCCGGACATCAGCGCAGCCAGAGCGCCGTGTGCACGGAGAAATTCCTGGAACAGCGCGAGCACCGGAAACTTTTCGAACGCTGGCGCTTCGAGCGAATTGTAAAATTCACTGCTGGCGACGCTCAAACCGCCCGTTTGAAGTTTTGAAATCAGCTTTTGCGCGCGGTCGCGCCGGCCATTTAACGCAACCGGAAATCGCGCGAGTGTTTGGTAAGCCCACGCAGTCGAAATGCCGAAGCCAGGATTAATCAGTAAAAACGCCCTGCCGCGCAACGCCGGAAAATCTTCGAGTGACTGGATTTTTTCGCCGTGACCGGTGGCGAGTGCGGGCCTGTCTTGCAGAAAAAACGGAACATCCGACCCGAGTGCTGTGGCAAGTTCATGCAACTTTTTCGAAGCGAGCGGCTGACCGAAAAGTTCATTCAACGCGAGCAGTGTCGCGGCGGCGTTGCCGCTGCCACCGCCAAGGCCGGCGGCAATCGGAATTTTTTTCTCCAGATGAATACGGACACCGTCGGTGATCTTGGCCGCTTGCAAAAACGCAGTTGTCGCGCGGTGAACGAGATTTTGTCCGTCCGTCGGCAACGTCGCGTTGTCGCATGTGAGTTTGACGCCGTGCGCATCGCGCTCGAAAGTCAGCCGGTCGCAGACATTGACCGGGTGCAGGATGGTTTCCAGTTCATGAAAACCATCGGAACGCTTGCCGAGGATGTTCAGCAGCAGATTAACTTTGCACGGCGATTTTTTTTCGAGGCGCATGGTGTTTCACGAAAACAAAACGCGCCAACGGAAATTTGTTGGCGCGTTGAGCAAAATGGACTGGGTCACATTTAATCACCGAACACGCTGAATCGGCTGCCGGGGACGAACGGAGCAACATCACCGCCGCTAAAGCCGACATAGGTGTCCGCGTCGAACAGCGGGTCGGATATCAAGCCGGGCCTGTAGTTATCGGGGAAAACGGGTTCAGGCGCGAAGTATTTGGTTAAAACAGGATGATATGGCGGCAGCGGAAAAGTGACGATTTCATAGAGGCCAATGCCCGTGCGCGCCAACGAACGGTCAATGCCGCGAACAAGACCCGCGGTGTAACCGGCACCGGGCGAATCGAGCACGGCGGTTTGCTCAACAGAACGGCGCAGTTCGCCCATGCGAACGATTTCAAAAGTGTTTCCCATGCCGCGACCAAGTTTTTGTTCCGGCCCGGTGCAACCGGCGGTGAATAATGTGACAAGAGAAACCACCCCGAGGAAAGAAAGTGCATTACGCATAAATTCTAAAGTTGACACGCGCATCCTACGGCAAATCCAGCGGATGTAAAGCGCGTTTTACGATTCGCGCGCGGCGCGTTTCCTGTCACGCCGATCCCAATACCATGCAATCCAGACGGTGATTTCGTAAAGCAATTGCAGCGGAACGAACATGACGAGTTGCGTGATCGGTTCGGGTGTGGTGAGCACCGCGCCGAGAAACAAATTGATCACAATCATATACCGCCGTGCCTTCGACAGCGTGCGGTAGTTGAGCACGCCGATTTTCACCAGCATCAAAATCACCACCGGCAGCTCGAAGCCCAGCCCCATGCCCAGCATGAATTTGCAGACAAAACTGATGTAATCCTCCGCCCGCCATTGGAACGCGCCGAAGCCGAGCCATTGCGAATACATTTGTGACGCCGCCAGCGCGACCGGCATCAAAATGAAATAACAAAACGACACACCGATTAGAAAAAGTCCGACACCGATTATCAACCCGTGGTAAACGTATTTGCGCTCGTGCATTTTCAGCGCCGGAAAAACAAACGCCGCGACGAAGTAAAAAATGAACGGCGACGCCAGCACCAGACCGCCATACAACGCAACTTGAAACGCAACGATGAATCCGCCCGCCGGACTGAGATTGATCAAATCAATTTTGGCCCGTTGCGCTTCGGCGGCGACGTTCGGATCGGGATTGACCCGCCAGCCGAGCACGCGGTTGGTACCGAGGACAAGCGGCTCGACTTCAACGGCCACGAAACGGTTCGTGCCGAGATCCAGCGACTGTTGCTGTTCGGGTGTGAGGGAAAAATTGCCGAGATGGTTCGTGCCGAAACCCACTGCGACGATTTGGTTGGTGCCGAAGTAATGAATCCGGGCGTGCATCAACGGCCATTTGATGATGCGGACGACGTCGTTGGCGGCAAACAAGCAGACCAGCATTCCCAGCAACAGCGCGACGACACTCTTGATGAGCACCCAGCGGAAATCTTCGAGGTGTTCGAGAAAGGTTTTGACCGGGCCGCCTTCGGCCTCGTCGGGATGTTCCGTTTCGTGGTCGCCAGCCATGCCAAAAACATCCCTCCGTCAGGCCTTGGGTGGATTGGAAGACTGTGAAACGGTCTGTTTGGGCTGCGACTGGCCGTTCGTCACGGATTTGTTTTGTTGCGCGGGTTTTTCTTCCGCCGCGTTTTGAATTTCATCCGTCACTTCACGCGTCGCCTTCTTGAATTCCTTGATGCTCTGTCCCAAACCACGAGCCAACTCAGGTAATTTTTTGCCGCCAAACAGGATTAAAGCAAACAACAGGATTATGATGACTTCCCAGCCGCCCAATGCCCATGCGAACATAGTATTCATAAATTTTTTCGAGCCTCGCAAAGCCTACGCCCGTTTTAACCAATAGTAAAGCGCCAAAAAACAAGGGCCGCGACGCACGCGGCCCTTGGACAACCTCAAATTTTCCCGCCAATCAGACTCCGGTTTTGGGATGCAGCAGGACGAAGTCATCCCGGCGATTTTTCGCCCACGCGGATTCGTCGTGGCCCGACTCCACCGGCTTGTCTTTGCCATAACTGATGGTGCGGATGCGCGACGGATCAACACCCTGCTTGGCCAGCGCTTCGCGGGCCGCCAGTGCACGGCGCTCACCGAGCGAGCGGTTGTATTCCTCCGTGCCGCGTTCATCACAGTTGCCTTCGATGAGCAGCTTTGCGCCCGAATTGGCGCTCAACGCGGCGGCAACGGCTTGGAGGCTCGATTGCTCGCTGTGCCTGATGGCAGCGCTGTCGTAGGCAAAATGAACCGTGTAGGCCGCCAGGGCGTCGCGGTCCATCGCCATGCCTTCGAATTCTCCCAAGCTCGCTGTCTGCCCGCCACCGACCTTCAAGGTGTCGCCGGGTCCAGGCTCGCCGACCATGCCTCCCGGTCCCTGTGGAATGGGTGTGACTCCGACGGGTTTGTGGCTTTTGCAACCCGTGGCGGCCAGTGTAATGGCCAGTGCGAATGCCAGAGAGCAAGTCAGTTTCATCATTTTCATATTTTTCCTTTGGTTAAAAGTTTGTTAAAAAGTCATCTAGCCCAAGCCGGTTCGGAATTATTGCCCGAAATTTGCTGAACATCCTTGGCTTGTTTTGTGAAGACGTCAAGCAAAGACAGCACATATCGGTAGGATGCCGTGCGCCGAACAAAAACCAGCGTGCGCGAATTTGGCGACCACGACGGGTCTTCGCCCGACACGAGCACCGTGGGCGTGCCGCCAGCCGCCGGCACGACGCAAATGTCAAACTCACCTGTCTGCGACGTGAATGTGATCCATTTGCCGTCCGGCGACCAATCGGGTTCAGTCGGGTTCGGCGCACCGGGAGTCGGAATCTGCTGCATCGCACCGCCGGCTGCCGGCACTTTCGCCAACACACGCCGTTCATGGATTTTCGTCGCGAAACAAATCCATTGTCCGTCCGGCGACCAGCACGGCGACGATTCGTCTTCGGGCGTGGCGGTCAACTGCTTTAAATTCGAGCCGTCGGCATCGCAGACCCAAACGTCCGGGCTGCCACCCTTGCTCAAAATCATTGCCACTTTTGTGCCGTCCGGCGACACCGCCGCGCTCGTGTTCAAACCGGAATGACCCGCAATGACGCGGCGCTGGCCGGTGGCAAGATTGTGATAAAAAATGTCCGGGTTGCCGAGCTTGTAAGATGTGTAATAAAGCGCGAGCTGTCCGGACACCCATGCGGGCGCGGCGACAATGGTGTTGTCGTGCGTGATGGCCTGAGGATTGTGGCCGTCAAAATCGGCGGCGTAAATTTCTCCGTTGCCGCCGGCGGATTCGACTTTGAATGCGATTTTTGTCTGTGCGATGCCCTTTTTACCGGTGATGACTTGCACAATGTCATCGGCAAACGCGTGCGCCTGACGCCGCAACGTCGCGCCTGTGTAACTGCGGGAAAGCAGCGTGTTTTTGCTGAAACGATCCACGACACGCCCTTGAACATTGTCCCCGCCGCTGCCGCTGATTTGATATTGCGCCGCATCCGGACTGACAAACGTGAATCCCTGAACATAAAGATCGAATTTCAAAACGTCCGCGACCTCGCCATTGAAACCATCGAGCGAAACGGGAACCGGTTTGGTCGAACCCAGAACGTTGATTTCCTGTTGGATATTGATCTCATTTTGGCCGCGGGCAAAATTGACCGCGAGCAGCGCGAGCAAAATCGGCAGACAAGGTTTAATCAAAGAAAGGTATTTTTTTTTCATCCAAGCAATCGTTTGGCTTTGAGGTTGAAGTTAATGATGTAAGTCCGTTCTTTTTCCGGAGCGCCCTTCGGAAACGGCGCGATGAATGTGACGCGCTCAAGCGTGCGTTGGATGGAAGTGTCCACGTTTGCGTCGCCCGACGGCGCGAGGATGCGCGCCGAAATCACCGTGCCATCGCTGGCGATGGTGACACTGACTTTTGTGTTCGCGTCGTCGCTGGCCGTGTCAGCAGGCAGCGTCCATGCCTGTTCGTAGATGCTTTTGACAGCGTCGGCATAGTTCGCGTAAGCCGCACTGCTGTTGCCGGGCATGTCAACCGTCGTGTCCGACGTCAAATTACTTTTCAAATTCCGTAGGGCGTTTTTTATGGCCCGCGCGTTTTGCCGCGAATTATCGGCGGTTGGAGGATTTTTCGGCGCGGTGCGCGTCACAAGTTGTGTGTTGATCTGAATTTTGGGCGGTTGAGTCGTGTTTGGTGTCAATTTGACCGGTTCAGGTTTAAAAATTTTCTCCAGCGTCTGCGCAAGCGTGGGTGGCGGCACGACCGGTTTAGGCGCAGGCGGCGTCGGCTGCGGTTGCGGTGGTGTCACCACGGGAGCAGGCGGTGGCGGTTGGGCGTCCCGAACGCCGCTGTTGAAGGGCTCGTCAATTAAATTTGCTGGAATCACATCGAGCACCTGCAAGTCATCCGCCTTCGGCTTCGAATAGAAAAACGCCGGGCCAACGAATAAAATCACGACCAGCAGCAGGTGAACACCCACCGTCGCCATGAAACATTTTTTTTGCAGGCGATTCATTTAGTCGGTTCGGTTCGCAGCGAATAGCGTGTGATGCCGTTGCGCTGGCAACTATCAATCACGTCGGCGACATACTTGTAGGGATCGTCCTGATCCGCGCGAATATAAACAATGATGTTTGGATTGACGCGGAAGTCAGCAGCGAGGCGCGCAATTAATTGCTCAAAGCTCATTCGCTGTCTGTCGAGCGCATAAACGCCGGTCGTGCTGACTTCGACGGTGCGGATGTTGCGCTTATCAATCCTCGTATCCGGCCGGCCGCCAGCCGGCAACTTGAGGTTGATGCTTTGTTCCAGCAGCGGCGTGGTGATGACAAAAATGATGAGCAGCACAAACGCGAGGTCGAGCAGCGGCGTGATGTTGATTTCGCTCAACGTCACGAGATAATTGCGCTGGGAAAAGCGTCTCATGGCTGCAAATCATTCCTCCGCCAAATACTCCGTCTCCATTTTGGAAACGAGTTCCTGCGCAAAATTGTCGAGGCCGACAGTAAACACGCGCAAATTATGCACGAGCCAGTTGTAGCCAAACATTGAGGGAATCGCCACCAGCAGGCCGGCAACCGTCGTGATGAGCGCCGCCGAGACGCCGGGTGCCATCGCCGCCATCGTTGCCGAGCCCTGCTGCGCGATGCCGGCAAACGTACTCATCACACCCCAAACCGTGCCGAGCAGACCGAGAAACGGCGCGCCATTCGCGGCAATAGCCAGCCAAATCAAACCGGATTCCAGTTTCAACGATTCCTGCGCGACGACGTTCTCGAGCGCGCGTTTGACGTGCTCCATGTTTTTGAGCGAGACATGCTGTTTGCGCCGTTCACCACCGGGACCGCGCAACCGCGCGTCGAGTTGCGTGCAGCCGGATTGATAGACCACAAAAAGCGGGCAGCCTCCGATTTGCAATTTGCGGTCAAAAATATCGAGCACGGATTTTTGCGAATGAAATTCCTCGTTGAAATAATAATTCAGGCGGCGCGCCCGGCGCATTTGAACGGCTTTGGAGGTCATCACCGACCACGCGATGATGGAAAAGACGAAGAGACAGGCGATGACCGCCTTGCCTTCCGGCGTCGCCTGTTTCCAAACGTAAATGAGTTCCGCTTGATTGGAAGCGGCTCCCACGACAACACATAAATATCCACTCATACCGATAATTCACCCAGTCGTGAGGAACCGATGTAGCGGCCAAACGGCAGGAGGTCGAGCAATTTCTCCTGCCTGATGGTAAATTTCTATCCGTTGCCGGGAAAAATGCAACGACTTTTTGTTGAAAACAAATTTCGATTTTCTGCCCTTGCCGCCCGCTAAAAATCGCATACAAAAGAACCTGTGCGTCGCCTACGCCTCATCGGTCTGCTGCTCGCGCTCATCACTTTGGTGGCGTATCTGCCAGTGGCCCACCACGGCTTCAGCATCTTTGACGATGACGATTACGTCACCAACAACCCTGTGGTTCAAGACGGACTGACGTGGGTCGGCGTCAAATGGGCTTTTACCACCTGGCACGCCAGCAACTGGCATCCCATCACCTGGCTCTCGCACATGACGGACTGCGAACTCTTCGGCCCCAACGCCGGCGCGCACCATCTCGTCAACGTGCTGTTTCACACGGCTAATGCGGTATTGCTGCTACTGTTGTTGTTTCGGATGACCGGTGCGCTGTGGCCCAGCGCGTTTGTCGCTGCGTTGTTCGCGTGGCATCCGCTGCACGTGGAATCCGTCGCGTGGATTTCCGAGCGCAAGGACGTGTTGAGCACGTTTTTCGCGCTGCTGACCCTGCTGGCTTACACGCGCTACGCGTGGGAGTCCAAGGTTCGAAGTCCAAAGTCCAAAGTCTTTTATAGTTTGAGCCTGCTGGCATTCGCCCTCGGTCTCATGGCCAAACCGATGTTGGTCACACTGCCGTTTGTGATGTTGCTGCTGGATTATTGGCCGCTGCAAAGACTTTCGCTTTCCGCTTTCCGCTTTCCGCTTTTCCTTCGTCTGGCGCTGGAAAAATGCCCGTTCTTTTTGCTCGCTGCGATTTCGTGTGTGGTCACTTTTCTGGCGCAACGTGCATCCGCAGTCCTGTCCCTTGAACAAGACCCATTAAACTTGCGGCTGGTGAACACATTGCTGTCCTACGGGCGATATTTATTGAAAACAATCTGGCCGGTGGATTTGGCGGTCATTTACCCGTTCCCCAATCCATTCCCTTGGGGACAGGGAATAACGGCGGCGGTGGTATTGCTGGCGGTTTCATGGAGTACCTGGCGGACACGACGCCCATGTCCGTATTTGCTGGTTGGCTGGCTTTGGTTTTTAGGAACGCTTGTGCCAGTCATCGGCCTGGTGCAGGTCGGCTTCCAGGCAATGGCCGATCGCTACGCTTACATTCCGCTGATTGGCGTGTTCATCGCCATCGCGTTTGCAGGCAAGCATCTGGTGTCGAGATTCCGGCTTCCAAAAACGGTCTTCGCTCTCGCGAGTGGTTTGGCTCTCGTGGGATGTCTGCTGGTTACGGAGCGTCAGTTGAGCTATTGGCAGGACGATGAATCACTTTTCCGCCACGCTATCGCGGTGACAAAAAACAACGCCACGGCTCATATCAATCTTGGCGTCGCACTCGAACGGCAAAATCGGCGGTCCGAAGCCCTGATCCAGTATCAAGAAGCGTTGCGCATCGCGCCCGACAGCGTCCATGCACATAACAACCTCGGTAATTTTTTGGATGAAATGGGCAAACCCGATGAAGCGCTGGCACAGTATCAAGAAGCATTGCGGTTGAAACCCGACGCACCGATCGTGCATGACAACCTTGGCACATTGCTTGTCGAATTGGGAAAATTCGACGAGGCGCTGACCCAATATGCGGAGGCCGCGCGGCTCAATCCAACCGATCCACGTCCGTATTATTTGATGGGAAAGGCGCAATTAAAGCGGGGTGACAGCGCAATGGCAATTACCCGGTTTCATGACGCGCTACGTCTTGATCCGAACGATTTTCAAACGTTAACTTATATGGCGCGTGTGCTGGCCTCGGATGAAAACCCCCGGGTTCGCAACGGCCAAATCGCCCTCGAAATGGCGGTAAAAGCGAATGACCTGACAGGTGGCGAACAACCAGTCATCCTCGACATCCTCGCCATGTCCTACGCGGAAACCGGCCGTTTCCAAGATGCGCAGCAGATTGAGCAACGAGCCATCCAGCTTGCCCAAGCCGCTGTTTTGGAGGAAACGAATGCCATGTTACAACGTTTGGAACTTTACAAGTCCGACCGACCCTATCGTGAAACATTTACCAACCCGTCACCGCAGAATATTCCGAAAAATTAAATCGCACTCGCACGGGCATGCGCAGAGTCTGTCCCACGTGTATTTTTTCAACCGGCGCGCCAAGTTATTAAAATGCTCATCCAGCCACGGCAGCATGAAAATCCGTTTCGCGTCAAAAAATTCCGCCAGCAATTTTGCATTTGAAGCGGTGGCGGTGTCCGGTTTCGGCGGTGACATCAGAACAACGCGCGCTTTGGCCCGAAACCCCTCCGGCAGGGCTTCGAGCGTGAGCAACACTTGATTCACCGCGCCGAGCCGGTCCGGACAAACCACAATTGGGGTCGCGCGCGAGGCAGTGATGAAGTCGCGTGAATCGAAACTTTCGCCGAGTGGACTTAGCAAACCGCCCGCGCCTTCAATCAGCACAACATCAAAACGTTTCCGCATCATGCGGACATGCGCGACCACGTCGGCGAGCGCGACCCGCTTGCGTTCGCGGCGGGCGGCGAGCAACGGCGCAATCGGTGCGCGGAAATGCCATGGATTGATTTCATCGAGTGATAGAACTCCGTTCAACGCAGCGCGAAGCACGCGGGCGTCGTCGCGGCCGCCGGAACAAATGGGTTTGAGCGCCGCCACGCGGACGCCACGTCTGCGCAAATAACCTGCAAGCAATGCGGTCAGCGCCGTTTTGCCTACGCCGGTGTCCGTGCCGGTGATGAAGAATGTTCGCTTCATTCCGCAACATCAAAGCGGAAATGGCACGGGTAATCCATCAAAACCATTGACGAAATCCGCGGGATTCATTTATTCTGCGCGGCTCGCCGACCGGCGGGAATTATTGTGAATGTCACCATCGAAAATCTGGCCCCGTGCAGAAAATTGCTGCGGGTGGAAGTGGACGCGAAGGCTGTGGACGAAGCCTTTGATGCCACCGCGAAGAATTTCCAAAAACAGGCCGCGTTGCCCGGCTTTCGTCCCGGCAAGGCGCCGCGCGCGCTTGTGCTCAAAAAATACGAGGCGGACATCAAGAACGAGGTCAAACGGAAGCTCATCGGCGATTCGTATCGCAAGGCGCTGGACGAAAAGAAAATCGCCGCGCTTGGCTACCCGGACATTGAGGAAATCCAATTCGGTCGCGGGCAAAATTTACAGTTCGCCGCGACGATTGAAACCGCGCCGGAATTTCAATTGCCCGAATACAAAAGTTTGCCGGTCAAATACGAAAACAAATCCGTCACGGACGCGGACGTGGAGCGCGCGTTGAAAATATTGGCACAGCAGCACGCGAAATTTGAGACGGTAGCGCGCGATCTGCGCCCGGGTGATATCGCCATGGTGAATTACACCGGTACCTGCGATGGCAAGCCGATGACCGACACCGCGCCGACGGCGAAGGGTTTGACGGAGCAAAAAAAATTCTGGGTGGACACCACGCCGGGCGGTTTCATTCCCGGTTTTGCCGATCAACTCATCGGCGCGAAGGCGGGCGACAAACGCACGGTCAACGTGGATTTCCCCGCTGATTTTGTGACGAAGGAACTCGCGGGCAAAAAGGGCGTTTTCGAGGTCGAGATCGTCGAGGTGAAGGAAAAAGTTTTGCCGCCGGTTGACGACGCGTTCGCCAGGAAATACGACGCGGAAAATCTGGACAAGCTGCGCGCGGGTATCCGCCGCGATTTGGAGAATGAGTCGAAGTACTCGCAGGAAAAAGCGGTTCGCGGGCAGATTGTCCGTGGATTGCTTGACCGGGTGAATTTCGATCTGCCGGAAGTCGCCGTCGCACATGAAACACGCAACGTGGTCTATGACATCGTGCGCGAAAATTCGCAGCGCGGCGTGACGCGCGATTTGATTGAAAAACAGAAGGACAAAATCTACTCCGCCGCGACGCAGAGCGCGAAGGAACGTGTGAAGCTGGCGTTTTTGATCCAGCGCATCGCAGAAAAGGAAAACATCAAGGTTTCGCAGGAGGAAGTGCTGCGACATGCGCAGACATTGGCGGCAATGTATCAAATTCCGCCGGAAAAATTTCTCAAGGACTTGCAGAAGCGCAACGGCGTGCCGGAGCTTTACGATCAGATTGCGCATGAAAAAGTGCTCGCGTTTCTTGAACAGAACGCGAAAATTGAGGAAGCACCCGCAACCGCAGTGAAAGCTGGTTGAGCGATGATTTGGCTGCAACCTAGGCAGCGGGGCGGGGTTTATTGAACGGGCGCGGGCGTGAATTAACCGGATGGTTACCTTCGGTCGCTCCAGAGCGTCTTAAGTTTGATGAGTTTTGGCGAAAGCCGCAATATTGCAGCACCATGAAAAGTTACAGCGTTCTTTTGGTTTTCATTCTCACGACTTTTTCGGCCGTGGCACAGACTGATACAAACGCGGTCACCGCGCCGGTCGAAACCAACGCGCCGGCCCTCCTGACGGATGTTAATACGGTCGCCGTCCAAACAAACACAAACCCGGTCGCCGCACAAACGGACACGAACATGGTCGCCGTGCAAGTCGAGACCAACGCGGTGCCGGTCCCGCCCCCGGCCACGGATGCAACTGCCGCGCCGGCGGGCAAGAACGCCGCAATGCGCGAAATGTCATTGGATGACTGCATTCAGGAAGCGCTTCAACACAACCTCGACGTGCAAATCGAGCGCTACAACCCGCAAATCTCCCTCTACAACCTGCGCGCGGCCTACGGCGGTTATGATCCGCTGTTCAACATTTCCGGCCAGCATAACTACAACGTGTCGCCCGGCGGCCTGGCCCAGAATCTAACAAACTCCATTCCGTCTTCCACATCCGACGAAAACAGTTTCAAATCGGACATCGGTGGTGTGTTGCCGTGGGGATTGAAATATGATTTCAGCGGCAACATTTCGGAGCAATACGGACAATACGGATCTCCGCCAACTTCATTTGATAGTTCCGGAGGCTCAATTGGGGTCAGCCTGACGCAGCCATTGCTGAAAAACTTCTGGATTGATAATACGCGATTAACCATCAAGGTTGCCAAAAACCGGCTCACCTATTCCGAGCAGGGTCTGCGTCAGCAAATCATCACCAGTGTTACCGCCGTTGAGAATGCCTACTACGAACTCATTTACGCGCAGGACAACGTGAAGGTGCAGCAGGAGGCGCTGAAGCTCGCCCAGACGCAGCTTGACCAGGACAACCAGCGCGTGCAAATCGGCACGCTTGCCATCTTGAGCGTCCAGCAGGACGAGGCACAGGTTGCCACCAGCCGCGCAAATCTGATTGCAGCGCAAAGCACGCTCAATACGGACCAAAACACCCTGAAAAACCTGCTCACTGATGAGTATTCGCGCTGGCACGACATGGACATCCAGCCCACCGCAACGCTGGAGGCTCCCCTACAACTGTTCGATTTGCAGGACAGTTGGAGCAAGGGCTTGACCGAGCGGCCCGATTTGTTGCAAGCGCAGATCAACGTGAAACAGCAGGGAATTCAATTGAAGTATTATCGTAATCAACTTTTTCCCGAACTCGACTTGATCGGCACCTACGGTTTCAATGGTGCTGGCAGAGAGTTCAGCGGCACGTTCGGACAATTCAACGAGGGCAACGCTCCATTTTACAGCTACGGTGCGCAACTTTCCGTTCCCCTCAGCAACATCGGCCCGCGCAACCAATACAAATCCACCAAGGCGACGCTGCAACAAATTGTGCTGCAACTGAAGCAATTCGAACAAAACGTCATGGTGGAGATTGACAACGCGGTGAAGCAGGCCCAATCCAATTATCAAAGCGTGGAGGCCACGAAACAGGCGCGCATTTACGCCGAGGCCGCGCTTGACGCCGAGCAGAAAACCTACGGCGTCGGCAAGGCCACTACGTTTGAAGTGCTGCAATATCAAAACAACCTGACCGCCGCGCGTTCACAGGAAATTCGCGCGCTCGCCAATTACAACGAAGCGCTCGCCAATCTTGCCGCGCAGGAAGGCAATACGCTGGAACGCCATGGCATCAAACTCGAGGTGAAGTAGCCCGAAACAGCGGTTTGGGGCTGTCACCGAAATAGGTGGAAATTTTTATCGGTCCAAGCGCAGAACTTTTGTTTCGGTCCCGCTTTTCAGCGTAACTTTGTCTTTCGAGATTGCCGTCACCCGAAATTCACCCGCGCGGTCGCCAACAAAAACCGTGGTCCCATCCACAATGGCGCATGGTCGCGTCGGGTCAAATAAAATGCCCTGTAGTTTTGGCTCCGGCGGTGGAGGCGGAACATCGGCAACCTCATTTGAAACTGATGGCGTGTTGGTAACAACCGGTGTGGAATTGGAAACGGATTCGGCCGGCTGGATCGGCAAAGGTTCCGGCGTGATTGCCGGTGCGGTTGCCAGCGCGGCCACCGGCGGCGTGTGTTTGGACAGTGATAGTCCGATGAAAAATCCGGCAACGGCCAAAAGCAGAACAATCGCCACCAGCAGAAACCAATTCATCCCGCCGCGCGAAACGGATTCGACCGGCGGCAACGGCGGCTGGATGGATGGTGGATTGTTTTGTTGTGACCGTCTGGCTTGTTTGAGAGCGTCGTTGATCAGGCTCATAAATGTATGTCTCCTTCAAGTTCACGGACGGCGCGGCGAACCATCCGATAGTTGATCCTTTCGGATTGCTCGACAAAACCGGCAAGCAACGCCTTGTCACAAACGGCGTTGACCAGTCGCGGAATGCCGCGGCTGTAACCGAAGATGCGCCAGAGCGCAGGCTTCGTGAAATAGGGCGCGCCCCTGGCACCGGCCAGTTCGAGCCGGTGCTGAATATATTGGGCGACCTCGGCGCGCGTGAGCGGCGCGAGATGGTATCGCACCGTGATGCGCTGGCGAAGCTGGCGCAGGCGTGGATGATTCAGGCGGTCGCGCAATTCCGGCTGGCCCAGCAAAACGATTTGCAGAAGTTTCCGATCGTCCAATTCAATATTTGAAAGCAGCCGCACCTGTTCAAGCAATTCGTCGGTCAGATCCTGCGCTTCGTCAATGATGAGCACGGATTCCTTGCCGCGCCCGACTTGCCCGACTAAAAACTCGTTGATCGCCTCGATGGTCTCCAACCGGTTGCGCCGCTTGACAACAAGGCCGAATTCCGTGCCAATGGTCTTCATCAATTGCACCACATTCATCACCGGGTTGAGAATGAGGGCGGTGGAATAACGCGAATCCAGCTGTTCAAGCAGCGCGCGGGAAAGCGTCGTCTTGCCCGCGCCGACTTCGCCGGTGAGCTGCACGAAGCCCTTGCGCTCGCGGATGCCATAGAGCAGGTGATTGATTGCCTCGCGGTGTTTCGCGCTGTGAAACAGAAAGCGCGGGTCCGGCGTGATGTCGAACGGCGGCAGCGTCAACCCGTAAAACCCCAAATACACGCCGGTTTTTTAACAGAAACCGGGCAGACTGGAAGCAAAAGGTTTTCCACCAAACAGGCTAACCCAACAAAATCTTCCGGGCCGCCTTGACCAGAGCGATCTCCCCCGCAGGACTGCCAATCGTGATGCGTAAATATTTTTTCGCTTCAGGAAAATTGAACCACCGGACGAGAACCTTGCGCTGACGCAACTTTTGCTGCCACTCGTGCGCGGTGAATCGCGACGGTTGTGCCAGAATGAAATTCGCCTGACTCGGAAAAATGCGGAAACCGAGTTTCGTCAATTCCCGGCTTAACCACTCGCGCGTGGCGATGATTTTTTTGAAATTCGCGCGGTAATACGGCAAATCACCCAGCGTTGCCACGGCGGCGACCTGGCCGAGGCCGTTCACGTTGTAACTGTCGCGGATTTTATGCAGCGCCGCGATGAGGTCGGGATGACCGACAAAATAACCGACACGCTGGAAACACAGTGAATACGCCTTCGAGAACGTTCGCGCGACAAGGACGTGCGGATATTTCAACGCCAGCTTCATCGCGTTTTCCTCCGCGAAATCCACGTAAGCCTCATCCAGCACCACCACACCGCGTTGCGCGCGGCAAAGCGCGTCAAGTTCGCGCGTTGAATAACCACGACCGCCGGGTGCATTGGGTGTTGTGACATAAGTCAGCGCGGCATCGAATCGCCAACCCCCGCCGCGTAATTCCGCCACACCAGGCAGACTGAAATCCGGTTTGAGCGCCATGGGATTTTTCGTCGCACCATGAATATCCGCCAGCACCGGATACAATGAGTAGCTCGGCGTGAAGTATTGGATGATCTGGTAGGGACGCCCCGCCGGGGCGTCCGCGGACACGCGAGGCCGCGTGTCCCTACCTAAAAACGGCTCCACAAAACACCGCGTCGCCAATGCCAGCAATTCGTCCGAGCCGTTGCCGACGATGATGTTGTCCGCGTGGCAACGATGCAACTTTGCCAGCTTTTCGCGCAGTGCCTGTGCTGTCGGACTCGGATACAGCCGCAGCCGCCCGTCCCCCGCCGCCTTGACCGCCGCCAGCACGCGTGGCGACGGCGGATACGGATTCTCATTCGTGTTAAGCTTGATCAACCCTTTAATCTTCGGCTGCTCGCCATGGATATAAGGGTGCAACTCGCGCACCAACGGGCGAATGAGATGTGAATTTTTCATCGCAAAGCGAAATTCAAAGTCTCTGCATCTCTGCGTTAAATTTTTATTTCCTTATCTCCGCGCTTTTCGCATGTGCATCCAAACCTTCCAGTTCCGCGAATTTTTTCACGGCGGGCAGGGCTTTTTTAAGCGAGGCACGATTGTATTCCACCACGCTCGTGCGGCGTTGGAATTGGTCCACGGTCAGGCCGGCAAACGACGCGCCCGCGCCGCCGGTCGGCAGCGTGTGGCTCGGCCCGGCCACGTAATCGCCCAACACCGTGGGCGACCATGGCCCGAGAAAAATGGCACCCGCAGTCAAAATGCCCTTGGAAACCTGGCGCGGATTGCGCGTCATCACTTCGCAGTGCTCCGGCGCAAGCCGGTTCGCCAGTGCCACGCCATCATCGAGCGTTTTTACCTGAATCAGCCAGCCGTTTTCGTCCAGCACGCGCCGGACGAATTCGCGCCGCTTCAGCTTCGGCAATTGCTTCGCAATTTCCTTTTCGACGGCTTTCAAAATTTTATCCGAAGTCGTCACAAGCCAGACGCGCTCGTGACCGGAGCCGTGTTCGGCCTGCGGCAACAAGTCGGCGGCGATGAATTTGGGATTTGCCGTTTCGTCCGCCAGCACGAGTAGTTCGCTCGGGCCGGGCAACAAATCAATCGCCACATACCCGACGAGCAGGCGCTTGGCGGTGACGACGTAGGCATTGCCGGGACCGAAAATCTTCTGCACGCGGCGAATTGTGTTCGTGCCATAAGCCATCGCCGCAATCGCCTGCGCCCCGCCCACGCGATAAATCTCCGTCGCGCCCGCCGCACGGGCGGCGAACAACAAGGCCAGATTGATGGAGCCGTCCCTGCCGCACGGCGTGCAAACGACGATTTCCGGACAACCGGCGACTTTCGCCAGCGTGATGGTCATCAGCGCAGTCGAGGCCAGCGGCGCCTTGCCGCCGGGGATGTAGATGCCCACGCGCTGGAATGGATCGAATTTCTCGCCGACTTTTGCGCCGTGCGAATTTTTCGTCTGCCAGTTTTTGCGCAGCGATTTTTTAGCAAAGTTCGCAATGTTTTTTTCCGCCTCAGCGATGGTATTACGCAAAGATTCATCGGCGGCCAGCGAAGCATTGAACAATTCCGCCTGTGTGACAGCCAGCTGATCGGCGGCGAGTTTCGCGCCGTCGAAACGTTCCGTGAATTCCAACACCGCATCGTCGCCGCGAATTTGCACTGCGTCAAGGATGACGCGAACGCGCTGCTCGATGACAGGATCGAACAGGCTCGACGGCGCAGTCAATTCACGGAGCTTTTTTGAAAAACTCGCGTCGCTGTGGCGGATGACTTTCATGTGAACAGGCTAGGTAAAAACAAAGGCAGAAGGAAGAAGGAAGAAGGATGAACTTTACGGTTCGTGTGGACGCTGCTCTGCCAAGTCATGGATAATCTTTCCTTTGGTGCTCATCTGTGCTTATCTGCTCGCCTCGGCGTAGCCTTGGCGAAGCCGGGTGTCCATCCCCCTTCGCAGTATTGCTACGGCGGACAGGTCTGTGGTTAAATCATTTGCGTTATGCGCAATCCCATCATCGCCGCGCTGGATGTTCCAACCGCCGAAGCCGCGCTGGGGCTGGTCAAAAAAATCGCGCCGGTGGTCGGCGCATTCAAGATTGGCAGCGAATTGTTCATGAGCGCCGGGCCGGATATTGTCCGGCGGATCCGTGCGACGGGGGCCGCGGTTTTTCTCGATTTAAAGTTTCACGACATCCCGAACACCGTCGCCGGAGCCGTCGCTGTCGCTGTCCGATTGGACGTGCAAATGCTCACCGTGCATGTCAGTGGTGGACTGGACATGCTCAAAGCCGCCGAGCAGGCCGCACAGGAGACCGCGCGGCAACTCGGTCATGCGCCGCCGCTTGTGCTGGGCGTGACCGTGCTCACGAGCCTCACCAGCCAGTCGTTGGGCGAAATCGGTCTTGACCCGAATGTCGCAAGCCAGGTGCGCCGGCTCGCGAACATGGCCACCAAAGCCAAATTGCGAGGCTTGGTCTGTTCGCCGCTGGAAGTGGCCGAGCTTCGGCAAATGCTGACCGCCGGCATACAACTTGTCACACCGGGCGTGCGCATTGAAACCCAGGCAGGTGATGACCAAAAGCGCACGCTCACGCCACGGGAAGCCATTGACGCCGGAGCAAACTGGCTGGTGATTGGCCGACCCATCTACGCCGCGAAAAATCCACGGGAAGCAGCAGAGAAAATTCTGAAGTCGCTCACCTGATTAAACCGCAGAGACGCGGAGAGTGAAAATTCAATTGACTGGGAAACCCTTTTCGTCTGCCGGATTGATGAAAACCAATTCCTCCGAATCTGGGCCAACACGGACCAGCGCCGCCGGTCGCGGCGTGATCAAAGCCAGAAGTTCATCGTCGTTTATCACATGAAAATTTCCCGCTGTGGTTTGAACCATTTCGATGGTTTCGGCTGACGCGACAAGCCGGTCGGCGGAAAGCGGCCGGGTGGCAACAATTGTGCCGACCGGCAACGGTTGGGTGCGCACGAGTTGGCAACTTTTGACCTTTGCCTTCGCCACTGGCATCAGCGTGACCGGATGCTGCGGGAAATTTTGCCAAACCAAAGCCGAGAGCAATCCCAAAGCGGCCAACAATGCCGCCGCGCGCCGCGCCTGCCGCCAATGGCGGCGGTGACGAGCCAGGCACAGCGTTTGGTCAAGCAACTCCCTGCGAAAATCGGGAGGCGCTGCTTCATCCAGCACGTCATGGAGCAAAAGACCGTTGTCAGGTTCGTGATTCATTTTTCAATTCCACCAGCACGGCGTCTTTCAATTTGCGACGGACTCGGGAGAGTTTTGACTCAACGGCCTTCTCCGTCGTTTGTAGTTCATCGGCGATTTCGCGGACGGCGCGGCGCGCAAAATATTTTTGGCCAACTAATTTCTGTTCGTCTGGCGATAGCAACGCGACCTGGTGTTCCAGCAAAATTCGCAATCGCTCGTCGGTTTGATTGTCACTTGCTCCGTCAAGTTCAACATTCGTGTGCCGCGTGAATCGTTCCAAAAACGAAAAGTAACGACTGCGTTTTCTTGCTTCGTCGCTGAACGCGCTGCGCGCCAACACCGTAAGCCAGCTCCAAAAAATATCTTCGCTCTGGAAAATTTTGACGCGTCGCGTCACACGAAGCAGAGTTGCCTGAAGCGCTTCGCGCGCGACGTCTTCATTGCCGGCGGCGACAACCAGCAGGTAACGCCACAAGCGGTCGAAGTAAGCGTCGTAAAAAGTGCGCCAGGCCATTTCATCTCCTTCGGCCATCCGGCGCGTTAACGGGCCAATGTCCAGCGGTTCGCGTGGATTTTTATCGGCCAGTGCGGAACGCCGTTCGGACGATTTAATGTTTTCTTCCAAGCTGACACATTAACCACTGACTCAAATTTATTTCCCGGACTTTTCCCCGGGTGAAGAATTTGTCGATGAAGCCGGGATGGCAACTGTCTTTTTCTTTAATTCGTCAACCTGCTTTTGTAATTGTTGCATTTGATATTCCATACTGGGCAAACTGTATTGGCTCGGCGGGAGAGTCTGGAGCACTTGTTGAATTGTTTGCAACTCGTTCGGTCCGCCAAAAGCGATCAACAACTTGGTTTCTTTGTGATAATTCAACTCCGGTGGTGAAGTTACTCCGGCCATTTTCCAACCGGTTTGAATTGCCGTGATGATGTCATCCACTGTGAAGCCGCGATCCAAGTAAGGGGCGAGTGAAAAGAACTGACAAATTTTCTCGGTTGAAAACACCGGAGGCAGGCTGGGCTTTAGGACATAAAAATACCAAACTGAATCATCGGTCGGTTTCCCCGATGGCATTTCGAAACCGTAACCAGTTTGCTGTTGCGAATAACCGCCAAACTGCTGATTGAGCATGCTTACGACTTTTTTGCTAGCGGCTCCCAAAGCTTGAAACAATTGCGCGACATCCACATTGCTCATTTTAAGTGGTGGTAATTGCACATCGGCGTCTTCCTCCGGGATGATCACATTCAGCGGTTTGTCCATCGCTTTTTCGATGGCTTTGACCAATTGCGCGGGCGTGCCGCCGGGAAAATCGAGGTTGAATTTGGTCAGGGCCGGCGCGTCGGTGTTTGCACCCAAACGCATTGGGAATTGCGGCATACCAGGCGGTGCAAGTTGTGAAGAGGGCACCAAAGTTGGCGGCAGTGCTTTTGGCTGTCCAAAAACCGGAGTGAGACTGATGACGAGCAATCCGAGCGCGAGATATTTTGAGATTTTCATGGGTGGTCTTTTACCAGATACACGCCAGCCAACGCAAAATCCTTCGCGTAAATTCAGCCCCTACGCAGGTAGACGTCCCGCCTGTCCTATTCCGAACAAGTGTCAGCCGACAAACTTCTTCGCCGCAATACTCGCATTGTGGCCACCAAAACCGAATGAATTATTGATGACAGCGTTCACCTTCAGTTTGCGCGCGGTGTTGGGGACGTAATCCAAATCACATTCGGGATCGGGCACCTGATAATTGATGGTCGGCGGAACGATGCCATGTTTGATGGCGAGGGCACAGACACTCATTTCCACCGCGCCTGCAGCGCCGAGCATGTGTCCGGTTGCGCCTTTGGTGGAGCTGACGGCGATTTTTTTTGCGTGGCTGCCGAAAACGGTTTTGATGGCCTGCGTTTCGCAAAGATCGCCCTGCGGTGTGGAGGTGCCATGAGCGTTGATGTAAGAGATGTCTTCCGGGTTCAACCCGCCGTTGCGCAAAGCCATTCTCATGCAACGCACCGCGCCTTCGCCTCCGGGCGATGGCGAGGTCAAATGGTAAGCGTCGGCTGTGTTTCCGTAGCCGACGATTTCGCAATAAATTTTCGCGCCGCGTTTCTTGGCGTGTTCCAATTCTTCTAGCACAATCACACCAGCGCCTTCTCCCATAACGAAGCCGTCGCGTTCCTTGTCGAACGGCCGCGAGGCGTGTTGGGGATCGTCGTTGCGCGTGCTCAAGGCTTTCATCGCGCAAAAACCGCCGATGCCAACGGGCACAACCGCCGCTTCTGCGCCGCCGGCAAACATCACCTGCGCATCGCCCATTTTGATGGCGCGCCAGGCCTCGCCGATGGCGTGGTTGGATGTCGCGCAGGCCGAACAGGTGGCGAAATTCGGGCCGCGCAAATTGTAAAACATCGAAAACAGGCCAGAAGCCATGTTGCTGATGAGCATTGGAATCATGAACGGCGACAACCGCCCCGGTCCGCGTTCGAGTAAAATTTTATGTTGCTGGGCAGTCGTTTGCAGCCCACCGATGCCCGAACCGATGATGACCCCGATTTCGTCGCGGTTTTCCTTGTCGAGGTCGAGGCCGGAATCCAGCAAGGCCTGATACCCGGCATAGATGCCAAATTGCGAGTATTGGTCTGTACGACGGATTTCCTTTGGCGACGGGAATGCGGGCGTAGGATCAAAATTTTTCACCTCGCCGGCGATTTGGCAGTCGAATGGTGTCGCGTCAAAGGAACTGATCCGGTCAATGCCGCATTTGCCGGCAACGAGGCTGTTCCAGAAAATGTCGACTTGATGTCCCAGCGGCGTCACCACACCGAGACCGGTGACGACGACACGGAGTTCTGTTAAACGGTTTGCCATAAAAAATCAAACGGGGCAGTTCAAGCCGAATCCAGCTGAAACTGCCCCGAAGCTCTCAAGGTCGCAACTATTTTTGCTGATGTTCCTCGATGTATTTGATCACGTCGCCAACCGTCGTGAGTTTTTCGGCCTGTTCATCCGGCACTTCGATGCCGAATTCCTCCTCCAGCGCCATGATCAACTCGACCGTGTCGAGCGAATCCGCGCCGAGGTCTTCGATGAATTTCGCCTCCGGCGTCACTTGATCCGGCTTTACGCCGAGCTGTTCAACGATGATGTCCTTTACCCGTTGTTCAATAGGTTTGTCAGCCATAAGTTAATTTTGACCTGTCTCTATGCCATGAACGCCAAAATCGTCAAGCCCCGAATCTTACTTTTTTTAACCCCGATCCCCCAATCCAAATCCCAAATCGAGATTAGGAACAGGATTGCGATTGCTGATTACATCACCATTCCGCCGTCCACCGCCAAAACCTGCCCGGTGATATAACGCGCCGCCGGGCTGGCGAAAAATAGCGCCACCTCCGCCACGTCCTCCGGCTGGCCCAGACTGGCCAGCGGAATCTGTTTGAGCAGGGCGGCACGCGCCTCCGGGCTGAGCGCCTCGGTCATCTTGGTTTCGATGAACCCGGGAGCGATGGCGTTTGCGGTAATGCCACGCGATGCCAGTTCCCGCGCAACGGACTTTGTGAAGCCGATGACGCCGGCCTTGCTGGCCGCGTAATTGCACTGGCCGGCATTGCCAATCAAGCCGATCACCGAGGCGATGTTGACAATGCGGCCGGATCTCTGTTTCAGGAATGCGCGGCTAAATGCCTTGGTGAAGAGAAACGTTCCCTTGAGATTGATGTCCAGCACGGCGTCCCAATCCGCCTCGCTCATGCGCATGAGCAGACCGTCCTTGGTGATGCCGGCGTTGTTCACGAGAATGTCCACGTGGCCGGTCTCTTTCAAAATCCGTTCGGCAGCGGCCTCGACGCTGGCGGCCTCGGACACGTTGGCGGCCACCGCCCAAGCCTTGCGCCCAAGCTTGCGCACTTCATCCACCGTTTCCTGCACAAAGTCGGTTTTCAAGTCCACGGCCGCGATGTCAGCTCCATGAGCGGCGAATTTCAACGCGATGGCGCGACCAATGCCCCGGCCCGCGCCGGTAACCACAGCGACTTGATTCTCAAGTTGTTTCATGTTTGTAATAGATTTTCGACAGAATTAACCGAATGAACAGGATTTTTTTACACAGATTACACGGATTTTTCACTGATTGAATCGGTGTTAATCCGTGAAATTCGTGTCAAAGTGCTTTTGCCGCTGCCTCCAAACTTGCCACGTCCGCCACATTGAGCATTTGTGCATTTTTATCAATACGTTTCATGAAACCGCTCAACGTGGTGCCCGGTCCAAGCTCGATGAACTGCGTGAAACCTTGCGCCAGCAAGTAACGCACGGATTTTTCCCACAGCACCGATGACGTCGCCTGCTCGACCAGCCGCGCGGAAATATCCGCCACGCCGCCATGCAGCTGTCCCGTCACATTCGAAATCACCGGCACAACCGGCGATGATAATTTCATTTTAGCCAATTCAGCTTGAAGTTTTGGCTGTGCGCTGGCCATGAGCGGCGAGTGATATGCGCCAGCCACCGGCAGGGCAATGGCGCGTTTGGCGCCTTTGGCTTTGGCCAGTTCGACGGCCTTGGCGATTTTTCCCATCTCGCCGGAAATGACGAGCTGGCCGGGACAGTTCAGGTTTGCCAGCACCACACCCGCTTCGGCGCAAACTTCGCGCGTGGGCGCTTCGTCCAGCCCAATTACCGCCGCCATGCCGCCGCGTGTGGCTTCGCAGGCTTCCTGCATGAACCGTCCGCGCTGGCGCACAACCCGCAGGCCATCTTCGAAACTCATCACGCCCGCCGCCGTCAACGCCGTGAATTCACCGAGCGATAAACCGGCTGTCGCCTCAAACTTGAGCGAAGGCGCGTGTTCCTTGAGCAACTGAAACGCGACCCAGCTCACGAGAAAAATTCCCGGCTGCGCGTTTTCGGTTTTGGTGAGTTCGGGTTCCGGCCCGTTGAAACAAATCGCGGCGAGGTCATAACCGAGCGCGGCGTTGGCGCGGTCGAACCAGCCTCTGGCCGACGGAAATGCGGCGGCGAGGTCTTTGCCCATGCCGACGGCTTGCGCGCCCTGTCCGGCAAACAACAATGCGGTTTTGCTCATAAATTTTTACAACGAAGGCACAAAGTTCAATGCAAAGGCGCGAAGATGCAAAGAAAATTTTCCCTTTGTGTCTTTGCGGTTAATTCACCGCCGCTGATAAGTTCCCATCAACTGTCCTTCGGCGAGGACATGGCCTTCCATCGCCTTGAGCAAATCTTTCTTCGTCAGGCCGGGTTTCAAGTCGAGCATCGCATCCAGCGCGTAGAGTTTGAAGAAATAGCGATGCGGTTTGCCGGGCGGCGGACACGGCCCGTTGTAACCCAAACTAGGCCAGCCGTTCAGCCCTTGTTTTGCACCACCTGGCAGTTGTGCCGACTTGGGAGTGTTCTCGGCGAGTCCAGTAGCGGTCGCCGGCAAATCGTAAAGCACCCAATGCACCCAAGTACCGACGGGCGCGTCGGGATCGTCGGCGATGAGCGCGAAGCTCTTGGTGTTTGGAGGGGTATTCGTCCACGCAAGTGGCGGGGAGATGTCGCTGCCCTGACAGGTGTATTTTTGAGGAATGGGCTGCCCTTCGGAAAAGGCGGTGCTGGTGATTTGAATGCTCATGGCTGGCTCCTTCGTGGTTTTGCTGTTGTCCGCGCAACTGGCTGCGCCCCAGCAACCGAACAATGCCGCGGCAAACAGCAGATTCATTCGCGCGTTCACGGTTCAATTTTGGCGCGCTTGCTTCACTTGTTCAAGCACATCGTTTTGGTTTAAGCTGGCCGCGTGACCGTCCTCGAAGCGATTCAGAAGAGCACGGATTTCCTGGTCAAAAAAGGCGTCGAATCGCCGCGTCTGCAAATCGAGCTGCTGCTGGCGCACTTGCTCAAAATGCCGCGAATGAAATTGTATCTGAATTTCGAGCGCGTACTTACACCGGCGGAAGTGGACGGCCTTCGCGAATTCATCAAGCGCCGTGGCCAGCGCGAACCGCTCCAGCACATCGTCGGCTCAACTTCATTCTGCGGACTTGAAATCGTTGTGAACCAGCACGTACTCGTGCCAAGGCCGGAAACCGAACTGCTCGCCGAATCCGGCTGGAACTTTCTCATCGCCGCGCCGAAACTGGGCGAAGGTGGGTCAACCCTCAACTCCTTGCCGGGTCAAAGCGGAGCGACGATCGGTCAACCCTCAACTGTTTTGGACCTCGGCACGGGCAGCGGGTGCATCGCCATCGCACTGGCGGTAAAATGCCCGGCGGCAAAAATCATCGCGACGGACATCTCGGCGGACGCACTCGCGTTGGCCAAACAAAACGCCGTCCGGCACAATGTCACCGGGCAAATCCAATTTCAGCAAAGTGACGGCTTTGCCGCATTGTCAGGCGACGCGCGCTTCGACCTCATCATCAGCAATCCGCCTTACGTTCCGTCCTCCGAAATCGCCACGCTACAGCCGGAAGTCCGCGATTTTGACCCGCGCGCGGCGCTGGATGGCGGCATGGACGGCCTGGATTTTTACCGTTTGATCGCGTCGCAAGCGGCAGCATTTTTAAAAACGGGCGGAAAGGTCATGCTGGAATTCGGCGATGGCCAGGCGGGGGCGATTCGGGAAATCTTTGAAAACGAAAAGTGGATTGTCGAAGCGGTGAAGGAAGATTACTCTCAACGGCCAAGAATTTTGGTTGCGAAGTTGTAGCGTCGGCTGTCCACAGCCGAACGGTGCGCTGGGGACAGCGCACGCTACAAAAACCAAACATTTCACATGGAAAGTCTTTTGATCAAAGGCGGCGTGCCATTGCACGGCGAGGTAACGATTAGCGGCAGCAAAAATGCCGCGCTCCCCATCATGGCGGCGGCGCTGCTGACCGAAGAACCGTGCGTCATCCGTGGTGTGCCCGATCTCAGCGACACGTGGTTCATGGCGCGGATTCTCGAGTCGCTCGGCGCCAGCGTAAAATTTGAAAATGGCACGGTGACCATTCGCGCGCGAAAAATCCACGGCTGCGCGGACTACGAACTCGTTCGCAAAATGCGCGGCTCGGTTTGCGTCATGGGACCACTGCTGGGACGGCTGAAAAAGGCGCGGGTGTCACTGCCCGGCGGTTGTATTATCGGCGCACGGCCCATCAATCTTCATTTGAAAGGTTTTGAAGCACTCGGCGCGAAAATTGAAATCGAAGGCGGTTACGTCAGCGCGGCGGCAAAACAACTCACCGGTTCGTCAATGTTTCTTGGCGGGCGCACAGGCTCGAGCGTCCTCGGCACGGGAAACGTAATGATGACGGCAACGCTGGCTGAAGGCGTGACGATTATTGAAAGCGCGGCGTGTGAGCCGGAAGTCGTGGATTTGGCGCATTTCCTGAACGCGATGGGCGCGAAAATTTCCGGCGCGGGCAGCCCGACGATTACGATTACGGGCGTCAAAAAACTGCACGGGGCGGAGCATGAAGTGATTCCCGACCGGATTGAGGCGGCGACTTACGCGATTGCCGCCGCCGCGACGAACGGTGAAGTAACGCTCAAAGGCGCGCGCGCCGATCACTTGGGCGCGGTGATTGACAAATTGAATGAAGCCGGCGTTGCGGTTGAAAAACGCGGCGCAGATTTATTGGTTCATCGCCGCGGAAAACTTTCTTCGGTGGACCTGATAACGCTGCCGTATCCTGGATTTCCAACGGACGTACAGGCGCAAATGATGTCGCTTCTCGCGCTCGCGCCGGGCATCAGCATCATCACGGAACGGATTTTTGAATCACGCTTCATGCACGTGAGCGAACTAACGCGACTCGGGGCGGACATTGAAATCGAAGGACCGAGCGCGATTGTGAAGGGCGGGCGGCCGTTGAGCGGCGCTCCGGTGATGGCGAGCGATTTGCGGGCATCGGCAGCCCTGGTCATTGCGGGTCTGGCCGCCAAAGGCACAACCCAGGTAAACCGCGTTTATCACATTGATCGCGGCTACGAAAATATTGACCGCAAGCTGCAACAACTCGGCGCGCGGATTCAGCGCGTTGAGGAAAATTCGTAGAAGCGCGAACAGTTTTTACGTCAAGCTAAAGCCTGAACTCCAACGCGGACAGGTTGTCCGTGCCCCGAACCGTTCGCCACAAAGCAAAAAGAGCGCGGCGAGAAGCCGTTGGCGCGAGCGTGAAAATTTTTCGCTCGCGTAAACGGCTCCCCGTCTTCGCGCTCCGTGTTTCGACGCGGCAGGCCTTCGTCCCCGCTTTAAACTGGCGTGGTTCCGCCGCCACTGCGTTATGGCGCGACGAGTTCATACAGTCAGCCCCTCGCAGCTGTTCTTGAAAATCCGCGCCTGGCGTTTGGCCTGGCGGACAGCCGTCGCCGTTTTTTCCTCAAACAACACCGGAAACACCAGCAAAGGATACAGGGTCACCCATGCCAGTGCCGCCGCCTCGTTGGCTGCATGCCGCAACGGAGTGTTCAGTTCCGTTACCGGTATTTCAGCCAATTGTTGTGCGAGCAATTGGTTTTTGAGCCGATCAAATTCATTTTCCCGCGTCGCTCGAAATGGCGCAGGCGGTGCCAGCCGCTGCTCAAATCGCGCTTCGGGAACGAACCTTATCGGCGCCCGTACTTGATTTTTGTTTATGTTTTTCATTTTGTTTGTTGGTTTTGGTTTAAAAACCGAAAACCCCGCGATTGGCTGGCAATCGCGGGGTTGTCTGAAAAAACTGTTATGCTGTTTAGAATTCGATTCCCACGATGCCCAGACCAAAGCACTTGCGTTGCCAAATAGACATACATCCATTGGCTTGCACATGCTTCAGGGTTGGAACAATCGTGGTTTTCATTTTTACCGGTGTAAGGAGACATCATTCCGAGACATTTGTCAAACAAGTTCTTTAAGGAAAAATATGATTTCTCAGGCTTGTCGCGCAGCGGCGTGATGATAGACTGGCTTCAGATTATGAGCGACCAATTACGGATGGTAACGTGCGGGTGGTGCGAGACGAAAGTCTTCGTTCCCAGCGATCTCGCGCCGCTGGCCACCGTGCCGTGCAGCAAGTGCGGGCATTCGATTTTGGTGCCGATGCAGCTGCGGCAATTTGAACTGCGCAGCATCATCGGCTCCGGAGGCATGGGCAACGTGTATCGCGGTTGGGATATTATGCTGGAACGGCTTGTGGCGGTGAAATTGATGAAAAAGGAGTTGTCCCAAGATCTGAAGGCGATGGAAGGTTTTTATCGTGAAGCCCGCGCCTGCGCCCGGCTCAACCACACGAACATCATCCACATTTACACCTTCGACGAACATGAGGGACAACGGTATCTTGTGATGGAATTAGCCGACCGCGGCAGTCTGGATGCACGCATCGAAAAATTGCACGTGCTGCCGGAACTCGATGTGCTCGACATCGGGATCAAAATCGCTTCCGCCCTCGACATGGCACTCAAATACGATTTGCTTCATCGCGACATCAAGCCCGGCAACATTTTGTTCAACGCGGATCATGAACCGAAGCTGGTGGATTTTGGTCTTGCGCAAACAGCTGGCACGGAACAGGAAGCGGGGGATGTGACCTGGGGCACGCCGTATTATGTTGCACCGGAAAAAATCAAACGCGATCCGGAAACATTTCTCTCGGACATGTATAGCCTCGGTGCGACTCTTTATCATGCGATGACCGGTCATACGCCCTTTGAAGCGCCGACGGTCGAGGATCTCATCGCCGCCCAGGTGCAAACGCCTTTGACGCCGCCGAACCTCGTTGTGCCTGATATTACACAGCTCGCCAGCGACGCGTTGGTGCAGGCGCTGGCGAAAAATCCGGCGGACCGCTTTCTGAGTTACGACGAATTCATCATGGCGTTGACAGCGGCGCGCAGCCAGTTGCTCGTCAAGCAATCTCAAATGCCAGCGCCGCAGCCAAAGACCAAGAGCCTTACTGGTTGGTGGAGGCGGTAATAAAAAAGGCGGGCGTTGCCGCCCGCCCTGAATTCAGGGAAACTTCGGGGGATTAATTGTTCGAGCTTTCCTTTTTTTGTTTCTCCCCACCCTTGGCGCCGAAATGCACAGTGACAGCATTGAGTTTGCCATCATCGGTTTTCTTGTAAGAGCCGGAAATGGGCTGACCGACCACACCATCCGACAAGGTCGCCGGCTGGCCATTCTTGGTAATCTTGGTGTCGGGCGTGACTTGCAGCATAAGTGTGCCCACCGTCAGCGTCTTCGCGTTTGCGTCCACCGCGCCCAGCTTGCCGTGGAAGGGCGGGTTATTGTGTTTCTTGGGTTTGGCAGGCGCAGTTTGATTGGGTGACGCCGGCGCATTACTGTCTTGCGCGCGCGACAACACGGGCATCGCAACGAGCGCGGCGGCAAAAAGACCCAGGGTTGTGAGTTTGGTAATTTTCTTTGTCATAATGGCTGATGGTTTGTTGTTTGATGATTCGTCACAAGAGACGAAGCAGAATAAGAATTGGTTTCAACCATTTTAATGATTTTTACCAAGTTCCCTCAGTCAGCAGTTCCGCAACATTACGCGCCAAATCCTCCGCGAGCATGGGGAGGGATTGACGCTCCGTGTCCGTCAAATCTCCGCCGACTTGGATAAGCGCATAACCGTTCACATCTTTGTCGAGCAACACCCTGCCCGTGTCGCGCGAGCGAGCGGTGACATGCGCGGTGATGTCAATGCGGTAATCCTGCGGTGTGGCAGCGTCTGAATTCAAAAAACTCAAGCCCTTGCGGCTGTAACGTGTGATGACGCCGGTGACAACGATGTCACCGGGGCCGCGTGTAACGAGATGATACGTGCCATCGGTTTGCAACCGTTCGCGCAACGCCTGCGTGACCGAGTCGCCCAGGCGCGGTTGAGACGTCTGATTGTTGAAAGGCAAAACTTCAATGGTTTTTTCGCCCGCAACCGCGCCGTTGACCGGCCCGAGATGATAACCGGCACAACCGGTCAGCAACAAAGTCATCGTGGAAACGGCGAGGAATTGGAGCAGGCGCATTTCAGTTGGCCGGCGCTTCAAGGCGCGGCTTGAGGGATTGAATACGCTCGCGCGCCCGCGCGGCGTAAGAGGAATTAGGATCGAGCTGCAACACTTCGTTGTAATAAACCAGCGCGCCGTTCCATTTTTTGCTTTTTTCGTAAAATCGCGCGATTTCATAATTACCACGCACCTGTTCCGCTTTAAGCACGGCAATGGCCTTTCGCACCTGCGGAACGCGCTTATCATCTGGATAAAGCGTGATGAAATCGGTGAAAGCTGCGACCGCCTGCACGGCGGCGCTTTGATCGTATTCGGCGGTCTCCGCCTGTTTCTGATGCGAAACACCTTCGCTGAACAACGCGTCGGAGGCAATCACCGGCTGGCCGTGATAGCGGTCAGCGGCAATCTCGTAAGCTTTCACCGCAGCAGGAAAATCCTTCTGTTTTTCGCGCGCCGCGCCAATGCTCAATTGCGCACGCGGCGCAACATCGCTGTAAGGACCGTTCTGAACGATTTTGTCAAACATGCCCGCTGTTTTATCCATCGAATGGTAAAGCGGAATATAACCCCAGAGTTTGAACCATTCACCGCCGAGGAAACGGTTGGCGATTTGGTATTGGCGCCACAGCACGTCCTCGTATTCAGCACTCTTCGGATATTTTTCGACGATGACCTGATAAGCGTTGAAAGCCTCTTCGTCCCTGCCCATTATTTCGAGACAACGACCGACGAGATATTGCGCGCGCGGAGCGTAATCAGAAAGCGGCCATACGCGAACGATGCGGTGCGCGGCCCGGAGCGTGAGGCCGTAATCATGACTATCGAACGCCTGCTGCGCCACATCCAATTGATCCTTGGCGCGGGCACGCTGCCACTTGGTGCTTTCCCCGTAAGATTCGTAATACCACCCCTCACCCGGCGTGTAAGTCAGCGGCGCGGGCGCGCGAAATGGAAACGACACCACACACGCAATAATCAGGAACAGAACTGCGAACCGGCGATTCATGCTGCGACAGTAATAATCCACAACCGGCGAGTCAAGGCAGGCACAGACCGAATTTATCCCCGGTAAACAATCAACACGCCAAAATCCATCAATATTTTTTGCGTGCCAACGTCGAGATACGAGTAGCTGGTTGTGTGAATGCCAATGAGATTGGCCTCGCCAATTTCATTCAAAAATTCCGTGGTTTTTTCATCAAATTTGTCATGACCAAACTCGACACAGCCCGCATGACGAATTGTGTGAATGCATATCTTTTTGACGGCGCCTTTGGTTGAAGTCGCCACCGGTTGCACCTTCTTTATCAAAAACTCGCCCGGCGTGTCACGTAACGGCACCTTGAGATGTTTTTCTACTTTCGCGGCCGCGGACGAGGCGATGGGATTGACGGTCTGCCCGGTGATGATGGTTCCCCCCGAAGCCGGTTTTGTGGATTCCTGCGGGATCGTAATTTTTTCACTGCACGACGGGCATTCGATTTCCGTGCCGGCACCGGCACCATCCACCGCCAGTTCCTGCCCGCATTTGGGGCAATCAAAAATGATGTCCATAAACCGCTCTGGTCTGACTGTGTGCCGATTCTAACCCCGCGCTATAACGAAAACCAGCAAAAAATTGCATGTTGAAGAAAATCACTCCCACTCAATAGTCCCCGGCGGTTTGCTGGTGATGTCGAACACGCAGCGGTTCACGCCTTTGACTTCGTTGATGATGCGGCTGGCGAGTTTCTCCAAAAGTTCATACGGCAGCTTCACCCAGTCCGCCGTCATGCCGTCCCGCGATTCCACCGCGCGGATGGCGATGGTGTAATCATAAGTCCGCTCGTCGCCCATCACGCCGACGCTGCGCACGGGCAGTAAAACCGCAAAACTCTGCCAGATTCTGTAATACCACCCGCTGGCCTTCATTTCTTCCACGACAATGCTGTCTGCGTTGCGGAGAATTTCCAGACGCGGCAGCGTGACTTCACCGAGGATGCGCACGGCCAGGCCCGGGCCGGGGAACGGCTGGCGCAAAACAATTTCGCGCGGCAAGCCGAGTTCGAGTCCAAGCTTGCGCACCTCGTCCTTGAACAGGCATTTCAGCGGTTCAACCAGCGCGAATTTCATCTTCTTCGGCAGCCCGCCGACATTGTGATGGCTCTTGATGAGCGCGGCGGGATTGCCGGCGATCGGCACCGATTCAATCACATCCGGGTAAAGCGTCCCTTGCGCAAGGAACTTTTTTGCCTTGCCAGCGTCCCGCGACTGCGGGATCGCCGCCTGAAAAACTTCAATGAATGTCTTGCCGATGATTTTGCGTTTGCGTTCGGGATCGGTCACGCCTTTGAGCCGCTTTAAAAACAGTTTCGCGGCGTCTTCGTATTGCAATTTGATTTTGAAATTACGCCCGAAAACTTCCTGCACAACTTCCGCCTCTCGTGCGCGGAGCAGGCCGTTATTGACGAAAATACAGGTGAGTTGGTCACCGATGGCCTTGTGAATCAGCGCCGCCGTGACGCTTGAATCCACGCCGCCGCTCAAACCGAGAATGACTTTTTCGCCGCCGACTTGCGCGCGAATTTCTTCAACGGCCCGCAGGATGTAACCGCGCATCGTCCAGTTTTTGCCGCAACCGCAAATGTTGTGGACGAAATTGGCGAGGACTTCCCTGCCGCGCGGCGTGTGGACGACTTCGGGATGAAATTGCAGGCCGAAAAATTTTCGAGTGCGGTTTTCAATCGCCGCGTATTCGGAATTTTCCGTGACAGCGACCGGTTTGAAATCGCGCGGCAGCTTCGTGAGCTTGTCGCCGTGCGAGTTCCAGACTTGCAGGATTTCCGGCAGATTTGCAAACAGCGGGCAAAAACTGTCTGTCACGCGCAACGTGCCCTTGCCGTATTCGCGTTTAAAGCCTTTCTCGACCCTGCCGCCAAGGAATTGCGCGAACAATTGCACACCGTAGCAGATGCCGAGTATGGGAACGCCGAGTTCAAAAATACCCCGGTCAGGCAGCGGCGCTTTTTTCGCATACACGCTGGCCGGACCGCCGGACAAAATGATTCCACGCGGCTTGAGCCTGGCGATTTCCACCGCCGGAGTGTCGCAGCGCAGGATTATGGAATACACGTTGCATTCGCGGATGCGCCGCGCAATCACCTGTGTGTATTGCGATCCGAAATCCAAAATGACGATTTGCTCGTTCATGAATCAAAACCGAGGTGGACGGTTTGCCTGTAGGAACTCAATTTGGCGAGCCAAAAACACAAACCCCGGACTTGTGACACGCCGTCTGGCCCCGGACTTTCGCAAAATGATTTTATTGCTTCACCACTTTGACTGTTCCGCTGGCGGCGTCATAAACAATTTTGAAGCCGTAGGGCGCTTGTGGAATTTTCCCGATGTAATTTGGCATCAGTTCCTGAAGGTTTTGGGGATAACGGCCCTCCGCCGCGTTGAATTCCTGAATGGCATGATTGAGATACGACACGTCAATCGTCTTGACCGCGTATTTCTGCGCCTGCGCCACCGCGCCGAGATAATCCACCGGCGCAGTGATGGGATTGCCCGTGTTGTAATTCACCGTGGCATTGGTGGGAGTGGCTGTCGAATTGGTGGTTTGAGCCTGTTTGCCGGAATTACCGCCACCGCAACCGGTCAGAAATAATCCGGCGGCGATCAAAACCAGGAAAGACATTTTCACACAGGCAATTTAAACCAACTCCCCGAAAAATCCAAGCGTGACTCTGCTAAACTATTCTATTTGTGCCGCCAACTCCCGCGCAAGCTGGATCAGATCCAAATCCTCGGCCAGATTACCGAAACGGAATTCCGGCAGGCCGCTTTGCCGCTGGCCGAGCAATTCGCCCGGCCCGCGCAATTTCAAGTCCGCCTCCGCGATGCGAAACCCGTCCGTCGTCTCTTCCAAAACCTTCAACCGTTGTCCGGCTTCCCCGATTTTCGCGTCGGAAATGAGAATGCAGTGCGATTCATGCACGCCGCGCCCGATGCGACCGCGCAACTGATGCAATTGCGCCAGTCCGAATCGCTCCGCATTTTCAACCAGCATGATCGTCGCGTTCGGCACATCCAAACCCACCTCAACCAACGTCGTCGCAACGAGCGCCTGGATTTGGTTCGCGCGAAACCCTGTCATTACTTCGTCCTTCTCCCGGCTCTTTAACCGGCCGTGCAGCAACCCGGCACGGAATGGCGCGAGCAGCTTCTTCAAATTTTCGAATTCCTTTTTCACCGCTTTCAACCCGCCCACACCCGAATCTTCCACGCGCGGATAAACGACGTAAGCCTGCCGTCCAGCAGCCAGTTTCTGGAGGATGAACTTCCAAACTTCCGGCAATTTTTCAGTCGTGCGCAAAAAGGTTTTTATCTTCCCGCGTCCGCCGGGCAGTTGGTCAATCACAGAAACGTCAAGGTCGCCGTAAAGCGTGAGGCCGAGCGTGCGCGGAATCGGCGTCGCCGTCATCACGAGCAGATGCGGATAGCGGCCTTTGCGCACAAGCTGTTCGCGCTGCGTCACGCCAAATCTGTGCTGTTCGTCAATGATGACCAGACCAAGACGCGGCAGATCGAAGCCGGATGTGAGCAGGGCGTGCGTGCCGATGAACAAGGTTGAGGGTTGAAGGTTGAAGGTTGAAGGTTTTACTGTGCGAGGCGCTTCGTTTTTTTTAGCCTGCAACGCAGTCTCTTTGCTGCTCCCGGTCCGCAATTGAACCTTTATTCCCAATGGTTCGAACCAGCGCGAGAAATTGTGGAAATGCTGCTCCGCCAAAATCTCCGTCGGCGCCATGAGCGCAACATTGAACCCGCTTTCCAAAGCCATGAGCGCCGCACAGCCGGCAACCACCGTCTTGCCCGAACCGACATCGCCTTGCAGCAGCCGCCGCATCGGATGCTCGCTGTTCATATCCGCGCGGATTTCACGGAGGACTTTCATCTGCGCATTGGTGAGTTTGAAGCCGAGCCGCGCCAAAAATGGCTTCATCAAACGATTGTCACCGCCGCACGGCAATGCGCGCGATTTGGACTCGAAATTTTTCCGGCGAAGCTGCATTTCACGTTGCAACGCAACGAATTCATCCAGCGCCAGTCGCCGCCGCGCAATTTCGACATCAGTCAGTTCCTCCGGGAAATGCGTCATGTGAATCGCATTCGCACGCGTTGGTAAGAATTGGTAGGGACGCCCCGCCGGGGCGTCCGATTCTTCAGACGGACGCGCGGGCCGCGCGTCCCTACCTTGCGGCCACGGTTCAACAATATGCCGCTCAAATTTTTCCAGCGTGCGCCAGATCAGCCCGCGCAACCAGCGTTGCGGCAGGCCTTCGGTGAGCGGATATACCGGTGCGATGCGGTTGATGTGGATGAAGCTTTCCTCGCCGCCTTCGATGACTTCGGTTTCGGGATGATCAATGATGCGCGGCTTGGTTTCATTGAGCTTGCCGTAAACGAAAATCTCGTCGCCAACCGCAAAATACTTTTCCATGAACGGCAGATTCCACCAGCGGCAGTGCAACCGCGCCGACCCGTCATCGAGGATGATTTCAAAAACGGATTTGTTGCCGCCGCGAAAACGTCTTAGGCCGAGTGCGACAATCGTGCCGCGCGTGGTCGCCGCTTCATCTCGGGTCAATTCGGCGATTGTGCGAAAGTGGCGGCGATCTTCATAGCGCCGCGGTCGGTGCAGCAACAAATCCTCGATGGTGTGAATGTCGAGGCGCGCGAGCTGCATCGCGCGTTCCGCGCCGACGCCCCACAATGTTGTTACGGGCGCAGCCAGCGGATTGTCTTGGATTTGCGGACGCATGGAAGGTAGGGCGCGATGTCCTCATCGCGCCGTTAGCGGCGGGCTGGGGACAGCCCGCCCTACCAAAAACAGGATGGTTTCCGGCGGTGACATTGTCCGCACGATACAAACCGTTCACCGCGGCTTCAACGGGAAAGCGGTGGTGTTGAAAATCATGTCTGCACAATTTTCTCCAGCGTCACGAACAATGCTGGCGCGTTCTGCAGGTGCGCCGCCTTGTTGTTGCTCAACAACACGCCAAATCCTTCACCATAAGCCGGGCCGTTGACAACGCAGGCGTCGGTTTGGCATTCGGCAATCTGTTGTTTGGCGGCGCCAATGGCGTCCGCACGCGCCCCGTCGGCCTCAAATTTCCAGCCAACGACTCGCGTCCGAGGAAACCACACGCGCAGTTCAGCGAGGATTTTCGGCGTCGGCGCCAGTTCAATGAGCAATTTACCCTCCCGCGTGGAAATTTTTTTGCCGGGCTTGAATTCGGTGAGTTCGCCCGATGGCGACCGCAGCCAGATTTTGCCGAAGGAAAAGTCGCTGACCGCCGCGGCGTGAAAAATCGCGTTCACGCGCCTGGCCGCCAACTTCTTCAGCTTGGCGCGCAAATCGGCGGTGGTTGAGAAAAATTGCACCTGCTCCACGCGTTGCTCGCCGGAATACGTGGCCATATCGCCGACAAGCAATGTCACCTTGTGGCCGCGTGCGGCCAGAAAATTGGCCAGTTCCGTGCCGAGCCGGCCCGTGGAAAAATTTGTGAGCCGCCGCACGTCGTCAAGCGGTTCGTAAGTCGGCCCGGCTGTAACGATGCAATTCATGTTGGCGCCCAAGCTTCAACTTCTTCGCGCCTGGCAGCAAGTCAAAGCTTGAACGCCGACTCCGTTTCATCGCCACCAGGCGCGCATGCGTTGGTTCATTCCAGCCACCATGCAAGCAGCGGCGCGATGGCGAGAGCAGGCAGAAAATTTGCCAGTTCGACTTTGCGCACCTCAAAAATCATCAACGCAATGGCGCACGCGACAAGGCCGGCGGTGACATTGACCGGCGCAACCAGACCGTGCGTCTCAAGAAACGGCCACGCCCAAAGCTGGCAGGTGAGCGTGATTCCGCCGAGAAAGGCGAAGACGGGAAACGCCGACAGTGCGGACGGCCAGCCGAATAGCTTCACAAAACCGGTCATGGCCAAACCGTCCATCACGGCTTTGATCGCCAGCAGCCAGAAGTATCCGTACTGGCCGCCCTGGGGCGGCAGCCCATCCGTCACTGCGCCGACCAATCCCAGCGGCGCGGCGCAAAAAAGCACGGTGCATGCGCTGAAACCGCCACTGGCTTTGCGCGGCGCGTTTGATTGCGCGGACGCGATCAAACCGCCCGCGAAACGGCCGAGGCGATTCGATAATTTTTGCAAATGGAGCAGTTTTCCAACCCAAAAACCCAGGGTCACGGCGAGCGCGGCGATAAGCATTTGCTTTAACGCCGGCACAAAGGTTCCTTCGACGCTCAACCAAACGAGTTGCAGACCGAAGAAAACGGTGAACGCGCCGAGCGCCGCCCGGAAGAAAACCTGCGTGCGGAGGGAAAAAGGTTTGCGCAGGGCGAGTCCTAAAAGTCCACCGATTAAAATGCCCAATGCGTTGAGAAATGCGCCGATCACGCGCTGACTGAACCATTGCGCACCCCAAGTGCCAAGCCGGAAATTTTTTGCGCGCACGGCCTTGGTCTGTTTTACTCATGCCCGGATGGCTGAAGCAAAAACCAGTTCCCGCAGCCCATGGTATTGGGTTCCCACGCTCTATGCGGCGGAAGGACTGCCTTATGCGCTGGCGATGTCGGTGTCGCTGGTGCTTTACAAAAACCTCGGTGTTTCGAACACGGACATCGCATTCTACACGAGCTGGCTTTATTTGCCGTGGGTCATCAAGCCGCTGTGGAGCCCGGTGGTGGATCTGCTCAAAACCCGGCGGCAGTGGATTTGGATGACACAATTGCTCCTCGGCGCGGGTCTGGCAGGCATGGCGCTGACGATTCCCGCACCGCACTTTCTTCAGCTCACGCTCGCGTTTCTCTGGCTGCTGGCATTTAGTTCCGCGACCCATGACATCGCGGCAGACGGCTTTTACATGCTCGCAACGACAGAACACGAGCAGGCGTTCTTTTCCGGCGTCCGCAACACGTTTTATCGCGTAGCAATGATTTGCGCACAGGGTGGCCTCGTGATTATTGCCGGTGAAATTCACGGCCACACCGGTGATTATGCGTTCGCCTGGTCAATGGCGCTTGCCCTGATGGCGGGAATTTTTTTGTGTCTGGGCGTTTATCATTATTTTGTTCTGCCAAAACCGGCGATTGATCAACCCAAAAACATTGTATCGTCCGGGAATTTCGTTGCGGAATTTCTCAAGACTTTCGGAACATTTTTTCGGAAACCCAAAATCATCGTGCTGTTGCTTTTTTTGTTGCTATACCGGCTCGGTGAAGCGCAGCTCGTAAAAATGGTTCAGCCGTTTTTGCTCGATGGACGCGAACAGGGCGGTCTGGGTTTGACAAACGAACAACTCGGCGTGGCTTATGGCACGGCTGGCATCATAGCATTGATGCTCGGCGGATTGCTCGGCGGTTTTGTTGTGGCGCGGCACGGACTGAAATTCTGGTTGTGGCCGATGCTGCTGGCGATTCATCTGCCGGACGCGGTGTTCATCTGGCTGGCCCATGCGCAGCCGCAAAATTTGTCTGTGATTGGCGCGGGCGTCGCAGTCGAGCAATTCGGCTACGGATTCGGTTTCACGGCTTTCATGCTTTACATGATTTACATCGCGCGCGGCCAACATGCGACGGCGCACTACGCGATTTGCACCGGTTTCATGGCGCTGGGCATGATGCTGCCGGGCATGTGGAGCGGCTGGTTGCAGGAACACATCGGCTATCCGCATTTCTTTGTCTGGGTGCTGCTGGCCACAATACCGAGCTTTATCGTCGCGATGCGAATCCCATTGGACGCGGAGTTTGGAAAAAGAAATTAACAACAAAGAAATGATGGAACAAAACCATTGCTGTCCCATAGGATTGAGGGTTGGGGGATAAAAAAAGGTTGGCGTGCGGGTTTGGGCCTTGCCACAAGGTAAGGCATGAAAAATCAAATCCGACACAAGCCAACCGCCGGCAAGTTCTCCATTCTGCGCCAGCTTTGCAACCGGATTCCGCCGCACCTGGTTCCCAAACTGGCGCGCGACACCGGCGTGGAGGAGCACTCCCGCACCTTCAGCCCGTGGAGCCAGGTCGTCAATCTGCTCTACGCCCAAACTGACCCACGCCCTCGGCCTCAACGATGTCTGGGACGGTGGAGCCACAGCTTCACACGGCTCTTCGCTTTGCCTCCGCTCGGCCCTCTGGCAAAAACTCGAACTGCGCAGTCTCCTGGAAAGCTGTGGGACAGCCGCCGGCGGTGGACGCTTCTTGGGACAGCCAGAACAAGCCTATTTGCCCGGCTTGGGCTGATCCTGTGGGACAGCCGGTTCCACCAGACCGTCCAAGCAACCCACATTTCTTAAACCGATTTTTCATTTTCCCGTTCGCTTTTCAGGCAAATCCGCGCAAAATGGCCGCGGAATCAACCGCTATTGGCCGGCAGTGACCTTTAATTAATCCGAACGCACCGACCAAAGCGGCGTCGCGCTCCGCTTTGCCGCCGCATTCCATGACGCTGTCGCGAATTTTACGCCTCTCGAAAAACGCTTGTCGTCTTGGACTGCGGTGGCCGTGACACCGCTTTCACGACGCTGTCGCGCAGACAGGTAAAAAGAATTCATTCCTGACATTTTCTCCACGCTGGATCATAATTCCCCGTCCAATGCAATTCATTCGCGACATCTACGCGTCGAAACAAGCTGTCAAACAGCCGGTCATTTCCTTTGAGTTTTTCCCGCCAAAAACCGATAAGGGCGACCGGGCTTTGCTTGAAAAGCATCTCCCCGCGTTGCTCCAAACGAAGCCTGATTTCTGTTCCGTGACCTACGGCGCCGGCGGCAGCACGCGCGATAAAACGCTGATGATTGTGGATCGCATCCAACGTGCGCACGGATTGACGGCGCTGGCGCATCTGACCTGTGTGAATCACACCCGTGACGAAGTGCGCGCATTGCTCAAAAAAATTCGCGGCCTCGGCTGCCGGAACATCCTCGCTTTGCGCGGCGATCCGCCCGGCGGCGGGGAATTCAAGCCCGCGCCCGGCGGTTTTGAATTCGCCTCGCAACTCGTCAAGTTCATCCGCGAGTCGGGCGATTTTTCCATCGGCGTCGCCGGTTTTCCCGAAGGCCACATCGCCTGCAAAGAGGGCAAATATGCGGATTGGCGGCACTTGAAGGAAAAAACGGACGCGGGCGCGGATTTTGTGCTCACGCAATTATTTTTCGACAATGCCGATTATTTTGAATTCCGCGATTACATGGCGGGAACACTTGGCGTGCGCGCGCCGCTCGTGCCCGGAATTATTCCTATTTTGAGCGCGGCGCAAATCACAAAATTCACCCAACTTTGCGGCGCTAAAATCCCATTGCCGCTGCACTCCAAACTGGATGAACTGGGCGATAATGACGAAGCCGTCGCCGAATTCGGCATCGAATACGCCACCCGCCAGTGCGAGGAATTGTTGCGCGCCGGCGCACCGGGGCTGCACTTCTACACGCTGAACAAGTCGCGCTCAACCGTTCAGGTCCTGAAAAACCTCGGCCTGGCGTGAAACCGAACGCCGGACTCAAAACAAATTGTTCGCCACGATGCCAAGCACGCTCAACGGTCCTTCGTCCTCCAAACCATCGGCCATCTTGTCCATCTTTTGCATCGTGAGCCTGGCGTTCCTGTAAAATTCCTGGTCGTTGACGAGCCTGCCAATCGTGCCTTGTCCCTGGTTTATCTTCAGTAAAATCTGGTCGAGGTTCGTCATCGAAGCCGTCGTCGTGTTGTAAAGCGTTTCATCCGTCATGAGTTTGCCAAGCGTGCCCTGACCGGCTCTGACGCTGCTCACGGTGTTCTGCAGATTGGTGACTGTCACAAGCGCGGAATCGTAAAGCGATTGATCGTAAATGAGTTTGCCAACCGTGCCTTCGCCTTTGGCGATCTGGCCGGAAATGTTTTCGATGTTCGTGATGGTTGCGCTGAGGTGGCCGCTGTTTTGTTTGATAAAATCCGTCAACGGGCCGAGCAGGTTGTCAATCTTGTCGCCGGTGAAACTCTTGCCGAAGTTTTCAATGCCGGTGGCGGCTTTGTCGAGTTTGGCCATGATGGCGTTGAGGTCCGGTCGTTCTTCGGTCGCGAGTATGGTCCCGTCAACGGCGCGCGGTGCATTCGGCGAACCGAAGTCAATGAAAACAAAATTCTGCCCCATCAAACCGGTGAACCTGACGGTGGCTTTGCTGTCAGTCTTCACGATGGCATTGCCGTGAAGCTTCATCGCGACGCGAACCTTTTCGTTTTCGAGCGCGATTTTTTCGACGCGGCCGATTTCAACACCAGCCATCCTCACGCTATCGCCGACTTTCAATTCCTGGACGGTGTCGAACAGCGCGTTCACCTGGTAGCCGCGGCGGAAGAAATCCGAGCCGCCAAGCGTTTCAATGATGACCAGGGCGGCAACAGCCACAAGGATGACAAAAATGCCGAGGCGGGTTTCGAGTGAATTTTTCATAGGCTTTATTTGGATTCGTGTTGAAAGTCTGCATGTAAAAAATTCTGAACGAGTGGGTCGTTAAAACGCTTCACCTCGTCGGGCGTGCCGATGGTGATGATGCGGCCTTCGTTGATGACGGCAATGCGGTCGGCAATGCCAAAGGCAAGGTCGCGGTCGTGCGACACAATGAGCGATGTGACGTGAATGCGCCGTTTAAGTTTCAAAATCTCCCCGCTGACGACGGCGGCTGAAAGCGGGTCGAGTTCACTCGTCGGCTCATCGTAAAGAATCAACTGCGGCTCGATGACCAGCGCACGGGCGATGGCAACACGCTTTTTCATGCCGCCGGAAAGTTCGCTTGGCATTTTATCTGTGGCATCCTTGAGCCCGACCGCTTCGAGTTTTTCAGCAACAATGCGCGCGATTTCTTCAGGCGGCTTGAGACGATGTTCGCTCAAATAAAGCCCGACATTTTCGCCGACGGTCAGCGAGTTGAACAGCGCGCTGGATTGGAAAACCAGCGCCATCCGGTATTTGGCGGCGGTTTCCGGCGAATGGATGGATTCGCCGTTGATGAGAATCTCCCCTTCGTCGGGCGTCTCAAGGCCAATGAGATGCTTGAGCAACACGCTCTTGCCGCTGCCGCTCGGCCCCATGATGACAAAAACTTCGCCGGGTTGAACCTCGAAATCGACGCCCTTGAGGACTTCTTCGTCATCAAAACTTTTACGCAGGCCGCGCACCTGGAGGCTGACGCCGGAATGATTGTTCGCCATGTCGTTCATCATTTCAAAAGCATGCGCGTCAGGATGTAGTCAAAAATCACAATGAGGATGATGGAATTGACAACCGCCTTCGTCACCGAACGGCCAATGCCGCGCGGGCCGCCAATGGTCACAAGCCCTTGATGGCACGAAACGATGCCGATGATCAGCGCGAAGCAAAAACTTTTGAAGACGCCATTGGCCACATCTTTCAGTCCGACAATGTCGCGCAAATTCGCGAAGAACGCCTGAAACGAAATCGCGATATGGCTGTTGGTCTCCGCGACCAGCGCGCCGCCGAGCCAGCCGACCAGAATGGAAAAAACCACCAGCATCGGCAGTGCAATGGCGATGGCCACCAGCCGCGGCAACACGAGGTAGTGAACCGGGTTGATATTCATCGTGCGGAGCGCGTCAATCTCCTGATACACGCGCATCGAGCCGATTTCCGCCGCCATGGCCGAGCCGATGCGTCCGGCAATGAGAATGGCCATCAAGACCGGCGCCAGTTCCTTGGCCATCGAAATGCCGACGATGCCGCCGACCGCGCTGGCCAGGCCGCGCTCAACCAGCACCGGGCCGGTTTGCAACGTGATGACGGCACCGATGAAAAACGACAGCACGCAAACCATCAGCAAACTTGCGTTGCCAATTTCAAAAAATTGGTCGAATACCTTTTGCCGTTGCCGCCATGCCAGCGGCAAAGCCAGCAGCGTGCGCCAAAACAGCAGGACAATTTGGCCAACGTTCTCAAACATAATTTGAATGCGCCTTCATTTTGCCGTTTGACCGGCTTGCTGGTGCCATTGGAGCACCGGGATATAAAACAGGCGCAATTTTTTCATTTTCGAATCTGATTGATACTGGAAAAGGCCCAGGAAGAGCGAGCATTTTTTGGATGCGGGCGCTGAATCCCGACGATAAAAGTTCCACAACAGAGATTGGCTGGCAGCGCCGGATTTTGGATTGCCTTCCGATCGCCACAATGACCAGAGCGGCGACCAGTTTCGTTCGATGCCGCGATTGTCTGGCAACATCGGTTCAATCGGCGCGAGAATTTGCAGCCGGTTGTTTCCATTGAAATCACGATGATACGTGAACAGCGGCCACAGATCCATGCGATGGCGTTGTGCGCCGGTCTCGATGTTCTGTTCCGTTACATCCCCAAACAAATAAAACAGGATGCGGGTGCGCCGCCGATCGAGCAACCCGGTGTGAAGGCGATTAAATTTGTAAAGCGGCCACAGATAAAAGTCGCTTTCCAAAACGTCGCTGTGCGCCCGGCTGAACAGCGGCCAGACGCGGGTGGTGGTTTTGCCTTCGCCACGTGCGACGACGATGAGCGGCCACGGGCTGTCCCATTCGCGATATTTTTTCTCGCGGTCGTCAGTCCAGGTAAAAAAAGGCCAGAGCACGGAAGTGGAGTCGCGTTTCGGCGAACGGGATAGAACGTACAGCGGCAGCGACGCGCGAAATTTTTCCGGATTATCGGTGCCGATGCCGTTGTTCTGGCGAAAATGAACCGGCCAAAGGGCGAAAGATCTGTCGTGGCCGCCGACGATCTCCGGTTCGCCAAAACCGTTGGTGCGCGTGGTCACGTCCTTGTGTTCGTTCCCGGCCAGCGGCCAGAATTGCCAGCCATGCAATCCCTCGCCGTGACGAAGATGGAAAAACGGATAGAGATAATTATCCGTCACCACATCATGTTTGCGGGTCTCGCTGTAAATCGGAAACATCACAAAAAAAATGTCGTCGTGAAACAGCCGATCCTTGAGGTGGCCGTAAAATGGAACAAGCGCGGTGTAATTTTCACTCGCATCCGGCGAACGCTGTTGGAAATAAATCGGGAAAAGCGTGAAACGTCTTGCCAGGGCGTTCTCCTGGTCTTGACCACCGGAAAAACTGAGTAATTGGCAAAATTGCCAGCGATACTCCGCTCCAAAACATTCGTAAGTCAGCAGCGGATAAAGCAGGTCGTTTTCTTTCAATTCAACGGCGGGATCGGAATCGTAGGAAAATAACGGTGAAATGCCCCATGTTTTTTCCGAATCTTTTTCCTGGCTGTAGAAAAATGGACCGATTGCTTCGGAGCGATGCCCCAAATCCAGTGTCAGCGCAAACTGGCTGAAGAGCGGCCCGGCGACAAAGTCATCCGCGCCGAAAACGCCAAAGGAAAAGCTTAGCGCAAAAAACCACCAGTAAATTCGCAGACAAATTTTGAATCTTTTAGAACAGATTGACATGAAATTCCTGCCTGGCGTTATCGTTAATGAAAGCCTGTTTCACACTGTTTTAACCATTTTAAAGCTATTTTTAACATTGAGATTGACTTTTTGTCGAATTGCTTTATTTTTACTTACCACTTGAGGTTTTTGACCTCGGTTCCTCCTGACCCAGTGTCGGCAGTGAGTTGTCGGCACTGGGTTGATTTGTTTTTATTAATGGACGCCAGCGGCCCAGCAAATTCAGCAGTGCTGGCAAAAAAGTTAATCCCGCAATCATACACATCGCGATCCCTGTTGCCATTACGCAACCGAGACTGTGAATGCCGCGGTGCTTGGCAAGAATCAAGCTGCCGAAACCGGCAATGGCTGTCAACCCGGACACAAGCACCGCTTTTCCAGTGCTGCGCGCCAGAATGCTGGGCGTGCGCTCCTCGGCGAAACGGTTGAGGATGTGGATCCCATTCGTGACACCGATGCCAATGACCAATGGCAACGTCATGATATTCGCCAGATTGAAAGGAATCCCAAACCAGCCCATCAATCCGGCCAGCCACAAGGCGCCAATGCCGACCGGCAGCAATGACAAAATCACCGACCCAAGACTGCGGAAATGGAAGAACACCAAAACGGCAATCGCCGCCAGCGAATACCACGCCGCCTGCACATAGCTGTTTTTCAGCAGCGTTTCGTATTCATAAAGCTGCACCGGCGTACCGGTGGCGTTGGGATCCACTTTCCGCAGATCGGTGACGAATTTTTCCTGGTTTGCGCGCTGCCACACGTCATCCCTGGGAAACACCTGTAGCAGAAATTTGCCGGTCACACCCATAAACTGGTCACGCAATGCTGCGGGCAAATCGTCCACGCGCAACGGCGTGGTGTCGTTTTGGTGCTGCAGGGACCCGAATGTTTCGCGGACGTCATCGAACAGCGCCTGTTGAAACCCCGCCAGCTTGTTCCCATGCTCCTGGATAACCGTGCTGTCGCCAACCAACATGGCCTTGCGCAAATCCCCAATCGTCTGCCTCAAGGCGACGAACTGTTTTGCCAGTTCAGGATCGCTGCCGCGGACTTCGTCCAGCGCCGCGCCGGCATAGCCGTAAAGCGAATACAACGTCTGGCTGAGTTCATAAACATTCACCGGTCTCAAGTCCGGCGGACTGAATCGCAGCGGCGCGACCTCCTCCTTGATTCCGCGAATGAGACCCAGTTTTTTGCTTTGATTCTGCTCAAGAAAATCGTTGAGCATGTCTGACGGTGGCTCGATGTCCGCCACTGTTGGCAATTGCTTGATTTTTTCCTCCAAGGCAATGGCTTGGTCCAGCGAGTCGGCGACAATCGCACCGCACAGCAGGGATTTGTCCGCTGAATCAATTAGTTTCTGCTCAAATACCACCGACGGCAGGGTGGGACTTTGCATTTTGATGAGGTTATAATCGAAATACACCTTCCGGGCTTCAAACAATGCCGCCGAGCACAACCCGACGGTGACAACCATCACCAGCACGGGCCGTTGCAGCCATATGTTTTCAATGCGCGCACGGGTGTCGTCCTCGCTTGCCCGGTGGTCAACGACGTTTTGCCGGCCGCGCAACAGCAGCACCGGCAGCAGCGTCATCATCGGCACAAGACAGAGCAGCAAACCACCACCGCAAATGATGCCCATTTCCTGAATGCCCTTGAAATGGGTGAACCCCATCGCCAGGAACGCGCTTGCCGTGGTCAACGCGCCGGTGAAAATCCCCTGCCCGGTGAAGACCATCGCCTTGGTCAGCGCAGCTTCCTTCGTCCTGCCGTGGCGCAATTCCTCCTCGTAGCGCGTGATCAAATGCACGCCAAAATCAATCGCCAACCCAATCAGCATAGGCACAAATGTGATCGTCAGGATGTTCAAATGTCCGATGGTCAGCGTGGTAAACGCCAGCGTGTAGGCCAGCCCGATCACCAGACAGATCGTTGCTTTGATCGGGCGTCCGGTCTCGTTGTAGCCGTAAATGAAAATCAGCGCGCAGAGAACCAGTGACACGATGCTTGCCAGGGTTATGTCCTTCTGTGACTGCCTCATTTCGTCATAGTCCAGCACCGGTTCGCCCGTCAGCCCGACGTTGATGCCAGTTACCTCATTTTGCGTTTCCTTGATGAGCTGGCGCAAACGTTCGATGGCGCTGCCGTTAAGGGCAGCACCCGGTGCGTGCGCTGTGAGCAGGAAAATCCGGTTGTGATTGAAGGTGATGTAGATGTCGGACATGTCGCCGGTAAAGAACAGCGCCGCCACGCCAGGGGACGGCGGCTTGCCGGGCATTTGCAAACAACTGCCGGCCTGGGTCAGGATGCGCGTCAGCACCGGCAGTGCCTGGACCAGCGATTCCGTTTGGGCGTTCGTCTCATGTGGTGCAGTGCGGAACGCCGTGTTGATCTGCTCGAAAAACGAAACAAGGTTCGTTGTTTGCGTGAACTTCTGGATGAACGGCAGATCGTCGTGCAGCATCATTTGGATCGTGGCCAGATCGTTTTCCGGCACAAAGAACAACGCCTTCGTTCCCATCATCGCCGGGTCGTGCTGGTAAAAAACGTCGCGGAAGAGGTTGGTTTCCGCCGCCATTTGCGCGCCCAGGCGTTCGACGAATTGGCGGTTGTGCTCTAGGTTCTCGCTTTCCACGACCACCGTGAGGTCGTTGCCCTGCTGCGGGAACTCCTTTTGCAGGCGGAGATAGTTTTGGTGATACTTCTGGTTGGGGCCGACCAGGTTGTCCCGGCTCATGTCCGTTTTCAGGTAGCCGATGGTATAAAGGACACAGACCAGAAACAGCGCCACCTGCGGATAAATGAACCACCGGGGATAACGAATCGCCGCCGCCGTCAGTCGGGCCAGCAGCCGTGCTTGAAAAGTGTCAGCGCTTAATGCCTTCATGCCTCAGACCTTGCGGATCATGCTTCGGGAAATTCGGCATTGGAGAAGACTTCTTTCACGTCGTCGTGTTCCTCCAGCGCCTCAATCAATTTGTTGACTGCCACGGACGCTTCGTCGGTGAGCGGTGTCATGGTGGTTGGCAGCGACGTTATTTCTGCCACTTCGCATTTGATGCCTTTGGCTTCAATTTGTTTGTGAACGGCTTCAAAATTCCCCGGCGCGGTTAAAATTTCATAACCCTGCGGTTCGGCCTTGAAATCTTCTGCGCCCGCCTCGAGCGCCAGTTCCATCAATTGATCCTCGCCCGCCGCTTCTCGCGAGATAATGATTTGTCCTTTGCGCTGAAACATACGGCTCACCGAACCCGGCGTCGCAATGCTGCCGCTGTTCTTGGTCACGATGCTGCGAATGTCCGACGCCGTGCGATTGCGATTGTCCGTGCTCACTTCCACGAGCAGCGCCACGCCATTCGGCCCGTAAATTTCGTAGGCCAATTCCTCGTAGTTCACGCTTTCGCCGCCGCCGGTGCCTTTTTTGATGGCGCGCCCGATGTTGTCGCGGGGCATGTTCGCCATCCGGCCCTTGAGCAGAACCATGCGTAATCGCGGGTTCATGTCCGGGTCGCCGCCGCCGATTTTGGCGGCGATGGTGATCTCACGCCCCAACTTCGCGAAAATCTTCCCGCGCTTGGCGTCAATCGCGCCCTTGAAGTGCTTGACCTTCGCCCATTTGCTGTGTCCAGACATTTTAGTTACTGGTTGAATATCGAGGGTCGAAAGCGAAGCCCAATTTTTTCTCAACTCTCAACTTTCATCTTTCAACTCGTCCGCTCCACATAAACCGCCGTGCCATAGCACAGCACCTCGGTGATGCCCGCCGCAAGCTCCGTCGCGTCGTAACGCACGCCGATGACGGCGTTGGCGCCAAGTTCTCCGGCATGTGTGAGCATCCGGTTGAAGGCGTCTTCGCGTGTGCGTTCGCAAAGATTGGTGTAAAGCGAAATGTTCCCGCCGAAAACCGCCTGAATGCTGGCGCCAAAATTTCCGACGATGGAGCGCGACCGC
>Ga0182027_10000794_pt1 | contig 53550 bp, 43 predicted proteins | sample 712E1DmetaG_FD_121300 | JGI IMG/M metagenome (GOLD analysis project Ga0182027, IMG submission 121300) | Permafrost microbial communities from Stordalen Mire, Sweden - 712E1D metaG (Illumina Assembly) | ecosystem: Environmental > Terrestrial > Soil > Wetlands > Permafrost | place: Sweden...
AATATTGGAATGTATCGGTTTTGCCTAATAAATCTAAACATCCAAAAAAGCAATAATAGCTTGGGATATGGTATCATAATAGACGGAAGATTGACAAGCAATGAAAAAATTTTTGCCGTTATTTTTGATTGTAATACTTGGTACATTTTTGCGTTTTTGGCAAATCGATAAAGCCCCCCCGAGTCTTTATTGGGATGAGGTATCCCAGGGATATAATGCCTATTCAATTTTAAAGACCGGCAGGGATGAGCATAATGAGTTTCTGCCCGTCGCCGCATTTAAAGCCTTCGGAGATTATAAAGCGCCGGTATATATTTATCTGGATGTCCCTTTTATCGGGATTTTCGGAAAAACAACTCTTGGGGTACGTTTTCCGTCCGCACTTTTCGGAAGTCTAACCGTGCTTTTGACCTATTTCCTAGTTTGTGAATTGTTTTACGATAATAAAAACAGGGAGAATTTCGCTTTATGGGCGGCATTTTTCTTAAGTATTTCTCCCTGGCATATCCAACTAAGCCGGGCTGCCTATGAGGCAAACGTAGCAACGTTTTTTACGGTCCTTGGTATTTATCTATTTTTTCTTGCCAAAAGAGCAAAACCTAAATTCTTCATACTCTCGATGGTGAGTTTTGTACTGGGTTTTTATGCCTTTAATGCTCATCGTGTTTTTATCCCTCTTCTGGTACTGCTCTTGGCGATTATTTACCTTAAGGACTTATTAAAAAAGAAAAAAATCATCATAATCGCTGTTGTGACAGGCCTGGTTCTTTTGTTGCCGTTTATTATCTATCTGCGTACGCCGGAGAGTAAGCTCAGATTTAATGAGGTTAACATCTTTTCGGATTTAGACATCATTAAGGAGTCGAACAGACTGATTGCCCAGGACAACAACTCGATTATCGCCAAGGTTTTTGATAACAGGAGAGTTTCATATTCCTTATCTTACGTCAAGCATTATCTTGATTTCTTTAATCCCAGCTATTTGTTTTTTACGGGAGACGCAAATCCGAGATTCTCCTTAAGAGACAACGGGGAACTTTTTCTTTGGGAGTTACCGTTATTACTAGCCGGAGCGTATTTACTTATTAGTCAAAAATCAAAAACAAGTTTGTTCATTGTTGGCTGGTTTTTATTGTCACCGGTTGCGGGCGCAGTTGCCAGGGAAACTCCGCATGCCTTAAGAAGTGAAACATTCATTCCGTCATATGAGATCATTACTTCTTTGGGCGTTGTGTTTTTAATCGATTTATTAAAAAAAATAAATAAACAAATTAAATCTCTTCTGATTGTTCTCTTTGCCGGAGTTATTATTTCTTCAGTTTATCTTTTCCTGCATGATTATTTTGTTCATTTTCCGGTTAATTTTTCCTATGACTGGCAGTACGGATACAGGGAAACCGTCCTGGAAACGGAAAAACTGAAAGCAAATTACGATTACGTCGCCTTTACGGACAGTTACGGCAGGCCTTATATCTATGTGGCTTTTTATTCCGATATCACTCCACAGGACTTTGTGAAAGAAGCAGAGTTTAAGGTAGACCCGTTCGGTTTTTATTCCGTGCCAAAGCTCGGTAAGTATGTTTTCAGAAGCCAGCTTATAGATCCTGCGGACGCGGGCAAGAAAGTATTATATGTCGGCAAGCCGGACCAGATACCTTCGACTTTTACGGTAATTAAGAGAATTAATTTCCTAAATGGTGACGGGGCTTTTGTGATAGCTCACAGTTAATATGTCAAAAAAATTATTTACGGTTTTGTTTATACTGATTCTTTTTTTGGGAATCTTCGTCAGGTTTTATAAACTGGGCGAAGTTCCAAATTCATTGGATTGGGACGAAGTTTCCCAGGGATATAATGCTTACTCGCTTCTGACAACCGGACGTGATGAGTTCGGAGTTTCATTTCCGTCCACCATCAGGTCATTTAACGATTATAAGCCGCCTATCTATACATATCTGACAATCCTCCCGGTGAAAGTTTTCGGATTAAATCCTTTCTCGGCGCGCCTTCCGTCGGCTCTGTTCGGGTCCTTAAGCATACTGTTAGTATACGGTCTGGTCTATGAGATTTTCAGAAAGGAAAAATATGCCAAGACGGTTGCCTTACTCTCAATGTTTTTCTTTGCGATTTCTCCTTACAGTATTCAATTCTCCCGGACGGGATTTGATGCCAATGTGGGGGTATTTCTGGCGATACTGGGGACATGGGCTTTTATCCGGGGTTTGAACGGGAGGGCAGTCCGGCAGATTTTCCTGGGAACACTATTTTTGGGTCTTAGTGCTTATTCTGCTCACAGCGAAAAAGTATTTGCGCCGTTATTCTTTCTTTGTCTTATTTTTTACGGAAGAAAGTTTTTCCTGAATAAAAAGACAATAGCGATTTGTTTATTTGCCCTTTTCGGCTTTATAAACATTTTCTGGTTTTTTAATTCCCAGACCAGGGTCAGAAGCGGCGGGGTTTTGTTTATTTCTTCGGCGGTGCAGGATTTCCTGAATACTTCCTCAAATGAACTGGCTTTTGATAAACTGCATAATGATAGATTTGACGCCTTACTGCATAACAGAAGACTTGTTTATGCCGATCAATTCGTTCAGAACTATCTGTCCCATTTTGATCTCAATAACCTTTTCGTTAATGGAGACAATGCCAGGCATCATGCGCCGGGGGTCGGGATTATCTATCTGGCATCCCTGCCTTTCATTCTGGCAGGTGCATTTTTTGTTATCAGAAGGAAAATATATCCGGGTTTCATACTCTTTGCCTGGATTCTTATTGCGCCCCTTGCCTCCAGTTTTGCCATCGATGCGCCCAATTTCCAGAGAAGTCTGATTTTCCTACCCAGCTTCAATGTTTTTGAGGCCCTGGGGTGTTTTTATATTTTTTCGGTTCTTTCACGGGTGAAGTTTTCCCGTATCTTTATGGGGATAATCATAATTATATTTTCCCTTAACGTCTGTTATTATTTCCATCAATATTTTGCCTATACCAATTCCGAATACGGCCAGTATTGGCAATTCGGCTACAAGGAAGCAATAAATTTTACGGATAAGCTGACAAACAAAAGAATTTTCTTTGACAACAATATTGAGCAGGGCTATATATTCTATCTTTTTTATAATCAATATGATCCCCGGAAATACCTCCTAAGCGGCGGATCAAACAGAATTAATCCCAAGTGTTATGCAATCGATAATGCCTATTTCGGCACCTGTCAGGGGATGATTTCCAAAGGAGACATTTATGTTACCAGTAAGCCTGAGTTGTCTCCTGATTATAGGGTCATTAAGGTAATCATCAATCCGGGCGGGGAGCCTACAGTCTGGATTTTACAGCACCAGTAATTTTAGAAAAGTTCTAATTAATGTGCTACAATCAGATTGAATTTATGATTAGCTTTGTAAAGAGGAACTGGCTAAAGATCCTGTACTTATTTTCCTTTTTTGCAATTCTGTTTGCAAATACCTTTCATGAAGAATATCCGGATGAATACGATAATATTGTCGGCGGTAAACTCATAGTTCACGGCATCCTTCCTTATACCGGATTTTTTTCGCATCACGGGCCGATAGGATATTTTATAGGTGCATTTCTGTACCTGTTCAGCGGTTCGTCCTTTGTCAGATTCAGGATAGTTTACAGCATCTTTCTGTTTTTATATTCCCTTGGGATTTACCAATACCTTAAAAAGAGTGTGGGTAAAATTGAGACAAAATTCTATCTGTTTTTTCTCCTGGTCGTAGGTATCGCTTCAACTTATTTCTGGGGGCATATGCTGATTGCCGATAATCTTTCGGCCTATTTTTTGGTTCCGCCCCTTATCCTTATTGTCCTGAAAGTGATCTATAAGAAACTGCTTACACGCTCGGATATCATATTCATGTCGGTACTGATATCCTTAGCCGTACTTTCGGCCTTAACCATAATCTACCTGGCCGCTTTTATATATTTGTTTGCTCTTTATTTTTACCTCAAAGACCAGAAGGGCGTTGATTTCAAGCAAGCCCGCAAGAATATAATTTATTTCTTCCTGATTATGGCCGCTCCTTATCTTGTTTTTGCACTTTACTTATTTGCAACCCGCAGTTTCTCCGATTATGTTTACCAAAGCATCATAGTAAACGAAAAATATTATATCTATAACAGTCCTTCTCCCGAAGGAGGAATGATCAATCCCGTCCGTTACGCCATCGTTATTTTCCATACTTTTTATTACAACTTCACCAATTTACTTTTTCAGGTTAAGGATTTTAATTTTGTCTTTCCGTTTAATATAACTTTGGCGCTGGCCGATCTGGCCCTGGCTATTTATCTATTTATCAGAAAACATTATGCGCTTTCCCTTTTATTCATACTGTCTTTGGTTTATTCAAATGCCCGCTCAAGTCCACTGGACTCTTCGGAAAGGGATTACCAGGCGGCGGTGTATATCCTGATTTCTCTATTCAGCCTGTGTTTTTTTCTTTGGAAAGCCTTTACGGACCTTAAAGACGAAAAAGAATACGGGAATAAACTGATATTATCGGTTCTCGTAATTCTGGTCGGATTATATTCTTTTTTTGGCGGTGTATTCTTGTTCGGAAAATTTATGGAAAAAGTCTACACCAAATATATGGGAACCGCTTCCTTGATTTACGACCGGCCGGAATTGGCTCCGATCATCAACAAAATTTTAGGACCCAGTGACTATGTCTGGATCGGTCCCCTGGATTTTAAGGATTATTTGTACGTAAACGCAAAACTGGCCTCCAGATATCAGTTCCTGATCCCCGCCATGGGTCGCTCGGACAAGATTAAAGCGGATATCATAAACGATTTCTCAAGAACCAAACCGAAGGTCATATTCTTTGACAAAAACTTCTCCGTTTTGGGAAGTAACCCTCAGGAATATGCGCCTTTCTTTATGGATTATGTAAAAGAACACTACATAACGCTTTTGGGCTACAAGAATAATGAATATATAACTACGGTGCCGGTCTCAACCGATGTCGATCTTGAAGCAAAAATGTATATCAATAAAGATAATGTGGATGAAATGATTAATAAGCTTTTATCCGCAGGTTTAATAAAGAAAGCCTCTAAATAATGAAGAATGCTTTTTCAAAGCTCGTCAATTTTCTTAAAAACAATAAAGGGTTAGTAATTTTAGCGGTTCTTTTTATTGCTCATCTTTTTTTCCGTTTCTATCTTTTGAAGGAGCGTCTTAATTTCAACTGGGACCAGGTGGATAACGCCTGGCATGCCAAAGATATAATAGTCAGCCACAAGTATCCGCTTCTCGGGATGGTTGCCAAAGGAGACAGCGGTATTTACATCGGACCCTTATATTATTATCTTATTGCCATAGTCTACTGGGCTTTTAATCTGAATCCGATCGCCTCGGGAGTGATGGCCGGATTGACGAGCATTTTCACTTTTTTTGTCATATTCTATGTGGCGAAAAAATTATTCTCGGAGAAAATCGCCTTGATTGCGGTTTTCATCCACACGGTTTCATATTTTATAATCGTAGGCGACAGATCCCAGTGGCCGGTCAATCTTGTCGCGCCCGTTTCTTTTCTGATTTTCTACTTTCTGTATAAAGTTTTGACCGAAAATCCGAAGTATTTATTGCCTCTGGCTTTGGTAATCGGATTTTCCTTTCATGTTCATTTTACGGCAATTTTCTATCCGATAATCGTTTTGCTTTGTCTGCCTTTTTTTCCTTGGAATAAGAAAACAGTAAAATATATTTTATTATCAATCCCTGTCTTCTTAATCTTCCTGGTTCCCAATTTCATCGCGGAAATTTTAAGCCGTAATTCCCACACCAACAGTCTAATTTCCTATCTTGATACTTATTATCATGGTTTTCATCTGACTCGGGTTTTGCAGCTGACCAATGATGCTTTCATAGAGTTCCAGCTAATCATGAGAGGGTGGTTCCATGACTTGAATTATCTCCTGGTTTTGGCATTTTATGCGGTTTATTTATTTATAAAACCTACCCGGAAAAAATTTATCATGTCTTACCTGATCGGCCTGTGGTTTATCGTTCCTTGGTTTGTGTTTGCTACCTATAAAGGGGAGATATCTAACTATTATTTCTTTTCCACCCGCCCGATAGCGATTCTCATTCTCTCTTTTTTGACGTATTGGATATTCAGCATAAAAAATATTATTCCCAAAATCGCAATTATAATTTTCTGGCTGTATTTTTCCTGCGTTAATATTGCCAATTTTTTTGCTCCCGACCACGGAAATTTGGATGAGGCAACGGCTATTGCCAAAACAGCGATTAAGGAGGGTCAGAAAATCGACGCCTATCCGTACACTCCGGAATCTTATCTTTACTATTATTATACTAAGGTCGTAGATACGGGTAAAAAATGATTATTCAATTCATTATTTTTGTTTTTGCTTCCATTGTCTCTTTTTTCCTCCCGGGCTTTCTGGTTGTATCGACTTTTAAATTGAAATCAAAATCGGTAAACATATTACTGTCTTATGTCTTCGGGATAATAATGTGGGCGATGCAGGGAGTAATATTCGGATACTTAGGCATCCGTTGGTGCACCTACCTTTACTTGGGTATGGTTTTTATATTTTCTATTGTTAAATATGGGAATAATTTTGTATACCAATCTAAAAATATTTCTTTAAAAATTATTATTGAAAACAAGATTACCTTTCTTTTGATATTCCTGGGGATTATTGTTCAATTAATTCCCGTGGCAGGATCCGGCCTAATCATAAATAAGGGAATGGTATTTTTCGGCAACAGCGCCTTTGACGGCTTAACCCATTTGGGATTTATACAAACTTTGATGGATCATTTTCCTCCGGTTGAGCCGGGCGTTTATAACCTTGCCCTTAGGAATTATCATTATTTAGCGGATTTGGTAATAGCAGAATTTTCCAGAATCTGGAAAATACCGATTGCGCTTTTATTGTTCCAATTTTTTCCTTTGTCTGTTTCTTTTTTTACTGGTATTGCGGCATACCTGGCAATCAGAAGCCTAGGGGGGTCTAAAAAAATGGCAAATTGGATGATCTTCCTTTTATGTTTTGCCGGTGATGGAACATACATTGTAATTTTAATACTGCACAAAATCTTAAGTTTTAATACTCCCGGGATAGACAACGGAGCTACTCAGTTTTTAAATATGCCAAATGCCATGGCGAAAATGATATTCATTACCGCTTTAATTCCGCTGCAGAATTTTATCACTTCAAATAAAAAAACCTGGGGATTATTAAGCATTCTTTTCTTGGCTCCACTTGTCGGATTTAAAATATATTTCGGAATATTTTGTATTTTTGGGTTCTCGCTTGTGATATTTAAAAAATTAATTTGCCGACTCTTAAGCAAAAAGGGGATACTAATGGGCGTTATGGAAACAATTAAAAAAGAATGGTTTTCTTTATGTTTGTTGTTATTGTATGCCGGAATTGTTTTGGCGATCTATCTTCCTGCCAATGGGTCTGCCGGAGGATTATTTTATGCTCCCTTAGAGTGGCCAAAGTCACTTTTAGGAGCGGGAAGCATAGATTGGAAAGACTGGTGGTTAAGAATGCAGGTCTATCAAGCCCATGGAAACTACAGGGACATTTATATTTTGGATGCCATTGCAATTATTATTGCTTTAATTTCTATCCATGGGACCCGTTTATTGGGATTTTGGCCAAGCAAGAAATTATTTAAATTCTTAGGCTGGGAAAAAGCCTTGTTCCTTATCCCGGGATTATTCTTGTTTCATTTTCTGGGATTATATACGCTTCAGGTAACAGGGGGACTAAATATCTTTAATTTTTTTGTTGTCGGGACGGTTGTGCTATCGCTTTTCAGCGCTTTTATCCTCGGAGAATTATCCGGATCAAAGAATATCCCGGTAAGGATATTCTTAATTATTTTTGTGCTCTTAACCGTTCCGAGAGTTATTTATGAGGTTACGTACAGCTTGAATAATTATAAAACAGGGGTTGACTCTTATACTATTTCAAGCGATGAGTTAGCAGCCATGAAATATATCGATACATCTACTGCGAAAGATGCGGTAGTGCAATCCAGCCCCGAAAACGAAAAGGATTATAAAGTCGGGTATCTGGGGACTTTCTCCAAAAGACTGACCTATCTGACCGGAGTGGTTTTCACCGAAACCCGCAATCAAAAAATCAAAGACAAAGAAATAGCCCTGGAGCAGCTGTTCAATTCAAATAATGCTCAACAGTTTGCAAAATCGGCCAAAGATAAAAACATTCAATATATCTATCTGCAAAAAAATCCTAAGCAACTCCTCAGGTTTTCTTTGGACAATACACGGCTGAAAATCGTTTACCAAAACAAGTCGGTTGAAGTGATTAAGATAATATGAGCTTTAATATAAAAAAATATCTGACACTTAATTCAATACTGCTTTTAATAGTGATGCTGGTTGCCGTATTCTTCAGATTCTATAACACCCCCAACCGCTACGGGTTTGACATCGACCCGACCAGAGACGGATTGGTTGTTGATTATGCGGCAAAGACTCTGCAATTTCCCCTGATCGGTCCCCCTTCGGGTATCGGTCCGTTTACTTTCGGTCCCTGGTATTATTATCAGCTGATTCTGTTTAGGATAATTTTTCCCTTAAACTTTGCCCCGTGGATATATATCGGCATTCTTTCGACAATTGCTGTTTTTGTGATGTATAAGATCGGCGTTCTGTTGGAAGGGAAAAAACTGGGACTTATTTTGGCTCTATTTATGGCCGTAACCCCGGCCGAGACAGGCCAGATACGCGCCCTGAGTAATCCGACTCTAATACCCCTGTATGGGGTCTTAACGATTTGGATATTCATCAAATTCGTTAAAGAAAAACCTCCTTTATGGATGGCTTTTTTGTGGGGCCTGATACTGGGGATCGGAATAAACAATCATTATCAAATGCTGGGGCTTCTGCCCTTGCCGGTAATCCTTTTTATTTATAAAAAGAATAAAAGATGGACAGGAGCTCTGGCTTTAATAGCCGGCATATTTGTGGCCTTTTTACCGCTTCTGGCTTTTAATTTTATCCACGGATGGAGTACGGTAAAGGGGTTGATTTTTTATGCCACCCAGGGCACAAAGGGAGTTTATATCCCCAACCGCTGGTTATCTTACATTACGGATTTCTGGCCGGTATTTTTGGCTTATGTTCTGGGTATTCCCGCAAAAGCGGGTCTGTACGTTGGTTTAATTATGGGACTGGTTATTGCATATTTACTTTTAAAAAGGAAAATATCGATTGCGTCTATCTTCCTTATTATTACTTTTTTAATTAATGTTCTGGTACTCAGGTTTTTCCCGGGCCAGCGGGAATACTATTATTTATTGTATCTGCATCCTTTGATTCTGATACTATTCGGTCTGGTTATAATTTGGTTATTTAATTTCAGGTTAGGAAAATATTTAGGCGGATTAATAGTATTAATAGTACTATGCGGGATGCTTGTGCAGTCAGTTGCCCGTCTTGGATCGGCGAGCGATCAACTGCAATTTAAAAACGAAGCCAAAATAATTGCTGCTGATTTTCCCGGCAAAAAACTTGTTCTTTATGAATGCACAAAGAGCCAAAAGAACAGAGACAGGGGAGTGGTGTTTTTCCTGAATATCCATAATCTTATAAGCGAGAACGGGATAAAGATTGCCTATCCCAGTGAGGGATGCCGGTTTCCTTTAGATAAAAACGCGGAACCTAAATATCTAAATAATCTCAAGGCCGTAGATATCTCATATGCTCAGGACGGATTATTGCTTAAGTATGGCTGGTCAATGGTAACGCCGAAAACAGTTTATGCGCAATTGTTTAAGCCGAACAATAAATAAACTATAATAGATTTTATATGCAAAAATTATCCGTAGTTTTGGCGACATTCAATGAGGAAAGCAATCTAGCAGATTGCTTGGAGTCTGTCCGCGGTTTAACCGACGAGATAATCGTTGTCGACGGGACATCGACCGATAAAACCGTAGAAATTGCCAAAAAAAACGGCGCAAAAGTAGTCATTACGGAAAATAAAAAGAATTTTCATATCAACAAGCAAATGGCGATAGACCTGGCCACCAAAGACTGGATATTACAGTTGGATGCGGATGAAAGGATAAGTTCCGAACTAAAGGATGAAATAAAAGCCAAACTTGAAAAAAAGGATTTGGAGTTCAGCGGATACTGGATGCCTAGAAAAAATTTCTTTTTGGGCCGTTTCCTGATGAAAGGCGGCCAATATCCCGATTATACCTTAAGGTTTTATGAAAAAGGCAAGGGACATCTACCCCAGAAAGATGTGCATGAACAGGCCGAAGTTATAGGCAAAATAGGATACTTAAAGAATGCGCTTCTGCATTATCCGTATAAAGATTTCTCAATGTATCTTAAGAAGTGGAACAGATATAATGACTTTTTTGCCGTCCAGATCAAAGAAGAATTAAAAGCCAAGAATTTTTTTATAAAGATATTTTACGCGGTTGTCTATTTGCTGATTAAACCTGCGCACTGGTTTCTGACGACCTATCTTAGACATAAAGGTTTTATGGATTCCTGGCAGGGTTTTGTTTTTTCTCTTTTCTCCGCGCTTAGATTTCCGATTTCCTATATTAAGTATTTGGCTTCATGAAGAATAAACTTTTCTGGTCTATCGGATTGTTTTCCTGGTTGATACTGGCGGTTTTTTCTCTTCATCCGATTATTACGGGAGCAATTCCTTTTTGGTACGATCCGGCAAGAGACATGTTAAGTGCCTGGGATAATCTCCATAAATTGACGTTGATCGGATCAACATCGGGAATCCCCGGTATTTTTTACGGTCCGTATTGGATTTGGTTTTTAAGTATCCCGGTTTTCTTCTCAAAAGACCCCAGGCTTGCAACTTTCATTGTTTCATTCATCCCTTACATGATTTTTTTTCCGGTTATTCTGTCTCGATTTAAAAGCTATTTTGAAAATGATATTTTTCTTATCCTTTGGATTCTTTTTATTCTGACTTTTCAGTCTTACGTGATTTTCATCTGGAATCCGAATAATTCTCCCTTATTATTTTTGCTGTCAATATATTTAATTCTGTCTTCCTTAAGTCAGAAAACCCTTACAGGTGGATTAAAAAAAGTTTTTTTGGCCGGTCTTGCGACGGGTTTGGCCCTAAATATCAATCTGTCCTTCGGCAGTGTATTTGCCCTAAGCTCCGTTTTATTTTTTCTTTTAAATGCGGCACTTTTTTTAAAAGGAACTTTGTTTACTAAAATTAAAAGCTTTTTTTTTCAACTCATCTCTTTTCTGGCCGGTATCATTCTGACCTTCCTGCCTTTTTTTGTTTTCGAAGTGAGACACAGCTTTGGGCAAACAAAAATAGCCCTGAAAGCGTTGCTTCACGGGGGCGGAGGAGTTGTGACAATCCACGGTTTAAATAAATGGGGGATTATTGAAAGTTTTTTTGCGCGCTGGACAGAACTATTACATCTGCCTTCCGGCATAAGTCTAATAATTCTTGCCATCTTAGCAATTGCTCTGTTGTTATTGTTACTCACAAAAAAGATATCTTTTTCAAAGTCCGAGAAAATATTATCCTTATTTCTCTTTTCCCTGACCTTAAGTTGTCTGGGGCTCTATTCTTCGGTGCGTAATCCCGTCTGGGACTACCACTTCATCGGAATAGAGATATTCTGGATGTTACTTCTGGGTATATTCTTGATTAAAATACCGTATATAAAATTCATCGCTTATGGCTGGATTCTGCTTCTGATTGTTATGGGAACAATAGGTCTTTTGGGATCTTTGAAAACTCCTGTCTTAGCCACAGACTCTCTAATCGCAAAAGAATATATGGTTAAGACAATTTCAAATGATGCGAAAGGGAAGGGATACAGTGTTTATGCCTATAGCCCCTCAATCTATATCTATGAGTATTCATATCTTTTCCGTTGGTTAGCGGGAAAAGAAGTCCCTTATGATCCGGCCCTAATAAGGCCCGGGAAAGAGGTATATCTTATCCTGCCCCCGGGTAAAAAAGCGGTCCTTAATGACTTTATCAATTACCGGACACCGGCGAAACTCTACAAGACAGTAAAAACCTGGACTATTCCAAACGGAACAGTTATTCTAAAAAGAACTGTGAGCTAGTTTTATATGAAAAATTTTATAGAGAAACATGCCTTATTAATTATTTGCTTGCTTTTTGTTGCAGGATTAATTCTTAAGTCATTTAATCTTCGGGACAACATTATTTTCGGTTTTGATCAGGGACGGGATGCTCAAAGAATTGCCGACATTATTTCCTTTAAACATTTTAAATTGGTTGGTCCCGAAACGAATATCCCCGGTGTGTTTAACGGACCTCTATTTTATTATTTACTTGCTCCGGTTTATGCGGCTTCCCGTTTTGATCCGAATTTTGTGGCTTTATTTATGCTCTCTATGAATGCTATATCCGTTTTCCTTTTATATTATTTTTCCCAAGTACTTTTTAGGAATAAAACATTAGGGGTTATTGCCGGATTTTTATGGACTATTTCTTATGAGCAGGCAAATTATGCAAGACTTATTTCTAACGCCTCACTTATGGAAATTTTTACCTTAGTATTTTTTCTCGGATTAGCCCTATATTTTTTGAAAGAAAAAGATGTTGGTTTGCCTCTTAGCATAATTGGGTTTTCTATTGCAGTGCAACTAAATTTTTATCTTATTTATTTGGCGCTTTTCTATCTTTTAGGTTTTATATTCTTTAGAAGAAAATCTATTGGTATTAAAAATATTCTGATAAGTACGGGTCTTTTTATTTTGTTTTTTTCATATTTTATTGTAGGTGAATTTAGATGGAATTTTCTGACAATACGCTCATTGCTGGGTTTTATAAATAATCAAAAAAATTATCTTACTGTTACCGATAGTCTTAGCAAATATCTTCAGTCTTTTGTGGGGCCGATTTATAATTCATTTTTTTCTTTTAACCTTTTCATCGGATTTTTGATCACGGTTTCTTTTATTATCTATTCTTACTTTGCTATAAAAGACAAAAAAGCACTGCTGTTTTTTTATCTTTGTCTTTTTTGTACCCTGCCGCTATTTGGTTTTACATCAGGAGTTCTGAACGGTGAGATAGTCAACGGTCCTATTTTACCCCTATATACCATTCTTTTTGCTTTCGGGATAGCTTATCTTTTAAGCTTAAATAGATATTGGTTCTTCGGATTAATTATATTATTGGCCCTGATTGCGTCAAACGCTAATTTATTTATATCAAGTCATTTTACGGACTCAACCATGTTTAATGAGCGGGAACTGATATTAAAAGATGAAAAAAGCGCTATCGATTATACATACAAATATTCCGACGGAAAACCGTTCAGCATTTGTGCCGCAACCGGTCCGCTTTTCGTTAATACCTTGTGGGGATATCTATATCATTGGTACGGACTGACAAAATACGGCTATCTGCCTTTTTGGTCGGGACAAAAACAAACTGGATCGGAAAATCTGTTGCCCTATGACGTAAATCACGTACAAAACAGATATTTCATCATTGAACAAACAGGAATTGTTCCCAGGAAATCACTGATGGGGATGATATATCTGGAGGATAATACGTCAAGACTTGGCGAGATAAGACAATTCGGAAATATTACGGTTGAAAAAAGGACCCTCCAGCCACTACCCCGTGTGTTTATGGACACGCAACAACTTACACAATCCGACATTTCTCAATTAAAAACGCTTTTTAAACAGGAATCAAGGTATACGTGTTATAATAATTATTAGCGGAATATATGAAGATTCTGGTAACCGGAGGAGCAGGCTATATCGGCAGTTTCATGACCAAAAAACTTTTAGAAAGAGGGGATGAGGTAATTGTCGTTGACAGTTTGGAAAGAGGATATAAAAGCGCGGTCGATCAAAGGGCAAAACTATATGTCGGGAACCTACTAAGCAGGGAATTTGTGGCTAAAGTCTTCTCGGAAAACAAATTTGACGGTGTAATTAATTTTGCCGGCTTCATCTCCATGGGAGAGTCAATGGAAAACCCGTACGTTTATTTCCAGAACAATGTTTTTGCCTCCTTAAACGTCATGGAGGAAATGGTAAGAACGGGAACAAATAATTTTATTTTTTCCTCGACCGCCGGAGTCTACGGGAATCCGGTAAAACTTCCCATACCCGAGGATCATCCGAAAAAACCGGAAAATCCCTACGGGGAAAGCAAGTTAATGGTAGAAAAAATAATGCTCTGGTACTACAGAACTCACGGATTAAATTGCGTGGCTCTCAGATACTTTAATGCCTCGGGCGCATCTCTTGACGGGATGCTTGGAGAGAATCATAGGCCGGAAAGCCACATTATCCCCAATATAATAAAAGCGATTTTACAAGGGGAGAGTTTTAAATTGTTCGGCACCGATTACAAAACCAAAGACGGAACCTGTGTCAGAGACTATATTCACGTCTTGGATCTGGTTGAGGCCCATGTTTTGGCAATCGGGAAATTAATGAAAGATAAAGGAATGTTTACCTACAATGTCGGGACCGGCAACGGTTATTCCAATAAAGAAGTAATAGAGATGGTCAGGAAAATTTCCGGTAAAGAGATTACGGTCGAGAAAATTGCCAGACGTCCGGGAGATGCCGATTCTTTAATCGCCGATCCGACAAAAATAAGAACGGAGCTTGGTTTTAACCCGAAATATTCCGATCTGGAGACAATTGTCAAAACCGCCTGGGAATGGCATAAGAAATTAATAACCGAAATATGAAAATTGCCATCGACATCTCGCCTCTTAATAGCGGGCATTATTTACAGCACAGGGTCAGGGGGACGGGTTTTTATCTTAAGAATTTAAAAGCATCCTTGGAAAAATATCATCCGGAGAATAAATACATCTACTTTAACAGGGGAGATAAATTGGATCCGGATGTCGATGTAGTTCATTATCCTTATTTTGAGCCGTTTTTTCTGACCCTTCCCTTATTCTCCAAAAATAAGACGGTGGTAACGGTTCACGACTTAACTCCTTTGGTTTATCCTAGCCATTTCGAGTCGGGAATTAAAGGCAATATCAAATGGCAGATCCAAAAACTGGCCCTAAACAGTGTAAGCGGGGTAATTACCGACTCACAGTCCTCAAAGAAGGATATCATTAAATACGCGGGTATTCCGGAGAATAAAATAAAAGTCGTCTATCTGGCTGCCGGATCCGAATTCAGAATTTTAAAGGACAAAGAAAAAGAAAAAGAAAATATCATAAAAAAATACAATCTTCCCCAAGAATTCATACTTTATGTCGGGGACGCAACCTGGAACAAGAATCTGCCGAGACTGATCAAAGCAGTCTCTAAAATTAACGTAGCGGTTGTAATGACAGGAAAAGCTTTAGTCCAGGACAGTGTCGACGCAAATAATCCCTGGAATAAGGATTTGATTAAGGTTCAGGAATTGGCAAAGAAAAATAAAGACATATTCCTTCCGGGTTTTGTTTCTCAGGACGATTTGGTGGCCCTATATAACAGTGCCGGTGCTTTTGTCATGCCCTCGATTTATGAAGGATTCGGACTGCCGGTTTTGGAGGCGATGAGCTGCGGCTGTCCGGTAATAGCCTCAAGAGCGGGCTCTTTAGCTGAAGTCGCCGGAGAAGCTATTAAGCATACGGATCCGTTTTCCGTAGACAGTATTGCCGAGGGTATTAAGGAAGTGCTCGGCAATCCGAAATTGCGCCAAGAACTCTCGGAAAAAGGGCTGGAACAGTCCAAAAAATTTACCTGGGAAAAAACTGCCGGAGAAACAATAGAATTTTATAAAAGCATTAGTGGTTAAGGATCAAATCCGCGACTTTTTCTCCCATTTCAACCGCATAATTGGTGCCCCTGTCCCAGGGATAAACCTGCTGCATATTAGCCAGATAGACATTTTTCAAAGGAGTAAGAATAGCCGGAACAATTTTTGAATAGTTGACCGGAATGATCGGCTGGGCAAAAAAATCCGAAAAAAGATCAAAATCAATGATCTGTGATTTATAGTCTTTATTTATCTTGATCAGAAGCGGATCATAGACTTTCAGCAATTCATCTTTACCCATTTTCATAAAAGGATGATCCTGGGGCACATAATTGCCAAGATATAAAAGATGTTCGTTGTTGTAATATTTTTTGTCCATAATATTGGTGTGCTCAACGATTGCCGTAACCGGAAGTTTTGTATCGCAGATATTCAGCCAGTAAGTAGAATTCGGGAAAAATGACTTTTTAAGCCTGAGAACCAGATTTACCGCGGCAATTCCTTTAAGCTTAGACAGTTTTTGTTTGTAATCAGCCGGTAGTTGGGGAGTAATTTTTGTAAAAAGGAAAGCAGGTAACGTTACAATGGCTTTATCAAAGATTAGATTGTCGATTTTGACCGAACCGTCTTTTTGGCCGGAAATATTCTTTACCTCATGATTAAATTCAATTTTCCCGCCCTTTTTTTGGATTTCGCTAACCAACGCATCGGCAAAGTTCAGGAATCCTCCCTCGGGATAGGCCAGGGAAGGCGTCCGTTTGGCAATGCGTGCCCAAAACCAGGCAAGTGAAATATCTTTGGCGTACGGACCGAATTTCTTGACGATCAAAGGCTCCCAAAGAAGCTTGTACGGTTTTTCTCCCATCAATTTAGGCAGCATCTCCGAGGCTTTATATTTTTCCAATAATTTCCAAAACGGATTATATTTGAGAAGTCCCAGAGTCAGTCCCATCCTTAGTCTTTGGAAGATATTCAGTTCGGGGAATTTCAGGACATCTAAAGGAGAATCAAGTTTGTAAAATTTGGAATTGACATAGACGGCCGTTTCCGGACGTTTTATGATAACAGGATAATTAATCTCTTTAGCTAAACTTAAAACTTTATCGTCATTAGTGAACCAGTGATGATAATCCTTCTCCAGACTCCACTGCCACTTTTCATTCTTAAATCCCATCGCCAAGCCCCCGGGAAGGGAATCTTTTTCAAAAATAGTCACCCCGTGTCCTTCCTTAAGAAGTTTCAGGCCTGCGGAGAGACCGGTAAATCCGGCACCGATTATCGCTATTTTCATCAGAATTTATTATACATCTTTTTCCCAAACGGTTTCCCTATAATTTGATATATAATTCAACTATGTTTAAAAAATTAAAGTATGTAAGAGAAAATTTCCTGAAGCATGAATTGGTATCCGGCAGCCTGTATATTTTTTCGGGGTCTATTTTCGGCAATTTCTTGGCCTTTCTTTTGAATCTTTTCCTGGCCAGGAGTCTTTCTTATGCCGATTACGCAATTTTTGCCTCGCTTTTATCTCTAATCACGCTTGCAGCTATTCCGGCCGGATCCATTAATACCATAATCTCAAAATTCGCTACTAACTATTTTGTCAAAAAACAAAATGACAAACTGAAAGTTCTGTATCTATTATTCTTCAAATTTGTACTTGGATTATCCGTATTTATCATCGCATTCTTTTTGGTATTCTCCTCTTCACTTAAAAATTATCTGCATATCGATAATATCTGGTACGTTATCTCTTTGGGCTTTATAATCTCCACTTATTATCTAAGTGCCTTAAACAACGCTTTTCTGCAAAGTTTACTTAAATTTAAATTCATGGCGATTGTCAATATCGTCGGAAGCATTTTGAAATTGAGTGTCGGCGTAATTCTGGTTCTCTTAGGTTACAAAGTTTTTGGAGGACTTGGCGCGCTTTTTTCGATGATGCTCGGAATGTATCTGGTTGCTTATGTTCCGCTCTTAAAGATATTTAAAGAGAAGGCGTTTGGTAAGAAAATTGTTTTGAATATCCGGGAAATATTCTTTTATGCAGTTCCCGCATTTACGGCTATTCTGTTTCTGACTTCCTTTGTCTCAACCGATGTAATTCTCGTTAAACACTTCTTTAATTCCCATATTGCAGGGTATTATGCAGGTCTTTCATTATTGGGGAAAGTCATCTATTATTTTACTTCCCCGATTCCTTTGGTAATGTTTCCGCTACTTATTAAAAGACACGCCAAAGGAATACGGTTTAATAATCTTTTTTATCTGGCCCTGGCTCTGGTACTTATCCCGTCTCTGGCAATCACCGCTTTTTACTTTGTTTTTCCCGGTTTTGTCATAAAACTCTTCCTGTCAAAGGGTGAATATCTTTATGCCGCTCCATATCTCGGTATTTTCGGTTTGTATGTAACTGTTTTTTCCCTGGTTAACGTCTGTGTAAATTTCTTCTTATCCTTAAACAAAACCAAAGTTTCCGTATTCGTCGTCATAGCCGCAGTTTTTCAGGTCATTCTGATTTACATTTTCCATTCTGATTTTTACCAGGTGATATATTCTTCCCTGTTTGTTCTTTCTGCTCTGCTTTTCTCCCTGCTTTATCTTTTCTTTAAGAATTACGGCAGTTTCGGGAAGTTGGAGAGAGCTACTCCGATTTTAAATACTCCTCAAATTTAACTTTATGCTATACTTTGGCTATGCAACTTATAACGTTACAAAATAAAGATAAAATCAAATTGATTCAAGATGTAGTGATTAAGCCATACAGGATTAATCAGGATGCGTCCGGTGTTCTGGTCGAAACGCTCAGGAAAGACTGGGCGGATGTCTATGGAGAAGGACGCGAGTTTTTCATGCAGTATTATTCCGAGACTCCTCCGGGGCTGGCCCGAGATGAGACCGTTTGGCATTATCATCCGACCGTTCAAGATGACAGATTCTCGGTTGTAAAAGGGGAAATAGCTGTCGCAATCGGAGATAACAGGGATGACTCAAAGACTAAAGGCTTAGTCAACGTCTTTCATATCAATGCCAGAAAAAATCCCTATATGCTCTTAATTCCCAGACGGACTTTGCACGGATTCATGGTCGTTTCCAAAGAACCGGCAATTCTCATTAATTTTCCGACCGGCCTGTATAATCCCAAGGAAGAAGGAAGAATTCCTTATGATGTTGCAAGGATGAAGCTGTCCGACGGAACGCCTTTCTCCTGGGACCTGGTTAGAAAAGAATTAAAGTTGGTGCTATAATGCACAAGTAATAAATCATTCCTGCTGCCTCTATAGTATGAAAACAATTATTCTTTCCGGAGGACTGGGGTACAGACTTAAAGAAGAAACCGAATTCAAGCCTAAGCCCATGGTAAATATCGGTGGCAAACCCATCCTCTGGCACATCATGAAGATCTATGCCCATTACGGATTCAATGATTTCATTATCGCCTTGGGTTATAAAGGCGATTACATAAAGCAATATTTTTTAAACCAACAGCAGCTCCTGCATGATTTTTCCTTAAACACTCATACGGGACAAACAAAAATCCATAAAAAAGCCGGAAACCTCTTGGATAAATTCAAAATAACCTTTGTAAATACGGGTGAGGAAACACTGCCCGGAGAAAGAATTTTAAGACTTGAAAGTTATATCCCGAAGACCGATAGGAATTTTATGGTCACCTACGGAGACGGTGTAGCAGACATTAACCTTAGAGAGCTGGTTAAATTCCATAAAAAGCAGAATACCATCGGGACCATTACAGGAGTGCATCCGCGCAGTAAATACGGAATGGTAAGAACCAATTCTAAAGGAATTGTCGAGGATTTTCAGGAGAAACCGGTTTTAAAAGACAGGACTAACGGAGGATTCATGATTTTCAAACGCGAATTCTTTGATTATTTAAGACCGGGGGAATTGGAACATCCGGCTTTAAAACGACTGGTAGCAAAAAAACAGTTGTCGGTCTTTAACCATGACGGATTCTGGCACTCCATGGATACATACGCCGACGTAGAGAGTCTGAATAAATTGTGGAAAGAAGATCCCAAGTGGAAAATATGGAAATAAAAAACAAAAACATACTTGTAACCGGCGGGACGGGGTTTATAGGCGGACACTTGGTTGAAAAACTGATTGGTCTTCAGGCAAAAGTTTCGGTTATAGATATTGCAATTGACTCCAAATCCTATTTTGCCCAAAAACAACTTGACAAAAAATGCAAATTAAGTTTTATCGATATCCGCGATAAGAAAAAAATTGAAAACTATTTCTCCGGGAAAAAAATAGATTATATTTTCCACCTGGCTGCGGAGCCGATTGTCCAGAAGGCCTTCGAAAGTCCTTATTCGACCCTCGATACGAATATCATGGGAACCGTGAATATCCTGGAGGAGGTAAGGAAGAATAAAAAAATAAAAGCCCTGATTGCCGCTTCATCGGATAAGGCATATGGGAAAACAAAGAAATCTTATACGGAAGAATCTCCTTTGAAGGGGGATCATCCCTATGATGTCTCCAAGTCCGCAGCCGATTTGATTTGTCAGACTTATTACAAAACTTACGCTTGTCCGGTAGTTATTACGAGATTTGGCAATGTTTACGGAGAGGGGGATCTGCATCTAAACAGGATTGTTCCGGGAATCTTACGGGCGATTATCGAAAATAAAACCCTAATGGTCAGAAGCAACGGAAAATATATCAGGGATTACCTTTACGTCAAGGATGTTGCCGACGGATATATATTTCTGTTGAAGAATTTTGCCAAAGCCAAAGGCCAAGCCTTCAATTTCGCCTCTAAAGACACATTATCGGTATTGGGTCTAATTCAAAAAGCGGAAAAGATACTGAAGACAAAAATAAATTATAGAATCCTGAACAGTGCCCGAAACGAAATTCCGTACCAGCATCTGAATGATAATAAAATCAGAAAAATGGGATGGAAAACCGTTCATAATCTAAATAATTCGTTGCCTCGAGTTCTTGATTGGTATGGGAATTTATTGCATTTAAACGGAAAAAATAATAAAATTGACCAAATGAAACCGAAGAATCTGAAAACAAAGATATTTCTGGACAGCGGAGATCCAGGGGAAACAAAAAAAATAATTAAGAAACTCGGGTTTCTGGACGGACAGACAACCAATCCCAGTTTAATTGCCAAAAATCCAGAAGTTGTTGCTCAAATTAAGAAAGGAAAAAAATTTACAAAAAAAGAAATCTACGCTTTTTACAAAAAAACAATCCAAGAAATTTCGAGACTGATTCCTGAGGGTTCCGTTTCGGTTGAAGTTTATGTCGATTCAAACACAACTGCCCCTCAAATACTTGAAGAAACAAAAGAAATGTTTTCCTGGGTCAAGAACGCCCACGTCAAGATCCCTATTACGAAAGAAGGCTTGAAGGCTGCACGTCAGGCAGTCAAGGACGGTATACGGGTCAATATGACCCTATGTTTCAATCAGGAGCAAGCGGCTGCGGTTGCTCTGGCGACCAAGGATGCGGTAAAAAGGGGAGATGTCTTCATTTCACCTTTTATCGGAAGATTGGAAGATATAGATAAAGACGGATTAAGCTTAATCTCCAATATTCTGAGAAGCTATAAAGGCTATAAGGATAATAAAGTAGAAGTTTTGGCCGCCAGCGTCAGGGGTCTGCCTCATTTTATGTCATCACTGGCCATCGGATGCGATATCGTAACGGCATCATATACTACATTATCGGAATGGGCAGGCATGGGATGTCCCGTTCCTAACGGTAAATACATCTATAAGAGGGATTTCAAAATCATTCCCTATAAAAAAATACTGAGTCCCTCTAAGGACTGGAGAAAAATCAATTTGGAAAATAAGCAAACCGAACAGGGAATCGAAAAGTTCTGCGCCGACTGGGAAAATCTTATCGTTTAACGGACCTCTTTTTGGATTTAATTCCTTTCCTGTTGGCCTTCAAGTTTTTTTTGACAATCTCTTCTTCTATAGCCGGAGGTTCCGGGGAGATACCTCTTTCGTAGATATAGCCCTTAAGCTCTTCGTCGTAGGCATACGGACTGTCGATATCATCGATGAAAATCGGCCGCTCTTTTTTTATGGATTTAAGCAGCACTTCTCCCGACATAAGCTCCTTGCAGGAAATCTGTCCCTTGAGAAGCGGTATAGCCAGAAACAAATCGGATTCCGAGATCCTATGTCCCTTAGGGAAGTCATATTTGGCGTAAATCCCTCTGACTGTCTCATCCAGATACTTTATCTCCCGGATAGGCGGTATCCTTTTGGCCGTCCCCTGTGCTCCGCACATCTCTTTGGCTTTCTGAAAGGCTTTAAACCATTTGTCGACGTTATGCGGCAAAGAACAATACGGCGAGACTGGTATGCCGTCTTTATCGATATCGATATGCCGTTCAAAAGTCCTTGCACCCTTGGCATATGCCATCATTACGGAGTACTCCCAGTTGTGGTATTCGTGGGTTGAGAATCCGATGATATGCCCCGGGTATCTGTTTTTAAGAAAATCTATCTGATTTAACTCCAGCTCATTATCTTCGGAAGGGTAAAGGGAAACGCAATGATTAATGGCGAAAGGAATGTTTCTTCTTTCAAAAAACTTCACCAGGTCATCCATGTCTTTTAAGGATGATCCGCCGGTTGAAGCGATGACCGGTCTTTTCGTACTGGCTATTTTTTCAATCAGTATCCAGTCGTTCATGTCGGCGCTGGCGATTTTTATAATCGGAAGATCCAGTTTAACACAAAGATCAACGGAAGCTTCATCGAAAGGACTGGCCATCGGGATGCAGCCGTTTTTCGTAATAGCGTTAACCATGGTCCCATAATCCTCGTGGGACATCTTGGTGGCAAGAGTTTTTTTAATATATCTGATGTCGGTCCTGTTACGGTAGTCTTTATGGATGAAACTGTCGACGTCCCTGAATTGGAGTTTTATTGCGGCCCTGATATTATTGAATCTGACAATCTTTCCGTAGTCGCTTATTATTTTTAACCCTCTGTTTACATCTCCCAAGTGATTATTGGCCAGTTCCAAAACAAATAACTCGTCAAAAATATTATTGTTCATGTGTGGTTTATCATCCGGCAGAAAATCTATCACATTCTAGCTTAAGGTTTATTTGTTGTCAATGTGATTTTGCAAGCTGGAGTCCTGTATGCTAGTATTAGCCTACTTTATGAAGCCAATCGGTATAAAATCGGCGTACGGAAACTATAACGTGTATTTCTCCAATGATCTTGAAAAAGTTCTAAAAGATAAGGCCTTGGAAAATTCACACCTGCTTGTCGACCAAAATATCTGGGATCTTTACGGAAATAAAATAGAAAATAAATTTATTTCAACAAAAATAATTACTGCCAAAGAAACAAATAAGTCTTTGGAAGAAGTCATAAAATACATAAAATTTCTTCTGCAAAATAATATCCATAAAAACCAGTCGATAACGGTTATGGGTGGAGCGCTTGTTCAGGATATCGGTTCTTTTACCGCACATATTTTACTCCGGGGAATAAATTGGATTTTCGTCCCGACGACTCTTCTGGCCATGGCGGACAGCTGCATCGGTTCAAAATCAGGTATCAATGTCGGAAAGTATAAAAATCAAGTAGGGTCTTTTCATCCGCCCGTTGCAATCTATGTCTGTCCGGAATTTATTAAGACATTGCCCGAAAGTGAAATCGTAAACGGAATAGGCGAAATCCTAAAACACGGACTTATAAAAGGCGGAAAAACATTCAAGGAGGTAAGTAAGAAAGTAGAAAATATCAGAAATTTAAAAAATGCCCAAAAAATAATCTATCAAAGTTTACTTATTAAAAAAAGAATAATAGAAGAAGATGAACTGGAAAAAAATATCAGGAAAATATTAAATTACGGACACACTTTCGGACACGCGATAGAAGGGTACACCGACAATAGTGTCTCACACGGCAGTGCGGTAATTCTGGGAATGGATATGGCAAATTATATCTCCTTTAAGAAGGGGATATTGACTCAGGAAAAATATTTACAGATGAACAAAATTCTTAAAAGATATTTTCCCAATAAATTCAAGCTTGAGAACATCCCTCTGTACATGAAGTTTTTGAAAAGAGACAAAAAAGCGACCGCTGAAGGAGTATCCGCAATTCTCTCCCGCGGAATAGGCAAAATCGAAATAGTTAAAATCAAATTTGACCGGGAACTTGAGAAAACAATATCGGAATATATAAAAAATATTTAATATGACATTCATTGCCATAGATATTGGAGCCAGTTTTATAAAAGGATGCATCCTGGATACCCATACTCTGACTATTTCGGGTATTTTGAAAATCCCTTCTCCGAAAGAATTAAAAAATAAAATTAAGACCAGAAAGGAATTTGATCCCCGGCAATTTGAAGAGATTGTCAGGAGAATTATAAAGACCCTATCAGAAAAAACGAATATTGGGGGAATCATTTTTTCTACGCAGATGCACGGTATGGTTTTGGTAAACAGAGAGCTTAAGCCCTTAACCGCTTTTATTTCCTGGCAGGATGAAAGAATCCTAGGAAAAAGGAACCGGCACGAAACTTGGATGGATTTATTAAAAAAGAAACTAAAGTATACGGACACTCAAGATACCGGAATAAAAATGAAACCGGGAATAATGGGTACAACACTTTTTTGGCTGTCTGAAAATAAATATATTAAAAAAACGGATAAAGTAAAAGCTCTATTCTTAGGTGATTATATCGCAGCCAAATTATCGGAAGGAAAACCGGCTGTGCACCCGACTAATGCCTGCGGTTCAGGTCTGTTTTCGACCAAAAAAGGAATCTGGAGTGAGAAGATTATCAAAGTTCTAGGTTTGGATCCTGAAATACTTCCCGAAGTTGTTTCCGCTGATTTTAAAGTGGGAAATATGAAGATACGGGGGAAACAGATTCCGATATTTGTTTCCTACGGAGATATGCAGACCGCCGTCTTGGGAAGTCTTGTCGATTTATCGGGGAAAAGAGAATTTTGCCTTAATATCGGAACAGGCTCCCAAGTTTCAACGGTTTCAAATTCTTATGTCCCCGGATGTCATGATACAAGAGCGTATTTTGACGATAAATATCTCTCTTGTTGCACCCATATACCGGCAGGCAGAGCTCTGAACGTCTTGATAAGCTTTGCAGAAGAAATGGGGATGAATATTTTCAACAAAAGAGTTGATGTTTGGGAAAGATTAATTAAATTACAGTCAAAATCCGGAGATACCGGCGGCATTGATGTAAATATTTCATTTTTCAAGAATAATGCCACCGGCAGAGAGACAGGATATATAAATAATATTACGGAAACAAATTTTAATTTTGTAAATATATTCCGCGGTGCGTTAATAAACATGGTTGATAATTATGCATATTTCTTGAAAGAATTAAATTATAAAAAAGGAGATCCGATAACGGTTGCGGGAGGATTGGCCTGCAAAGTGCCTCAGATTATTGCCTTACTGAAGGAAAAATTCGGTAAACAAATAAAATTTTCCCCCAGCAGGGAGGAAGCATTGTCGGGATTGATGATTTTGGCGGTATATCTTTCAGGCAAGTTTAGAAGCGTAAAAAGCGCATCCTTATTCTGCAGGCAAAAGAAGATAAAAATAAAATGAAAAACCAAAAAGCAATAGTTTTTGACATCGACGGGACTATCCTGGACATGAAAGAACTTATTTTCAGAGCTTATTTCAATACTTTCGCGATTCACAAATTGGGGAACATTTCCTGGAAGAAACTGGTTCCGTTAATGGGAAACCCCTTAGAGGAGTGCTATCGGATACTGACAAAGAAAAAAGATGTGGAAATCCTTTGTCAGACTCATTGGGAATTTCAAAGAAAAAACCTGAATCTGGCCAAACCATTCTTAAATACAAAAAAGACCCTAAAAGCACTTAAAGAAATAAACATAAAAATAGCCGCCTTTACTTCCAGATCCAAAAGAACCTCAATAGATACTTTAAGAAATGCCGATATTCTTAAATATTTTGACATTGTAATTTCAAGGGAAGACGTTTTATTCCCGAAGCCTAACCCGGAAGGCCTGATCAAGGCTTTGAAAGAAATGAAAGTTTCCAAAAAGAATTCCTATATGGTGGGAGATGCTTTGGTAGACATACAGGTCGGGAAAAAAATAAAAATACCAACCGTCGGAGCAACTTACGGTTTTTTGGGAAAAGATATCTTAAAACACAAACCCGACTATATAATAAAAGACATTTCGGAAATGATAAAGGTTGTAAATACAGACTAAATGAATTAATATAATAAACTGATTATGGTTAAGCTTAGCGATTACGTCTGCAATTTTTTTATCTCTAAGAGCATAACGCATGCTTTTATTCTGGGCGGCGGAGGCAACATGCATCTCATCGATTCGGTCGGTAAAAGCAAGATCAAATATGTCTGTAATCTTCATGAACAGGCGTCTTCCTTCGCTGCGGAAGGTTACGCCAGAGTAACCGGCAAACCGGGACTTTGTATTAATACCACCGGACCGGGAGGGACAAATGCGATGACGGGTGTTTTGGGCTGCTGGCAGGATTCTATTCCGCTATTTGTCATTTCGGGTCAGATTGCCAGAAAATTCATGGGTGCGGGTACCAAAATGGGCGTCAGGCAATTGGGAGTCCAGGAAATGAATATCATTGATGTCGTCAAGCCGATGGTTAAATATGCGGCGGTTGTCATGGATCCCTTAACCATCAGATACGAGCTTGAAAAAGCCTGGTATCTGGCGACTACCGACCGGCAGGGGCCTGTCTGGCTGGATATACCCCTTGATGTACAAAGTGCGATGATCGATGAAGAAAAACTGAAAAGATTCAATCCTAAAGAGATTATCCATAAGCATATAGCCGATAAAAAAGAAATAGAAAAATTAGTAAAGAAAACGCTTCAAAAGATCTCGGAATCCACAAGGCCTGTTTTGTACGCCGGAAACGGAATAAGACTAAGCGGTGCCTATGAAGATTTTCTTAAATTGATTGATCTCCTTAAGATTCCCGTTCTGACCAGTTATGTTGCTTACGATATGCTGCCGTCCAGTCACCGGTATTTTTTCGGGAGAGCCCATGCCTTAGGACAAAGAGCCGCCAATATCATCATCCAAAACAGCGACGTCCTGTTATCGCTCGGAGCAAGAATGGACATACTCACAATCGGATATGAGAAGGAAAAATTCGCAAGGGCAGCTTATAAAATTATGGTAGATATAGATATGCATGAAATAAAAAAACCGATACTAAAAATTGACTTACCGGTTAATACGGATGCAAAACTTTTCATCCGGGAAATGATAAAACAAATCAAGAAGAAGCCCCTCAAGATGAATATCGATCCCTGGCTAGGTTACGGGAGAAGATTAAATAAAAAGTATCCCAATGTCCCGAAAGAATTCTGGAAGGAGAAAAAATACGTCAATCCGTATTGCTTCGTTGAAGAAAGCTGCAGGCAATTCGGTCCCGGGGAGGTAATCGTTGTAGCCAACGGTGTAAACGCTTTGAATTGCTCGTATCAGGCTTTTATCGTTAAAAAGAATCAAAGGGTGATCCTCAACTTCGGATCGGCTCCCATAGGATACGGTTTATCGGCCGCAATCGGAGCAAGTTTTGCTTTTAACACCAAGAAGAGGATAATCTGCATTGAGGGAGACGGCAGCATTCAGACCAACATCCAGGAATTGCAAACCATGAAATATTATAATCTTCCCATAAAATTGTTTATCCATAGCAATAACGGATATCTGACAAATAGAAATACGCAAAAGAATTTATTTGAGGGCAGACTGGTCGGTTCGGGTAAAGAGAGCGGAATATCCTGCCCCGACTTTGTAAAAGTAGGACAGGCCTACGGGATTAAATCGGTAAGAATAAATAACCATAAGGAAATGAAAGCAAAAATAAAATACGTTCTAAATTATCCCGGTCCCATCCTTTGCGATATTAACGCTCTAAAAAACATGAGTCTGACCCCGAAGTTGTTAACCAAAAAAAGAGCCGACGGAAGCTTTTATTCCCCGGCACTGGAGGATATGTGGCCATTTTTAGACAAAGAAGAATTAAAAAAGGATATGCTTATCCCGCTACTGGATGAATAATAAATTGAAGATATTATTAACGGGCGCTAACGGATTTTTAGGCAAGAATCTTAAGGAATATCTTAAAAACAGATATACTCTTTTTACGCCCTCCCATAAAGAGCTTAATCTTCTTGATGAAGCCGAAGTAGATAAATTTTTTAAGAAAAACAAGATTGACGTTGTTATCCATGCGGCGGTTGTCGGAGGCAGCAGGAAAGAAGAGGCGGAAGAAAGTGCGCTGGGACAAAACCTCAGGATGTTTTTCAATCTTCTCAGAAATAAAAAAAGATTTGAAAAAATGATCCACTGCGGGTCGGGGGCGGAATATGACAAACGTTTTCCGATAGTAAAAGTCAAAGAGGAGGATTTCGATAAAAGAGTTCCCGTTGATGAATACGGATACGGCAAATACATCTGTTCCAAATATATCGAAGACACCGAAAATATCGTCTGCCTGAGGATCTTCGCGTTATTCGGCAAGGGCGAGGACTATCGTTACCGTTTTATCTCAAATGCCATGTGCAGGAATCTCTTCGGTCTGCCGATAACCATGAACCAGGATGTGTACTTTGACTATATTTATATCAATGATTTTGTTAGAATAGTTGAGCATTTCATTAAGAATAAGCCGAAGCACAAATTCTATAATATCGGGACGGGGAAAAGGGTAGACTTAAAAACAATCGCCAATAGAATCAATGAAATGGCGGACAAAAAATCAAAGATTCTCATTAAAAAGAGAGGACTGAATAAGGAATACTCATGCAACAATAAAAGACTTATCGGCGAACTTAAGGATTTTACGTTTACGGATTTTAACGACTACATGAAGGATTTATATACTTGGTATAAGGAAAACAAAAAAAGTATAAATAAAAATGTATTATGAAAAAAAGAACAGTTTTATTAACCGGAGCATCCAGAGGAATGGGAGAGGCGATTTGTAAGTTACTTAAGAAAAATTACATTATACTTGCTCCGGCCAGAAAAGAATTAGACCTTGCGGATAATGCTTCGATAGAAACATTCATCAAAAAAAATAAGAATATAAAAGTGGATATCATCATCAATAATGCCGGCATTAATAACCCGCAGTGGATTGAGGAGATGACGGATAAGAATATCGAAGATACGATACGGATAAATTTAATTGCCCCGATTAAGTTAATCAGAGGATTTGTCGGGAATATGAAAAAGAATAAGTGGGGCAGGATAATCAATATCAGTTCCGCCTTCGGAATTGTCGCCAGGGGGAAACAAACCCTCTACTGCGCAACCAAGCACGGAATTAACGGCGCAACCAAAGCGCTTGCTCTAGAGCTGGCCAAGGACAACATACTGGTAAATTCGGTCTGTCCGGGCTTTACCAGAACGGATCTGGTTGTAAAGAAGAATACTCCGGAAAAAATAGCAATTCTGGAAAAAGACATTCCGCTGGGAAGATTGGCTGAGCCTTACGAAATCGCGAATCTGGTCGAGTTTTTGGCTTCCGATAAAAATACTTACATCACCGGTTCGTGTATTGTTATTGACGGCGGATTTACTTCCAGGTAAATTATGAAACCCGAAATAAAAAAACAAGAAATACCCCTCTTGAGTTTATCTTTTAATGTCTATAACGAGGAAAAAAATATTGAAAAGGTATATCGGGAATGCAAGGCGGTTCTTAAGAAAGCGAAGATTTCCTATGAGATGATTTTCATTGAAGGCGGATCGACAGATAATTCATGGAGATTGCTACAAAAATTGGCGAAAAAAAACAAAGACTGCAGGGTTTTTCAAGCCGAAATGGAACCCGGAAGAAAACTGAATGCGGGAATGAAGGCGGCCAGAGGTAAATATTTCGGATATATGTGTTCGGATGGCCAAGATAATCCTAACGTTCTGCCGATGTTCATAGATATCTTAGAGGCCAATAAAGCGGATTTCGTCAAAGGAAGAAGGATTGACAGGAAGTATTGGCAAAGGAAATTTATCTCAAGAGTTTATAACGGCCTGGCGGGGTTTATTTTCGGAATGAACTTCAGGGATATAAATATGCATCCCAAGGTATTCAGAAGAGAACTTGTCAAAGGAATAAATTTACTTTCCAGAGGGGAAAGTGTGGATCTGGAAGTTGTCTTGAGGGCTCAAAAAAGAGGATATAGAATAGTAGAGATGCCCGTAAGGGAGAGGGTGAGAGCCGGAGGAAAATCAAGCGTCAATCTTTCGGTCGCAGTCAATATGTTTACGGACATACTTTCCTATAATTGGGGGAATAAAAACAGATTATTAAATAAAGAATATTTAAAAACCGCTTAAGACTTCACGGCTTTTTCGGCATAAATCATATAAGCTTCATAAGTCCTGTATGTAAACACCTTAATGTTGGTTTTATATCCTATTTTTTTAAACAATTTTGCTAAAATTTCGCTGGTATTTATAGATCTTCCATTTATATTTCTTGGATGACATGAAATTGCAAAATGTATATTTTTGTTTTTGATAAATTCAAGAGAGCTTTCTATGACTTCGACTTCCGCTCCTTCGATATCCATTTTCACAAAGTTTATTTTCTTAAGCTTAAATTCTTTATAAGCGTCTTCAAGTTTTAAAACTTTAATTCTAAATTTTACTGAATGGGTAGGTCTATACCCCATGGATTTAATGGATGACCCCAGAGCGCCTTCTTTAAAAAATTCCAAGATTGTGGCTTCCGACCAGAGGCCTTTTTTAATCGGTATGACATTTTTTAAGTCGTGAGCTTTAATATTTTTAATTAGCATTTTGTAATTATCTTCGTCCGGCTCGAAACAATAAACCTTTCCGTTTTTTCCGTTTTTTTTGGAGAAATTATAAACTGAATATCCGCAATACGACCCGACATCAAAAACAATGTCGCCTCTTTTTATAGAATACCGACTTAAATATTCTTTAATTTCCCAATCATCTTCGGGAATGGAAGTAAAATAAAAAGATAATCCCGTATTCTTAAAAGTATGTTTCTTGGGTTTGGAAAAATCCAGTACGGAAAAGTTATTTATTTTATCCGAAGCAAGCGAATTAAAATAATAGTCAAACATGTTTTTGATGTCAGTCAGGTATACGAGGTGCTTGTTGCCGATAATAATCTTTTTATTATTCTTTATTAATTCGATTACATTTTTACCAAATACCACATCGAATCCGGATTTTTTAAAACTCCTGGCCCTGTATTTCATTACATTGTAGAATAGCGGTTTAAATATAGAGTTAGGGATGAGGCTGAGAACAATATTATGGATTTTTAATAATTTCATTGTATAAATATACCACACGCTCACATATTTTGCTTAAATCTCCATAATTGCCGTAACACTTTTACTTAGCCGTAATTTTTGTTATTATCCAGTTTGCAAGATATTTGGATATAAAAGTAAACAAAAATGCAAAGCATTTTTTCGTTTTTTAAAAAACACAATCTTATATTCTTAATTATGGTTCTTCTTTCCATGTGTCTTGTCTTATACGCTAGATATATTTTTTCAGGCAAAATTTTTTTGTTTGAAGATTTCGGCAGCGATTCCGTAAGGGTTTCCTTACCGACCTACATATATTTTTTTGACTGGTTCAGAAACGGAATGCCTTTGTGGTCGGATAAGATGGGGATAGGGACGAGCATCCTGTCCCATGGGGATATTATTTTTGATCCTTTTACCTATATTCTCTATATTTTCGGCCGCAACAGTATAGTCAACATGTTTGTCTATATGGTAATAGCAAAAATAATTTTTTCGGGCATCTTCTTTTGGGCATTCCTGGGAAAATTTAAACTTTCGAGTTATGCGAAGGTTATCGGCGCAGTTACTTATGCCTTCGGAGGATATATGATCGTCACCGGACAGAATTATGTTTTCGGGACCATATATGTATATCTGCCCTTAATCTTGTTGGGTTTTGAGATGTGGCTGCAGGATAAGAAGGGATGGCTGTTAATTCTGACGTTAACCCTTACGGCCTTATATTTTTACTACTTTTTTTATATGACCGCAGTTTTCTTTTTCGTTTATTCCGTCTTCAGATATTTTTCTTTTTATAGTTATAAGCCGATACGCTTTTTGAAATACTTACTCTCCTTGGCGTGGTTTGGAATCATAGCGATGGGATTAAGCGCATTCTACTGGCTTCCCTCGGTAGCGCTGACGCTTAGCAATCTACGGGTAGGAGCTTCTTCTTTATCTCCTTGGAATATGCTTAAAATTAATCCGAACATGATGGTAGACGTATTTGGCCGTCTTTTCGGGTACGATATTTTCGGGAACGTCAGCACATATTTTGGCTTTGGCGGAAATTATTTTCAACTCGTAACTTTTTGCGGAATCCTGACGCTTGTATTGACACCTCAGATATTTTGCGAACAGGATAAAAGAAAAAGGCGAAGTTATGGCATCTTCTTGATTACCATAGCTATTCTCCTGTTCGTTCCCTTTTTCTCCTATGTTTTTAACGGTTTTTCCGATTTTACTTACCGCTGGACATATATTTTGCCTTTTTCCTTGTCGCTTTTTTTGGCCTTAGCGGTCGACATTGTCTATGAAAAGATGAGGGTTAATTATATGATTCTTTTTATTACCGCCGGGCTGTTAATCGCTATTTTAATGATTGAAATATTTTCCTTAAGCATAATGGACCCCGGCGGAATTATCACGTTTTCAAATCTTCATCTGTTTAGCCCGAATATCAGACACGCGTTTACCGCTAATTTTAAATTGTTTTATCCCGATTATTTTTTAATAGCGGCTTTCGTATTGTTGACGGTAATATTTCTCAAAACTAATTGCAAAAATGCCGCGAAAATAATCATTTTAATTTTGGTTTGCATTAGCTCAATATGGTTTCCTTATAATGCGGTAAATAACAGGTTAATTACCGATCCGAATCCCGTAAGGTATGAATTTGGATATTTTGACGGCACAAACCAGACGGTTTCCTACCTGAATAAGATTGATAGCGGTATCTACAGGATAGATAAATCATACGATTCGGTCATGTCGGAATACGGCCGTATCCCCTCCGATAACGACGCAATGGCGCAAGGTTACAGGGGACTTAAAAGCTATAACGGAAATAACCAACCGAATTACATCCGTTTTCTTCAGAATGAGGGTATTTTTGTAAAATATCCGGCTTTTATTCCTTTAAAAGGGGTCAAACCCCAGGATTTAAATGGTCAGCACTTAAATTACATAAACGGTGTAGGCGACAGGTATCTGCTTCAAAGTTTCCTGGGAGTGAAATATTATCTGGTTAAAAGCGACAACAAGGTCATACTTCCAAGTTACTATGCTTATCTGACTACAATCAACAATATTGATGTTTATAGGAATAATTATTATCTGCCGTTGGGATTTGCCTTTGACAATTATATTACCAATGACGATTTCATGAAGCTTGATATTCCGACAAAAGATTTGACAATATTATCGTCAGTTGTGATTGACGGTCCGCGGGAACTACGGGAAATTTCAAATAATCCAAATGCAAAAAGCGATATCGTTAATTCAATAAAAAAACTGAAAGAACGCGGTTTTAAAATAATTTCGTATAAAGATGATAATATCGTTGGGCAAATAAATAGTTTAAAAAATGAAGTTTTGGTATTCACAATTCCATATGACCAAGGTTGGGAAATATCCGTAGATTCTCGCAGGACTATCCCGCTTAAAGTAGACAATGGGTTAATAGGGATTAAATTGAGCTACGGTTTGCATGTAATCAGGCTACATTATTTTCCTCCTGAGATGACGCCGGGAATAATTATTACCGCCTTGACATTGTTATTATTTCTTTTTTTCAAAAAAAACAGTATTATAAAGTCTATATTAAGGGGGAAAAGAGAGATAGTGTTGTTTTACGACAAAAAAGTAAAGGAAATATATATGCAAGCGATAAGGAAAGCAACGGACGTTTTTAAAAAACAGTTTAAAAAAAATCTCAAGAAAAGCATTTTTTATACCGGTATTATTCTCGGGATCCTGATATTCTTCATAAGCGGTTTTATCACGAGGGGTCATAGCTTTTATAATTTTTTTAATCCCGACAGGAACGGTCCTTTTATGGATTTTTTTAATGTTTTGCGCAATTTGTTTGACGGACCGTACACTCACAATTCTATTTATCCGCCGTTGCCTCTTTTGATATATAAATTAATGTTGCATTTTGTACCCTATGACATTGCCGGGAAACAGCCCGCCGTAATCAGGGCAACGCAAGCCGGGGAGGTTATATTTCTAATCTATATGCTTATAACCTTATTGTTTTTTCTGGGATTAACAATGCTTGTAAAAAAAGGTACGAGCATAGAGAAGTATGTATTTTCTTTTATAATGTTATTTTCCGCTCCATTCTTACATCAGTTTGAGAGAGCCAATATTATCTTTGTATCCCTACTGTGCCTAATGATATTTGTTTTTTATAAGGACAGTAAAAACCGCATTCTCCGTGAATTAGCGCTTATTTTCCTGGCAGTATCCGCTGCGATTAAAATATATCCGGCGGTATTCGGACTGTTATTAATTAAAGAGAAAAAATATAAAGACGCTATTAAAGTGTTTATCTATTGTGTTTGTTTCTTTATTCTTCCGTTTTTTATCTTGGGTGGAATTAAACAGTTCCCGTTGTTCATCAGAAATCTTTCTTTTGCATCCTATCTTCTTGCCAAATGGGGGGTAGGGTATGCGGTCAGCATGCAGAATATAACAAGAATAATATTTGGTTTTTTTGGAAATTTCGGCGACAACCCAATCGTCATAGGCAAAATCTTATCGCTTGTGGTCCTGATTTTCGGACTTGTTTCGGCCTTCTTTTTGCGTACGAAATGGAAGGCGATAACAATGCTAACTTTGATCGTAGTATTGGTTCCGTCAATAAGCTATGAATATGTTTTGATATTTATGATCATCCCTTTGATAATGTTTTTGGATAAAGTCAATAAAGAACGGTTTGACTATGCATATCTAACTTTGTTTATTTTACTTTTTATCCCTTTCTCTCTGGGAAGAGTGGATAGCATCAGTAACGGTTTCGGAAAAAATCTTATTTTCCCCCTAACCTACGGAATATTAATCCAGAATATCGCCATATTGATTATGGCAATCTGTCTAATTATCCAAGGATTAGGTGAGGAAGGCGCAAAGATTGCATTTAGAACCGCGGGGAAATACCTGTCTTCGGTATTCGGTCTTAAATCAAATAGTCTGAAAGAATGGGTTCTTTTAATAGTTAAAGTCCTGTTGGCGGTTATTATATTTTTATTGATTTTCGGAGATGACTTATTCTCCCTTATCTATAACCGTCCGAAAACAAATTTACCCGTACCGCAAATAGCCAAACAAGATTTAAAAAATAATTATCCTTTCATTCTCGGTGTCCAGCCTTATTATGTTCATTTCGGAGACAAAATTTTAATCAACGGGGGGAATTTTATTAAATGGCCCAATAATCCTGCGAGATTTTTTACTGTTTACGGAAAAATCAATACCGATTACTGTTCGGAAGTGGAATGCGTATTTTCCGTACCCTTAAACTGGAAATTTGGACAAGTTAAGATTGGGATGCAGGGTTTTTCAGCTAAGAATAATAATTTTGTAGAGATTGATGTTCTTGACAGACTCGGGAATTTTAATCTTGATGACATAAAATATTTCGGACAAATTAAGTATTTAACCTCACAGACTCAAGACATTAATAATTTTACGAATTATAAACTTAGAAATATTAAATTCAGCCGCTTTATTCCGACAAGGATATTCCAGGTATATGCCGATACGGTAGAACTAATAGATAAAATAAAGATAATACATAATTAATGAATATATCATTGAGAATAAAATGGGCAGATGTCGGTAAGGGCATAGGATTGCTGCTGGTCATATTGGGTCATCTGGTCACCTACGGACACTCTGTGTTTAATTGGATCTTTAGTTTCCATATGCCTCTTTTTTTCTTTTTATCGGGCTACGTGTTGAAATCCGAAGTTAAAAATTTAAAGCCTTTCCTGAAAAAAATCGGCATAAATTTGATAATTCCATATTTTGTTTTCGTAATTATCGGACTGGTCGTATCCCTGATTATTCCGGGCTGGCAACCGACATCATATAAAGTGGTTTTCCTTGATGTATTCTATGCCGTAACACCCGAAAGTCTGCATGTCGGTCAAATATGGTTTTTATTCTGTCTGGCGGTCGTACAAATTCTTTTTTGGCTGTATCTGAAATTAAATCTTAAAAGTAAGTATTCCATAATCATTTCCATTTGTTTGTTTGCAATTGTCGCATTTTTAATTCATAAATTAAATATTTATTTTTTAATTGACAAAGTGCATTACCGGTTCCTTCCGTTTAAATTGGATACTGCTTTCATGGGTCTTTTCTTTTTTTCAATCGGATATTATGCAAAACTTACTCAGATTGTTAAAAAACTCCTTACTAAAAAAATATATTTAAATATATTTTTTATGGTTATAGCATTGGGGATTAATATTTTTTTTGGAGCTCATTTGAACGGAACCGTGAACATAGCCGATAATAATTACAATAATCTTATTTATTATGTCATAGCGGCCTTTGCCGGAATTTTATCCGTTCTCTATCTCTCTAAGCTTCTGGAAAACGACATATTGCTTTCGTACATGGGAAAAAACTCCTTGTCTATTTTTTCATTACATTCTTTTTTCCTGTTCCTTTATGCATCCATAATAAGTAATATCTTCGGGACAATATATATTATTATGTTTAATATACCCTTAGTGCTTTGTTTAGTCGGGATTGTATTTATAGGAGCAATATCCCTGATAGTTCCGGTTATTTATAATAATACGGTTCAAAAATTGCTTCTGAGAATGAAATATAGCTCTGTGCTAAATTTTGTCTTCAATATGATATAAATCTCCTCAGGAAAACGATACTAATCCCTAAGGATAGTCAGACGGAATTTTATCAAATCGACAAATGCACCAAGAGCAAGAGAAAATTTTCCCGCAGCTCCGGATACTTTTTCTGGCTTACCGTAAAATATAGGGCAAGAAAGAACCCTGTAACCTTTTCTTTTTGCCGTAATTATTATTTCCGCTTCAACAAAAACGCTTTCGGAAATAAGATGCGAAAGGATCTCTTTTCTAATTAATTTAATGCTTCCCGCATCTATTGTGTCAACGCCAAAAAATACTAAAGGCAATAGGCGAAAAAATGTTGAGATAAACTTTCTGTAAAAAGTATATCCGCCCTTTTTTATCCTCTTGCCGATTATAATATCTGCGTTTTTTTTGCTACAAAACATCAGCATTTTTTGTATATCATACGGATTATAATCCCCGTCGGCAGAAAATGTCATAACGAAATCCTTTTTAGCGGATTTGTAAAGATACTTAAAATTCCCGGCTATACCGAGATTTTTCTTCTGAAAAACCAGACGGAATTTTTCATTGTTTTTAAATTTTGCCTTTAATAATTCCGATATTCCGTTGGTGCTGCAATCATCGGAGACAATTATTTCATAATCCCCACAAATTGTTTTTAAAATTTTATTACAGATATCTAGCTGAGAAATGGCTATTTTTTTACAATTATAGAGAGGCACAACCAGAGATACGGAAAACGGTATCTTTTTATTCATATCCGTTATTTCTTCGTAATTCTAACATAATTCTACTTTTAAAGGTATTTATGCTATTATATTGCCAAATAATATTATGATAAGAATGAAGGCAGGTCTTATCGGTTATGGCTACTGGGGTCCTAATGTTGCGCGGGTTATTTCCGAATCAAAAAATGTAGAACTAAAATATTGTGCGGATATAACGGATGAATCCCTAAAATTAGTAAAGAATAAGTATCCGCAAGTATTAACGACCAAAAATTATAAAGATATCCTTAAAGATCAAGAAGTAGAGGTTGTTTTTATCGTTACTCCTCCTACAACCCATTTCAAAATAGCCAAAGATGCGATTTTGGCAGGAAAACATGTCTTTATCGAAAAACCTCTGACTACCGACGTCAAGGAAGCCAAGATTTTAGTAAATTTGGCAAAAAAATACAGAATAAAAATTGCGGTCGGTCATATTTTCTTATTTAATCCTGTTGTAAAATTTATAAAAAGTTCTTTGAAAAAAGGCACGATAGGAAAATTAAGGCATTTACACTTTCAAAGAAGAAGTCTCGGGCCTTCAATAAGGGGCGATGTGAATGTCTTGTGGGACTTGGCGCCTCACGATATCTCCATGCTATTATATTTTGTCAACAGCAAAATTAATTCCGTAATCGCAACCGGCCAGTCATTTCTTTTGAAAGATATCGAAGACGTAGTTTCGGCAAGTATAAAATTTAAGAACGGAGTTATAGCTAATATGATCTTCAGCTGGATCGATCCGGTTAAAATCAGAGACATCACTATCGTCGGAGACAAAAAAATGCTGTTATTTGATGACGTGTCGGAGCAAAAAATTAAAGTCTTTGATAAAAACGCAAATCTAATTAAAAATACTATCGGAGGAGTCAGTTTTTCCAGGTATAAGATCGCTTTGCACAGCGGTAGAATATTCAGTCCTAAAATAAAATCAATAGAGCCCCTGAAAGAGGAAATAGAATGTTTTATAAGTGCAATCAAAAATAATTCGGAAGTTATTAATAACGGGGAAAATGGCGTGGCGGTCGTTGGAGTTATCGAAGCAATGCAGAAATCTTTGTCAAATAATTCGAAGGTTATTTATTCTTAAAATGAGATATCAAAAAATTAAAAATGTCAGCTTGGGTAAGAACGTAAAGATTTATGATTTTGTAAATTTGTACGGTTGCACGATAGGTGACGGAACCAAAATAGGGACTTTTGTCGAGATACAAAAAGGAGTAAAAATCGGCAAGAAATGTAAAATTTCCTCGCATAGTTTTATCTGTGAGGGGGTAACTATAGAAGATGAAGTATTTATCGGACATGGAGCGTTGTTTATAAATGACAATAAGCCGACTATAGATGAAAAAGCCTGGGTATTGAAGAAGACGTTGGTTAAAAAAGGCGCAAATATTGGAACCGGAGCGGTAATTCTGGGAGGAGTAATCCTCGGAGAGAACTGCCTTGTCGGTGCCGGAGCGGTTGTAACCAAAAATGTTCCTGCAAATTCCGTTGTGGCCGGTGTTCCCGCCAGGATTATCAGAAAATGAAAATAAATTTTGTTGATTTGGGTAAACCCTATAAAAAACACAAAAAAGAAATAGACAAGGCAATTCAGAAAGTCCTTGATAACCACAATTTCGTCTTGGGCGAAGAATTGTTCCTGTTTGAAAAAGAATTTGCCGAATACTGCGGAGCCAAATATTGTGTGGGAGTGGCCTCGGGTACGGACGCCTTAGCGCTCTCTCTAAAAGCTTTGGGAGTCGGACAGGGCGATGAAGTCATAACGGTTGCCAACAGCTTTATTGCAACAACGGCCTCCGTCTCCCTTACCGGAGCAGAACCCGTATTGGTTGATATAGATAAAAATACCTACAATATCGACGTTTCCAAAATCGAAGAAAAAATAAACAAAAAAACAAAAGTCATCCTTCCGGTGCATTTGTACGGCAGGCCTGCGGACATGGATCCGATAATCGCTTTGGCTAAAAAGTATAAACTGAAAATCCTGGAAGATGCCTGTCAGGCTCACGGTGCAAAATACAAAAACAGAAAAATAGGTTCAATCGGGGACATAACCGCTTTCAGCTTCTACCCCGGAAAAAATCTCGGAGCATACGGCGAAGCCGGAGCAATCACTACCAATAATTTCCATCTGGCGGAAAAAATAAGGATGCTTAGGAATCACGGACAGAAAGTTAAATATAAACACGTCTTTAAGGGATATAATTCAAGACTGGATACCATCCAGGCGGCAGTGTTAAGGGTTAAACTTAAATATCTGGATGAGGGGAATACGAAAAGAAGAAAACTGGCAAAACTGTACAATGAATTATTTAAGAATACGGATGTAAAAACCCCAAATATTTCAGAAGATTTTTATTCGGTGTTTCATCTATACGTAATAGAAGTGAAAAAGCGAAGGGAATTAATGGATTTTTTGAAAGAATGCGGCATCAGCGCTCAAATACATTATCCCATTCCCATTCATCTCCAGATAGCCTGTAAGGATTTGGGTTATAAAAAAGGCAGTTTTAAAATCACCGAGAAATGCGCCAAAAACATATTAAGTCTTCCGATGTATCCGGAACTAAAGAAAAACGAGGTGAAGCATATAGTCTCATCTATAATAAAATTCTTAAAATAAATTAAAGGTTCAACTATGAGCGTTTTCGATAAATACGCCGATAATTATGATGAGGGGCACGTCAAGGCGGTTGCGTTGTCCGGATTCAAACCCGATCATTTCCATGAATATAAGTTAAAGGAAATGGTGAAGTATCTGAAAGCAAAAGGTCTGGTCAACAAGAAATTAAAACTGTTGGATTTCGGCTGCGGTATAGGCAGAAGCGTAAAATATATAAAAAAATACCTACCCAATACCGTCATCTACGGGGTCGATGTCTCCAAAGAGGAAATCAGGGTGGCAAAAGCCGACAACAAAAATCTGAAGAATGTTAAATTTTCGGCTTTTGATGGCGTCAATATCCCTTTCAAGGCTAAATTCGATATCATATTTATTGCCAATGTTTTTCATCATATCAGGCGCGATATGCATAAGAAGGTTATGGAGAACATCTATGCCAATTTAGCTAAAAACGGACATCTATTTATTTTTGAACTTAATCCGATAAACCCTCTTACCTTATATGTCATGTTTAAAAATGATTTCAAGTTTGATAAGACCGCTAACGCTCTTACTCCTTTTTATGCGGGAAAGTTATTAAGCACTGTCGGCCTTACGGACAATAGGGTTACATATACGGTATTTTTCCCCCAATTTCTTTCTGTATTTTCTCCGCTTGAAAAATACCTGCGTTGGCTTCCGCTCGGAGCACACTATTTTTATATTGCCAGGAAGGCCTCACGGAAGCTATAATGGGCTTAATGGCTAAGTTTATTAAGCCTTTTCTATTATTTGTTCTTATAATAATTGTATTCCACGCCTGGTTTCTTCCCGGACTACTGTCTACGTTTGATTTTCCGTATTATTCTGTCTTAATGATGAAAAATGCCAGCATAATGCCTTATGCCTGGGGATGGCATGTCGGCCTTGACGGTTTGGCTGGTTTTTTCTCTCCTTACTCCTGGGGTTTTCTTCTCATCTTTGCCCCCCAGGTATTATTCGGAAATCTGTTGGGAATGGACTGGGCCTTAATAACAAGACTGGTATTTCTTTACCCGTTTCTTATTCTGGCAATAATTTCGCCGGTTCTTCTGATAAAATATGTTTTTCCGCGGAACAAATTTTATTTATTAGCAGTTCTTATTTTTTTATTTAATACCTACGGTTTACTGCTGGCTTCCGGAGAAATATTTCTTGCCATCGCTTACGCTCTGGCTCCGGTTATTCTCGTTTTATTTCTGCATATGCTCAAAATTTATAACTCCAAAAAACACAAAAAATATATTTTTCCGCTTATTACCGGTTTAATATTGTCCCTTCAAATCATGAATGATCCCAGAATCGCCTATGTAACCATGACAATGGTTGTCCTATATTTATTGGCTTATTATATTTTTCAAATCAAGGATTTAAGCAAATTTTCAATAAAAAATTATATTTATCCGGCAGTTTTCCTTTTGTTGATTCCGGGAGTAACGGTTGTCATCCTAAATGCCTTTTGGATTATACCAAGCCTCCTGCACGGGGGTAATCCCGTAGAAGCATTGGGTTCTTCTCATTCTTCGGTTAATGCCGTAAGTTATTTCAGTTTTGCAAAATTCGAGAATACAATTTCCCTGCTTCATCCCAATTGGCCCGAGAATATTTTCGGTAAAGTCGATTTTATGAAACCGGAATTTTTATTGCTTCCGGTTTTGGCCTTTACCTCATTGTTATTTGTTAACAAACTCAAAGAGCAGAAAGAAAAATTATATATTTTGTTTTTTGCATCACTTGGATTAATAGGGTCTTTTCTGTCAAAAGGAGTGAATGATCCTTGGGGAGGATTATATCTTTGGCTTTTTAAATATCTGCCCGGTTTTATCATGTTCCGCGATCCGACCAAGTGGTACCTCTTGGTAGCGATTTCCTACACGGTTTTAATACCCTTTACGGTTTGGAAGACGTATGATTGGCTAAAATCAAAAAGTAAATTTTCAAACTTATTCTTGATACTTACTACTTTATACTTAATGCTTCTAATTAGGCCGGCAATCTTCGGGCAACTCAACGGTTTACTTAAGCCTACCTCTGTGCCAGAAGACTATGCAGTTCTGGAGGGGTTCTTGGCGGTCCAGCCGGGTTATTTCAGGACGCTCTGGGTTCCTTCAAAAGAGCGTTTCGGTTATTACTCCGAGTCTCATCCCGAAATATCGGCGCAAGCATTATTCAATTTATATGACAACAAAAGTTTATTTATAAAATTATCGGAAGATAATTCGGAAGAGCTTTTACAGATGTCTTCGATAAAATATGTCATCGTACCCGATGACTCGGAAAAGGAGATATTTTTAACGGACAGAAAATATGATAATAAACTTTACCTTCAGACAATTAACGAACTTAAAACTATCCGTTGGCTAAAACCGGCAAAAGGTTTCGGAAAGATTGTTGTTTTTGAAAATTTAAACTATAAAGACCATTTTTGGAGTCCCGATTCAAATTTAAAAATTAATTACAAATACATAAATCCGACTTTATATGAAGTTGATGTTCGGAATGCCAAACGGGGAGGCGTTTTGGTATTTTCCGAAAGTTATGACAAGAATTGGACGGCAACCGGTTCAAAATATAAACTCCAAAGTCTAAAATACGGGGAATTTAACAGTTTTATTCTGCCAAAGGATGGCGATTATAGCCTAAAGGTCTATTTTATAATTCAGGATTATGTTAATATTGGTTTATGGATTAGCGGGGCGACACTACTGGTAATCTTAGGTTTTATTGTTTATCTTAGCAAAGTAGAATAACCGCAAGATGATAATTTTTAAGTATATATTGTTTTTTTTAATCAGTGTTTTTAGTTTTTATATTCCCGGTAAATTATTTATTGATCTTTTAAAATTATCTTTAAAGCCTTTTGATGATTTCATTACTTCCTGGTTTTCAGGCATATCTCTTTTCTTGATCGGAACATATTCTTTTGCTTGGATTCGGATGCCTCAGACATATTTGTATTTGCTTATTATCATAAACATCTATGCTTTATTGAAGAAAAGAAAAACGCTTTTTAAGCTTGAAAAACTTGATTTATTCTCCCTGATATTTATTACCGCCGGTTCTTTATCTTTTCTCTATGTAATGTATTTTTCCGGATTTATCACCAATGCGGGTATGCAATTTTTAGGAGTGAACTCACAGGACGGAATCCGGCACATTGCCTACATTAAGAATCAGGTTTTTACTTTTCCCCCGCAGCACCCGGGCCTTTACGGGATAGATCTTAAGGGTTTCCACTACTTCTATGATTTTTTATTGGCTAAGTTTTCACAATTTTACTTTTTTTCCGCCGAAGATTTATACTTCAGACTTTTTCCTCTTTTAATATCGGTTTTATACGGTTTAGCTTTTTATTTTCTTTCCCGCAAAATCACCGGTGATGTCCTTGCCCAGAGACTGATTATATTTTTTGCATATTTTGCGCGGAGTTTTTCGGTTATTTTATTTTTGTTTAATACTAAAATAGATATGTCCGAGTCACCGATAGTTCATTCGACCGGACTTATTCTCAATCCTTTTATTGTTTTGGCAATCGGAATGCTTATTGCAGGCATTGCCTTTCTGCCCGAAATTAAGAAATCACTAAAGTATGCCGTTATAGTCGGTTTGATCTTCGGCGTTTTGAGCCAGATAAAAGTATATGCGGGAATCATTGCCATCGGGACCATCTGTATATTTTCCGTTTATATATTCTTAAGGTTTAGGAAAAAATATATCTTTAATTATTTAACTCTTCTTTTTATTACGGCCATTATTACGGCCGTTACTTTTCTCCCGAACAATTTTAAACAGGGAGGATTGATTTTTGACCCCCTGGACTTCTACAAACATTATATCTCCGGTAATTCCTTTGATTTTTTGCATTGGGATTTGAGAAGAATGACTTTTGAGCAAGCCGATAATTATTTGATGGTTACGATCTTATATGTTGCGGCAGCTGTGCTTTTTTGGATTTACAACCTGGGAATATTAATGGTAATTGCCGCTAAGGCAAAATCACTCATAAAAAAATCATTTTGGTTGAATGAATTCAATCTGATCCTATTTTTTGCGGTGGCAATTCCGGTTTTTATAGCCTCATTATTCATACAATCGGTTTCGGTTTTTGATACGGTGCAATTTCTTTGGATCGCAATTCCGCTTCTGGGGATACCTGCCGGAATTATTTTTGCCGGATATATAAAGCGCAATAAATTTATCGGTTTAAGCATAATATCTTTAATACTCCTTTTTTCCGTACCCGGCTATTTAAATTCCGTTAGCGACTATAATCCTTTTAAACCTACCCTGGTCATAAATAACAATGACTTGAAGTTTTATAAAATAATTGAAAAGACCGTTCCGGAGAATAGTTTTTTAATTTATATCCCGAACCATCTCCTCAATAGGAATCAGACTAAATTTTATCAAACTAATTCCTTGATCATAGAAGCATTATCCGGAAGGCAAACATATTTGGACGGGGGAAATTTGCCGAATAATCTGGAAAAACTCTCTGCCCAAAGATTTGACGATCTTTCAATTCTCAGTAACGCCATTAACACTTCCAATTCCAAATCCATAATTGAAGAGCTAAATAAGATCGGGTCAAATTATATTCTGACCAGAAAAGAATATTCCATTTTTTCCGGCAAATTGGATATTTCGGAAACGGGTTCCGGTAAGTATAACTTGTATGTCTATTAATGAAAGAATCTTCAGTTTTATTTTATGTTAATTCATAAAAAGATGTTATTATTTGAATAATGTCATTATTATTATTCTTTCCGTTGTTTATCGTTTCAATATTTTTGGCTTTTTATATTCCCGGAAAAGTTTTCTTGGGTGAACAGAAATATTTATCAAAACTCGGATTATTTGCCACATCTTTTATTTTGGGAATTGTCCTGTGGGGGTGGCAGGGATATGTTCTGGGATTTTTACAACTCCGCTGGTTAAGTTACGTTTATCTTCTAATCTTTTTGACAATTTTTATAGAGAAAAAATATCTATATTTTAAATTGCCTAAAATTAAGTTTAAAAAAATTGACTTTATTACGGCATTGATTATTCTGATCGGTATTTTCGGACAGATAATGCCGTTTATGAAAACAGGGCTGGCCTCTGCCAACGGCTTATTTATTAACAGCTATAATTACTGTGATCATATTTGGCATGCAGGATTGGCTCAGGAATTAGCAAATAAATTTCCACCTAGTGAGCCGGGTTTGTCGGGGATTGTTTTAGCGAATTATAACTTTTGGTTTCATCTAATCGAGGGGGAATTATCCAGAGTATTTCATCTCCCCTTACTTCTCGTTCAGTCAAGCGGTTTATATGTAATTGCACTAATTTTACTTGCCTTAATTGGTTACGTTTTTGCGGTCAGTATTTATGATTCCAAATCTTTCGTCAGAATATTTTTGTTTTTCCTTTTTTTCTCGGGGGACGCAATCGGCTGGCTTTTTTCAATACTTAATAAAAGCCTAATTCTCAATATGAGTCAGGGTTTTGACGATGCCTGGAGATTTATGGATACCCCGGGATATGGATTTTCCGTACTCATTGTTTTAGCGGCATTTTATATCTTCTTTAAAAACAAACAAAATCTTTCCCTGAAAAACATTTTAATAATTGGAATATTAATCGGCAGTCTCGTCGGATTTAAAGTTTATATGGGCATTCCATTTCTGTTAGGGTTTTCATTTTTAGCTTTTTTGGGATTAATAAAAAAGAATTATACATATCTGGGAATTATTATTATCGCGGGAATTCTTTCGGCAGCGCAATTTTTACCTTTTAATGCTAATTCCGGCGGATTATTTTTTCTTCTTCTTGAAGTTCCGAGAGGTTTTATTGCCCAAAAAGGTTTAAATATGTCATATATCGATCAGAGATGGTCAATATATCTTAAGCACAATAACTATTTCCGACTTTTTGAATACGGTCTTTTTATGACCGGTATTTATTTATTGGTCAATTTCGGGGTGAAATTAATCGGTTTTCTTCCGTTGAAAAAGACTCTCAAAATTTTAGGCACGGATTTTTCCGTTCTTTTATACTCAATTCTTCTGCCGGCCCTTATTGCAAGTATGTTTTTTTATCAGAAAGTCGGAGGAGGGAATATCTGGCAATTTCTCCTGCCGGTGTCACTGATACTGACAATTCTTGCTTCTCTGAATTTATCAATAATGCTTTCAAGACTGAATAAAGCGGTAATAATTACGATATTTGTTTTGATAATTATTTTTATGTTTCCAAGTTATATTAATTTCATGACTTATTATTTCAAAATAGATTATCTTTCTTCATTTCACGGCATATCCTCCTCCGAATTGAAATCTTACGATTATTTAAAAAATAATTCGTCAAAAAATAGCATGTTACTTCTTATCGATCAACCAAGCTATAATAATTGTGCCGCCGTCTCCATTGCAAAAGTATTAACACAAAGAAATTTATTCTTTTCCGGCACCGGCGTTAGTGGTGTTGTTTTTCCCGAATATTTAAGAAGAGAAAAAGACGTAGCTTTTATTAAAACCAGCCAAGATGAAAAGAAGGTAATTGAAACATTAAAAAACGACAATATTAATTATATAGTTATTTATAATAATACTCCGATTGCAACCAATAGTCCTCTATTAAAAAATAAATTTCTTAAAAAAGTGTTCTCCAACCAATCCGCCAAAATATTTGAGGTTAAGTAGCTAAAGTGCTAGAATACACGCATGATATCGGCCGTAGTACCGGTTTATAACGAACAGGAAAGTCTTCAGGCTTTTTATAAAGCTTTGGTATCCTCCCTATCAAAAATGAATGAAGCTTTTGAGATTATTTTCATCGATGACGGATCAACGGATTCCTCGTTAAAAATTTTAAAACAATTTGCCGGAACAAACAGCAAAGTCAGGATTTATTCATTCAGGAAAAGAAGCGGAAAAGCCGAAGCTCTGACTTTGGGGTTCCAAAAAGCCAAAGGGGATTACATAGTGACATTGGATGCAGATTTGCAGGACAGGCCGCAAGAAATCTCAAAACTTTATAAGAAAGCAAAAAAAGAATCTTGGGATGTTGTTTGCGGATGGAGAAAAGAAAGAAAAGATACGAACATAAAAGTTTTTTCCTCCAGACTTTTTAATTCTTTGGTTTCGATATTTTGGGGACTGAAATTACATGATTATAATTCCGGTTTAAAAGTATATTCCAAAGAAGCTGCGAAAAGTCTTAACCTTTACGGCGGAATGCACCGGTTTATACCTCTTTTGGTCTACGATCAGGGTTTCTCCGTTACCGAAATGGCGGTTGAGCATGACGGCAGAAGATATGGCGAATCAAAGTACGGGTCCCTCAAAATCATCAAAGATATACCGGATATTTTTACCATGCTCTTCTTGACCAAATATGCCAAGAGACCCCTGCATCTTTTCGGATTAATAGGTGGAATATTTTTATTAGCGGGAATTATAATTTCGATTTATTTAACCGTTCTTCATTTTCAGGGATACACAATTTCCAGAAGACCGCTTCTTTTCTTGGGCATGCTTTTGATTATCTCCGGTTTCCAGGTCCTGTTCACCGGATTTCTGGCGGACCTGATTATAAATTTATCCAATAAGGGAGATAAGGAATTTTCCGTTAAATATTCGACCAAAGAAAAGTAGATTCATTTTGTCCCCAGTATCATTATCCAGGGAAAAGGGAGTTTTATTTCCTTAACGGAGATTTTGTTTTGATTCAATAATTTTCTTAAACTCCGGGGATTCCAATGATTGATATGTCCTTCGTCGTTTCCGAGTCTTGATATATTTTTTCCTCTTAAAAAATTACTCAGCCTAAAAAACGGTTCATTGGGTACGGTAATCAGTAAATATTCTTTACTGACACGTAAAATTTCCCTTAAAGCTTTGGAGGGTTCTTCCAAGTGTTCAAGAACTTCGGTGCAAAGGACGAGGTCGAAAGAATTATCCTTGTATGGAAGTTCATAAACACTGCCTTGCTTGATTGATAATTTAGGAAAAAGTTTTTTGCCAAAAAAAATAGATTCTTCCGAGTATTCGACACCTTCAACTTTCTTGCCGATCTTAAGCTGAATTAGCTTATTCATGGTAAATCCTTCGCCACAGCCGGCATCCAAGATGGCATTTGGAGATAGATCTTTGATTGTGGAGATTAAATAATTATAAAAATTATTAATTAAAAATTTTTGGATGGGATTTTTGCTGGTATGCTTGACCAAATTTGTTGGAAGAGCTTTTGTCATTTAATAGCTTTTATGTAATAATTCATTTTAGATTATACATTATGAAGATTCAAGACATCGCCTTTTTCGTAGTTTTAATTTTTTTAATTTTCAAACGCAATCCTAATTGGGCAGTGGTCACCGGAATTTTGTCTTTAGCATTATCCATTCCCCTTTTTTATTTTCGGATTTTCTTTACGGCAGAACGCTTGGTGCAATATGCGGCCGGATTTTTCCTTTTAGCCATAATTTTTCATTTATTTAAACTAAATGAACGATAAGCAAAAAGCAATTATTTTTACCCTCTTGTCTGCCGTTTTGGGAGGACTGACGTCGACCGTGACAAAAATCGGTCTTGTCGGTATTCCCCCTTTGAGTTTTGCTTTTATTCGTTTTCTGGTGGCGGGAATTGTAATTCTGCCTTTTTTACGGAGAAAAAATTTTCCTGAAGACGTTAAGCGGCTTATTCCTTTTTCTTTGTTGGGGACTATTAATATCATGGTATTTATCCTGGGAGTAAAAATCACGACGGCAACAATCGGGCAGCTGCTTTATGCCGGTGTGCCTCTTTTAACCGCCGTTTTTCTTTTTATTTTGTTTAAAGAACGGCTGACAGCAAGAAAAGAAGTGGGCATAGTCATAGGTTTTGCCGGAGTCATGTTGGTAATTTTGCTTCCGCTTATAGAAAATGGAACAAAGTTCTCGGGAAGTCTTTTGGGCAATGTGCTTATCGGAGTAGGAGTAGTTTCTTATTCATTGTATGTTGCGTATTCGAAAAACAAACTAAAATCTTTCTCTCCGTTTATTCTGACTGCCGCTTTTATCTACGTGACCTGCGTTGCGTTATTCCCTTTGTTTTTAACGGATTTTGTTTCCTACCCGGATTGGTGGCGTAAAATAACGCTTTCCGGCGTTCTAGCTTTAGCTTACATAGCAATTATTTCTACGATCGTGACCAATATTCTAACCCAGTATGCAATAAAATATGGGGGATCGATACTGGCCTCCATGCAATTTTATCTTCTTCCGATTTTTGCCTACATTGCCGCTTTTCTTTTTTTGGGAGAACAGCTCACTTCAGGACTTATTGTCGGCGGATTATTGGCATTATTGGGAGTCTATATTACAACCAAAAAATAGATTTACGCCTCCGCTATCTGCTACAATTAAGGGGTGAAGATCGGCATCGATATATCGCAAACCGCTTACAAGGGAACGGGTGTTTCCGGGTTCGTTACTAATCTTATTAAAGAACTGGCAAAGATTGGCAAGAAGAACGAATATGTCTTGTTTTTTTCGTCATTAAGATCAAAACTCAAGCCTGAAATCTTAAATCTCAGGTCTAAAAACTTAAAAATAAAAACTTTCCCCTTCCCACCGACCTTTTTGGATCTCCTCTGGAATAAATTGCATATTTTTCCGGTTGAATGGCTGGTCGGAAAAGTAGATGTGTTTATTACTTCGGATTGGACCGAGCCGCCGGCAATAAAAGCAAAAAAGGCAACTATTTTGTACGATCTGATCGTCTATAAATATCCTAAGGAAACCGCTGAAAAGATAATCGAAGTCCAAAAGCGCAAACTCAAATGGGTCAAGAAAGAATCCAAGATGATTTTTTGTATCTCCGATTCGACCAAAAAAGATGCCATGGAAATTTTGGGAATTGAAAATAAAAGATTGAAAGTAATTTATCCGGGAATTTAAGATATGCTAATCGGAATAAACGGATATGAAGCGGTTGTTCCCAGATTCGGGCATGATCCTAAAACAGGCTTGCCGCGAAGGGTCGGAAGCAGTGAATACTGTTTTCAGCTCCTGTTAAATTTAAACAGGATCGACAAGAATAATAAATATTTAATTTATCTTCCTCAAAGTCCGACTCAGGATCTGCCCCAAGAATCGGCAAATTGGCATTATAAAATTGTAAAACCCAGAAAAATGTGGACGCTTGTCGGGCTTTCCTTGGAATTTTTACTGAAACGTTCAAAACCGGATGTTTTTTTGTCTCCGACCCATTATTTACCGATCTTTACGCCAAAAAAATCGGCTATTTCCGTTTTGGACGTTTCTTATGTCAGATTCCCCGAACTTTTTAAGCCCAAAGACCTCAATCAGCTGACAAAATGGACAAAATATTCGGTTAAAAAAGCCAAGGCTATCTTTACGATTAGCAAGAGCAGTAAAGATGATATAATGAAAACATACGGGATTTCCGGTGACAGGGTTATCGTTACCTATCCCGGTATTAGAACGCCGGACGGCAAAAACAAAACATTAAGTATGGATGAATTTAAGGAAAAATACGGGCTTAAAAAAAACTATATTCTTTTCGTCGGAACCTTGCAGCCGCGCAAGAACATTAGCCGCCTGATAGAGGCTTTTTCGATGCTCAAAGACGAAACCGAGCTTATTGTTGTCGGTAAAAAGGGCTGGCTTTACGAGGAAATCCTGAATGCTCCGAAAAAATTTAATGCCGAAGGCAGGGTTAGATTTCTGGATTTTGTTCCAGATGAAGACTTAAGCTTATTTTATAAAAATGCCTTATGCTTTGTGCTCCCCAGTCTGTATGAGGGGTTCGGTCTGCCGATTTTAGAGGCCATGAGTTATGGCTGCCCGGTTATAACCGGCAACATTTCCTCACTCCCCGAAGCAGGAGGAGAGGCGGCTTTATACGTCGATCCCCTAAGCGTTACCGATATAAAGAAAAAACTGGAACTTATAATAGGAGACAAAGATTTAAGGGAAAAAATGATTAAAAAAGGCTATGAGCAGGTCAAAAAATTCAGCTGGGAAAAAACCGCCCGAGAAACCCTGAAGGCGCTAGAAAGTATTAAGTAGCAAGTATATGATCAAAAAAATTTTGAGAAGAATAAAAACAGTTTTGTTGGAATTTGAGGCAATGATCTTGCATGTTATCAGTGATAATGTTGCCGTCCACTGTGTCAGGCGGTTTTTCTACCGTTTAGCAGGGATGGAAATCGGCAAAGGCTCGACGATCCATATGGGGGCCCGTTTTTACAATCCCAAAAATATCAAAATTGGCGATGATTCAATCATCGGCGAAAAAGTTGTTCTGGACGGAAGAGACAGGCTCACAATCGGCAATCATGTGGATATGGCAACCGATGTCATGATCTATAATGCGCAGCATGATGTGCTTGATCCTAATTTCCGCGCGGTTACCGCGCCGGTAGTTATTCAGGATTTCGTTTTTATCGGCCCGAGGGTCATTATTCTTCCCGGAGTAACGATCAAAAAAGGAGCGGTGGTTGCCGCAGGAGCCGTTGTTACCAGAGACGTTGAGGAAAACTCAATCGTCGCGGGCGTGCCGGCAAAGAAAATCAAGGACAGGGGGATAAACGACTTAAATTACAAACTTGGCCGCGCCGCATGGTTTAGATAAGTAAATGAGCAAACTTTCAATTGTTATTCTGTCCTACAATACGAAAAATTTGACTCTGGTTTGTCTGAAGTCGATTATCTACCGTTACAAAGCCGAACTTCAAAAAAAAGAATTTGAAATAATTGTCGTAGACAACAACTCTTCCGATAATTCGGTATATTGCCTTAAAGATTACATAGCAAGCATCAAATATAAGGGGATAATCAATTTAATTCAAAGCGAGGAAAATCTAGGTTTTGCAAAAGGCTGTAATCTCGGCGCAAGGTTTGCCAAAGGAAAATATCTTCTTTTCCTTAATTCGGATACTCAGGTCCTGGATAAGGGTTTTATCAAGATGGTGCAGTTCCTGGAAGAAAATCCTAAAGTTGCAATCCTCGGAGGAAAACTTAAGAATATCGACGGGTCTCTTCAGCCTTCCGTCGGAAAATTTTATAATCTTTTTAATTTATTTCTCATGCTTTTAGGAAAAGATAAGCGTCAAAGTCCCAAAGATATCTCCGGAGTTGACTGGGTCAGCGGAGCATGTTTGATGATAAGAAAAGACGTATTTAATAAGATAAAAGGATTCGACGGGCATTTATTTATGTATATGGAAGATATGGAGCTATGCTATAATGCTAGAAAATCGGGATTTTTAACATATTTTTATCCGGACGTCTCCGTTGCACATCAGGAGTTGGGAAGCAGCAACAGGGCTTTTGCCATAAAAAATATCTATAAAGGAGTTTTATATTTTTATAAAAAACACAGGAATTACGAATACGGGTTGGCAAAATTTATGTTGGTAATTAAAGCAACAATCGCGATAGCGATAGGAAGTTTGTCCGGAAATAAAAACCTGGAGACTACCTATCTGGAGGCTTTAAAATTTTAATATGAAAATCTTACGTTTTATCGGAAACAATATCCTGTTTTTGTTAACGCTTTTTTTATTAGCATTCATTCCTCTATATCCGAAACTTCCGCTTGTCGGGGTAACCCATACCTGGGTGTATGTCAGGCTGGAGGATTTTGCCGTAGCCCTGACTGTAACCGTCTGGGCCGTGCTTCTGATCCTGAAAAAGGTTAGTTTAAAAACACCTCTGACGATTCCGGTAATGGTTTTCTGGATAATCGGGGGAATTACAACTCTGCACGGCGTCCTGATCCTTTTCCCGACCCTGGCGAATGTATTTTCCAACGTGGCATTCCTCAGCTTCTTAAGAAGAATCGAATACATGTCTTTATTCTTTATCGCCTTTGCGAGTATAAAAGATAAAAAATTTATAGTTCCGGTGATCACTACTTTGACCGTTGTTCTCCTTCTGGTCATCGGATACGGATTCGGACAAAAATATTTCGGGTTTCCGGCTTTCTTAACCATGAATGAGCAATTCGCCAAAGGGATTCCCATACAACTCTCCGATTTGTCGAGGGTTCCGTCGACTTTTGCCGGACAATATGATCTGGCGGCATATCTGGTTCTGATAGTTCCTTTACTTTTGAGTTTGGTTTTCGGAATCAAAAACCTGATCCTTAAAGCCGTTGTCCTTATCACATCCTTCTTGGGATTTGTCCTTCTTTTTATGACGGTCTCCAGGATTTCATTCTTTGCTCTCCTGGCGGCTTTGTTGTTGCTGTTGATTTTACAAAAGAAAAAAATAATCATAGTTTCCCTTCTGGCTTTAACTTTCCTGCTTTTAATTATTTCCCCCAGTCTTCTGCAAAGGTTCAAAAGCACGGTCTCCGAGGTAAATGTTCTGGTTGATGCCAGAACGGGAGGAGCAATAGGTGAAGTCAAGGAAGTGCCGGCAGCGTATTTTAAA